>Ga0209573_1001445_pt1 | contig 36777 bp, 28 predicted proteins | sample TNRBio252014_DNA_FD_185870 | JGI IMG/M metagenome (GOLD analysis project Ga0209573, IMG submission 185870) | Wastewater treatment Type I Accumulibacter community from EBPR Bioreactor in Madison, WI, USA - TNR Reactor_6/25/2014_ DNA (SPAdes)... | ecosystem: Engineered > Bioreactor > EBPR >...
ACCGCCTACCACTACAGGGTCTTTGCCAGGGACGCCTGCGTCAACTACTCCACGGGGATCGCCACGGGGCCATTCACACCCTCGGCCACGGCGACGGACCTCCAGGTGACGAAGACTGCCTCGGCCGCGTCGATCCAGCCGGGCGACAACGTCACGTACACGATCACCGTCACGAACAACGGTCCCTCGAACGCGACGGGCGTGACGGTCACGGATCCCATCCCGACGGACCTGACGTACGTCTCCGCGACCCCGAGCGCGGGATCGTGCAGCTACACGGCGCCGACGGTGACGTGCAGCCTCGGCTCGTTGGCCAACGGCGCGAGCGCGACGATCACGCTCGTCGCCACCGGATCGGCCGTGGGGCTGCCGGTGAACGTGGCGACCGTCGCTGCGAGTCAGGTGGACTGCGTCCCCGCGAACAACTCCTCGGGCGTGCGCGTCACCGTCCAGGTGCAGACCGTCGACCTTGCCATCACAAAGAGTGGCAGTCCCGCGAGCGTTCCCGTCGGGGGGACGGTGACCTGGACGCTGAACGTCACGAACGGCGGCCCGAACACGGCGACCGGAGTGACGGTCTCCGACCCGATCCCCGCGGGGATGACGCTGACCTCCGCGACGACGACGTGGCCAGGCGGGTCCTGCTCGGGGAACCCGCTTGTCACGTGCAGCCTCGGCACGATGGTCAACGGGGCGACGGCGACGATCACGATCGCGGCCGTCAACAATGGTGCGGGGACGAAGAGCAACACCGCGTCGGTGGCGAGCAGCCCCGCCACGGACTTCGACCCCGATACGACGAACAACAGCGCGACGGCGACGACGACCGTGACGGGGGCCGCAACAACCCTCTGCGCCAACCCGGGGCAGCAGGGAGCCGGGGGCACGCTGAGCGGCGTCGTGAACACGTACTACCCCGGCACGTCGAACGAAGCCGCCGGGGTCGCGAACACGTGCATCGCGGTCGGGACGCCGACCGGAGCGGTGGCGACTCCGATCGACACCGGCAACCTGCTCCTCGTGATCCAGATGCAGGACGCGGACATCAACTCGACGAACACCATCAACTACGGCGGCAACAACGGGACCGGCGCGGGCGCGACGCTGGTGAACGCCGGGAGGTACGAGTTCGTCGTGGCCCGCGGCGCGGTCGGGGCCGCCGGGTGCGGCGCCAACAACGTCGGGATCACCGGCAGCGGTGCGAACGACGGCCTCCTGAACAGCTACACGAACGCGGACGCGACCGGCACGAAGGGCCAGATGAGATTCCAGGTCGTGCGAGTCCCGCAGTACACGACCGCCACCGCGAATGGCATCACGGCGTTGCCGTGGAGCACGCTGACGACGGCGACGAACCAGTACGGGACGGGGGGCATCGTCGCGATCGACGTGGCGGGGACCCTCACCCTGAGCGGCGGCGTGGCCATCGACGCCGACGGCGCCGGCTTCCGGGGTGGCGCGGGACGGCAACTCGGTGGTGGAGGCGGAGCGAACACGGACTGGCGGACCCTGAGCACCGTGACGACGAATGGCAGCAAGGGCGAGGGGATCGCGGGTACGCCCCGGTGGGTGCAGAGCACGGCGCCACTCCTCACAAATCAGCCGAACGACGGCTACCCGAACGGCTCTATGGCGCGCGGCGCCCCGGCCAACGCCGGCGGTGGCTCGACAGACGGCCGCCCCTCCAACAACGACGAGAATTCGGGCGGCGGCGGCGGGAGCAACGGCGGTGCGGGGGGCAAGGGCGGCCGTTCCTGGAACTCGCAGCTGGACACTGGCGGGACCGGTGCCTCCGTGACGCCGGCTGTGACGAAGCTCGTCCTCGGTGGCGGGGGAGGCGGGGGCACTCGGAACGACAATGGCGGCGACAACCTCGCGAGCGGCGGAGCGGCCGGCGGAGGCCTCGTCGTCATCCGGGCGGCTCAACTCTCCGTCGCGGCGAGCGCGACGATCAGCTCGAACGGCAGCGACGCCTACGACAACACCCTGAACGACGGCGGCGGCGGCGGTGGCGCGGGCGGCAGCGTGATCGTCACTGTCACGAGCGGCGACATGGCCGGCCTGACGCTCCAGGCGCGCGGCGGCAACGGGGGCTCGGCCTGGAAGAACAATGCTCCGGGCGCGTTGCAGGCCCCTCTCAACCTCGGCATCAATGCACACGGCCCGGGCGGAGGCGGAGGCGGAGGCGTCATCGTCTACTCCAGCACGGCCGTGCTCCCGGCGCTCGACGTCGCCGGCGGGGCGAACGGAATCACCACGACGGCGCTCTACCCGTTCGGGGCGCAGCCCGGAGGCACCGGCCAGGTCCTCCTCGCCGGTCCGGGCCTGATCCCGGGTGCCGGCTCCGGCTCTGACTGTGCCCCAGATCCCGGAGTTCAGCTGACCCACACGCAGACGACGGTGTCGCCCGGCGGCACGGTGACGTTGCTCGCGACGGTCAAGAACTACTCCCCGTTCACGTCCACGTCCGGCACGATCACGGTCGTCATCACGCTCGACGCCACCGGGCCCGGGCTGACCCCGACCGGCGCGAGCGGTTCCGGCTGGTCGTGCAGCATCGCCGGCCAGCAGGTCACCTGCTCGCGCTCCGACGCTCTCGCACCGCAGCTGAGCTATCCGGCTATCTCCATATCGGCCACCGTGGGCTCCAGCGGCACTCCTGCGACGCTGAACAACACGGCGACCCTGTTGCCGACGCCGGGCGGCGACTACAACCTCACGAACAACACCTCCGCCGACCCGATCGGCGTCCGCGCTCCCACATTCGCGCGCCTTCGCTCTTTCGAGGCCACGCGGAGTGGAGCCGCCGTCCTGCTCACCTGGAAGAGCAGCTACGAGATCGACAACCTCGGGTTCGTCGTCCACCGCGAGATCGCCGGAGTGCGCGAGGCCATCACACCCTCGCTGGTCGCGGGCTCGGCCCTCTCCGTCGGGCCCGCCCGGCCGCTCCAGTCGGGTCGCGCGTACGCCTGGCTCGACGACGGCCCTGACGCCGCTCGCGACGTTCGCTACTGGCTCGAAGACATCGCCCTCGACGGAACGCGGCGGTGGACGGGCCCGGTCGTCCCGGAATCGTCGACAGGCCTCCCGCTCGCCCGCTCGGTGGCCGGGCTCTCCCCGACCCTCGATGCTCTGGGCCGAGCCGCGGCGACGGAACTCCCCGTAGCCGTCCCGGCCGGTCACGGCACCGTGCGGGCGGTTGCCCCGCCGCCGATCGCCCAGCCGCTCGGCGCGGGCACGTACAACGCGTCGGTTCCCGCCGCGAAGATCCTCGTCACCCGGGAAGGCTGGGTCCGCGTCACGAAGAGCGACCTCCTGGCCGCCGGGTTCGACCCGGGCAACGACCCCGATGTGCTCCAGCTCCGCGCCGGGAGGCTCGAGCAGGCGATCCTGGTCCGCGACGGCGGCGACGGCCGCTTCGATGCCGACGACGCGATCGAGTTCTACGGCCTCGGGCTCGACTCGCCCTGGACGGGCGAGCACGTCTACTGGCTCCTCACCGGCAAGCAGCCAGGGCTGCGCGTCGGCTCGCAGGCCCCTGGAGGCTCGGCCCCGCCGGGCCCGTCCAGCTTCCCCTTCACCGTCGAGCGGAAGGACCACGTCGTCTACTTCGGTGCCCTGACGTCGAGCGGATCCACCGACAGTTTCTTCGGGCCACCGGTGACCGCCACCCCGCTCGATCAGACGCTGACGGTGACAAACCTCGACACCTCCGCCACGGGCAGCGCGCCGGTCACGGTCACCCTCCAGGGCGTGACCGCCGAGACTCACGTCGTGGACGTCCAGCTGAACGGGCATGTCGCCGGAACGATGACGTTCACGGGCGAGAACGTCGGCACCGCGACGTTCCAGGTCCCCGTCGCGTGGGTCGTCGAAGGGACGAACCTCGTGACGCTCACCGCGCGCGGCGGCGCGACCGACACGAGCGTCGTCGCGAGCATTCGCCTCGTCTACCCGCATCTCTTCATCCCGGACCAGGGCGCCCTGCGATTCACCGCCCAGGGGAGCGCGCGGGTGACCCTCGGCGGCCTCACCGACACGACGCTGCGCGTCGTCGACGTCACGAGCCCGAACGCGGTCCGTGAGCTTCCCGTCACGTTCACTGCGGTGTCCGGCGGGTACACCGGCTCCGTCACGGTCTCCGGTGACGATGCGACGCTCTACGCGTTCACGGCGAGCCGCGTCATCGCGCCCGCGGGCATCGTGCGCAACGCTCCTTCGAACCTCTCGGACAAGAAGACGAAGGCCGACCTGGTCGTCATCGCGCACCCGTCGCTCCTTCCCGCCGTGGAACCTCTGCGGGCTCTCCGGCAGAGCCAGGGGCTGGCCACGATGGTCGCCGACGTGACCGACGTCTACGACGAGTTCAGCTTCGGGGAGAAGACCCCCGAGGCCATCCGCGCCTTCCTCCGGCTCGCGCGGGACAAGTGGGCGCGCGCGCCACGCTACGTCCTCCTCGTGGGCGACGCGTCGTTCGACCCGAGGAACTACCTCGGCTTCGGCGACTTCGACCTCGTGCCGACGCGGATGGTGCCGACCGCCTACATGCTGACCGACTCGGACGACTGGTTCGTCGACTTCGACGAGGACGCGCTCCCCGACATGGCGATCGGGCGGCTCCCGGTGCGCACGGTGGCCGAGGCGGCCACCGTCGTATCGAAAGTCGTGAGCCACGACCAGCCCGGCACGGCCGGCGCGTGGAGCTCGAAGGTCCTGCTCGTGTCCGACGCCACCGACGAGTTCGACTACACGGCGGCCTCCGGGCAGCTGGCGCCGCTCGTGCCCGCGGACCTGACGGTGCAGTCGGTTTCGGTCGACGCCCTCGGCTCCGCCGGGGCGCGCTCGGCGATCGTCTCGGCCGTCAACGGCGGCCAGCTCCTCGTGAACTACCTGGGCCACGGGTCGGTAGACGTCTGGAGCCAGAGCGACATCTTCAACGCGGGCGACGCGGCGGGCCTGACCAACGGCACGAAGCTCCCCACGTTCGTTCTGATGACGTGCCTCAACGGCCTCTTCGACGATCTCTTCGTCGAGTCGCTCGCCGAGAGCCTGCTGAAGACGCCGGCGGGCGGCGCGGTCGCGGTGTGGGCTTCTTCGACGCTGACCGACCCGGAGCCGCAGACGGTCTTGAACCAGTCGCTGTTCCAGCTCCTCCAGGACCCGACGGTGCGGCTCGGGGATGCGGTGAAGAACGCCAAGGCCGCGGTGACCGACCTGGACGTCAGGCGGACCTGGGTTCTCTTCGGCGACCCGTCGATGCGCGTGAGGCCCGCTCCCTGAGCGGGCCCTCAGGCTCGACCCTCTCGTCGGAGTGACGACGAACGGCGCGAACGCGGCGAACGGCCGGATCGCAAGGTGGCTCGGCCTCGCGATCCTCGCCGCGGGCCTCCTGAACGGGATCGGCCCGTACCTGCGCCGGACGGGAGTGATCGAGAGAGACCTCTACGAGAGGTTCTGGACGCTTCACACCGGGCCCGAGGGGTCTACGCGCTCCCCGTTCGGCCTGGGCCGGCGGTGCGTCGTTCACCGGCCCGTCGAGGAGGGCGGGGCTGCCGTGGAGGGGGGCGGGCCGCCCGCCCGGTACGTCTTCGCGGTCCGGCCGTGGGAGGTCCCCGGCAAGGCGCTGAAGGACGTCCTCATCCTCGGGCTCTTCGCGGGCTCGGTCTTCGCATGGCTGAGGGGGCATGGCGTCCTCGTGCCGCTCTCCCGGTCGTGGCCGGCTCTCGGGCTGGCGGCGCTCGTGGCGTGGCAGGCGGCGGCCGGGCTGATCCGCGGGGAGCCCGGGATGACGGCCGCCGGGCTGCGCGCGTTCGCGTTTCTCGGAATCGCCCTGGTGGCGGGCCGGGTGACGGCGGCGTGGCTGCGGGGGCTCGTCCCGTGGCTCCTCGGGCTCCTTGCGGTTCAGCTCTTCCTCGCGCCGCTCGAGCTTCTCCGGGGCATCCCGGTGCAGGGGCACATGGCGCTGTTCGGCGAGCTGTTCGCGCGCCGGGCCGCGGGGACGTTCGTCATGCCGAACACGCTCGGGCTCTTCGCCGCGTGCGTCGTCGCGCTCGCGTCGGCCTTCGGAGGGACCGCGCGGACGCGGGTGCTCGCGTGGCTCCTCGGAGGTCTCGCGGTCGTCGTATCCGGCTCCGGCACGGGCCTTGTGATCCTGGCGGTCGTCGGCCTTCATCTGGCGGTCGCTGGGGGCGGCCGACGCGCGGTCGTCGGCGTGGCGTGCGTCGGAGCCGTCCTCGCAGCCGCCTCGATCCTCCTCGTCTCCGGGCGACCCGACGTCGCCGACTCGCTCTCGGGCCGCGTCGCCGGGGTTGGGACGCTCCTCGAGGGCGGCACGTCCGATGTCTTCTTCGGCCGACAGCTCGGCCTCGGGACGAACACGGAGGTGCAGCTGAGGATCGGCCTCGGGAACGAGCAACCTGAAGCGCGGGTCGCGGCCGGAGCGGGGGAGTCGGGGGTCGCCGCGATCGCTCTCCAGACGGGCGTTGTCGGGCTGGCCCTCTGGTTCGTGGCGCTCGGTCTGGTGTGGGTCCGAGGCGGGCCCGCACGTCCCTTCGTTGCCGCCATAGCCCTCGGAAGCCTCGCCCTGAACGTCGGCGAGGTGTTTCCCCTGAATCTGCTCCTCGGCCTCGCCCTCGCGTTCCCCGCGGCTCGGGAGTGACCGTCGCGCCGGGACCGCCCCGTCGCCGGAATCCCCTTGCATCCCCCCCCCTTCCCCATCTAGGATCTGCAACTTTGTCTCAGGACAAGGCTTGGCGGAGACACCGCGCGGGCTCGAGGAGGTTCGGATGAATCGCAGGCAGATGTTCGGTGCGGTGGCGGCGATCGCGGCGGCGGGGATGTTCTCGGCGAATTACGTCTCGGCCGACGAGAAGAAGCCGATGGGGGAGACCCCGAAGGCCGAGAAGAAGACGATCAAGTGCATGGGCGGGAACGCCTGCAAGGGCAAGAGCGAGTGCGGCGTGGCCGGGGCGCACACGTGCCACACTCGGAACGCGTGCAAGGGCAAGGGCTGGGTGATGGTCGCCTCCGAGAAGGAGTGCGAGGACCTGAAGGCGGCGAACGCCGCCCCGAAGAAGTCCTGACGCGGGCGACGCGCGCCCCTTTCCTCGGGCACGGCCTCGGCCTGCGGCGCGAGCACTACGCGGCGATTCTCGCGGGTGAAACCGCGGGCGACTGGCTCGAGGCGATCAGCGAGAACTACATGGCCGTGGGCGGGCGCGCGCGGAGAATCCTCCGCGCCGTCCGCGAGCGGTACCCGATGACGCTCCACGGCGTGTCGCTCGGCATCGGCGGGACCGACCCGATCGACGAGGGGTATCTCGACGCGCTGAAGGCGCTGGCCGCGGAGGTGGAGCCGGCGTGGGTGTCGGACCACCTCTGCTGGACGAGCGTCGGCGGGCGCACGTCGCACGACCTGCTGCCGCTGCCGTACACGGAGGAGTCGCTTGCGAACGTGGTGTCGCGCGTGGCGCACGTGCAGGAGCGGCTCGGGCGGGTCCTCGTCCTCGAGAACGTCTCGAGCTACGTGAGCTATCGCGTCTCGACGATGCCGGAGTGGGAGTTCGTGGCGGAGGTGGCGCGGCGAAGCGGCTGCGGCCTGCTGCTGGACGTGAACAACGTCTTCGTGAGCGCGACGAACCACGGCTTCGACGCGCGCGCGTACCTGGCGGCGATCCCGCCCGGGAGCGTGTGGCAGTTCCACCTGGCGGGGCCGTCGGAGATGGGGCCGCTGCTCGTCGACACGCACGACCACCCGGTGCGGCCGGAGGTGTGGGAGCTCTACCGGGAGGCGGTGGGCCGCTTCGGCGAGGTGTCGTCGCTGGTGGAGTGGGACGACCACATTCCCGATCTGGCGGTGGTGCGCGCCGAGCGCGACAAGGCCGCCGCGATCGCGGCAGAGGCGCTCGCGGGGAGGCGGCCGTGACGCTGCGCGAGGTGCAGCGGCTCTTCTTCGAGCTGATCACCGCGCCGGAGGGCGTGGGGAAGGTGCTGGACGAGCGCGAGGCGCGCGGGGATGGCGCAGCGGCGGGACGCGCGGCCGTGGCGGAGCTCTTCGCGGGGGACGCGCGGCTCTCGGCCGAGGAGCGGCTCGACGCCTACGCGAACATGTACTTCTTCAGGTTGCGCGACGTCCTCGCGGAGGACTTCGAGAGGACGGCCGGAGCCCTCGGCGAGGCGCGCTGGCACAACCTGGTGACGGACTACCTGCTCGCGCACCCGCCCACGCGGTGGTCGCTGCGGTGGGCGGGGGGGGCGCTGCCCGGGTTTCTGAGGGACCACGCCTACGGCGGGGAGCGTCCGTGGCTCGCCGACGTCGCGACGCTCGAGTGGGCGCGGAACGAGGCGTTCCAGGCCGAGGACGCCGAGCGGCTGCACCTCGAGACGCTCGCGGCGGTGCCCCCCGAGGCGTGGCCCGAGCTGCGCTTCGTGGCGCTGCCGGGGACGGCGCTGGTGGAGTCGCGTTGGGACCTGGCGACGTGGTGGGACGTCGGCGCCGGGGAGCCCGGAGAGCCGGCAGAGGCACCGGAGGGGCAGGCGCTCTTCGTCTGGCGCGACGCCGAAGACGACGTGCACCACGAGGCGCTGCCTGCGGACGACGTGGAGGCGGTGAGGCGCCTCTTCTCCGGCAAGCCCTTCGCCGAGGTCTGCGAGGCCTGCGCCCGGGCGGGGGCCGCCGAGACGGAAGCCGAGAACGCAGGCCGGAAGGCCGTGGAGCTTCTTCGAAGCCGGGGGTCTGGTCTACGCTCTACACTCTACGTCCCGTAGAGTGTAGAGCGTAGACCAGACCCCCTTCCATGGGCAGAGTGTAGAGTGCAGACCAGACCCCATACAGAGGTGGAGCGGTTCGGGCGAGGCGACCGGCGGCTGGTGGCGGTGTGCGTGGCGGTGATCGCCGCGGGGACGGCGATCGGGGTGTCGCTGTTTTCGCGGGCGTTTCCGGAGGCGTCGATCGACTTCCGCGTGACGCGGGAGGAGGCACGGCGGGTGGCGGAGACGGCGCTGGCCGCGCGGGGGTTCGACGTGGCCGGGCGGACGGCTCTGGGGATCTTCGATTTCGACGACGAGGCGAAGGTGTTCCTCGAGCGCGAGCTGGGAGTTGCGAAGGCGGTGCCTCTGCTGGGGCGCGAGGTGCCGGTGTGGCGCTGGTCGTTCCGGTTCGTGAAGCCGCTGGAGAAGGGCGAGCTGCGGGCGTTCGTCTCGCCGGGAGGCGACCTGCTCGCGTTCCGCCGGATCCTGCCGGAGAAGACGGCGGCCGCCGACCCGGGGCCCGGGAGGGCGCGGGCGCTGGCCGAGGAGACGCTCCGCGCGCACCGCGGGCTCGACCCGGCCGGGCTGAAGTTCGTGGAGACGACGGAGGAGAAGCGGCCCGCGCGCGTCGACCGGACGTTCGTGTGGGAGTCGCGGACGCTGAGGTGGAACGGGGCGGCGATCCGGTACCTCGTGGAGGTGCAGGGCGGCCAGGTGGGGCGCTCGTCGGTGTGGCTCGACGTGCCCGAGGCGTGGCGGCAGGGGTACGCGACGCTGCGCTCGAAGAATCGCGCGGCGGGCGCGGTGGCGACGTTCGGGCTGGTGCTGACGGCGATCGCGCTCGTGGTGGCGTTCTTCGACCGGCTGCGGCGGCGCGACGTGAAGTGGCGCTGGGCGCTGGCGTTCGGACTGACCGGGACGGCGCTGCAGATGGCCGCGTCGATGAACGAGCTGCCCATCTCGCTCTTCTCGTACGACACGACGGAGAGCTGGGCGAGCTTCCTGTCGCAGGCGCTCCTCGCGGACTTCGGGAGCGCCTGCATGCTGGGCCTCCTGCTGCTCCTTCTCGTGGCGGGTGGCGAGCCGGAGTACCGCGAGGCGTACCCCGACAAGCCGGCGCTCGGGCGCGTCTTCTCTCGGCGCGCGTTCGGGACGAAGCGGGTCTTCCTGGGGCTCCTGGCCGGGTACGCGCTGACGGCGGGGTTCTTCGCCTACCAGGTGCTCTTCTACCTCGCGGCGGACCGGCTCGGAGCGTGGTCGCCTGCGGACGTCCCCTACTCGAACCTCCTCGGGACGAGCCTGCCGTGGCTGGGCGTGCTGCTGATGGGGTTCGTGCCGGCGACGACGGAGGAGTTCTCGTCGCGGATGTTCTCGATCCCGTTCCTGCGGCGCTTCTCGCCCGCGTGGGTGGCCGTGGGCGTGCCGGCGCTGATCTGGGGATTCGCCCACGCGGGCTACCCGAACCAGCCGTTCTGGATTCGCGGCGTGGAGGTGGGGCTCGCGGGGGTGGTCATCGGCGTGGTGATGCTGAAGCTCGACCTCTTCCCGCTCCTCGTGTGGCACTTCACGGTGGACGCGGTCTACACGTCGCTGATCCTGGTGCGCTCGACGAACACGTACTTCGCGGTGTCGGGCGCGCTGGCCGCCGGCGTCCTGCTGCTGCCGCTCGTGGTGGCGGGTGCGCTGGCGTGGAAGCGGGGCGGGTTCGCGCCGGAGGCGGGGTTGACGAACGGCGACGTGGGCTCGGCGCCGCCGCCCTGGCCGGGGGCGAGCAGCGAGGCGCCGGCGATCGCCGCGCCGAAGCCCCTCTCGGTGACGCACGTCGCGGCGGCGGCTGCGGTGTCGGTGGCGGTGCTCCTCCTCGTGAGGACGGTCCTGCCGCGGGACACGCTGGACGCGGACGTGCGGGTCTCGCGCGGGGACGCCCTCGAGGCGGCGCGCGCGTTCGTGAAGGCGCAGGGGGACGACCCCGCCCGCTACGTGACGGTGGCCGAGAGCGGCTCGGCGCTGCCGTCGCTGGAGGACGCGGGAGAGACGGGGGCCGGGCTGATCCCCTACCGATGGGAGCGCAATGCCGAGCGCTGGCTCCTGGGGCACGGCGGGATGCCGGAGCTGCGGACGTGGGCGACGACGGTGCTGCCCGGGCCGGTGTGGCAGGTGCGGTTCGCGCGCGAGCGGGACCGGCACAGGTGGTGGGTCGTGGTGGACGCACGGGACGGCCGCGTGACGGGCTTCTCACGGGGGTTCCCGGAGGAGGAGGCCGGGGCGTCCCTCTCGCAGGCGGAAGCCCTCGCGAAGGCGCGCGACGCGGCGCGAAGCCGGGGCCTCGACCCGGCGGCGCTCACGGTGGTCTCCTCGAACGCGGAGGAGCGCAAGGCCCGCCGCGACCACCGGATCGTGTTCGAGGTGCCGGCGCAGGCCGCGGGCGAGGCCCGCCAGCGCGTGACGGTCTCGGTCGCCGGAGCGACGCCCTCGCTGGTGGCGACGGCGCTGAAGCTGCCGGAGGAGTGGGCGCGCGCGCAGGGGCGGAGCACGACTGCGACGTACGCGGCGCTGGCGGTGAAGGTGGCGGGCTTCGGGACGGTGATGGGGCTGGGCCTCGTCGCGCTGATGCGGGCGCACCGGGCCGGGAAGATGCGGTGGCGCGTAGCGGCCCGCTGGGCGGTGCTCCTCTCGGTGCCGGCGCTTCTCGAACGCGTCTCGAACGTACCGACACTGCTCCGATCCTGGCCGGCCGACATGCCCCTGCCGGCGTACGCGGTGACGGCGGCGATCGGCGTTGCGGCGGGGCTTCTCCTCTCCTACGCGCTGGCGTTCGTCGCCACGGGGCTCGTGACGGCGGCGGCGCCGCACGCTCTCGGCCTCCTGCGGCGTCCGATGCCGGACGGACGGGTCCGGGCCCTTCGGGCCGCGGGGGCGACGGCACTCCTCGTCTTCGCGGCGCGGGCCCTGAAGGCGAGCCTGGAAGCGGCGTTCCCGTCGGAGGCGGGGGTGGGGGGCTTCGGCTTCCCTCCCGGGGTCGACGGCTGGCTGCCGGCGGCGTCGGTCTTTGCCTCGGCCACCGAGCTGGCGCTCCTCGTCGCGGGCGGCGCGGCCCTCGCCGCGCTCCTGGCCCGCGAGCTCGCGTCGTCGCGCCGCACGCAGGCCGTCCTCGGTCTCGTCGCGCTGGGCTGCTGGGCGCACCTCGACGCGCGGACGTTCGGCGAGATCGCGGTGCCGCTCGTCTCCGGCGCGCTCCCGGCCGTGGCGCTGGCGCTGGGCGTGGGGCTCTTCCTGAAGGACGACCCGTGGGCCTACGTCTTCACGGCTGTCGGCGTGACCGTCCTGCGCGGCGGCGCGACGCTCGTGACCTCGGGCGTGACGCCGTGGATCGCCAGCGGAGCCCTCTGCCTTGCTGCGGGTCTCCTCGTCCTCCTCGCGCCGGGGTGGAGGAAGGACGCTCCCTCTACTCCCCCGACGCCCGCCCGCGCGGGCTGACGCGGCGCCACTCGGCCTCGGTGAGGCGGTCGGCTGCGGAGCGCCCGATGGCGCGGTGCATGTCGACGAGGAGGCGCGCGGCGTCGTCGTCCTGAAGGGGCGGCGGGCCGAGGCGCGTCAGGAGCGCCTCGGGATGCTCGGGCGGGACGAACCGCGTCTTGAGCGTCGAGAGCGGGACGAGCGGCCGGAAGAAGGACTCGGGGCGGACCTCCGGGAGCGGCTCGAGCGGGATGGCCACGGCGGCTACCGCCCGCTTCGGCGAGGGGGCGGCGGCCGGAAGCGCGCGCCGGGCGCGGGCCTCGCGCAGGCGGGCGAGGATCTCGTCGCGTCCCTTTCCGCGGAGGAGGAGGAGGAGGAACGGATCGCGGTCGAAGCGCTCGGCCAGGGCGACGTGGACGGCGGCGGCGTGGCGGCAGGCGATGCCGTCGCCGCACGGACAGGTGACGGAGACGTCGGTGGAGGAGACCGGGAGGAGCGCCCCGCCGGCGGCGGCGAAGACGTCGTTGGCTTCCTCGGGAAGGGAGCCGGAGAGAAGCTCGGCGGCGGTCCGGGCGCGCTCGGCGAAGGACTTCAGGGCGCTTTCGAAGACTCGCTCGTTGAGGGGACGGACGCGCAGGCGCAGGGAGAGGAGCGACCGGCCCCGGTCGCGTACCTCGGCGTCGACGACGCCCGGCTTGACGTCGAGAGCGGTGATGGCCCCTTCGGCGACGAGGGCGCGGCCCTTCTCGATGCGGGCGCGGCCGGCGCCCGAGGCGGCGGCGAGCCAGCGCTCGCCCCAGCCGGCGGCGGGCACGGGACCGGAGGGCACGTCGACGAGACGCTTCCTGGCGGCGCTCACGTCAGGCTCCGTCCCCGGATTCGACGGCTTCGCGGCCCAGGGCGACGAGATCGGCCAGCTCTTCGTTGGAGAGCTCGGTGATCCAGCTTTCGCCCGCGCCGATGATGGAGCGGGCCAGTTCCTTCTTCTCGTCGATCATTCCGTCGATCCGTTCTTCGAGCGTGCCCCGGCAGACGAACTTGTGGACCTGGACGTGCCGCGTCTGGCCGATGCGGAAGGCGCGGTCCGTGGCCTGGTCCTCGACCGCGGGGTTCCACCAGCGGTCGACGTGGAAGACGTGCGAGGCGCGCGTGAGGTTGAGGCCGGCCCCGCCGGCCTTGAGGGAGAGGACGAAGAAGAGGGGCGGGTCCTCGTCTTCCTGGAAGCGGCGGACCATCTCGACGCGCGCGAGGCGCGGCACGCCGCCGTGCAGGAAGAGGACCTCCTTGTCGAACTTGTCGCGCAGCGCGCGGACGAGGAGGTGCCCCATCTCGCTGAACTGCGTGAAGAGGAGGGCCGGGCGGCTCTCGGCCTCGGTCTCCTCGAGCATGGCCAGGAGGCGGGTGAGCTTGGAGGAGCGCCCGTCGAGCCGGCTGCCGTCGCCGAGGAAGAGCGCCGGGTGGTTGCAGATCTGCTTGAGGCGCAGCAGCAGCAGCAGGACCTTGGCGCGGCGGCTCTGACCCTGCGCCTTGCCGATCCCCTCGAGGAGGGCCTTCGTCGTGGCGCGGTAGAGCGTGGCCTGCTCGCGCGAGAGGCCGACCCACTCCTTCGTCTCGATCTTGTCGGGGAGGTCGGGCGCGATGGTCGGGTCGGTCTTCGTCCGCCGGAGGAGGAAGGGGGCCGTGAGGCGCCGGAGGCGCTCGCGGGCGACGGGGTCGTGGTGCCGCTCGATCGGGATCGAGAAGGCGCGGCGGAACGCCTCGTCGGAGCCGAGGAGGCCGGGGTTCAGGAAGTCGAGGATGGCCTTCAGCTCGGAGAGCCGGTTCTCGAGCGGCGTGCCGGTGAGGGCCGCGCGGCGCGTGGAGCGCAGGGCGCGCACGGCCCGCGACTGGGCGGTGCCGGGGTTCTTGATGTTCTGCGCCTCGTCGAGGGCGAGGTACTCCCACGTCACCTCGGTGAGGATCGCCCGGTCGCGGTGGGCGAGGGAGTAGGTGGTGACGAGGAGGTCGGTCTTCTTCAGCAGCTCCTGGAAGTCGTCCCCCTGGGCCCGCTCGGGGCCGTGGTGGACGGCGACGGTGAGCGACGGCGCGAACCGCGCGGCCTCCTGGATCCAGTTCTCGACGACGGACGTGGGGCAGACCAGGAGCGACGGGCGGATGGACTCGCCCGCCTCGCGCGCCGTCAGGAGGGTGGCTAGGAGCTGGATCGTCTTGCCGAGCCCCATGTCGTCGGCGAGGCAGGTGCCGAGCCCCCGCGACAGGAGGAAGCGGAGCCAGGAGACGCCCTTCTCCTGGTAGGGGCGGAGGCGGCCGAGGAGCGCCTTCGGCGCGACGAAGGGCGCCTCCTGCGCGGCGTCGGACTGGAGGAGCTCGGCGAGCCAGCCGTCGGCGGTGATGCCGTCGACCCCGAGGGCCTCGGCGTCTTCCTCGTCGAGGCCGCTGGCCATGCGCAGGAAGTCGGCGAGGGTCGTCCGGCCCGACGGTTTCTTCTCGAAGAGGGCGAGCGTGCGGGCGACGCCCTGCGGATCGAGGAGGACCCACTCGCCCCGGACCTCGACGAGCGGGACCTTGCGGGTGGCGAGCTGCTCGAACTCGTCGGGCGAGAGGAGCTGGTCGCCGACGGCGACGCGCCAGTCGAAGTCGACGAGCGTGCCGAGGCCGAACCGGGTGACGGCGACACCGCTCTTCCAGCGGCTCTCGGCCGCGTTGAGGCGCAGCGACGGCTTCGTGGTGCGACCCTCGGCGGGGAGGAGGAGCTGGACGCCCGCCTCCTTCAGGAGGGGCGCGTCGGTGGCGAGGAAGCGCCACGCGTCTTCGAGCGAGAGGGTGGCTCCCTCGGGGTGACGCTCCTCGAGGCTCCGGCGGATCGGCTCGCTGAGCGAGGCGACGCCGCCAAGCCGCGCGAGCAGGGTCTCCTGCGGGTTGACGAAGCGTCGCCCGAGGCGCCTCAGGCTCGAGGTGGTCTCGTGCCAGATCTCCTCTGCGTAGAGCTTGAGGCTCGGGTCGTCCGCGGCTTCGAGGTGGTAGCCGAGGCGCCAGGCCGGGGGCTCTTCCGACGCCGGGTCGGGGGGGAGGAGCCTCACGCCGAGACGCAGGTCGCCCTCGGGAAGGGCCTCGAGCAGGGGGATGCTCCAGGCGCTGAAGCGGTCGGCGACCTCGGCGGAGACGGCTTCGGCGACGAGCTCGTCTTCGCGGCCGTCGCGGCGGGCGGCGAGGAGAGAGAGGGCGAGCCACTCGGGGCCGGTGCCCGCGCGGCGCCTCACGTCGGGGATCCCCTCGAGGAGGAGCTCGCGCGCGGCGGCGTCGGCCATGTCGTCGACGACGTTCCTGAGGAGGAAGGCCGAGGTGGGGTAGAGGCCCTCGGCCGAGCCCCCCGGCCAGCCGATGGCGCGGCTCGAGGGGGGCATCGCCTGGGCGAAGAGGTCGGCGCGGTCCTTCTCGTGGGGATCGTTGAAGACCGGGCGCCACCGGGCGTGCCCGTCCTCGATGGCCGGGACGATCCGGCGCCGCTGGAGGAGGTCGAGGACCCACGCGGCGACGGCGACCCAGTAGTCGATGTCGTCGCCGAGGAGGAGGCCGGGACGCTCGGGAGACTCCCCCATGACGGTGAGGGCGTCGAAGGCGCGCCCGGGGGGCAGGAAGAGCCCCTCGACCTCGAACGCCTTCAGGACCGTCTCGCCGCCCGCGTAGTCCTCGTCCTCGCGGAGCGCGGGATGGGATGGGACGGGGCGCGACCGGAGCGTGGGGAGCGTGAGGACGAGGCGCCCGGGGCGGACGTGCCCGCCCGCCGCAACCGCGAGACCTGCCGTCTTGAGAGTGCTCTCGAGGACGGAGGGGTCGAGGTAGCGCGGGTGCTCAGGCCGCAGCCGCGCTGCGGCGTAGGACCCTTCACCCCACAGGAAGAACCCGGATCCGGGAAGCGGGCCCGTGGGGGGGAGGGGGTTTCCGTGGAGGACTATCAAGCCGCCCATTCTCACTCATTTCCGCTCGGGCGGCCGGGAAGGATGACTTCGCGCTATCCTCCCTCCCTGCAACGATGAAGCCATACGAGATCTTCCGCCGCCTCTCGAGCTCCGAAGTCGACGCCCTCGTCCTGGCCGCCTGCCAGGACGACGAGATCCCCGACAAGATCGCCGGGAGCGTCCTCTCGCTCCAGCGCGTCCCCCTGAACCGCTTCGAGCGATTCCAGGAGGACGTCCGCAAGGGTTACGTGAGGAAGACGCTTCGCGACAAGCGCGCGGAGGAGCTCGCCCTCTTCGTCCTCTCGGCCGGCCTGGTCGCCGCGAAGGGCGAGATGATCGAGTCGTTTCTGGCCGCGCTCGACCTCCCGCACGAGGGGCCGAGCCTCACGGCCGAAGGGCCCGTGGCCGAGCCGCCGGAGCTGCTGCTGAAGAAGGCGGTGGCCGACCTCGTGGCGTCCAACGGCGCGCGGGACGTGGCGATGTTCCTCAACGCGTTCGTCGAGCAGCCCGACGTGTCGTGGCCGTCGCTCGTGGCGATGCTCGCCACCGACGCCAGCGTCGCCCTCGAAGACCGCTCGGCAACCTGAAGGAGTAGACGATGATTCCTGAAAAGCTCAAGGCTGCCCTCGACGAGCACGTGTCGGCCGAGATCGGCGCCGCGTACCTCTACCTCGCCATGTCCGCCGACTTCGAATCGAAGGCCTACAAGGGCTTCGGACGGTGGATGCGCGTCCAGTTCCAGGAGGAGATGGCGCACGCGACGAAGTTCGTCGACTACATGCTCGCGCGCGGCGCGTCGATCGGCTGGAAGGACGCCAAGGCGCCCGCCACCTCCTTCGGCACGGCGCTGGAGACGTTCGAGAAGACGCTCGCGCACGAGAAGGACGTCACGGCCCGCATCCACAAGCTCTATCACCTCGCCGCCGCCGAGGGCGACACCGCGACGCAGGTCTTCCTGCAGTGGTTCGTGACGGAGCAGGTCGAGGAAGAGGCGCGCGTCACCGAGATCGTCGACAAGATCCGGATGGTCGCCGACCGTCCCGGCGCGGTCCTCTACCTCGACAAGGAATACGGAAAGAGAACGGCGTAGGCCGGCACTCACGATCCATGGAAAGGCGCCTTCGGCGGAAAGCCGAAGGCGCCTTTTTCGTTTCATCAGCTGCCGGTAGAGCCGTACCTCGCGATGCCCCTGCGCCAGAGGGCGCGGTTGAGGAGGGCGAAGAGGATCGCCACGGCCGGCACGGCCCAGAAGAACGGGGTGAATTCGGCGCGCTTCAGGGCGAGGGTGGTCGGGTAGAACGACGCGAAGGCGAAGGGAATGACGGTGGAGAGCAGGACCTTCACCTTCAGGTCGTAGATGGTGATCGGGTAGCGGCCGAAGGCCATGAGGTTGAAGACCGGCGGCGCCAGGCCGACGCGGTCCTCGATCCAGAAGCTCGAAGCCGTGAGGATGCCGAAGACCGACAGGTAGATGACGGCTCCGAAGACGGCCCAGAGCGGGAGGAGCGCGAGGCCCAGCGGCGAGAGGTCGGGGAGCCTCGAGACCGCCCACGCGATGGCGACCGTGCCGGTGGCGACCTCCTGGAGCGACTCGAGGCGGAAGCTCTCGAAGTAGATCTGGAAGAGCGGGGAGACGGGGCGCAGGAGGATGCGGTCGAAGCGCCCCTCCACGAGGTAGCGGTCGGCGAACTCGTAGAGGTTGAGCGAGAGCACCGAGAAGAGGCCGTACGGCAGCAGGGAGAAGCCGTAGAGGAAGACGATCTCGGGGAAGCTCCAGCCGGCGAGGTGGTCGAAGCGCGAGAAGAGGAGGAGGACGACCGAGAACGACGCGGCCGTCCCGAGGAACGAGGCGAGGACCGCCGTCGCGAAGTCGGCCCGGTAGGCGAGGCGCGCCTTCACGTACTGCGCGAAGTAGAGCGCGAGGAGGCGCCCGTGGAAGCGGAGGCTCCTCACGCTCAGCCCCCCTGGACCTCGATGCGCCGCGCGGTCGCGTTCCAGAGGACGCGGCCGAGGAAGAGGAGGAGGAGGGTCCACCCGGCCTGGAGGGCGAGCGCGCGCGCCGCGTCGGCACCCGTGGCGAGGCCGAGCCAGATGCGCCCCGGCGTGTCGTTCATGTGGAGGAAGGGGAGCCAGACGAGGACCTTCCGGACCGGCTCGGGGAAGAACGCCACGGGGACGAGGAGGCCGGAGAGGAGCTCGAGGACGAGGTACTTGGCGCGCAGGACGCCGAGGATCGAGGTGGTGCGAATCGCGATGAGGCCGACGCAGAAGTTGATCGACCCGACGAGGAGGGCCGAGAGGAGCCCGGAGAGGAGATAGAGGCCGAACGCCACGGGGCCTGCCGGCGGGAGGATCGGGTAGACGAGGCCGAGGAGGACGCCGATGGGGATCGTGAAGAGGACGAGGCGGAAGGCGCTCTCGCCCAGCGCCTGGGAGAGCGTCATTGCCTGGATGTCGACGGGCTTGATGAGCGTCATCGCGAGCCGCCCCTCGCGGACCTGGCTCGCGATCTCGCGGTCGACCTCGTTGAAGTAGAAGCTGCGCAGGGCCCATCCCGTCGTGACGTAGGTGAGCATCTGCGGAAAGGTGAACCCGCCGAGCGTGGCGCCGTCGCCCCTCTCGTGGAAGAGGGCGCGCCAGATGTAGTACCAGACGGTGGCGTTGAAGAAATACGTCAGGATGCCGACGAAGTAGCGCGCGCGGTACGCGAGGAGATTCAAGAACGACGTGCGCGCGAAGGCGAGGTAGGGCCGCACGAGGGCGAGGGCGGGCGTCCCGGACATCTCCGCGTCCGCCGCCTCAGCCCCTGCGGACGCCGCGATGGGCGACGACGCCGGGTGCAGCGCCCTCGGCCAGGGCGTCCTCAGCGGGTTTCCGGAGCGCGGCGTTCTCCCGGTAGATGCGAGCGACGACCTCTTCGATGTCGGGCTCGCCGACCGCGAGGTCGAGGACGGGGAGGTCGCGGACGACCTCCCTGAGGACGTCGGCGGTGGAGACCTCGCGCTTGTCGACGACGATCTGGTACCGGCCCTGCGAGACGCGCGCGGCGCGCCACGGGCCGACGGCGAGCTCGGCCGGGTCGCCGGCCGGGGCCGGGTTCAGGTCGAAGCGGATGCGCGCCTCGGGGAGGTGGCGGTCGCGCAGGCCGCGCAGGCTGCCGTCCCAGAGGACCTGGCCGTGGTCGATGAGGACGACGCGCTCGCACAGCTCCTCGATGTCGTCGAGGTCGTGCGTGGTGAGGATGACGGTCGTGGCCAGGCGCTTGTTCGCTTCCTTGAGGAACGATCGGACGTTGGCCTTGGCGACGACGTCGAGGCCGATGGTCGGCTCATCGAGGAAGAGGAGCGTCGGCTCGTGGAGGAGCGAGGCGGCGAGGTCGCAGCGCATCCGCTCGCCGAGGGAGAGCTTCCGGACCGGCTGCGGGAGCAGGCGGCCGACGTCGAGGAGGTCGTCGAAGACCTTCATCCTCCTGGCGTAGTCGGCTTCGGAGACGCCGTAGATCTCGCGCAGGAGCCGGAAGCTCTCGACGACCGCGATGTCCCACCAGAGCTGGGTACGCTGGCCGAAGACGACGCCGATCGACTTCGTGTAGGCGCGGCGGTCGCGCCACGGGACGAAGCCGAGGGCGGAGACCTCGCCCGAGGTCGGCGTCAGGATGCCGGTGAGCATCTTGATCGTCGTCGACTTCCCGGCGCCGTTCGGGCCGATGTAGCCGACCATCTCGCCGCGGTCGAGGTCGAAGGAGACGCGGTCGACGGCGGTGAGGGTCGTCGTCTCCGCGCGGAAGAGCCCCTTCAGCGCGCCCGCGAGGCCGGGCGACTTTCGTGTGACCTCGAACGTCTTGACGAGGTCGCGGACGCGGACGGCCGGGTCGCTCATTCGCCGGTGACGGAGTCGTCGTCGACGGGCTCCCCGCCGGGACCGCCCTCCGGCAGCTCCGACGGGCCGGTGGGCACCGCGGCGGCCGACGGCGCGGCGGCGACGGCGATCTCGCCCTTGATTCCGGGGCGCTTCGCGAGGACCGCCGCGACGGCGGACGCCGTACCTCGCAGGATCTCCTCGTGGAGCTTCGTCATCTCGCGCCCGAGGCAGACCCGCGGGTCGCCCCAGGCGCGCGCCATCTCCTCGAGGGAGGCGACGATGCGGAACGGGGACTCGAAGAGGATGCGGGTCTCGTCGCGCGGGGCGAAGCGCGCGTACCAGCGGGACCTCTCGCCGTGGCGCGAGGGCGGGAAACCGAGAAAGGAAAAGGGAATCGCGGGAAAGCCCGAGACGGAGAGAATCGCGGCGACGGCCGAGGGCCCCGCGATCGGCTCCACTCGGAAGCCCGCCTCGGCCGCGGCGGCCGCCAGGAGCCGGCCCGGGTCGGAGACGCCGGGCGTGCCGGCGTCGGAGACGAGCGCGAGCGTCTCGCCCGCCGCGAGGCGTTCGAGCATCTCGGGAATCCGGCGGAACTCGTTGTGCTCGTGGCAGGAGACGCGCTGCGTCGTGACGCCGTACCTCGCGAAGAGGTTGCCGGTGCGGCGGGTGTCCTCGCAGAGGACGAGGCTCGCGTCGCGCAGGGCCGCGAGGCCCCGGGGGGAGAGGTCTTCGAGGTTGCCGATGGGGGTGGCGACGACGAGGAGGCGCCCGGGGGCGCCAGCGGAGGAGGTCACTCCCGGATGCTACCAGCGGGAACCGACGGGCAACGCCGCCGCGCGCCGGCCGGGCGTCGTACGATCGCGTCGATGGGGATCCTCGTCGCCGCCCTTCTCCTCGCTCTCGCTTCGGGCGGGGCCGCCGCCGCGGAGGATCCTCCGCCGCCGGCGACGACCGGGCCGGCGGTGACGCTCGACCGGATCGCGGCGGTCGTCGGCACGGAGGTCGTCCTGGAGGGTGAGATCTCGCGCCTGGCGGCGATCGGCTTCCTGCCGCGCCGGGAAGGGGAGGTCGAGCTCGCCTATCGCGACCGGCTCCTGGACCTGCGGGTCGTCGAGCTGCTGCGCGAGAAGGAGCTGCGCCTCCTCACGGGCCTCGAGCCCGACCCGGCGGAGGTGAACGCGAAGCTCGACGAGGTGGCGGCGCGCTACGAGGCGGGGGCGGGCGAGCCGTTCGACCGCGTGCTGGAGCGGGCGCGAACGAGCCGCGACGAGGTGCGCGACTGGATCCGGCGCGGCATGGCCCTCGAGAGCTATGCCCGCGAGAGGCTCCTGCCGACGGTGAAGGTGACGGACGAGGGGATGCAGGCCTTCTACGACGGGCCGTTCCGTACGGAGGCCGCCGCGCGGGGCGTGGAGACGCTCCCGCCGTTTGCCGAGGTGCAGGACGAGGTCCGCGAGCTCCTGCGCGAACGCCTCCTCAACGAGGAGGTTGAGAGGTGGACGGAGGGGCTTCGCGCGAAGACGCGGGTCCTCGTCTACCGGCGTCCGCCGATCGACTCCTCGACGGGCAGCGCGAGCCGGTAGGCCCGGCGGTTCGCCAGGACGCGCCGCACGTAGGTGCGCGTCTCGGTGTAGCTGATCGCCGCCAGGAGCGCCTCGGCCGGCCGGTCGCTCCCTCCGCTCCAGAGGACGGTCTGGCCGGCGCCGGCGTTGTAGCCCGAGGCGGCGAGAGCGGCGTCGTCGCCGAAGCGGTCGAGCAGCGAGCGGAGCGTCCGTGCCCCGAGGCGGATCGAGCGCGCCGGGTCGTAGAGCTCGGCGTAGGCGGGGGGCTCCTCGTTCAGCTCGCGCGCTGCCTCGCCCGCGGCGGGGAGGGTGAGCTGCATGAGGCCGCGCGCGGCCGCGGGGGAGGCCGCCTCGCGGTCGAACCGGCTCTCCTGGCGCATGACGGCGTACAGGAGGTCTCTCGGGACGCCCAGCTCCGCCGCCGCCTGGGCGACGAGCCGGTCGAAGGGGCGGGGCGCGAGACCGCGGCGGACGGTGCGCGGGGCGAGCTCGAGAAGGAAGTCGCGCGGGACCTTCCGGGCGAGCGCGTCGGCGGCCTCGAGCGCCGCGGGGCCCGCATCGGCGTCCTCGGCGAGGCGCGCCGCGACGAGGCAGCCGAGGAGGGTGTCGAGCCTGCGCGCGTCGCGGACGATCGGCTCGGCGTCCTGGGCGAGTCCGAGCTGGAGGAGCCGGCAGGCTGCGGCGTCGCCGCAGAGGTCGGGGAGAGTCTCGTCGGGGAGCTCGGGGGCGAGGAGGATCTCCGCGTAGCCTGGAAGGCGCGAGTAGGCGACCCTGAGGGACGCGAGAGCGGCGGCGTCGCCGAGAAGGGCCGCGGGCAGAAGGCGCTCGCGGGCCGCCCGGGGATTCCCGGAGGAGAGGAGCTTCTCGCCCTCGGTGCGCGACGCTCTCACGAACTTTTCGCGGACACCGGCGGGGAGCGTGGCAATGCGGGCGGTGGCCTGCTCGGCGGCGAAGGATCCGGGGACCGAGGCGAGGACCGATGCCCAGCTGGCGAGCGCGGCCTCGGGGAGCCGCCGCGTGTGCGCGACGAGGCCCCGCCAGAAGGCGATCTCCGAGGCCCAGGGCTCGGGGAGGCGGCGGGCCTTCGCGAGCGCCTCGACCTGCGCCAGCGCCCGGGCGGCCCCTGCGCCGTCGCCCGCCTGCGCGCGCCTCTCGACGAGGAGGAGAAGCGCCTCGATGCGTCCGGCCTCCGCCGCGATCTTCGGCCGGAGGAGGAGCTCCTCGGCGCGGTCGAGCTGGCCGCGACGGATCTCGAGGCGCGCCCGCTGGAGGACGGCGAGGCCGGCGGGCCCGGCCTTGCCGTCCTCGACGCGACGGAACTCGGCGACGGCGCCGTCGAGGTCGCCGAGCTTCTCCTTCATCGCGCCGAGGTTGAAGCGGACGCGGCCGGCGAAGGAGGCGGTCCCGTAGCCGTCGTCCTTCTTGTCGCGCGGGGCGCGGAACGTCTTCGGCAGCGAGGCGAGGAGCGCCTCGTGCCCCTTCGCGGCCTCGGCGAAACGGCCGCGGGAACCGCGCAGGCGGGCGAGCTCGAAGCGGGCGGTCGCGGTCTCGGCGGCGTCGCGACCGGCGAGGGCGCGCCGCTCGCGTTCGGCGGCGAGCCGCTCGGCGAGCTCGAGATCGCGCTGGGAGCGGGCCGTGTCGACGAGGAGGCGCAGGACGGCGTCGGGAAGGTCCTTCGGCTCCCTTCCCTTGAGCTCCCGGGCGAGGAGCGTCGCCGCGGCGTCGTCGCGCCGCCCCTCGGCGAGGAGGGAGAGGCGCAGCGCCGTGGCCTCCGCGGTGGCCCCTTCGCGTTCGAGTCCTTCGGCCCGGAGCGCCTGGAGACGGCGCCGCTCGCGGGCCGGCGTCTGCGGCTGCGCGGCGACGAGCCGCGAGAGGGCGACCGGGTCGAAGCGGGTCTCCAGGGCGTCGAGGGCGGTGCGCAGGGCGCGCCTGGCGACGGCCCCCTCCTTCCGCTGGAGGAGCGGGAAGAGGAGCTCGAGGGCGCCGAGGCCGTCGCCCTTCTGGAAGCGGAATCGCGCGGCGGCCAGGCGCGCCGGGACGTCGAAGATGTCTCCCGTCGCGACGTAGCGTTCGAACCGCACGATGGCCTCGTCGAGACGGCCGAGCCCGGCGAGGGCGCGCGCCGTGAGGAAGTCGAAGCGGCCGTCGGCGTAGCGGGCGGGGGCGAGGCGGTAGAGCTGCCCGAGGTGGGCGAGGACGTCGGGCCAGTCTTCGGCGCGGGCCGCCTCGGCGGCCTCGCGCTCGAGGGTCCGGAGCGCCTCGGCCGTGACGAGCGGTGCGGGGGCCGGAGCGGGCGCCGGTGCGGAGGCGGCGGGCCGGCCGACGGACGCCGGCGCCTGCGCGGCCGCCGGCTCGGGGGCGAGGAGCGCGGCGGCGGCGATCGCCGCGAACGAGACCCCGCGCCGCACGCCACTCACCCCGGGACGCGCGCGACCCGGGCGCCGAGCGAGGAGAGCTTCTCCTCCATCGCCGCGTAGCCCCGGTCGAGGTGGTAGATGCGCCTCACGAGGGTCTCTCCCTCGGCGACGAGCGCGGCGAGGACGAGCGCCGCCGAGGCGCGCAGGTCGGACGCGGTGACGGTAGCCCCCTCGAGGCGTGTCGGGCCCGTGACGAAGGCGGTGTGCCCCTCGACGCGGACGCTGGCGCCGAGCCTCACGAGCTCGGCGGCGTGGAGGAAGCGGTTCTCGAAGATCGTCTCCACGACGCGCGAGGTGCCCTCGGCCTGCGTCATCAGGGCCATCCACTGGGCCTGCAGGTCGGTTGGGTAGCCGGGGTGCGGGGCGGTCTCGACGTCGACCGGACGGAGCGGTCCGGTGCGCGAGACGCGAAGGCCCGTGTCCGTCGTGGAGACGTCGACGCCGGCTGCGCGCAGGGCCGCGACGAAGGCGGGAAGATCCTCTTCGCGGGCGCCGCGGAGCGTGACGTCGCCGCCTGTGATCGCGGCGGCGGTGGCGTAGGTCCCCGCCTCGATCCGGTCTGCCAGGACGGCGTGCGGGACCAGAGAGCCGGGGAGGGCCTCGATCCCTTCGACGACGATCGTCGCCGAGCCGGCGCCCGAGATGCGCGCTCCCATCGAGACGAGGAGCGCCGCGAGGTCGACGATCTCGGGCTCGCGGGCGGCGTTCTCGATCGTCGTCACGCCACGGGCAAGGGTCGCCGCCAGCATCACGTTCTCGGTGCCGGTGACGGTGACCTGCGGGAAGCGGACCGCGGCGCCGGTGAGCCGGCCGCGCCCGGGGCCGACGCGCGAGACGTGCGCGGTGATGTAGCCCTTCTCGACGGCGATGCGCGCGCCCATCGCCTCGAACGCCATGATGTGGAGGTCGACGGGACGCACGCCGATGGCGCAGCCGCCCGGGAGCGAGACGCGCGCCTCGCCGAAGCGGGCGAGGAGCGGGCCGAGGACGAGGATGGAGGCGCGCATCGTCCGGACGAGGTCGTAGGGGGCCTCGGTGGAGACGATGCGGGAGGCGTCGAGCGTGACGGTCCCCGGCGCTTCGCCCGAAACCGTGACGCCCATGCCGGAGAGGAGCTTCTTCATCGTCCGGATGTCGGCGACGGCGGGGAGGCGGTCGAGGGAGACGGGGCGCTCGGAGAGAAGGGCGGCCGCGATGTCGGGCAGCGCGGCGTTCTTGGCGCCGGAGACGGCGAGCTCGCCGGAGACGCGGCAGGGGCCGGAGACGAGGAATGCGTCCAAAGCGGGCGGAGTTTAGTACGGGGCCGCCGAGGGAACGGGGCCCGCCGGCGCCCCGCTATCGCCGCCGCGCGACGACGGTGCGCGGGATCCCGGCCGGGTCGAGGCGCACGTCCTCGAGCGAGAAGAGGGACGACGCCTCGACGAGCCCGCTCACCTCGCTGGCCTGCCCGTAGCCGATCTCGAAGAGGAACGGCGCCCCGGGCTGGAGCCTCCCGGGGAGCTCCCGGAGGAGGACGCGGACGGCGTCGAGGCCGTCGTCGCCGCCGAAGAGGGCGAGATGCGGCTCGTGGTCGGAGACGGTCCTGTCGATGTGGGGCGCGTCGAGGCGCGGGACGTAGGGGGGGTTCGCGACGGCGAGGTCGAAGAGGGGGCGCGGCGCCAGGCCCGAGAGCCAGTCGGATGCGACGAAGAAGACGCGCCCGGAAACGCCATGGAGGCTGGCGTTCGTCCGCGCGAGCGCGAGCGCGGCCTCGGAGCGGTCGACGGCGACGACGCGGGCCGCGGGCCTCTCGAGGGCGAGGGAGACGGCGAGGATGCCGCTTCCGGTTCCGGCGTCGAGGATCGCGCGGGCCGCGGGCGCGGCGGCGCGGGCCATCTCGACGATGGCCCCGGTCTCGCCGCGCGGTATGAGGGCGCGCGGGTCGACGCGGAAGGTGCGCCCCAGGAACTCCCACTCGCCGAGGAGGTACTGGAGCGGCTCGCCCGAGGCGCGGCGCGCGGCGAGGGCGAGGAAGCGCGATGCATCGCTCGCGTCCGCCTCCTCGCGACGCCGGGCGTGGAACCAGGCCCGGGGCCGCCCCGCCGCGAAGGCGAGAAGCTCCTCGGCCTCGTAAGACGCGAAGCCGGGGGAGGAGAGAAGGGAACGCCCTTCGGCGAGGAGGTCGGCCCAGGTCGGCACGCGCGGATCTTGCCATCGCATAAGCTTCGGGCGTGTCACGCACCCGAGCCCTTCTCCTCCTCTCCGGGCTCGGGCTGATCGCCGTGGGCGGGCCGGCGGCGGCGGGCGCGTTTCCCCCGGCCGTCGAGAGGCTTCGCGCCTACCTGCGTCTCGACACGTCGAACCCGCCCGGGAACGAGATCCGTGGGGCGCTCTACCTGAAGGAGCTCCTCGCGAAAGGTGGGGTCGAGCCGGAGATCTTCGAGCCGGAGCCCGGCCGGGCGAACCTGTACGCGAGGCTGCGCGGGACGGGCCGCGAGCAGGGGCTCCTCCTTCACCACCACATCGATGTCGTGCCGGCGAACGCGGCTGGCTGGACGCGGCCGCCGTTCGCGGCCGCCCTGTTCAACGACAACCTCCTCTACGGCCGTGGCGTCCTCGACACGAAAGGGCTCGGCATCGCCCAGCTCGAGGCCTTCCTCTCGTTGAAGCGATCCGGAAGGGCACCCGCGCGGGACGTCGTCTTCCTGGCGACGGCGGACGAGGAGCGGGGCGGGCGGCTCGGCGTCTCCGCGGTGTACGAGAAGCGGCCCGCCTGGCTCGCCGGCGTCGGCGAGGTATTCGGCGAGGGGGGGGACGTCGAAACGATCGTCGACAAGGCCCGCTGGTTCGGCATCGAGGTGCAGCAGAAAGGGGCGCTCTGGCTGCGCCTCGAGGCGGGCGGGGCGGGCGGGCACGCAGCGGCCGCGGACGAGTCGGGGCCTGCCGCGCGCGTCGCCCGGGCCGCAGTGCGCCTCGCCGCGATGACGAGGCCGGTGCGTCTCGAGCCGGTCCTCGGGCGGCAGCTCGGCGCGCTCGCGCGCGTGCGCCCTCCCGACCAGGCCGCGGCGCTGCGCCGGATCGTCGCCGACGTGGCGCGCGATCCCGAAGGGGTGCGCCGGCGGCTCACGCCGTGGCAGAGGCTCCTCCTCTCCGACACCGTGTCGGTGACCCGCTTCGGCACGGACAGCGACGCGGTGAACGCCCATCCGAAGGTGGCCTGGGCCGAGGTGGACGTGCGCCTGCTCCCGTCGACGAGCCCGGAGGCGTTCCTGGCCGAAGCGGTGAAGGTGATCGACGACCCGGGCGTGAAGGTGACGACGCTCCTCTCGGCCAGGGGCGAGGCCGCGTCCCCGGAGGAGGGGCTCTACACGGTGCTGCGCAGCGTGCTGGTGAGCCGCTTCCCGGGGGCCGTCGTCGCTCCCGTCCTGGGTCCGGGGCTCTCGGAGAACAGGGTTTTCCGTTCCCGCGGGATCCGGGCGTACGGGGCGCTCCCGTTTCGCGTGAACTACTACGACGCGGCGGGAATCCACGGCGTGAACGAGAGGATGCGCGTGGACTGGTTCGCCGAGGGGGTCGAGACGGTGACGCGGATCGTCCGCGAGGCGTCGGGCGCCGGTCAGAAGCCCATTCGGTAGAGCATCAGGTAGATGACGACACCGGTGACGGAGACGTAGAGCCAGATGGGGAGGGTGACACGGGCCAGCCGGCGGTGGCTCTCGAAGCGCTCCCTGCGCGCGAGGACGAGCGTGACGACCGCCAGGAACGGAACGGCGGCGGCGAGGACCGTGTGTGTCAGGAGGATCGAGAGATAGACCGTCCGGACGGTGCCCGTCCCCTGGAAGCGGACGCTCCCGACCTCGGCGTGGTAGACGAGGTAGGAGACGAGGAAGAGAACCGAGCAGGCGAAGGCCGCGGTCATGGCGCGCCGGTGGGCCTCGCGCCTGCCGGAGCGGATCAGGAAGAAGCCCGTGGCCAGGAGCGCCGCGGCCACGCCGTTGAGGATGGCGTTGACGGTCGGGAGGTCGGTGACGCTCACGGCCGCTCCGGCAGCGACGCCGCGAGGGCGCGGGCGTCCTTCTCGAGCTGGTCGACCGGGGGCTGCTCCATGCCGTCGTAGTAGCCGCGGATCGTCCCCTCGCCGTCGACGAGGACGAAGCGCGTGGAGTGGAGGATCGGCTCGACGCTGTCGGCGACGCCGTCCTCGATGGCGAGCTTGAAGCCGTCCTTGATGAGGGCGCGGATGCCGGGCCTGTCGCCGTGGAGGAAGGTCCAGCGCGCGGGGTCGGCGCCGAGCTTGCGGCCGTACTCGGCGAGGATCTCGGGAGTGTCGTACTCGGGGTCGACGCCGAAGGAGACGAAGCGGATTGCGGGCACCGCGGCCGTCCGCTCGGCGAGCGCGGCCATCCTTGCGGAGAGGATCGGGCAGCTGCCGCCGCACCGCGTGAAGATGAAGTCGGCGATCCAGACCCTGCCTTCGAGGTCGGCGCGCGTCACCGTCTTCCCCTGCGCGGAGACGAGAGTGAACTCGGGCGCCGCGCCGAGGCGGGGAAGGTCGGGGCCGCCCGAGGGGCGGCTCATCACGAGCCAGAGGCCCGCAGCGACGACGGCGAGGAGGAGGACGACGAGGACGGTGGCGACGGCGGGGGAGACCCGCGGAGTGGCGGCATCGGGCTTCACGGCTTCTTCCTCCGGGTGCGGAGCGCGGCGCGGTCGGGACCGGCAGGATACCGGTTGATGACGGCCGCGGCGACGAGGACGGCGCCGAGGGCGAAGGCGGACGTGACGGCGACGGAGAGGCCGGAAGACGGGAGGCCGGACGCCGTGGGGTCGAGGGCCTGGCGGAGGGCGGCGACGCCGTAGGTGAGGGGATTGACGGCCATCGCGGCCCGCAGCCAGGCGGGGGCCCCCGCGGCGGGAAAGAACGAGCCCGAGAGGAACCACATCGGGATCAGGAAGAGATTCATGATCGCGTGGAAGCCTTGGGTCGACTCGAGCATCCAGGCGATGGCCAGGCCGAGGCCCGTGAGCGCGAGCGCCACGAACGCGAGGACGAGAAGGGCCGGAACGAGCGCCGCCACCGACGGCGTGTATCCGAGGACGGGCGCCAGGAGGAGGAGCACGCCTCCCTGCGCGAGGGCGAGGAGCGTGCCTCCGGCGATCTTCCCGGCCGCGATGGCGAGCGGAGAGACCGGCGAGACGACGACGGCCTGGAGGAACCCCTCGCGCCGGTCCTCGATGACGGAGATCGTCGAGAAGATCGCCGCGAAGAGGACGACGAGGACGACGGTGCCGGGAAAGAAGTACGCGACGTAGCTCGCGCCGCCCCCGCCGGGGACGCGGAACGAGGAGCCGAAGCCGGCGCCGAGGAGGAGCCAGGCCACGAGCGGCGGCGCGAAGGCTCCGACGATGCGGCTCGGCTGGCGGAGGAAGCGGACGACCTCGCGCCAGGCCAGCGCCCGTGCGGCCCTCACGCGGCCCTCCCGTCGACGGCCCCGGTCTCCTCGAAGGGGTGGCCGGTCCGGTCGACGAAGACGTCCTCGAGGGACGGGGCGCCGAGCGTGAGGGAGCGGAAGCGCCCGGGGAAGGCGGCCGCCAGGACGGGGACGAGCGCGGGACCGTCGGGGCGCTCGACGCGCACCGTCGCGCCGACGGCGGCGACGCGGCCCGGCATCTGCGCGAGGTCCGGCCCGAGGGAAGCGCTCACTTCGGCCGCGAGAGCCGCGGCCTCCTCGTCCGAATCGGTCGCGAGGACGAGGACGTCTCCCCCGACCTCGCGCTTCAGGTCGGCCGGCGCGCCGAGGGCGACGAGGCGGCCGCGGTCCAGGATGCCGATGCGCCCCGCCTCCTCGGCCTCGTCGAAGAGGTGCGTCGTCAGGAGGACGGTGGTGCCGCCTCTGGCGAGCTCGGCGAGGAGAGCGCGCAGGCTGCGCCGCGCGAGCGGGTCGAGGCCGGTGGAGGGCTCGTCGAGGAGAAGGACCTTCGGGGCGCCGAGGAGCGCCTTGGCGATCTCGACACGGCGCGCCAGGCCCCCGGAGAGGGTCTCGACGAGGTCCTTCGCGCGGTCGTCGACGCCCATCCGCGCGAGCAGCTCGCCGGCGCGGGTGCCGAGCGCGCGCCCGCCGAGGCCGAGAATCGCCCCGTGGACGAGGAGGTTCTCGAGGACGGTCAGCTTGCGGTCCAGGCTCGGCGACTGGAAGACGACGCCGAGCCGGCGGCGCAGCTCGCGCAGGGAGCCGCCGGTCGAGAGGCCGTCGACGCGGAACGTCCCCTCCGACGGGGGAATCAGCGTCGCGAGGAGCTTGAAGAGGGTGGTCTTGCCGCCGCCGTTCGGTCCGAGGAGGGCGAAGAGCTCGCCCGGCGCGACGTCGAAGGAGACACGGTCGAGGGCGAGGCGGTCGCCATACGTCCGGCTCAGCCCCTCGATCGAGACGAGGAGAGGGGCGCTCATCCGCCCGCGACGCGGTCGGCGAGGAGGAGGACGACGATCGCCGGGAGCCAGGCGATGGAGGCGAGGAACATCGATTTCGCGGCCCCGTCGGTCGTTTCGCGGAAGAAGCGGACGGCGGTGCCCGCGAACCAGGCCGAGAGGAGGAGGGCTCCGGCGCCGTAGACGAGGCCCGCGGTCCCGAGGAACGTCGGCAGGACGCTCACCGGGACCAGCAGCAGGCCGAACGCGAGGGCGTGGCGCGCCGAGCTGCGCCCCGTGGGGTCGACGGTCGAGAGGATCCGGAAGCCGGCCGCGCCGTAGTCCGCGCGGTGCCTCCAGCCGATGGCGTAGAAGTGCGGCATCTGCCAGAGGAAGAGGATCGCGAAGAGCGCGAGGCCGGGCGCGCCGATGACTCCCGCGGCGGCCGTGTAGCCGCCGAGCGGCGGGAGGGCGCCGGGGATCGCGCCGACGATCGTCGAGAGGGGCGAGCGGGTCTTCATCGGCGTGTAGACGAAGACGTAGCTCGTCAGCGTGAGCGCCGCAAGGAATGCCGTGATGCCGTTGGCGAAGTACCAGAGCTCGCCGACGCCGAGGACGGAGAGGACCGTGGCGAAGGCGACCGCCTCGGCGAAGGAGAGACGCCCGGCGGGGAGGGGCCGCGTGGCGGTGCGTGCCATCCGCCGGTCGAGGTCGATCTCGGCGATCTCGTTGAAGGCGCTCGTGCCGGAGGCGACGAGCGCCGTGCCGAGGAGCGTGTGCAGGAGGAGGACGGCGTCGACGCCCGAGAGCGGGCCGACCGTGCCCGCGGCGAAGCCGAGGAAGGCGGTGAGGACGACGAAGACCGTGATGCGCGGCTTCGTCAGCTCGAGGAGGTCCGACAGGTGTCGCTTCATGCGGCCGCCGGAGCCGCGTCGCCCGCCGGGACACTGGACGACGCGGACGCCGTCGAGAGTGTTCCGAGGCGCGCGAGGAGCACCGTCGCGAGGACACCCGTGATCCAGAGCAGGCCGCCGACGGCCAGGTGGGCGGAGGTGATCGCCACGGCCTTCGCGGTCCAGACCGAGGTCGCACCGAGAGTCACCTGCGCGGCGAGGAGGACGAGCCAGAGAGTGGAGAGCGTTCCGAAGGCGGGTATGCCGCGCAGCTTCCGGAGCGCGAGGGCCGCCGCGACGACGAGGGCGACGACGACCCAGGCAAACGCCCTGTGGGTGAAGTGGGCGAGGACGCCGCTCGCGGCCCAGTCGGCTCCCGTCGGCACGACCTTGCCGAAGGAGAGCGGCCAGTCCGGGATGGCGAGCCCGGCGCCGGTGTGACGGACGATGGCGCCGAGGAGAATCTGCACGTAGCTCGCCCCGGCGGCAAGGAGCGCGAGGCGGGACGCCTTCGAGAGCGCGACGGGATCCGGGGCGGTGCGCGGCGCCTGCTCGGAGAAGCGGCTCCAGGTGCGCGACGTGCGGAGCGCGATCGTCGCGGTGAGGGCGAAGACGATCTGGGCGAGTCCCGCGTGCGCGGACGAGACGGCGGGCGGAAGGAGGAAGAGGACCGTGATCCCTCCGAGGACCGCCTGCCCGAGGATCGCGCCGAAGGCGGCGAGGCCGAGGCGGAAGGTCGTCCTGTCGGTCCGGCCGAAGCCGAGGACGAGGATCTGCAGGCCGACCATCGTCGCCACCGCGGCGGCGATGAGACGGTGGCCGTGCTCGTAGAGGATTCCCCCCACCATCGGCGGCATCAGCTTTCCGTAGGAGAGCGGCCAGTCGGGGACGGCGAGGCCGGAGCCGGTCGACGTGACGAGAGCCCCCGCGACGAGCAGGAGGAAGACCGAGACGGCGACGGTGCGCGTTGCGACGCGGACGAACGTGCCGGGTTTCATCGTTCCTTCGTCCTCGGATCTCATGCTGGCGGGGCGGCGGGGGAGGTGAAGGCGAGGTCGTGGACCTTCGTCTCGCCGTCGGTGACGGTGAGGGTGAACGTCTGCACGGGGAGCTTCTCGTGCCACGCCTCGACGGTGTAGGTCCCGGCAGGGAGCCCCTGGATCTCGTAGCGGCCGTCGGGCCCGGTGACCGCGAAGAACGGATGGGGGACGACGGCGACCCAGGCGCGCATCCAGGGGTGGACGTCGCACTTGAAGGGGACGATCTCGGGCTTCTCGAAGGTCCGCGTGTAGCGTGTGCCGGGAGCGGGCATGCCGAGGTTGAAGGGCTGGTTCTCCTTCGCCGCGGCGTGGACGTTGTGGAGCGTGGCGTCCGACGAGACGATGTCGAGCGGCTGGCCGGTCATCAGCGCCAGGACGCGCGGGGAGTAGGCGCACCCCTTCTGGTCGAGCTGCCTCGCCTCCGCCGGCGCGGCGTAGACGCCCGTGACTCCTTCCGTGACGCGGAGCAGGACGTTCGCGAGCGCGCCGTCCGCGCCGACGGCGTACGCCGGCAGCTCCGTCTCGCCCGGGTTGTGGCCGGCGCAGAACGGGTCGGTCGTCATCGTCACCCTGTCGTTGGCGGGCGGCGTCCCGGCCAGGGCGACCCGCCCCGAAACGACGGAAGTCCCGAGCCGGCCCGCAGGGCCAGACGGGGCCTTCGGGGCCTCGGGGGCTTTCGGGCTGCAGGCGGCGAGGAGGAGCAGCAGGGCGAGGGGTGCGAGGACCCCCCGGCCGGCGCGGGAACGGGGGAGGCTCTGCATGCGGCTTTTTCTTGCTGGAGACGGGGCGGGGACCCGCCAGCCTCCAAAACCCTTCATGCTATTTCCGCCCCGCACCCCTGTCAATCGACCGCCAGCAGGAGGGGGTCTGGTCTACGCTCTACACTCTGCTGAACGGAGCAGAGTGTAGAGCGTAGACCAGACCCCCAGGAAGGGAAACGTCGCGGAGGGGAGATCCTCGGGGGTTGCCCCTTCCGCTACGATGCCCGGCGGCTGCCCGAAGGGGAGGATGCGTGAGGATCGAGAAGGTCGTCCTTCGGCTCGTCGAGATGCCCTTGAAGTTCCGGTTCCGGACGTCGTTCGGCGAGACGGCGGCGAAGAGGTTTCTCCTCGTCGAGGCGGTCTCGGAGGGTTTCTCGGGCTGGGGTGAGTGCGTCGCCGAGGACGGGCCGTTCTACTCCCCGGAGACGACGGACTCGGCCCGCTCGGCCCTCTCGCGGTTCCTGATTCCGCTCGTCCTCGGAAGGGACCTGGCGGACGCCCCTGCGTTCGACCGGCTCGCCGAGCGCGTCCGCGGGAACCGGATGGCGAAAGGGGCGCTCGAGGCGGCGCTGAGGGACCTCTTCGCCAGGGCCGACGGCGTGTCGCTCGCGCGCAATCTCGGCGGCACGCGGACGGCGATCGAGGTCGGCGTCTCCCTCGGCCTGCAGCCGACGGTCGAGGCGACGGTCGAGAACGTGCGCAGGCACGTGGCCCAGGGGTACCGGAGGATCAAGGTCAAGATCGAGCCGGGGTCGGACGTGGACCGGGTCGCGGCCGTCCGGGAGGCGTTCCCCGACCTGCCGCTGACGGTCGACGCGAACGCCGCCTACACGCTCGAGACCGCGGGCCCCCTCGTCGCGCTCGACGCGTTCGGCCTCGACTACATCGAGCAGCCCCTCCACCACGAGGACCTCGTGGACCACGCGCGCCTCGCCGGGCGGCTTTCGACCCCGATCTGCCTGGACGAGTCGATCCGCTCCGCATCCGACGCCGCCGCGGCGATCTCGCTCGGGGCGTGCCGCGTCCTCAACGTGAAGCTCGGGCGCGTGGGCGGGTACGGCGAGGTCCTCCGGATCCACGAGGTCGCCGCGGCGTCTGGCGTCCCCCTCTGGTGCGGCGGGATGCTCGAGTCGGGCGTCGGGCGCGCGCACAACATCGCCGTGGCGACGCTCCCGGGGTTCACGAAGCCGGGCGACACGGCGTCGTCCTCGCGCTACTTCGACGAGGACATCGTCGAGCCGCGGCCCGAGGCGGCGGACGGACTGATGCCGGTGCCGGGGGGACCGGGTATCGGAGTGGAGGTGCGGCGCGACGTGCTGGCACGCTTCACGCTCGAGACGCTGGAGCTGCCCGCGTGACCGAGGCGCCGGGCCCGCCGGAGCTCCTCGCGTACTTCTCGGCGAGGACCGGCGCGATGCTGGGCGACCTCGAGGCGCTCGTGACGAGGGAGAGCCCGTCGTCGGACGCCGCGGCGGTCACGGTTCTCGCCGGGTGGGTCCGCGCGCGGCTCGCGGAGTCCGGTGTCTCCTCCGAGCTCGTCGCGTTCGAGGGACGAGGCGACGGCGTCCTGGCCCGGCTCGGCCCGGAGAGCGGTGGGACGCTCCTCCTCGGGCACCTCGACACGGTGTGGCCTGCAGGGACGCTCGCCCGGCAGCCGTTCCATGCCGGGGGCAATCTCGCGACGGGCCCGGGGGTCTTCGACATGAAGGGGGGCATCGCCGTCGCCCTCGCCGTCCTCGCGGCGGCGGGTGAAGGGGCGTTCGTGCCGGCGCGCGGGGTCTCCCTCCTCCTCACGTCCGACGAGGAGGTGGGGAGCGGCGCCTCGCGCGCGCGGATCCTCGAGGAGGCACGGCGGCGGGAGCGCGTCTTCGTCCTGGAGCCGTCGGGCGACGGCGGCGCGGCGAAGGTGGCGCGCAAGGGAGTGGGCCTGGCCGTGGCGCGCTTCCAGGGAGTGCCGGCCCACTCGGGGCTGGAGCCGGAGAAGGGAGCGTCAGCCCTCCTGGAAATGGCCCGCTTCGCCCTCAGGGCCGACGCCCTCGCCGACCGCGACGTGGGGACGACCGTCGTCCCCACGCTCGCTTCCGCAGGGAGCGCGCGAAACGTCGTTCCGCCGGTGGCTGAGGTGACGGTCGACTTCCGGTTCTGGACGGCGGCGGAGGGAGAGCGGATCTGCGAGGGGCTCCAGGCGTTCGCACCCGCGGACCCGAGGGTCGGCGCGGAGGTCTCGGCGATGGTCTCGCGCCCGCCGATGGAACCGACGCCGGAGTCGCTGGCCCTTCACCGGACTGCCCGTGCGCTCGCGGCGGCCCTCGGATTCGGCCTGGCGGCGGCGCGCGTCGGAGGGGCCTCCGACGGCAACCTGACGGCGGCCGCGGGAATCCCGACACTCGACGGGCTCGGTCCGCGTGGCGGCGGTGCGCACGCGCGGGGCGAGCACGTCGAGATGGACGACCTGCCACGGCGCGCGGCGCTCGTCGCCGCGCTCCTTGCGGAGGTGGAGGCTTGAGGGCGCGGCGCGTGCGGGTCCGCGAGCTGCGGAGCCCCGCGGAGTTCGCGGAAGCGTCGCAGGCCGCGAAGGCGGCGTGGGGATTCCCCGACCTGATGGTCCCGCCGCCCCCCGACATGATCACCGCCACGCACTCGGGAGGGATGACGGCGGGTGCGTTCGAGGGGGAGGTCCTCCTCGGCTTCGTCCACGCGGTGCCGCGGACGAACCTGGGGCAGCCGGCGATTCACTCGCACCTCCTGGCGGTGAGACCCGATGCGCAGCGGCGCGGCCTGTCGGTGCTCCTGAAGCTCTACCAGCGGGAGTGGTGCCTCGCCCGGGATATCGGGCTCGTGACCTGGACGTACGACCCGTTCATGCTCCGCAACGCGCGGCTGAACCTCGTGAGGCTCGGCGCGGCCGTTCCCGTCTTCCTCCCGGACTTCTACGGAAAGGTCGGAGGGATCTACGGCGAGCTCCCGAGCGACCGGTTCGAGGCACACTGGCGGCTCGACAGCCCGGGCGTCGAACGCGCCGCGCGCGGCGAAACGTCCGAGGTGCCGGCCGCGGAGGCGGCGTCGCTCCCGGTCGTGTCGAGCGGTCCGGCACGACGCCGCCCGGCCGCGCGGCGAGTCCTCCTGCCGTTTCCGGCGGGGTTCCCGGAGGTCTTCCGCGACGATCCCGCCGCGGGCGTCGCGGCGCGGCGCCGGTTCGGGCGCACCGCTGCGGCGCTCTTCACGGAAGGCTTCGAGGCGGTCTCGGTCGTCGAGAGGCCCGCGGGCCCGGCTTACGTCCTCGAACGGCGCTGACGAGCTTCCCGGGCCGCTACAACGCCTCTTCCAGCCGGGCGCAGAGCGTCTCGAGGACCGTCAGGCGCGCCGCCTTCTTGTCGGTGGCCGAGACGAGCGTCCACGGGGCGTCGTGCGTGGAGGTGCGGGCGACCATCTCGTCGATCGCGGTCTCGTAGGCGGGCCACTTCTCGCGGTTGCGCCAGTCCTCGTCGGTGATCTTGTGCTTCTTCCACTCCACCTCCTGCCGCTCGCGGAAGCGCCGCAGCTGCTCCTCCGGCGAGATGTGGAGCCAGAGCTTGGAGAGGGCGATTCCCGACTCGACGAGCTGGGCCTCGAAGTCGTTGATCTCGAGATACGCGCGCTTCCACTCCTCCTCCCGCGCGAAACCCTCGACGCGCTCGACGAGGACGCGCCCGTAC
>Ga0209573_1001446_pt1 | contig 36765 bp, 35 predicted proteins | sample TNRBio252014_DNA_FD_185870 | JGI IMG/M metagenome (GOLD analysis project Ga0209573, IMG submission 185870) | Wastewater treatment Type I Accumulibacter community from EBPR Bioreactor in Madison, WI, USA - TNR Reactor_6/25/2014_ DNA (SPAdes)... | ecosystem: Engineered > Bioreactor > EBPR >...
CGACACGCCGCGTGGCGGCGGTGGCGGCGGCAATTTTGACGATAGCAATGATCCCTATGACCAGGCTGTCGCGATTGTGTTGAGGGATGGCAAGGCTTCCACCAGCTACATCCAGCGCCGTCTTGGCGTGGGTTACAACAAGGCGGCCTCAATCATTGAAAGGATGGAAAAGGAAGGTGTGGTTGGTCCTGCCAATCATGCCGGCAAGCGTGAAATCCTGGTCCCGACCGAGCAGGACAAAATGTAGTGATCGCGCCAAGCTGGCCGACCGGCCAAATTTAGGCCCCACTGGGCTGGTAACCCAATCGCAAATGGGACTGCAAAACAGGTCTTGAATTGATGAACAACATCTCAGGCAAATTTCGCTCGGCGCTGACCGCCATGATACTCGTTGCCGGTGCGGCGCTGGTTCCGGCTAATGGCGTGGCCGCGTCATCGGATGCAGCGCAACAGATTGCCGATCATTTTTCGTCGGTTCGCTCCATGTCGGGCGAATTTGTACAGTTCGGGCCCAATGGCCAGCAGACGGGTGGAACTTTTATCATCCAGCGGCCGGGCAAGATTCGCTTCAACTATGAAAAGCCATCGACCTACAAGGTAATTGCCGACGGCAAGATGGTCGTTATTCTCAACGACAAGCTAAACACATCCGATCTTTATCCGCTGAGCAAGACCCCGCTCAAGCTTCTGCTGGACGAGCGGATCGATCTTTCTGGCGGCAGGGTCACGAGCGTCAAGGAAGAGCCCGACCAGACGACGATCCAGCTTGCCGACAAGAGCGTATTCGGCAATTCCACCATCACCATGATGTTCGACCCGAAGTCGAAGGATCTGAAGCAGTGGACGATCCGGGACGCCAAAGGTAAAGACACCACCGTCATGATCTACAACGTCAAGGAAGGCGTAAAGATTGATCAGGCCCTGTTCAAGATAGACTACCGCAGAAACATGGAACTGAACCGGCCAAAGTCGAAGAAATAGGCTCGTGCACAGCTTGTGGGCGTTCAGGCGAAAAGCGCCCGGTCGCGCTCCACAGCAGTCGAGATGAACGACGCCACCGCTTGAATGCGGCGGACTGCCCGCACGCTTTCATGATAGACGAGCCAGTAGCTGCGGCGGATCGCAGGCACGCCGGTCACCGGCGCCAGGTCGGCGTGACCGCGCGCAATGAAGGCGTGCAGGATGCCGATGCCCGCACCTGCGCGCACCGCTTCAACCTGGCCAAGCGCTGACGAAATATCGAAACCTGACTGCCAGCCCGGATTGAACTCGCCGGCATAGTCAAGGCTGGGATTGATCACCAGATCAGGCACATAGCCGACCAGCCGGTGTTGCAATATCTCCTCACGCGAGGCGGGCAGCCCGAATTCGTCTGCATAGGCGCGCGAGGCGTAGAGGCCCAGCGCATAGTCGATCAGTTTGACCGCGACGAGCCGGCCTTCCGTCGGCCGTTCGACCGTGATGGCGATATCGGCCTCGCGCCGTGATAGTGAAAATGAGCGCGGCACAGGAACCAACTGCACCTTGAGGTCGCTGTGCTGAGCGGTTAGTGCGCCAAGCCGAGGGGCCAGAAAGGCGACGCCAAAACCGTCCGGCGCGCCAATGCGCACTGTGCCGGAGAGGTCTTCCCCCTCGTCGGCGATCTCGGCGCGGGCAGCGATCATATCCGCCTCCATGCGCTCGGCGACGACCAGGAACCGTTCGCCGGCGCTGGTCAATTCGCTTCCGGTGGTGAGGCGCCGGAACAGCCGCGCCTTCAATGCGTCCTCCAGCGCTGCGATACGGCGTGACACTGTGGCGTGGTTCAGGCCGAGACGCCGTGAGGCGCCCAGAATCTGACCGGCGCGCGCAACCGCGAGAAACACGCGGATATCATCCCAGTTCATGTCTGCTCCCGGCGTCCGTGACTTTGCGCCATTTCATATTCGTCTGCGGCTGGTTATTCAATCCATGCACAACGGCTGATTTTCTGCGCGCGTTGCATTCGTGGGTGGAAAGGCGACAATGAACCTATCGAATTCGAGGGCAGCAGACCCAGGGAGTGAAACGATGACCGACTATGGACATTTCATCGGTGGCAAGCGCGTCGCCGGCAAAAGCGGCCGCAGGCAGGATGTGATGCAGCCGATGGACGGAACAGTGGGCGGCACGGTCGCCCTGGCTTCGCAGGATGAGCTGCGGGCCGCGGTTGAAAACGCCAAGGAGGCGCAGCTTGGCTGGGCCGCAACAAATCCGCAAAAGCGGGTGCGCGTATTGATGAAGTTCCTGGAACTTGTTCAGCGCGAATATGACTCGCTGGCGGAACTTCTGGCGCGCGAGCACGGCAAGACTATCGCTGACGCGCGCGGCGATATCCAGCGCGGGCTTGAAGTCGTCGAGGTGTGCATCGGCGCGCCGCACATGATGAAGGGCGAATTTACTGACGGCGCCGGTCCTGGCATCGACACCTATTCCATGCGCCAGCCGCTCGGCGTGGTGGCCGGCATCACGCCGTTCAACTTTCCGGCCATGATCCCGCTGTGGAAGATTGCGCCAGCGCTGGCCTGCGGCAACGCCTTTATCCTGAAGCCCTCGGAACGTGACCCGGGCGTGCCGCTGCGCATAGCCGAATTGTTCGTCGAGGCCGGCCTGCCTGCCGGCGTGCTCAACGTCGTGAATGGCGACAAGGAAGTTGTCGACGCCATCCTTGATGATCCAGACATCAAAGCGATTGGCTTTGTCGGTTCGACGCCCATTGCGCAGTATATTTACGCGCGCGGCTGTGCGGCCGGAAAGCGCGTCCAGTGCTTTGGCGGCGCAAAGAACCATATGATCATCATGCCTGACGCGGACATGGATCAGACTGTCGATGCGCTGATCGGCGCGGGCTATGGTTCAGCAGGCGAGCGCTGCATGGCGATTTCGGTCGCCGTGCCCGTCGGTGAAGATACGGCAAATCGCCTGATGGACAAGTTAGTCCCGCGCGTCGAAAGCCTGAAGGTAGGCCCGTCGACCGACAGCTCGGCCGATTTCGGTCCGGTGGTGACCGCCCAGGCGCTGGAGCGCATCAAAAACTACGTCGATATCGGCGTCAAGGAAGGCGCGAAGCTGGTCGTCGACGGCCGCGGCTTCAAGATGCAGGGTTACGAGAACGGTTACTATATGGGCGGCTGCCTGTTCGACAATGTGACTGCGGACATGCGCATCTACAAGGAAGAGATATTCGGGCCGGTGCTCTCGGTGGTGCGTGCGCCTACCTATGAGAACGCGCTCCAACTCGCCAATGACCACGAGATGGGCAATGGCGTGGCGATCTTCACGCGTGACGGCGACGCCGCCCGCGATTTCGCCAGCCGCGTCCAGGTCGGCATGGTCGGCATCAATGTGCCGATCCCGGTTCCGATCGCCTATTACACGTTTGGCGGCTGGAAGGCGTCGTCCTTCGGCGATCTCAACCAGCATGGCCCCGACGCCTTCCGCTTCTACACCAAGACCAAAACCGTTACGTCGCGCTGGCCTTCCGGCGTCAAGGATGGCGCGGAGTTCGTCATTCCCACGATGAACTGACTGCTGTTTTGCTGATCCGCAGCGCCCGCCGGAATCGGCGGGCGTTCGCATTTCAGGCGAATTGCGTTCCTTGGCGTTAGCAATCACGTACGAGCACCCGATCTATGACTGCCTCTATTTGGCGCTCGCCATCCAGACGGGAGCGGTTGTCGTCACCGCTGACAAGCGGTTCCTTAACGCTTTTGCAAAGACAGAACATGCTGATCGGGTCATTGCGCTAGCAGCGGCTGCTCAACAGCTTTGATCGTCACCGCGTCGCTGCGGTGGCGTTGCGCGTCAGAAGGTCGATCAGCTTGCCTGCTTCATTGCCGGCCGATACAGCGTCACGCGCAAGGATCGCCTGGATCACTGCGACATGGCCGGCGGCGGACTCGGCCAGCCCCTTTGGCGTGCGGTAGCGGTACCAGAAGCGGCGGCTATGCGTCTGCAGTGGCGCGGCCAGCCGCGCGGCAAAGCGGTTGTCGCTGATCTCGCCCAGCAGGTCGTCCAGCAATTTGTCGGCTTCCAGAAAGCCGGGCAGGTTCTTGTCCAGCACTGCATCATGCATCGCGAATGCCGCCGACTGGAACCGTTCGGCAAAAGGTTCCGTCAACAAGCGGGCCGCCGACCGCGCCAGGATCATCTCAGGTCCGCGGCGCGTCTCGAGTACGCGCGGCCAGTCAGCCGGGTCGAGCGGAGCGATCTCCAAGCCTGCGCGTGGTTTCACCGAGATCAGTCCTTCCCAGGCCAGGCGCTGGATCGCCTCGCGCACCGGCGTGCGGCCAAGCCCGATGCGCTCGATCAAAGCGCCTTCTGTAATCGACGATGCGGGCGCCAGCTCAAGGGTTACGATGAGCCGTTCAAGCTCGCGGTAGGCCTTTGAGGCGGAAGACTCCGCCGGCGCCGCCTGAAGTTCATCCACCATTGAAGTGTCCATCGCCGCCTCGCTCTCCAGTAATGATATATCAGGCGCGGATTTCGCTTGACAAGCCTGAAGCCGTGTAGATAATTATCTGATATATCACACAGGAGAAAGATTATGTGGGCCGGCGTTATCCCAGCAGTCACCACCAAGTTCACCAAGAATGACCAGCTTGACCATGCCGAGATGGAGCGTTGCTTCGGCCTGCAAATGGATGCCGGCTGTGACGGGCTGATTGTTTGCGGTTCGCTGGGCGAAGGTCCGATGCTCAGTCACGATGAAAAGATCGAGGTGCTCAAGACGGCGCAGAATGCGGCTGGCAAAAAGCCGGTTCTTCTGACCATCAATGAGGCGGCCACCCGAGATGCGGCTGCTTTGGGCAAACGCGCCGCGAAAGAAGGGGCCTCAGGCCTGATGGTCGTGCCTTCGCCGATCTATCATACCAATCCGGAAGAGACGGTTGCAACGCTTTCAGCAGTCGCCAAGGCTGCCGACCTGCCGATCATGATCTATTCTAATCGGCTCGCATACCGCGTCGACGTCACTGTAACCGACATGGAAAAGCTGGCGAAAGACGAGCGCTTCGTGGCGATCAAGGAATCGTCGGACGACATCCGTCGCACGACCGAGATCTTCAATCATTTCGGCAATCGCTGGGATGTCTTTACCGGCGTCGACAATCTGGCGTTTGAGGCGTTGTCGGTCGGCGCAGTTGGCTGGGTTGCTGGTCTGGTCGTCGCGTTCCCGAAAGAGACCGTCGCCATCTATCAGTTGATGAAGCAGGGTCGCCGTGATGAGGCGCTGGCGATCTACCGCTGGTTCCGTCCGTTGCTTGACCTCGATGTCTCCACCTATCTGGTGCAGAATCTGAAGCTGGTCGAAGCCATGGTGATCGACACGAATGAACGCGTGCGTCTGCCGCGCCAGCCGCTAGCGGGCAAGCGCCGCAAGGACGTGGAGAAGATCGTCAATGACGCGCTGGCTGCCCGCCCGAAACTGCCGTCGCTGATCCTGAAGAACGCCGCCTAGCTGCTGGCCAATATGAGCGGTGATCCGATACAGACTGACATCGCCATCATTGGTGGCGGTATTATAGGCGTCTGCGCCGCCGCCTACCTTGCCGAGGCGGGCAGGGCGGCGACGGTGATCGACCGCACCGGGATCTGTGAAGAAACGTCGGCAGGCAACGCCGCCGCCTTCGCATTTTCCGACGTTCTGCCGCTCGCCCACAAGGGCATGATGCGCAATCTACCAAAATGGCTGGCGGACCCGTTGGGCCCGCTGTCCATTCCGCCAGCCTATCTGCCGCAGCTTCTGCCCTGGCTCTATCGCTTTTGGCGGGCCGGCGCGGCTGACAAATATGAAGGCGCGCTGTCCGCCCAGGCCAGTATGATGAGGCTGGCTGGCGCCGAGTGGATGGGTTTGATGGAGCGCTCCGGCACGCGACCCATGCTCCGTGAGAACGGTTCGCTCGAACTTTATGAGAGCGAGGCTGAGTTCAGGGCGGCCCTGCCGGGTTGGGCGGAACGGAGCAGGTTCGGCATTGCCTATGAACATGTCGATGGAGAGCGTTTGGCCGGCCTGCAGCCGGGGCTGGCGCAGCGATTCGTCAAGGGTACGTTCGTGCCGGACTGGAAAACAGTCAGCAATCCGAAGGAACTCGGGCAGGCAATCTGGGCTTATGCGGAAACCAAAGGCGCACAGTTCGTAACGGGGACGGTGAACAGCGTGCAACCTGGTCCCGTCGCCGCTATATCGCTGGCTGACGGTCGGGAGGTCAAAGCGGCTGCTCTCATCGTGGCCGCCGGGGCCTGGTCTCATCAAGTCGCCCGCAAATTAGGCGACATCATCCCGTTGGAAACCGAGCGCGGCTACAACACGACCCTTCCGCCTGCCGCCTTCGACGTGAAACGCCAGCTGATATTTGGCGGCCACGGCTTTGTCATCACGCCGCTGGATGACGGCGTGCGCATTGGCGGGGCGGTGGAATTGGGTGGGCTCAACCGTCCACCAAACTATGCGCGCGCAAAAGCGATGCTACAGAAGGCGAAGCGGTTCCTGCCGGGCCTTGATGCAACTGGTGGAAGCGAGTGGATGGGCTATCGCCCCTCGCTTCCTGACTCGCTCCCTGTCATTGGCAGGTCGCGCAACGCGCCATCTGCATTTTATGCCTTCGGGCACGGCCATCTCGGCCTGACCCAGGCTGCGGCGACGGGCCGCTTGATCCGCGACCTTGTGCTGGGGCAGTCTCCGGCGCTTGACCTAAAACCATTCTCGCCTCAACGATTTTGAGTATAGCCATGACCCGTCACACGTTCACATGCCTCGACGGACACACCTGCGGCAATCCTGTGCGCTTGGTCGCGGGTGGCGGCCCGCTGCTCAAAGGCGGCACGATGATGGAAAGGCGGGCGCATTTCCTGGCGGAATTTGACTGGATCCGTACTGGGTTGATGTTCGAGCCGCGCGGTCATGACGTTATGTCGGGTTCGATCCTCTATCCGCCGACGCGCGAGGATTGCGACATCGCGATCCTCTTTATCGAGACGTCGGGCTGCCTGCCCATGTGCGGCCATGGCACCATCGGCACGGTGACCATGGCGATCGAGAATGGATTGATAAAACCAAAAACGCCGGGTGTTCTGCGGCTCGATACGCCGGCCGGCCTTGTAGTCGCAGAGTACCGGCAGGAGGGCGACTATGTTGAGGAGGTGCGCATCACGAATGTGCCGTCCTTTCTCTATGCCGAAGGTTTGACGGTAGAGTGCCCGGTGCTCGGTGAGATCAATGTCGATGTCGCCTATGGGGGAAATTTCTATGCGATTGTCGAGCCGCAGAAGAACTATTCCGACATGGCTGACTATTCGGCCGGCGAATTGATCGCATGGTCGCCGGTGGTTCGTCAGCGGCTGAATGAAAAATACACGTTCGAGCACCCCGAGAATCCGGCGATCAACCGGCTATCGCACATGCTGTGGACAGGCAAACCGGTGAACCCGGAAGCGCATGCGCGCAACGCCGTCTTTTATGGCGACAAGGCGATTGACCGCTCGCCATGCGGCACGGGCACATCGGCGCGCATGGCCCAGCTTCACGTCAAGGGCAAACTCGGTGAGGGCGACGCCTTTGTGCACGAATCGATCATAGGTTCGCTATTTCGCGGGCGCGTCGAGAAGGAGACGGCCGTGGCCAATCGCAAAGCGATCATTCCGTCGATCGGAGGTTGGGCGCGGCAGACCGGAATCAATACAATATTCATCGACGAACGCGATCCGTTCGCGCATGGCTTTGTCGTAAATTAGCGGCAATGGTTCATGTAAAGCCAGCGATAGCGCAAATGAATTCTACAGAATTGGTGAAAAGGCGGAAGGATTTTTCAAAAGGGACCGCGGCGGGTCTCTGGATTTGGCGAACGGAGTAGGATAGCCAATAGCCATCCGCCACGGTCAAGGGGAACGGCCAGGAGCGATGCGGCAGTTCGGCGCCTGATCTTGCCCAGGCAGGGGGAGGCGCTCCGACACGGTTGCAATCGCGCGCCGATCCCTTACGACTAGTGCAGATAATAAAAATACGGAGTGCGACCGGTTCCGGCGACGCTCCGGGGGGAACGTAAGAACATGCAGTACTTTATCCAGCAGCTGGTCAACGGGCTGACGTTGGGCATGATCTATGGCCTGATCGCCATCGGCTACACGATGGTCTACGGCATCATCGGCATGATCAACTTCGCCCATGGCGACATCTTCATGATCGGCGCATTCACCGCCTTGATCGTCTTCCTGATCCTGACAAGCATCTTTGCCGGCATCAATGTCGTGGTGTTCCTCCTGATCATGATGATCGTGGCGATGCTGATGACCAGTCTCTATAACTGGACCATCGAGAAGGTGGCCTACCGGCCTCTGCGCGGGTCCTTCCGGCTCGCTCCGCTGATCACCGCAATTGGTATGTCGATCGTTCTGTCGAACTTTGTGCAGGTAACGCAAGGTCCGCGCAACAAGCCGATCCCGCCGCTGATCACGGATGTCTACAATGTCTACGGCATCACGATCTCGCTGAAGCAGATCGTCATTGTCGTCGTCACGGGGCTGTTGCTGGCGTTGTTCTGGTATCTCGTGAACAAGACATCGCTTGGCCGCGCTCAACGCGCTTGCGAACAGGACCGCAAGATGGCGTCGCTGCTCGGCATTGATGTCGACAAGACCATCTCGATCACCTTCATCATGGGTGCTGCGCTGGCCGCAGTCGCCGGAACGCTCTACCTGATGTATTATGGCGTCGTCGTCTTCTCGGATGGTTTTGTTCCGGGCGTTAAGGCCTTCACTGCGGCGGTCCTGGGCGGCATTGGCTCTTTGCCAGGCGCAGTTCTTGGAGGGCTGGCGATCGGCCTCATCGAATCGCTCTGGTCAGCCTATTTCTCGATCGACTACAAGGACGTCGCTGCGTTTTCCATTCTGGCGATCGTTCTGATCTTCCTGCCGTCCGGCATTCTCGGCCGCCCAGAAGTTGAAAAGGTCTGAAACTATGGCCATGTCCCAACAACCCGCGGCCAGCAATCCGATCAATCTCGCCGTGAAGGAAGCGGTCAAGGCGGGTGTCCTGTCATTTGGCCTGTTCGTGCTCTTCATCGGGCTGCGCACTGACCAGAATATCCGCAATGAGCTGATACTGGTTCAGCGCTGGGGCCTCTTGGCGACTGTGGTCGCCCTGGTAATGCTGGTCAGGTTCATCTTTGTAGCGTTTGTCCTGCCAGCTCATGAGCGTCGGAAAGCGGCTGCCGCCAAGGCGCCTGTCACGGCAGTGGAGGAAACCTGGCTCAGCCGCAATTTCTCCAAGCTGGCTATCGCCTTTCTTCTGATCTTCCCGCCACTCATGGTCATGACGGTCGGCTTGCAGGGCTCGCTCAAATGGATCGACAATTTTGGCATCCAGATACTGATCTACGTGATGCTGGCCTGGGGCCTGAATATTGTCGTTGGTCTCGCGGGTTTGCTCGATCTTGGATACGTCGCCTTCTATGCGGTTGGCGCTTACGCCTATGCCCTGCTGGGTACGCATTACGGCTGGTCATTTTGGATATTGTTGCCGGCAGCTGGCATCATGGCTGCTTTCTGGGGGGTAATTCTCGGATTTCCGGTGCTGCGCCTGCGCGGTGACTATCTCGCCATTGTTACACTGGCGTTTGGTGAGATCATCCGTCTGGTTTTGATCAACTGGCGTGAAGTCACAAACGGCGCAGCTGGCATTTCCGGAGTCCCAAAGGTCAGCTTCTTTGGCTGGTTCAGCTTCAATGTCTCGGACCCGGACTACATCTCCAAAGTGTTCGATATTCCGCAATCAGGCGTGTATTACAAAATCTTCCTCTATTATCTGATCCTGGCGTTGTGCTTGCTGACCGCCTTTGTGACGATCAGGCTGCGGCGTATGCCGGTTGGCCGCGCCTGGGAGGCATTGCGTGAAGACGAGATCGCCTGCCGGTCGCTTGGCATTAATACCACTACCACCAAACTGACCGCTTTCTCGATCGGCGCGATGTTCGGAGGTTTCGCCGGCGCGTTCTTTGCCGCCAGGCAGGGCTTTGTGTCTCCGGAGAGCTTCATTTTCATCGAATCCGCGATCATCCTGGCGATTGTCGTGCTCGGCGGCATGGGCTCGCTGGTTGGCATTGCGGTCGCTGCGGCTGTCATGATTGGCGGTACCGAGATCTTGCGCGAGTTGACCTTCCTGAAGGCGGTGTTCGGCTCCGACTTTACCCCTGAGCTCTATCGCATGCTGTTGTTCGGCATGGCGATGGTGATCGTGATGCTGTGGAAGCCGCGCGGCTTCGTCGGCAGTCGCGAGCCAACCGCCTTCCTGCACGAACGCAAGGCCGTTTCGGCCGCCTTCACCAAAGAAGGGCATGGCTGATGAACACCACGGCTGCACCGATGAACGATACTATTCTGAGCGTCGACCATCTGACGATGCGTTTTGGCGGTCTCGTCGCTATTGGCGATGTTTCCTTCAAGGCCAAGCGCGGCGAAATTACCGCGCTGATTGGTCCGAATGGCGCTGGAAAGACAACGGTCTTCAATTGCATCACCGGCTTCTACAAGCCTACGGAAGGCATGTTGACCATGGCGCTGCGCAATGGTCAGCAGTTCCTGCTTGAGCGGCTGCCAGGGCATGAGATCAATAAGCGGGCCAGGGTGGCGCGCACGTTCCAGAACATCCGGCTTTTCTCAGGCATGACGGTGCTGGAGAATCTGCTGGTGGCGCAGCACAACAAGCTGATGAAAGCCTCGGGCTATACGGTGATGGGCCTGCTTGGACTGGGCGGCTACAAGCAGGCGTCAGCCGAGTCGATAGAACTGGCCAAGGTCTGGCTCCAAAAGGCTGACCTGACTGACCGGGCCGACGATCCGGCCGGCGATCTTCCCTATGGCGCACAGCGTCGTTTGGAGATAGCCCGCGCCATGTGCACGAGACCTGAACTGCTTTGCCTGGATGAGCCCGCTGCGGGCCTCAATCCGCGCGAATCGCTGGCGCTCAACACGCTTTTGATGGACATCAAAAATACGACAAATACGTCGATCCTGCTGATCGAGCACGACATGTCGGTGGTCATGCAGATTTCCGACCATGTTGTCGTGCTCGAATATGGCCGCAAGATTTCGGATGGCGATCCGGCGTTTGTTAAGAGCGATCCAAAGGTGATTGCCGCCTATCTCGGCGTCGAAGACGATGAGGTCGAGGACGTTCTGACTTCTGTTGAAAGAACTGCGGCCGACGACGAGGTGATCGAAGGCTTTGACGGTGAACCGGATCGCGCGCATGGGCCCGGCGAATCCGCATCGATGATGGCCGGTCCGATTACCGACACGATAGGTCACAGCGATCCATCCGGCGAGATCATCGGCGTGTCGTCGAACGCGTCGCACGCCGCCCAAATCGAACGTATCATGCGCAAGGAACAGGCCGCCGGATCAGGCAGGCATGCCGATGAAGCACCGGCAAAGCGCGCCGCCAAACCAAAGGCCAAACCTGCGGCAAAGGCTGCTGCGCCCACCAAGCCGGCAAAGGCAAAGACGACGCCTGCAAAACCGCAGGTGAAAGCCAGTACAGCCAAGGGCGCGTCTGTTGCTTCGGTTGCGGCCAAAGCGCCGGCCCCCAAAGCCGCGTCGCCAAAAGCCGCGTCGCCAAAAGCTGCCGCGCCAAAGGCAATCCAACCCAAGGTGTCCGGAAAAGCCGCCGCGGCAAAGACTGACGCTGCCAAAAAGCCGGCGTCCAAGCCAGCAGTGAACCCAGCTACGCCAAAGGCCGTGGCAAAGACCTCTGTGGCCAAGACCCCGGTCCATGGTCTGGCCAAAACAGTCAAGCCAGCAAGCGCCAGCCGGACCAAGAGTGGGCCGGCAGTTGTCGTGACGCGCAAACCGAAACGCACATCGAACTGGCTCGCGGCCCCGCGTGGCGGGCGGCCGGATGATTTGATCGTTATCAACGGCATCGGGCCGGTCAACAAACGCAAGCTCAACGAACACGGCATTTTCCATTTCGACCAGATTGCTGCGTGGACGCGCGCAGACATCGAGGCGGCGGAAGCCTATCTCGAGTTTGACGGCCGTATCGACCGGGAGGACTGGATCGGGCAGGCGAAGAAGCTGGCCGCACAGGCTGAGCGGGGCGCAACCAAGCGCGGGGGTAAGTGATGGCTGGCGCAGCGCTTCTCGACATAAGCGGGGTCGAAACCTACTACGGCAACATCCGTGCTCTGCGCGGGGTCGACGTGGCCGTCAATAAGGGCGAGATTGTCACAATCATTGGCGCCAACGGCGCCGGCAAATCGACCCTGATGATGACTGTGTTTGGCAGCCCACGCGCTCGCGCGGGCACAATCACGTTTGATGGCGTCGACATAAGCCAAATGCCGACCCATGAAATCGCCCGCCTCCGGATCGCCCAATCGCCGGAAGGGCGCCGCATCTTCCCTCGCATGACTGTGATGGAGAACCTTCAGATGGGCGCGAGCCTCGACAATCTGAAGTATTTTGACGAGGATGTTGAGAAGGTCTTCGTCCTGTTTCCGCGTCTCAAGGAGCGTATTGGGCAGCGTGGCGGGACGTTGTCGGGCGGCGAACAGCAAATGCTCTCCATCGGACGGGCCCTTATGGCGCGGCCGAAGCTCTTGTTGCTCGATGAGCCCTCACTCGGGCTGGCGCCTCTGATCGTAAAGCAGATTTTCGACGCGATCCGCGAATTGAACAAGACAGAAGGGCTTACCGTGTTTCTGGTCGAGCAGAACGCCTTTGCGGCGCTTAAGCTGGCGCATCGCGGCTATGTGCTCGTCAACGGCGCGGTGACCATGAGCGGATCCGGCAAGGAACTGCTGGCCAATCCCGAAGTTCGTGCGGCCTATCTCGAAGGCGGTCATCACTAAGCCGGCGACAGACCGGCGATTGGAGCAAGGCGATGCAAGGCATCCTCTATGAAGAAGCCAGTATCTGGCAGTTTTTGTTTATTACGCTGATCCTGGGCGGCTGGGCGGCATGGATGACGGGCAGGGCCTGCGCCCAGACCTGGCGCCCGTATCTGACACTGGTGGTCTATCTGCTGGCGCTCGGACTGGCGGTTCGTTTCATCCATCATGCGCTGTTTGAGGGAACGATGTTCTCGTTGCGCTACTACATTGTCGACACAATCGTGTTGCTGATTTGCGGAACGCTTGGATACCGCTATACGCGCACGAACCAGATGACGAGCCAATACCACTGGTTGTACGACAAGGTCTCGCCGTTCAGCTGGAAAGCCAAGTAAGGTTACGAAACAATCGCGCCGACCTCACCGGTGAATCGACGTGACAAGCGCCGTAAAATCGGCAATGTACCCTTTCTGCGATTGGGCGGGCATCGCAAGACAAGGCAGTTCAGGGAGCCCGCTCACAAAATGGGAGTTGTTCTATGAAGAAGTCACTTTTGTCTGCCGTTGCCGTGTCCGCGCTCGTCGCGTTCAGCGGCAGCGCGTGGGCTGACGTCCTGATGGGCGTGGCCGGTCCGATCACTGGTCCGAACGCCGCTTTCGGAGCGCAGCTACAGAAGGGCGCCGAGGCCGCCGTGGAGGCGATCAACGCCGCCGGCGGTATGAATGGCGAGAAGATCGTGCTGACCATCGGCGACGACGTGTCGGATCCGAAGCAAGGCATCTCGGTCGCCAACAAGTTTGTTGCTGACGGCGTGAAGTTTGTCGTCGGTCACTTCAACTCGGGCGTTTCGATCCCGGCGTCGGAAGTTTACGCAGAAAACGGCATTCTCGAAATGACCCCGGCTGCAACCAACCCGGTGTTCACCGAGCGCGGCCTGTGGAACGTCTTCCGCACCTGCGGTCGTGACGACCAGCAGGGCGCAGTGGCCGGCGCTTATCTCGTCGACAAGTTCAAGGACGCGAAGATCGCCGTCATCCACGACAAGACGCCTTATGGCCAGGGTCTGGCTGACGAAACCAAGAAGGCTATGAACGCCGGCGGCGTGACGGAAGTCATGTATGAAGGCGTCAACATTGGCGACAAGGACTTCGCGGCCCTTATCGGCAAGATGAAGGAAGCCGGCGTCACCATCATCTATTGGGGCGGCCTTCACACCGAAGCCGGCCTGATCATCCGCCAGGCGGCTGACCAGGGCCTCAAGGCGACACTGGTTTCGGGCGACGGCATCGTGTCGAACGAACTTGCCTCGATCGCAGGCGATGCGGTTGCCGGCACGCTCAACACGTTTGGCCCCGATCCGACACTGAACCCGGACAACAAGGAACTGGTGGAGAAGTTCAAGGCAGCCGGCTTTAACCCCGAAGCCTACACGCTCTACTCCTACGCTGCTGTCCAGGCGGTAGCTGCTGCAGCCAATGCAGCAAAGAGCAACGACCCGCAGGAAGTGGCCAAGTCGCTTAAGGCCAACGGTCCGTTCAAGACCGCTCTCGGAGATATGTCCTTCGACGAAAAGGGCGACCCGAAGCTGCCGGGCTACGTCATGTATGAATGGGTCAAGGGCGACGACGGCAAGTACACCTACAAGCCGCAGATGTAAGCTCAGGCCAATTCTGACTGAACAGCGCCCGGCGGGGAAACTCGCCGGGCTTTTTTATTCAATCGCACCCGACGCAGCAGACGGTCCCGTCAGCGCGGCAATGAAGCGCCGCAACAAAGCTGCGTTTGTGATGCCCCCGCGGCAATTTTGTTTGCGCTGCACAATCTTTGGCACTAGTTCATCAGCCGGAACCGCCCCATACCCTGGAGCCGCCTGTGCCGATCTCAAAAATCCTCGTCGCCAACCGCTCCGAAATCGCTATCCGCGTTTTTCGCGCAGCGAATGAACTTGGCATCAAAACCGTCGCCATATGGGCTGAAGAGGACAAATACTCCCTGCACCGCTTCAAGGCGGATGAAAGCTATCAAGTCGGGCGCGGGCCCTGGCTGGCCAAGGACATGGGGCCGATTGAAAGCTATTTATCGATCGATGAGATCATTCGCGTGGCCAAGCTCTCGGGCGCCGATGCAATCCACCCCGGTTACGGCCTGTTGTCGGAAAGCCCGGAATTTGCCGATGCCTGCGCTGAAGCAGGCATCATCTTTATCGGACCAAAACCCGAAACGATGCGGCGGCTGGGCAACAAGGTCGCCGCACGCAACCTGGCCATTGAGGTGGGTGTGCCGGTTGTGCCCGCAACCGGTCCGCTTCCGGACGATCCCGAAACAATCAAGAAGCTGGCCAAGTCGATCGGATATCCGGTGATGCTGAAGGCGTCATGGGGCGGCGGCGGGCGTGGCATGCGCGCCATTCGATCCGAGCAGGACCTTATGCGTGAGGTGACCGAAGGCAAGCGGGAAGCCAAGGCGGCTTTTGGCAAAGACGAAGTCTATCTGGAAAAGCTGGTGGAGCGCGCGCGCCATGTCGAGGTGCAGGTGCTGGGCGACACGCATGGCAATGCGGTGCATCTTTTTGAGCGCGACTGCTCGATTCAGCGCCGCAACCAGAAGGTCGTAGAACGCGCGCCCGCTCCCTACCTGTCGGACGAACTGCGTGCAGAACTGTGCGGCTATGCGCTCAAGATTGCGCGCGAGACCAGCTATATCGGCGCGGGCACGGTCGAGTTCCTGCAGGATGCTGACACTGGAAAATTCTACTTTATCGAGGTCAATCCGCGCATCCAGGTCGAGCACACCGTCACAGAAGAAGTGACGGGCATCGACATAGTCAAAGCCCAGATTCATATTCTCGATGGTTTCGCCATCGGTACGCCGGAAAGCGGCGTGCCTGCGCAAAAGGACATCCGTCTGAACGGCCACGCCCTGCAGTGCCGCGTCACCACGGAAGATCCCGAACAGAACTTCATTCCCGACTATGGCCGTATCACAGCCTATCGCGGCGCAACCGGCTTTGGCATTCGTCTTGATGGCGGAACGGCCTATTCGGGCGCTGTGATCACCCGCTTTTACGATCCGCTGCTGGAAAAGGTGACGGCGTGGGCGCCAAACGCCCTGGAGGCGATCGCCCGCATGGATCGGGCGCTGCGCGAATTCCGCATTCGCGGCGTTGCGACCAATTTGACGTTTCTTGAGGCCATCATCAGCCATCCGTCATTCAAGGACAATTCCTACACGACGAAGTTCATTGATACGACACCCGAGCTGTTCACGCATGTGAAACGACAGGATCGTGCGACCAAGCTGCTCAACTACCTGGCCGATGTCTCGGTCAATGGACATCCCGAGACGCGTGGCAGACCGGCGCCGAACACGGACGCCGCCGCGCCGGCCGTGCCATGGTTCACCGGCGCGGTTGCGGATGGCACACGCCAGAAACTGGACGAACTTGGGCCGGAAGGTTTCGCGCGGTGGATGCGGGCGCAGCCCCAGGTTCTGGTCACCGACACGACCATGCGCGACGGCCATCAGTCGCTGTTGGCTACGCGCATGCGCACCTATGATATCGCAAGAATCGCAGGCACCTATGCGCGCGCCTTGCCGCAACTATTGTCACTGGAATGTTGGGGTGGCGCAACGTTTGACGTGTCGATGCGCTTCCTGACCGAAGACCCGTGGGAGAGGCTTGCGCTGGTGCGCGAAAAGGCCCCCAATATCCTTCTGCAGATGCTGCTGCGCGGGGCGAACGGCGTCGGCTACACCAATTATCCCGATAATGTCGTGCAGCATTTTGTCAAACAGGCGGCTAGCGGCGGCGTCGATCTGTTTCGTGTGTTTGATTGCCTGAACTGGGTGGAGAACATGCGCATCGCCATGGACGCGGTGGGCGCCGAGGGCAAACTCATCGAAGCCGCCATGTGCTACACCGGCGACATCCTCGATCCGGACCGTGCCAAATATAACCTCAACTATTATGTCGGTCTGGCTGGCGAAATGGAGCGAGCGGGGGCTCATATTCTGGCGGTCAAGGATATGGCCGGCCTGTTGAAACCGGCCGGCGCGCGGGTGCTGTTCAAGGCGCTGCGCGAAGCCACTGATCTGCCGATCCATTTCCATACACACGATACGTCAGGCCTGTCGGCGGCCACGGTGCTGGCGGCGGTTGAAAGCGGCGTGGATGCGGTCGACGCCGCGATGGACAGCCTGTCAGGCAACACGTCGCAACCCTGTATGGGCTCCATCGTCGAGGCGCTTCGCGGCGCCGAACGCGACCCGGGGCTGGATGCCGGATGGATCCGCAAGATATCCTTCTACTGGGAGGCGGTGCGCAACCAGTATGCCGCCTTCGAGAGCGACCTCAAGGGGCCGGCTTCGGAAGTCTATTTGCATGAAATGCCGGGCGGCCAGTTCACCAATCTAAAGGAACAGGCGCGTTCGCTGGGGCTGGAAACACGCTGGCATGAGGTGGCGCAGGCCTATCACGACGCCAACTTGATGTTCGGCGATATCGTCAAGGTCACGCCATCGTCCAAAGTGGTTGGAGACATGGCGCTGATGATGGTCAGTCAGGACCTGACGGTCGCCGATGTCGAGAACCCGACCAGGGACATCGCGTTCCCGGATTCGGTTGTTTCCATGCTGCGCGGAGATCTCGGCCAATCACCCGGCGGCTGGCCGCCGACCCTGCAGAAGAAGGCGCTGAAGGGAGACAAGCCCTACAAGGCGCGACCGGGCTCGCTGTTGAAAGCCGCCGATCTCAAGGCCGGTCGCAAAGACGCTGAGGAAAAGGCCGGGCGTGCGCTTTCGGAACTCGAATTCGCATCCTGGCTGATGTACCCGAAAGTGTTTTCCGATTTTGTCAGCGCGCAGGAGACTTACGGCCCGGTCAGTGTCCTGCCGACGCCCACATATTTTTACGGCATGAAGGCTGAAGGCGAAGTCTTTGTCGAAATCGAGAAAGGCAAAACGCTGGTGATCCGGTGCCTGGCCATTGGCGATGTCGATGACAAGGGCATGGTGACGGTGTTCTTTGAACTGAACGGCCAGCCGCGCCGCATCAAGGTGCCGGACCGCGCGCATGGCGCAGCCGCAAGCAAGGCGCGGCGCAAGGGCGAGCCCGGCAATGAAAGCCATGTATCAGCGCCGATGCCGGGTGTCGTTTCAACGCTGGCCGTCAACCCGGGCCAGGAGGTCAAGGCTGGCGACGTGCTTTTGTCGATCGAAGCGATGAAGATGGAAACGGCGCTGCACGCCGAACGTGACGGCGCGATTGCTGAAGTGCTGGTCAGGGTCGGCGATCAGATCGACGCCAAGGACCTTCTGATCGTTTACCGCTAGCGCGTGGTTCGTCACCCTAAAATGTGCAACAGAATGAATCCGAGCAGGCGCGACACGCGCTAAACTGGAGCGCGGCAGATGGGCTCGCTGGAAAAGGCGCTTGAGATTTTCGATCCGGGCACGCTGGCCGGCGCACTGCTTTTGGCCGCCGTTCTGGCTGTCGTAGGACTTTTACTGTCGGCGGCGGTGCGGCGCATGCTGCGCACTGTGCTGGAGCATGACCGCAATGATCATGTCGATCCGATCACGCTGTCCTTTGTCAGCCATCTCGCCGTACTGCTTCTGTGGATTCTTCTCTTCACACTCTACGCCCATGTCGTGCCGGCCCTGAACCGACTAGGTACAACAATGCTTGCAGGGGTGGGTTTGGTCTCTGTCATTGTAGGCTTTGCCGCCCAGACCACACTCGGCAATCTGGTTGCTGGCATCAGTCTGGTGCTCTACAAGCCGTTCCGGCGCGGTGACCGGCTCCAGGTTGCTGCCCCCACGCAAGATGATTTTGAAGTCGGCACTGTGGAAGACATCACGCTCGGCTTTACTGTATTGCGCACCGATGATGGCCGCGAAATCATCATCGCCAATGGCGCAATGGCCCAGCAGACGATGATCAAACTGCTCCCCGCCTCGAAACTGGTATCCGGAAAGTGATCCCGTGGGTTCACCTCGATACGGCCACAACCCCCGATGGCCAGACGCTGCGCCTGAAACAGCGCGGCGCGGAATATTCTATCATGCTCGGCACAAACGAGTTGATGAACAGCCGGTTGTCCGGCTCCGAGGAGGCGCTGGCGCGGCTGTCAATCGAGCGGCTGACAGCACCGTCGCCCCATGTACTGATAGGCGGTCTCGGCATGGGCTTTACGTTGCGCGCCGCGCTTGCTGCGTTTGGCGACAAGGGAATGGTTACAGTCGCAGAACTCATCCCGGCTGTGGTTGCCTGGGCGCGCGGACCGATGACAGGGATATTTGCAGGTTGTCTCGACGATCCGCGAGTCAGGGTCGCGGAGGCCGATGTCAGGGTGTTGATAGATGAAGCCAGGGGCGCCTATGACGCCATCCTGCTTGATGTCGACAACGGCCCCGAAGGATTAACTGTAGACAGCAATGATGCGCTCTATTCACTCGCCGGGCTGGCTGAAACTCATCGGGCCTTGCGACCCGGCGGGGTGCTGGCTGTGTGGTCTTCAGGGCCGGATGCCGGGTTCACCAGACGGCTCAAGCGTTCAGGTTTCGCGGTTGAGGAAGTCAACACACGGGCGCGCGGGAAACGAGGCGCGCGGCATGTCGTTTGGCTGGCGACCAGAATGAAGTGAGGCGCAGCCGGAGCCGCGCCTCATACCCACGCCCAAACGACCAACGGTCTATTTCGCGGTGATGATCGCCATGACAAGCTTGTCGTCAACGCGCACCGGCCCGTCTTCCTTGGCGCCCAGCGTGTATTCAAATTCGCCTGGTTTCATACCGGTTGAATCGGTGTGGAGCATCAGCATCAGCATTTCGCCCGGCTTCACAGCTTGATCGAGCTTGGCGGAAACATCCTTGTTCTCGCCAGCCTTGACCGCAGCATGACCGACGACCAGGCCCGGTTTCATCGCTGAATCGGTGCGGTGGACAACAAGCCAACCGTCTTCGCCGGCGACAATAGATGAGGCTATGACTGAGCCACCCGATACGTCCTGATCCGAGCCGGTCACCGAGAGATCGGCGGCGAGAGCGGGCGAAAGGGTCAGGCCAAGAGCGGCGGCTGCGAGCGTAATACGAACCATAAAAGTCCTCCAATCATTGTCGTCAATGAAGGAGATACGTTTGGCGGCGTGGATAGTTTTATGCGCTCGCGTTTTCGTGATCGTGGCGACTCGCTATGTCGCGGCGGATCAATCTTCGCGCAAGACAAACTCCAGATAGAGGTTGCGCTGGAGGATAGAGTGGTTGTCGTCGGAGATCAGCGAAATCATGGTTGCGTCGTCGGCGCGCTTCCACACGTCCATGCCTTCCATATTGTCGATCTGATAGCCCATGTCGGCGTGGAACAGGATAGGCCCGTCGACGGCTTTGGCGCCCCCGCGGATCAGGTCGCCAGGAATGCGCCGTAGCCGCATGCCGACGCCGGTGGCCATCGAAAAAGAACGCTCAAGAAGGAGCAGATCTCCGCCTGGCAGAAAAGCGGAATCGGTGATGTCGAAAGCGTCTGAGCGCTTGACCGTGAAGATACCCTTGTTGGGACCCGACAAAACGGCGGCGAAAATATCGCCAGCCTTGTCGAGACTCTTTTCGGAGACGGCGATCATTGCGCCCTGGTTAGGTCCGTCAATCGCCGCGAAGGCGATGGCCTCAAAACCTCTATTTTGGCGCAGCTCATTGGCCGGCACCAGAAAATCCACTGCGCCCGTTTCGACAGTACGGTCGCCTGGTTCCATCCTGTAGCTGACTATGCGGTGACGGCGCTCGAACCCGACATAAACATCGTCGCCACGCACGGCGAGCCCTTCGGCGTCGACTTCCCATTTTTTGGTGACCGGATTGCCCTTGGCGTCGGTCATTTGCGCCATTCGGAAATTCGCAACGCCGACAGGCTTTTCACCATCGCGGACAATTTTGCCATAGAACCAGAAGCCGGTGTCGGCGACCCCGACAAAATTCCCGCCGGGCGTCAGAAATCGAAAAGCCGAGAGCGCGCCGAGGTCGTCGGCGCTGGATGACAGTTCAAGCCCGCCAACAAATTCAAGCGGGCCGAGATTGCGCTCGTCACTGCCGATCTTGAAACTCTTGATCGCCCGTGCGGTGATCTCGATGGGTTCGATGGGTGGGCGGTCCTGGGCCCAGGCAGGAATGGCGATTGACAAGGCGGCGGCGAGAGCGACGAGCCCCCTCATTGGCCCTTTGAGCCACGTCCCCCGAAGGCGTACGCGGCTTGTCACGCCGCCCGTCTTGCGCCGGTGCGGCGGGCGTCGCGCCCGCCTTCTTCGGCAAAAAGCGAAGCGAGTTGTTCGGTCATTGCGCCCGCCAGTTCTTCCGCGTCAACGATTGTGACTGCACGGCGATAGTAGCGGGTGACATCATGGCCGATGCCGATCGCCAGAAGTTCAACTGGGGAACGCGTTTCGATCAGTTCGATCACGGCGCGCAGGTGCCGTTCCAGATAGTTTCCGGGGTTGACCGACAGGGTGGAATCGTCGACCGGCGCGCCGTCCGAGATCATCATCAGGATCTTGCGCTGCTCAGGCCGCGCAATCAGGCGCTGATGCGCCCACAACAGCGCTTCGCCATCGATGTTTTCTTTCAACAGTCCTTCGCGCATCATAAGACCGAGATTGCGCCTCGCTCTCCGCCATGGCGCGTCTGCGCTCTTGTAGATAATGTGGCGCAGATCATTGAGGCGGCCCGGGCTCGCCGGCTTGCCGTCCTTCAGCCATTTCTCGCGTGACATGCCGCCCTTCCAGGCGCGGGTGGTGAAACCCAGTATCTCAACCGAGACGCCGCAGCGCTCCAGCGTGCGCGCCAGAATATCGGCGCAGATGGCGGCTACCGTGATGGGACGCCCGCGCATGGAACCCGAATTGTCGAGCACCAGCGTGACCACCGTGTCGCGGAATTTGGTGTCACGCTCCTGTTTGAAGGAAAGTGCGGCCATTGGATCCATGATTATGCGCGGCAGCCGCGCCGGATCGAGATAGCCTTCCTCGAGATCAAAGTCCCAAGACCGGTTCTGCTGCGCCATCAGCCGGCGCTGCAGCCGGTTGGCCAGCCGCCCGACCACACCCGACAGGTTGGCCAGCTGCTTGTCGAGGAAGGCGCGCAGGCGGTCAAGCTCATCCTCGTCGCAGAGCTCTTCGGCGCCGACAGTCTCGTCAAAGACCTGGGTGTAGATCTTGTAGTCAAACTGTCTGGCCAGATTGTCGAACGGATGTTCCGGACGCTTCGCCTCGCCCGGCGTTTCGGCGTCGCTGTCCTCGTCATCAGCCATGTCGTCGGCATCAGCGTCGGTCGCCTCGGCTTCGCCGGACTGGTCGTCGTCAGAGTCGGCGTCGGCGTCTTCGGACTGCGAATCCTCACCGCCGGAATCGTCCTCGCCGCCTTCTTCGCTCTGCTCCTCGCCCTGCGGCTGGTCGTCCTGATTGTCGTCGGCTTCATCCGCCTGTTGCTGGTCGTCAAGCTGGTCCGCCATCTCAAACGAGACCAGCATTTCGCGGATCAGCCGTGCAAAGGCGTGTTGATCGTTGATGTTTCCGGCCAGACCGTCGAGGCTTGTGCCGCCTTTTTCTTCAATCCAGCCGCGCCACAGATCGACCACGCGCCGGCCGCTCTTTGGCACTGTGCGGCCAGTCAGCTTTTCGCGAACCACCATGGCGACGGCTTCTTCGAGCGGTGCGTCCGCGCGGTCCTTGATCTCGCTGAAATTCGCCTTTGCGTATTTGTCCTCCAGCATGGAGGCAATGTTGTCACCGACCCCGGTCATGCGCAAAGAGCCGATTGCCTCGACCCGCGCCTGCTCGACAGAATCATAAATGGCGCGCGCCTGCTGGCCTTCGGGAGCCAGTTTTGAGTGCAGCCGCAGGTCGTGGCAGGCGCGCTTCAAAGCCATGGAATCGGCGAGACCCCGGGTGACAGCAATATCGTTGACCGTCATTCGCTTGGGCAGGTCAGGCAACCGCGCCAGATTGCCGGCGAGCGCCGGACGATCCTTGGCGAAGGATACTTCCAGCTCATTGTCGCCGGCGATAGCGCGCATGGTGACGGAAATGGAGCGCTTGAGCACGTCTCCGTCTGCGCCAGCTTTGGCTTTCGCTTTGGTGTTGTCGCCCGGGCCTGCCATCAGGTTCTCACGGCGATCAGCTCAGCACCACGTTGGCGGCGCTCTCAGGCAATTCTTCGCCAAAGGCGCGCTGGTAAAACTCAGCCACGACCGAGCGCTCGAGTTCGTCGCATTTGTTGAGGAAGGTCAAACGGAACGCCATGCCTACATGGCCGAAAATCTCGGCATTCTCGGCCCATGTTATGACTGTACGCGGGCTCATGACGGTGGACAGGTCGCCATTCATGAAGGCCGATCGTGTCATGTCGGCGACGCGGACCATCTTGTTGACGATCTGCCGGCCGGCCTCGTTACGGTAATGCTTGGCCTTGGCCAGTACGATGTCGACTTCGTTATCATGCGGCAGATAGTTGAGCGTGGTGACAATCGACCAGCGGTCCATCTGCGCCTGGTTGATCTGCTGCGTGCCGTGATAGAGGCCGGTCGTGTCGCCAAGTCCTACAGTGTTGGCGGTGGCGAATAGCCGGAAGGCCGGGTGCGGGCGGATCACGCGGCTCTGGTCGAGCAAAGTGAGGCGGCCCGAAGATTCCAGCACGCGCTGGATGACGAACATCACGTCGGGGCGTCCGGCGTCATATTCGTCAAAGCACAGCGCAACATTGTGCTGGTAGGCCCAGGGCAGGATTCCGTCGCGGAACTCGGTAATCTGCTTGCCGTCCTTGAGCACGATGGCGTCTTTGCCGACAAGATCGATACGGCTGACATGGCTGTCGAGATTGACGCGCACACAGGGCCAGTTCAGGCGCGCCGCAACCTGTTCGATATGGGTCGATTTGCCGGTGCCGTGGTAGCCCGAAACCATGACGCGGCGGTTGAAGGCGAAACCGGAGAGGATCGCCAGCGTCGTCTGCTGGTCGAACAAATAGTCTGGATCAAGGTCCGGCACATGCTCACTGGTCTTGGAGTAGGCGGGCACAACCATCTTTGTGTCAAAGCCAAACAGCGTCTTCACGGAAGCCGTGGTGTCGGGAAGGTTGGCAATGTCGCGATCGACCTGATTCATCAGCAATCCTCGTGCGCGGCGTGTTCGCGCTTGGGTCGCGAGGCGCCGCCATTCAAAGTAGCGGGTTCGCGGCGGTCATAAAGCCTTTTGCTGCCTTAGCAAAGCTGGAAAAGGCGTCAACTTCCGCTGGCGCAATAGTTGACCGGACCCTGCGGCGTGACACGTGCTAGCAGAACCCCGCCTGCTTCAATACGCGATAGGCCTGCAAAACCTCACGGAAACGGTCCTCCGAACCGCGATCGCCACCATTGGCGTCGGGGTGATGGCGTTTGACGAGTTCCTTGTAACGCGCCTTGATCTCTTTGCTGGTCGCCTTGACGCCAAGTCCGAGCGCATCCAGCGCCTTGGCTTCAAGTGGTTTGGCCTGACGCTCGCGTGGCTGTTGCGCGCCGTTGGGACCGGCGAAAAGGTTGAAGGGATCGCGCAGGCGGTTGTAATAGCCCGCGCGGCCTGAACGCTGGGTCGCAATATCCGGCGCCGAACGCGCGCCACTGCTGGCGCCCATCTTCCAGGTGGGGCGGTGGCCGGTCAGCGCCTCCTTCTGGAAACGCGAGATATCGCTGTTCGACAGGCCGGAAAAATAGTTGAAGCCGCGATTATATTCGCGCACGTGCTCAAGGCAGAACCTGAAATACTCGCCTTCTTTCATCCGGCCAACCGGAGCCTTGTGCGTGCCGGGCTCGTTGCAGCCGTCCCACTGACAGGCCGGCGCGCGCGACTTCACCTCCGCTTCGGGGTCGCGGCGGATGCGAATCTTCTCAAAATAGTTCGAATTGGATTTCATGCTTCCCCCACTATGGGGAGTTCGCCTTGCGATACAAGAATTGACATTTCAAGATTGATCGCTCTAACCGCTGATTTGCGGCCAAATTTTTGTGGGCCGGGCGTTCAGGCGGCGCTGTGTCTCCGTTAGATAGGATTGATGAAGCCGATGTCCATTCAAGCGCAGATGGAAACCAAGCTGGCAGTCGCCTTTGCGCCGGAGCAGCTCGAGATCATCAACGAGAGCCATCTGCACGCCGGACACCATCATACGGATTCAGACCATCACGCAACCTTTGACGGCCAGGGCGAGACGCATTTCCGTGTGAGGATCGTCTCGGGTCGATTTTCGGGCATGAGTCGCGTTGATCGCCACCGCGCGGTCAATGCTGCGTTGGCCGATGAACTGAAAGCCGGAGTTCATGCGCTCGCCATCGAGCCATCCGCGCCGGGCGAGAAGACGCGGCGCTAGTGACAATCTGGCGTCGGCCAGAGCTCATGAGGGCGAGTTTAGAGTTGAGCGGATCGCTGCTGCCTAAGCATCGCCCTTGACGACGCCCACAAACGGCAGTTCGCGAAAGGCGTGGGCGACGTCCATGCCGTAGCCGACCACAAACTGGTCCGGGCAATCAAATCCGACATAATCAGCATCGAGCCTGGTCTGCCGCCGCATTCGCTTGTCGAGCAACACGGCGATCGAGCAACTTTTCGCGCCGCGCTCCATCATCAGGTTGCGCGCAAAAGCAAGCGTCTTGCCGGACTCCAGAATGTCGTCGACCAACAATACGTCGCGGCCTTTGACGTCATTGTCGATATCGCGCAGCACACGCACTTCGCCGCTGGTCGTGCCTGCGCCATAGCTGGAGATAAAGATAAACTCGACCTCTGGCTCCAGACCAACATCATGCATGGCGCGGATCAGGTCGGCTGCGAAGATGAACGAGCCTTTCAGCACCGAAATCACCAAGAGGTCGTGATATTTGTGCGCGGCGATGTCTTTCGCCAGCTCAAGATTGCGCCGGGCTATGGCCGATGCGGAAAACAGAACCTCGATATCCTTGCCCCTGACGACCGGCATTGGCGCTCCCACAACTGCGGGCCGCGCCCGCTCTAATCGGCGAAGGTCACGAAGACCGTCCTGACCCCGTCTTTAGGCAGATTGAGGCGGCTGGAAAAGTCGAAACTGTCGCCGCCGTCAAGCGACTGGCCGGCTGTCCCCAGTTTGTAGAGCGTAGATGAGCCCTCCGTTGACACGACATGGATCTGCAGCGGGGGCAAAGAAACGCTAGTTTCACTGTCATTGACCGCTTTTCCGTCGACAAAGAGCACCGGATTGACGCCCGACCTGTCGACGCGAGACACGACGGAGGCAATGCGCAATCCATCATGTTGCGGCCCGGGCGAAAGCATGGAGTCGCTGACCAACGCATGGCCGCCCGCCACCCAGAAGGTCGAAGCCGAAACAAGGATGCCGACAGTCCAGAAAATTGGTCCCGCCCGGCCGTTGGCCGGCCGGCTTGAAGCCTCGCCAACCCGTCGGAGCATGTCCATGCCCGAACTTGCCGGCAGGTCCAAGCGGCCCGGCGGCAACCTGTCGGTTTCCGGTGGAAGCTGCCCGCCGGGGCGACCCGCCAGCTCAACGCGCAGCTTTGGTTCAACGACCACATAGTCGGCGTCGATAATGCTGCCGGAAGCAGGTTCACCGCCAGCGTTCAAAGACGATCTTGGCGCGGGCAAAGGACCAAGCGTTCCAGACATGCGTTTGCGCGCCTCTGTTGATTACCGGGAAGTAAACGCAAATGGTTAACGGATTGCGACTTTTCGGCCCGGCCTGGTGCTGTAAGGGCTCAAATTAACCGCTGGTTAACCCTGTCGGCGGATGGTCGGCTGAACGCCGCAAACTGGCGGCAAATCACGCCAAGGGTAAAGGAATGATCCGTTTCCAGAACGTCGGGTTGCGCTACGGTATGGGACGGGAAACCCTGAGCGACGTTTCGTTCGAAATACCGCCACGGTCTTTCCAGTTCCTGACCGGGCCGTCCGGCGCGGGCAAAACAACGCTCTTGCGGCTGCTTTTCCTGTCGCTCAAACCGACACGCGGCCTGATCAATTTTTTCGGGCGCGACCGTTCGCGCATTGCGCGGTCTGACCTGCCATTGCTCAGGCGGCGCATCGGAGTGGTGTTCCAGGATTTTCGCCTGCTCGACCATATGACGGTCTATGAAAATGTGGCGCTTCCGCTGAGAGTGCGCGGGCGAGAAGAGGTGAGCTACCGCACAGATGTTATCGAACTGCTCAAATGGGTCGGACTCGGCGAACGCATGGCTGCGCTGCCCCCCATCTTGTCAGGGGGCGAAAAACAGCGCGTGGCTATTGCCCGTGCGCTGATTGAACAGCCGGAAATCCTGCTGGCTGATGAGCCGACCGGCAATGTCGATCCGCCTTTGGCTCGCCGGCTGCTGAGGCTCTTTATCGAGATGAACCGGCTTGGCACGGCCGTGGTGATTGCAACCCACGATATGGGCCTGATGGATCAGGTTGACGCGCGCCGCATGGTGCTGGCTGGCGGCAGGCTGGATGTCCATGACTGACGCGACCGCAGACCGTCTGGTTGTGCAATCCGTCGCGCGCGATCGACGGCGGGTCTCGCCGATCGTGCCGCCACATAACCTGGCGGGCAAGGCCCTTCTTATCGTCATCGCCATCATGACATTTCTGTCCAGCGTGACGCTGGGCGCAGTCTCTCTCGTGCGCGATACGGCGATGACCTGGGAAAGCCAGATTGCACGCGAAGCGACCATCCAGATCAAGCCTGCAGACGGGCTCGATATGGAGAGCGCACTGGAGCGCGCCGTCGCCATCGCCGCTGAGGCCGACGGCGTTCTTGGCGCGCGCCAAGTTGACCGGGAGGCGACAGCGCGATTGCTTGAGCCGTGGCTGGGGGCTGGGCTGAATATTGACGAATTACCGGTGCCGCGGCTGGTAATCGTAACCATTGATCCGAACGACCAGCCGGATTTCGAGAGTATTCGGGCCCAACTCAAAACCGCACTGCCCACGGCGTCGCTGGACGATCACCGCACATGGGTTGACCGGCTTGTCGCCATGGCGAGAGCGATGGTCGGGATTGGCGTTTCGGTGCTGGGGCTGATCCTGACCGCCACGGTGTTGTGTGTCGTCTTTGCGACGCGTGGCGCGATGGCGGGCAATGGCCATATTATCGAAGTGCTGCACTTTGTCGGCGCGGAAGGGCGCTTCATCGCGCGCCAGTTTCGCGTCCACTTTCTGATAACGGGCATGAAAGGAGCGGCGGCAGGCGGACTTGCCGCCGCCGCAGCCTTCGCTGGCGTGGCCTATTGGTCAGCTCGCAACATGGCGACGCCTGAGGCCGATCAGGCGGCGGCCCTGTTCGGTAATTTTTCGATCGGGCTTAACGGGTATGTCGGGGTTGCGCTGATTGTCGTTCTGACCGCGATCCTGACGGCTGCCACAACCCATCTGACCGTTGTCACTTACCTGACAGATCTCGACTCGCGGCAACCTGAGGGTGGTTGACCTCAATTTGACCGCTTCTTGCAGATACTTGCGGAACCTGTGATGTTCAGTGACGCAATAGATTCTCAAGCAGGTGATGTGGGCATGTCAGCCCCGACCATGTCTCCCGCCCGTAGACCTTTCAGGGCATATCGAACAGCATTTCTGCGAATAACGGCGTTTCTTGTCGTTGGCGCGGTTGCAGCGTTTGCTGGCGGTTTCGGAATATTTGCGACATATGTCGGCAATCTGGCGACGCCGGAGCAGGTGGCCGGCGCAGATGCGATCGTTGTTTTGACCGGCGGACAGGCGCGAATCGACGCCGCGTTCCAACTATTGCGGGCGGGCAAGGGAAAACGGCTCCTTATTACCGGAGTTAACCCGGCGACATTGCCGCGCGACCTAAGGCCGCAGACTGCAAAAGATCGCCAATTATTCAATTGCTGCGTCGACTTTGACTATGAGGCGCGAGACACAATCGGCAATGCCAATGAGAGCGCCAAATGGGTGCAGCTCAACGGATATGACAGCATCATTGTGGTGACCAACAACTACCATATGCCGCGCTCGCTTCTGGAGCTTGGCCGCCATACCGGCGCATCGGTGGAACCCTATCCGGTGGTAAATACCCGGCTGGACGACGGGCGCTGGCTATCGGAGCCGCAGGCGCTGCGCGTTCTTATGACCGAGTATATCAAATATGTTGTGTCGCTACTGCGCGGTCTGATGCCGGAGGGGATGCAGCAGGAAGCCATAAAATTCGTCCAGGGCGCACAGTCGCAGAGTTAAATTGTCACTACGACCTAGGTCGCTGCTTCGTCAGCCACCGCCTTTGACTTTCTGACGGCATGGGTTATCGACTGGAGCAGCGGCCTGACAGAATGGCGCGCTCCGGGGTTGTTTGCCTGAATGCTTGTCCTGCGCTCGCTTGTCTATAACGTCGTCTTTTATGCCAGTCTCATTGTTCAGATGGTGTTCTGGACCCCGTTCTATTTTCTGGCGCCGCGCGCTATCGCGTGGTTTGTGCCAAAATTCTGGGCGCGCACCAGCCTCGACCTGGAGGACTGCATCACCGGAAGCAGACGCTCGATCAGCGGTGTTGAGAACCTGCCCGAAGGGTCGTTCATACTGGCTCCGAAGCATCAGTCTTTCTGGGACGTGCTGGCCTTCTTTCCCTATATCAAGGATCCGCTGTTCATCCTGAAACGCGAACTGATGTGGATTCCGGTTTTTGGATGGTATGTCGCCAAAATGCGCATGATACCTGTCCACCGCGGCAACCGCTCAAAAGCGCTGAAAGCGGTGGCTGCCGCCACTCTAGCGGAGATGGCAAGAAATCCGCGTCAATTGCTGATCTATCCGGAAGGCACGCGACGGGCGCCTGGCGATTCGCCAAACTACAAATGGGGCATCGTTGAACTCTATTCGCTTTTGAACATCCCGGTAGTGCCGGTGGCGCATCAGGCCGGTCTTTTCTGGCCGCGCCGCAAGTTCCTGCGCTTCCCGGGCACGATCCGGGCGCGCTTCCTGCCGGCGATCCCGCCCGGGCTGGACAAGGACGAATTCATGCGCCGGCTGATGGCCGAAACGGAAACCGCATGCGACGCGATCCTGGTGGAGACGTCAAAAGACAAGGATTGTCCGCCGCTGCCCCCAACGGCTAAGGCGCGACTGGCCGCATTGGGCCAATAGCGACAAGCGCTTATTGTTTGCGGACAGCCAGTTTTTCGGCGAGCCCTTCCATGCGGACCGCCAGGCCAGTGAGCGCGCCAGTCAACGCCGCGTCATTCTTGTCAGCCTTGGTCAGGGCATCGTCGCGCGTCTTGCGCAGCGTGCTGACCTCGCTTTCCATGCCTTTGACGCGCTTTTGCAACTCGTTCAACTCGTCCATGACCATTATGCCGGCCATCACGGTCAGGCGCTGGTCGCCGATTTCGCCAAATGAATCTTTTAGATGTCCGACATAGCGGTCGAATCGGGTCGCGAGGTCGATCAGGTGCTCCTCCTGTCCCTCGTCGCACGCCATCCGATACTGCTTGCCGTCGATGCTGACCGTAACCTGGGCCATTGTGGCGTTTTCCCTGATAATGCGACGACTACCGGTCCAGAACCGCGCGGATCGTCTCCATCGCGGTCACCAGCCGGCGTGATACTTCCTTATTTGCGTCTTCAAGACGCTCGGCGCGCGCTTCCGAGTGGTCGAGTTCCTGAGCAAGTTTGGCCCTGTCGGCGTTCATCCGCTGAAGTTCCGCGTCCGCTTCGGCATAGTCCTGGTCATGCTCGAAGCGGGCGGCTGCAGCATGCTCGAGAGCATCGATGGCCCGTCCGAGCCGGCCGATCACTTCCTTCAGGGTCGCTTCACTGCTCATATTCATGCCTGTTCCGGCGAATCGCCGCGCAATGACAACGCTTTGCTAGCGAAACATTAGGCGTGAGGTGAAGCCAAGGTCAATGAAGCGGCGCGTCTATCCCCGGCATTCGAGCAGATGCGGCAACCCGAACCGGGGCGGGAAAAAGGCCGATTTGTTGACAGGAAAGGCGCACCTGCTATGTGTCCGCCAGCCATTTTCAAGGCTGCGTCAGCCAAATTCAGGGATTGCGAGATGACCAACAGCGAGAAGCACAACCGCATGGCTAACGCCATTCGGTTTTTGTCGATGGATGCTGTGGAGAAAGCCAATTCCGGCCATCCCGGCCTGCCGATGGGCGCGGCCGATATTGCGACCGTCCTGTTCAGCCGTTTCCTGAAATTTGACCCGACTGCGCCGAACTGGGCTGACCGGGACCGCTTCATCCTGTCGGCCGGTCATGGCTCAATGCTGCTTTATTCGCTGCTTTATCTGACCGGTTACGAGGATATGACCCTCGACCAGATCAAGAATTTCCGGCAGCTGGGTTCTATCACCGCCGGTCATCCCGAATTTGGTCACGCCACCGGCATCGAGACCACCACTGGTCCGCTTGGTCAGGGTTTGGGCAATTCGGTCGGTTTTGCGCTGGCTGAACGTCATCTCAACGCAACCTTCGGCGACGATGTTGTCGACCACTACACCTATGTGCTGGTTGGCGATGGCTGCCTGATGGAAGGCGTCAGCCAGGAAGCGCTTTCGCTGGCCGGCCATCTCAAGCTGAACAAGCTGATCGTTATCTGGGACGACAATAACATCTCGATCGACGGGGCGGTGTCGCTGTCGGATTCAACAGACCAACTGGCTCGGTTCGCGGCCTCCGGCTGGAATACGCTGGCCTGTGACGGGCATGACGCTGAAGCCATCGCCAATGCGATCGAAATCGCCCGGGCCTCCGACCGCCCGACGCTGATTGCCGCCAAGACCACTATCGGCTTTGGCGCGCCGACCAAGGCTGGCACCAACAAGGTGCACGGCTCGCCGCTGGGCAAGGAAGAAATCGCCGGCGCGCGCAAGGCGCTGGGCTGGGAATACGAGCCTTTCGTGGTGCCTTCCGACGTACTGGACGCCTGGCGCCTTGTCGGCCTCGGCGGCGCAAAGGCGCGCAAGGAATGGGAGCACCGTTTCAAAGAGGTCGACGCTGACCTGCGCGGCGAATTCGAGCGCCGGATGCGCGGCGAACTGCCAGCTGGCCTTGACGATGCAATCATTGCCTACAAGGCAAAGCTCGCCGCCGACAGGCCGAAGGTCGCTACCCGAAAATCATCGGAAATGGCGCTGGAAGTCATCAACGCCGTTGTGCCGGAAACGGTTGGCGGCTCAGCCGATCTGACCGGCTCCAACAACACCAAGACCAGCCAGACCAAAGCGATCTCGGCAGGCGCATATGGCAACCGCTATGTGCATTACGGCATTCGCGAGCTCGGCATGGCGGCGGCGCTGAACGGCCTTGCGTTACATGGCGGGGTCATTCCCTATTCGGGCACGTTCCTTTGCTTTTCAGACTATGCGCGGCCGGCGATGCGGCTGGCTTCCCTGATGGGCATCCGCTCGATCTTTGTCATGACGCATGACTCAATCGGTCTTGGTGAAGACGGACCTACCCACCAGCCGGTGGAACATCTGGCTGCGCTGCGCGCAATTCCGAACCATCTGGTGCTGCGTCCCGCCGATGCGGTCGAAGCCGCTGAATGCTGGCAGATTGCGCTTGAAAGCGAAAAAACGCCTTCGACCATGGCGCTGACCCGCCAGAACCTTCCGACTGTGCGCACCGAGCATGTCGCGGAAAACCTTTCGGCAAAGGGCGCTTATGTTCTGTCGCCAGCCGACAAGTCTGACATTACCATCTTCGCTTCCGGCTCCGAGGTCGAGATCGCGCTCAACGCCAAGTCGCTGCTGGCGGCGAAGGGACATAAGGTGCGGGTGGTTTCTGTTCCGTGCTTTGAACTGTTCGAGGCGCAGGCCGATGTTTATAAAAAGGCTATTCTGGGCCGATCAAAGGTCAATGTGGCGATTGAGGCCGGCATCCGCATGGGCTGGGACCGCTTCATTGGCGCAGATGGCGTGTTTATCGGCATGCATGGGTTCGGGGCCAGTGGCGAGATCACGGACCTTTACAAACATTTCGGCATCACGGCGGAAGCGACGGCCCGGGCCGTGGAGAAGGCGCTTGGCAAGATTGGGTGACAGGCCCGTCTTTGAGCGTCTGGAGATTTTAATCGATTGAAATTGACGTTCGGCCAAGCTAGAGCTGCCGGCGTATTGCAAGGAGGATGACATGGCGATCAGGGTAGCGATTAACGGATTTGGCCGCATTGGCCGCAACATCGTGCGCGCGATTTATGAATCCGGCCGTAAGGATATTGACGTCGTGGCCGTCAATGATCTCGGTCCGGTTGAGACCAATGCGCATTTGCTGCGCTACGACAGCGTTCACGGCAGGTTCCCGCACGAAGTCACCGTCAGCGGCGACACTATCAGTGTCGGTTCGGAGAAATTCAAGGTTCTGGCCGAGCGCGACCCGTCCAAGCTGCCCTGGAAAGAGCTCGACATCGATATTGCGATGGAGTGCACGGGCATTTTCACCGCCCGTGACAAGGCGGCGGCGCACCTGACGGCGGGCGCAAAGCGCGTTATCGTTTCGGCTCCTTCGGACGGCGCGGACCTGACGGTTGTCTATGGCATCAACCACGACAAGCTGTCTAAAGACCACATTGTCATTTCCAATGCGTCCTGCACGACCAACTGCCTTGCGCCGCTCGCCGCCGTCCTGAACGATGCGATCGGCATCGAAAAAGGCATGATGACTACGATCCATTCCTATACCGGCGATCAGCCGACGCTGGATACGATGCACAAGGATCTCTACCGCGCCCGCGCAGCAGCGTTGTCGCAGATCCCGACATCGACCGGGGCCGCCAAGGCGATCGGACTGGTCATTCCTGAACTGAAGGGCAAGCTCGACGGCATTTCGATCCGTGTGCCAACGCCGAACGTTTCGGTTGTCGATTTCAAGTTCATCGCCAAGCGCAACACCACCGTTGAAGAGATCAACAATGCGGTGATTGCGGCGTCCAGGGGCAAGCTCAAGGGCATCCTTGCCGTTACGTCGCATCCGAATGTCTCGATCGACTTCAACCACGACCCGCATTCGTCGACGCTGGCGCTCGACCAGACCAAGGTGATGGACGGCAATTTTGTGTCGGTCCTGTCATGGTATGACAATGAGTGGGGCTTCTCGAACCGCATGGCCGATACGGCCGTCGCCTTCGCCAAGACGATCTGAGGCGATGTTTCGGGCGCTGAAACCGCGCTCGGTGCGCTGGCGCGCCCTGTCCGGCAATGGGCAGGGCGAAGGGCTAACGCATGTCTCCCTGACCAAAAGCGGCGGCCAGATCATGGCCGACGGCATGGCGATAGGCTCCAACAATGGTGCGCCTTTCGCATCCCGCTTTGTGGTTTCATGTGATCTGAAATGGCGCACGCGGCTTGTCGCGGTGAGCACCACCGACGGCGTGTCGCTCGTTCTGCATTCGGATGGCAAAGGCAAATGGCGCAATGAAGACGGCGAGCGTATTCGCGAACTTGATGGCTGTGTTGATGTCGACCTCCAGGCGTCGCCCTACACAAACACATTGCCGATCCGCCGGCTGGCGTTGACTGAGCAAACGGGAACGGTCGAGTTGAAGATGGCATATGTGCCATTCGATACGTTCCAGCCTGCGGCCCACCAGCAGCGCTATACCTGCCTCGAAGACGGCCGGCGCTATCTCTACGAAAATGGCGATGGCCCCTTCCGCGCGGAGTTGTCCGTCGATGAGGACGGTCTGGTGGTTGACTATCCCGGTCTGTTCGAGCGGGTCGCGCTCTGACTTCAAGCAGCGATGCCGCGCTCGAGACGCCGGGCCAGCCGCTGAAATGGTGCGCTACTTTGCTCGGCCAGCGCCATCAGCCATGCTCCCTCCATCAGCATGACCAGTGTTTCGGCGGCGTCCTGCGGGTCAGCCTGGCCCAAACGTTCGCCATGGCGGGTCAGGCAGCCGATCCAGCCTGAAAAGACAGTCTGTCCAACGCCGCGCAACTGGGTTTCGCTGGCGACTGCCTGAAGAATGCTGGCGACCGGGCAGGCAAGCAGCCTTTCTCCCCGGTCGAGGTGTTCGGCGATGGCCGTCGAAACAGCCACTGCGCCATGGCGGAAGTCTGCGGCCTCGGTGAATATGCGGTCAACAAGGCGCTCGACGCCCTCGCCAGCCCAGCGGGTTGCGGCTTCGGCCAATTCCGTCTTGCCGCCGGGGAAGTGATAGTAGAGCGAACCCTTCGGCAGATTGGCAGCTTCGAGGATCTCGTTCAGCCCGGCGCCTTCATAGCCCTTGCGGCGGATCAGATCTGACGCAGCGCGCAGCAGACGGTTGCGATTGGACGTTTCGGGCATCTTTCAACCATAGCAGGCGCTAGACCGATTGGTCTATACGCTATTAGACCATTCGGTCTAGAAGCGCCTGATGCGGAGTGGAACGACAGTGGAGACGCGCGACGTAACAATTGAGTCCAATGGCGTGCAGTTGTCAGGGATCTATTACGCGCCGCGCGGCGCGATGCGAGCCAATCTTGTTGTGCATGGCGCGACGGGCGTGCCACAGCGCTACTATAGGGCTTTCGCCACCTGGGCAGCGACGCAGAGCATCGGGACGCTGACCTACGACTATCGCGATTTCGGCGCTTCGCAACGCCGCCCGATGCGCGACAGCAAGGCAACATTCGCTGACTGGGCGATCCATGATCAGGCGGCGGCTGAACAGGCGCTGGCCAGTCTCGCTCCTGAAGGCCCGATCTGGCTGCTAGGGCATTCGCTGGGTGGGCTGACCTTTGCGTTTCGCCAACACGGCCCGCGAGTTCAACGCATCACCACCATTGGCGCTGGCTTTGCGCATGTCGCCGATCATCCATGGAGCTATCGCCCACAGGCGCTGGCCTTCTGGTACGGATTGGGGCCGCTCGCGACAAGGCTTGCGGGCTATCTGCCGGGCAAGCGTCTCGCATTTGGTGAGGATTTGCCAGCGAACGTCTATTGGCAATGGCGCAAATGGTGCACCAGCCGGGACTTCTTTCGCAGCGATATAGGCACGAGCCTGCCCGAGCCGGATTTCTCGATGCCAGGTCCGGAGTTCCGCATGCTGAGCATGTCGGACGATGTGGTTGTGCCGTTTGCGGCGGTCCGGCGTTATCACGCCGTTTTTCCGCAAGGCCGTGCCGCGCTGCGCGTGCTCCAACCGTCAGAGTTCGGCGTGAAGGCGCTGCGTCACATCGAGGTGATGTCAAGGCAATCTGCGCCTGCATGGCTGGCAGTGCTCGGCCTGGATGAAGCCTGATTGCTCCCGATTCAGAGCGGCCGTTTCGTCGCGCAAATGAGAGAAATCACGTTCGCGCCTTGCATGGGTCACGTCTTCGCCTCACTCTGCGGTAATTCGGTAGTTCACGCATATGTGAGGGGGAATGGATTCAACGGTTTATCTCGTGACGCTGGTCGGCACCATGCTGGTGCTTGCGGCTGCGTTTTCGAGCGTGATCGCATTCCGTTTCGGCGCACCGTTGCTGCTGCTGTTTCTCGGCATTGGGCTGGCCAGCGGTGAGGATGGACTCGGCATCGATTTCAACAATGCGGGTCTGGCCTATTTTATCTGTGCGCTGGCGCTGGCCGTAATCCTGTTTGAGTCCGGGTTCGGGACGCCGATGGCGATGCTGCGCCAGGCGTCTGGTCCGGCGCTGGCGCTCGCTACCGTTGGCGTTCTTCTGACCGCTGGTCTGCTTGGCGGCGCGACCTATTATCTAACCGGGCTCGACTGGCTGGAATCGTTGCTGCTTGGCGCCGCCGTCGCCTCGACCGACGCTGCGGCTGTGTTCTTCCTGCTGCGCGCCGGCAATATCAATCTCAGAGAACGATTGCGCTCAACGCTCGAAATTGAGTCTGGCACCAACGATCCGATCGCCATTTTCCTGACGCTGACACTGGTGACGGCCATCGCGGCCCGGCAAACGCCGGACGCCAGCGAATTGTCCGCAACGATTGCT
>Ga0209573_1001447_pt1 | contig 36761 bp, 32 predicted proteins | sample TNRBio252014_DNA_FD_185870 | JGI IMG/M metagenome (GOLD analysis project Ga0209573, IMG submission 185870) | Wastewater treatment Type I Accumulibacter community from EBPR Bioreactor in Madison, WI, USA - TNR Reactor_6/25/2014_ DNA (SPAdes)... | ecosystem: Engineered > Bioreactor > EBPR >...
CCACGGCTTGCGTCGTGGAACAGGTGGCCACGACCGCGAAGGCGGCGGTGGTCAGAATGGTCTTGCAGGTCCTCATCATGATCAGGTTCTCAATTGGTCACACCACTTTGAACGCGAGCGAGCCCAGGCTTCGTGTGGTACCGTCCGGTCCGCGTGCCTTGATGCCTTCGATGTACACCTTCTGGCCGGATTTGGCCTTCTGGAACATCTCCTTCACATCGCCGCTCACGGCTGCACCTTTCACGATCTTCTCGATCGGTGTACCACCGATCACCATGGTCACCTTGTACTGCACCACCTCGAACTTCAGGTCGAACTCGAAGTCGATCATCTTGGCGAGCACACCGGCAGCGGCGGTCAATTCCGGTTTCTTGATGGACTCATCGTCGATGGACTTGCCTGCGAAGAACGGCGTGGGGTTCGGCACGTTCTTCACACGGAATTTCATCCCGGTCATGGTCTTGCTCGTTCCGTCCGGGTTGGTCACCGAGGCACTGATGGTGGCTTCGGCATCCTTTCCCGGCCTCACGATCCAACCACCACTGCCCTTGCTGAGTGAACCGTTGCTCATGCTGGGGCGGATATCCTTGTCGCTGTAACCCGACACGCTGATGCTGACCGGGTTGTCCACCCCGCGGTAGAACACGTTCATCTTGGTGGGGCTAACGACCAGGTTGGGCTGCGCCACTTCGTAGGTGGTGGTGAACACCTCCGTGGTCTCCTCACCGCCTACCGGTTTGAACTTGATGATACCCTGCACGGTCTGCAGACCGGCACCGCCAGCCACGCGTTCCAGCATGGCCTTGGCACCGTTCATGGGCAGCTTGATCGCCTCGCCATTGATCTTCTTGGCCACGGTATCCACAGTGGCCCCGGGCCCGGCGATGTACACCTCCGGTGCGTTCTGATCATCGTAGGCGCCCAGGAAGATCTCTGCCTGGTACTTGCTGCCCACGGTCACATAACTGCTCAGGGGTTTCACGATGGTGGTGAGCTTGTTGAATTTGAAGCTCTTGCCTTCCACGGCATCCATCATGCGCTTCACCACTTCACCTTCCGCATTCCGCACATCCGCCTGGATCTTGCTCAGGATGGTGATCCCGGCGGCCAAGGGCACGTGGTAGAAGTTGATGCTCTCCCAGTTGTTATTGGTCCCCGAAGCATCCTTGCGGTCGCTGAAGTCGAAGATGCGGTCCATGGACGCAGAGAGGTCCTTGTCCTCTTTCCGGCTGTTCTTCACCAGGTCGCGGAATGCCTCGAGCTTCTGCTTCAGCTCGGTGGCGGTGAAGGGTCCCTCGATCGGTTTGGCCGGTTCGCCCCCTACGAGCATATTGGTCAGTTCGTCATGGCTATCCTTCTTGGACACCTTCATCAGGTCCACGATACGGCCATCGGCAAGCACCACGCTGTCCTTGGGCCAGCCTTCGGCGGTGATGATGGCGCGGGCCTTGATGGTATCGATGTAGGCCACCAGATCGCGGCCGGAGGCCTGGATCTTCTGTGCAGCGCTCCATGCGGCCCCGTACTTGGCCTGGTTCTCGGCGGCCAGGTTCTGGAAGCTCGTGTACTGGGCATTCATCTTGTCGTTGAGCGACAGCTTGGTATTCTCCAGGCCGTTGTTCACCGTCACGAAGCTGTCCAGGATCTCCTTGGATACGTTCAGCGCCAATAGCGCCGTCAGCACCAAGTACATCATATTGATCATCGCCTGTCGAGGCGTCTGTTTACCGCTTGCCATCTGTGTTCAACAGGTCTATTCGGTTCCTTGTCGGCAATGGTCGGCGATCAGCCACGCACGGTCATGGCCGCAAGCATGTTGCCATACACCGTGTTGAGCTTGGCCAGGTTATCACTGAGTTCGGCGATGTTCTCCTTGTAGCGCTTGGTATCGTCCACCGAGTTGCGGAGGTTGGTGAGCATTTCGCCCATGCCCTCGAACATCTGGTTAGCGGCTTCGAGTTTCTCGCGGCTGCCACGCAGTTGCATTTCGTACATCTCGTTGAGCGCGGTGAGGTTGGCGCTCATCTTCTGGAGGCTCTCACCGGCGTTGCGGCCTGCGTCCACGTTGTTGGTGAGCCCCACCAGGCTTTCGCTGGCTTTGGCGTAGCTATCGCTCAACGAGCTCACCTTGGCGCTGGCATCCTTCAGGCTGTTGGCGTACTCGCCTGTTGCGGCGGCGGCTCCGGAGATCTCGCCCATTTGCTTGGCGTTGGTGCTCAACGAGCGCATCCCATCACCCAGACTGGCGATCAGTTCCGGTTCGATCTTGGCGCTTTCGAGCATATCGTCGAGCTGCTCCGTGATGGAGCGCTGGTCCTCCTTCTTGAAATCCTCACCCTCATGACGCTCACCGGTGGCGAGTTCGGGGTACACCAGGCTCCAATCGGGATCCTCATGCGGGGGTTCGAATGCGGAGAAGAAGAAGATGATCGCCTCGGTGCTCAGACCGAGAATGAGGAAAAAGCTGGCCATCGGCCAGTGCTGGATCTTGAAAAGAGCACCTACGATCACGACCGCTGCACCGATACCGTACAACTTGGCCATGAAGTTCTTCCACTTCTTGCTGCCTGGTTTCATCGTTCGTCCTTGCGTTTTAAGGTTCTTCTGGAGTGGTTGTTCTGACTATTGAATGCGGTCGTCAGGTTCCGTAACGACCGGGTATTCCAAATTCCGTGATCTACAGGTCTTCCGCGTTCACCGCCTTGCCGCGACCGAGGAAGGTCATCACCGACCGGAAGCCGATGTAGGCCTTGGTGGTGTCCTGGTACTCGTAGCTACGGGTGCCCGTCTGCATGTAGTACCCGATGTCCTTCCAGGAGCCACCCCGGATCACCTTCCGTTTGAGGGACGGCGGGTCGTTCATGAGCGCGTCGTAGCTGTATTCGGGGTTCAGGTCATGGTCGAAATCGTACACGCTCTCATCGAACGCGGTACTGGTCCACTCGGCCACGTTACCGGCCATCTGGTACAAGCCGTAATCGTTCGGGGTGTAGCTGTCCACCGGCACGGTATGGAAACCACCATCGTCCACATAGTTGCCGTGGAGGGGTTTGAAGTTGCCCAGGAAGCAGCCTTGCCGGTTCCGTACATAGGGGCCACCCCAGGGGTAGGGCGCACCGTCAAGACCTCCACGGGATGCGTACTCCCATTCCGCCTCGGTAGGCAAACGGAACCGGTTGATGAAGGCATCGCCGTTCTGGCTGAGCCAGGAGTTCATCAACTGGGTGCGCCACACGTTGAAGGCGTTGGCCTGCTGCCAGGTCACACCCACCACGGGATATTCGTCGTACGCCGGATGCCAGAAGTAGTTCTCGGTCATCGGTTCGTTGAAGGAGTAGGTGAAATCATGCACCCACACCAAGGTATCGGGGTAGACGTTGATGACCTCCTTGATGATGAACTTGGAACGGTCGGAGTGGCCACGGATGGCGTTGTTCTGGCCCTTCACGTTGGTGTAGCTGAGATCCAGGTCGCGGGCGTTGTTGGCCTTGCGGGCAGCCTCCTTCAGATCGATCCAGTAATACTCGAACATGAGCTTGCGGGTATCCACCTCCTTGCGGCGGTAGAACTGTTCGCTCTCGGAGAGGAACATATCGGCCAGGGCCTCGCGCTCCTCATCCCCGTACCAGTCGATGCGTTCGCGCCAGTTGATCACCGGCGGATCGATCTCTTCCCCGAACTCGTCCTCGGCGATCACATGCTCGCCGATATCCTCATCGCCGAGGATCCGCTTGGCGATGGAGTCGCGCACGTAGAACACGAACTGACGGTACTCGTTGTTGGTGATCTCCGTCTGATCCATGTAGAAGGCCTGCACGGAAACGGTCTTGCTCTTGCTCACCGAGGCGTAGGGCACGTCCTGATCGCTGGGTCCCATGACGAAGGAACCCATGCCGATGTAGTTCATACCATACGGATCCACGTCGTACCAACCCGGTCGGGCCTGGACGCCGATCAGCTGCCCCTGGCCACCACCACCGCAACCCGCCAGCAGGGCAGCAGCGCACAGATACACTATGGGACGTTCCATGTTCTTCCTTTTTTGCCGTTCCGGTCTTCCTTGCAGGGGTCCCTGTCCGAAGGTGTTCGGGTAAGCGAACACGCTGGAGACAAGGCTGTGTACGGCAGTTTGGGTTACTGGGTTTCGGTCTATTAGAGGAAACGGACGTTCTTGTAGATCTGCAGATCCGGCTTCTTCACCAGCAGGATGCAGTAGTTCAGCATGATCTCATGTGAACCGCTGCTATAGTTCTTCAGGCGCGAGGTGGTCACGTCATAGCTGTAACCGATCTTGAACATGCTCCGCTTGTCCTTGTCGGCATGCATCTGGTAACCGACCATCGGGGCGATGGCATCCTCCGTCCGGTACGTAACGCCCAGCCAAACCTGGTTATTATACAGGAAAGTGGCGTTCAGGTCCACCTGGGTGGAGGTTCCATCGCTCTTGATGAGGGCGCTGGGCTGGAGCACGTACTTCTTATCCCCGCCGATGGCCCAGTCGTAACCGGCCTGCACGAAGTAGTGACGGACGCCCTTGATGCTCACATCGTCCAATTCGGGTTCGCTCAGGTGGGTGGAGCTAAGGCCGATCCAGAAGGTGGGACTGGTGTAATACAGGCCAGCACCGAGGTCGAACTTGGAGTCGCTCTGGCCGGCGGTGGGGATGGCGGTATCGTCGGCCGGGTTATCGCGGGCGATCCAGTTGTTCCCCAGGGAATGCGCGAGCAGACCACCGGAGAGGCCGACGCCGAAGGTGCCGGGCCCGATCTTGCGGTGGAAGCTGTAGCTGAGCCGGATGAAGTTGCTGTTCTGCTGGCCCAGCTTATCGAAATAGGCGCTGATACCGACCCCACTGCTGATCTTGTTGATCGGCATCTGGGCATTGAACAGACCGGTCTTGGGCGCACCGTCGAAGCCCGACCACTGCTGGCGGAACATGCCGGTGGCACACAATTGGCCGGAGGTACCGGCCACGGCCGGGTTGATCGACAGCCGGTCGAACATGTATTGGGTCAGCTGTGGATCCTGCTGGGCGAGAGTGGCGCCAGCAAAGCACATTCCGACCATTGCGGTAAGTATCCCCCTCATTCGTTTTCGTTCTTTTCCGCCGTTCAAGGGACGACATGTCCCCTGGGTTCCTCCTCAGAACCGGCGCCAATATAACAACATTCCGATCCGACCAAATACCGGATCCTGTCCTTGGGATAGGGTTCCCAAGGGGCTGGACCTGGGGGTTCGCGGCTCAGGAAAGCTTCTGGAAGGTGCGCCACCAGCGGTCCGGCACCTCCTCCCGGCAGGCGGTGCGGTAGTCCGAATAAGAGCAGGGGACCAGGTGGTGCCTTTCGAACCGGGCCTCCTGTTCGGCCTTGTAGGGGATGTCCATCCACCAGCGATCGCTCACGGTGCTTTTGTAGAAGACCAGTTCCTGCTCATGGCCCCGGATGGGGATGCGGAAGCGGGTGAACCGTTTGCGGTCCAGCCAGGGCAGGTCGTTGGTGCGGCTGCGGAAGCCATCGAGGAAGCACCAGACCATCTGGGCCGCGAGCTGGGCGGTGGTGCTGTCCTGGTCCACGGTGGGGTCCAGCTCGTAGATGCCCACGGAGGTGATCTTCTCACTGATCCCGGCATAACGCATCAGTTGGCACACCTCCTCGCCATGGAAGCCGTTGGGTCCTGGGCGGCTGGTGCCAGGGGCATCGCTGCGGCGCACGCTGGTCATGTCCACGCTAAGGGTGTCGCCGTTGCGCATCACGGGTTCGGCATCGGCCATGGTGGCGCGCAGTTCCCCAAGGCGGTGCGCATCGAAGAAGAGCTTGTCCATCAACTCGATCCCCGGCTGATCCACGAGGTAGGTCTGGTAGCCGAGGTTGCTGTAGTTGAACAGGTAATTGGGCTGGCGCAGGACGATGTGGCTGAGGTAGCTGCTCTCGGCCAGGCCCTGTCCGGGTTCGCCCAGGTCGAAACGGCCATCGATACAGACCAGGTTGGCGGTGCGTTCGAGCTTCTCGTAGGCCAGGTATTGGGAGAAGGTATGGCCCTGCCCACCACCGATGAGCACGGGCACGATGTTCATGCGCACCAGCTCGGCGATGGTCTCGGCGACCGCATGCTGGGTATCGGCCGCGCTGGCACCGGGGTGGATATCGCCCAGGTCCACCAGGTTGATGTGCCCATTGGGCATGTAGAGCCGGTACAGTTCATCGCGTACCGCATCGGGAGCATGCACGACCCCTCTTGCGCGGGCATGTCCGGGATCATCGAGCACACCGAAGAAGGCGACCTGCGCCCCTTCCAATGCCGGGAAGCCCTTGGTGGTGTGGCCCACCACACTGTCGCCAATGGTGTTCGCGGGCCATTCGGGGCGCGAAACGCCGAACCGTTCGCTGGGTTTGAAGTAGATGGTGAGGTCCATGCCGGGTCAACACCGATCGGGGATCGGTACCGCACGAAGGTGCGGGGTACGGGAAACGGATGGGCGTCCACTTCGCAGCGGATGCCCACAGGCCGGTGTTGGCAACACTATGCCTTACGTCCGGACTTCCTGGCCGCTTTCTTCGCCGCTTTCTTCGGTGCGGCTTTCTTCGCGGCTTTGGCGGGTGCTGCTTTCTTGGCGGCACGGCCCTTTCGGCCTCCTTTGCGTTCAGGTGCGGCGGTGATCCAGGCGGTGGCCTCTTCAAGCGTCACCTCCTCCGGCACCTTCTCTTTGGGCACGTTGGCGATCTTATTCCCATCGGTGACGTAGGGACCGTATCGGCCATTGAGCACTTGGATCGCTGAACCGGCGAATTCCTTGAGGATGTTCTGGCGCACACCGGCGAGTTTGGCCTCGATCAGCTCCACGGCACGTTCGAGGGTGACGGTGGCTGGATCCTCGGCCTTGGGTACGTTGGCGTAAGTCTTGCCGAATTTCACGAAAGGCCCGAAGCGGCCTCGGCCCTGCACGATCATTTCGCCCTTGTATTCGCCCAGGTCGCGGGTGGCATTGGCGATCTTCTTCAGGTCGATCAGTTCAATGGCGCGGCGCAGGTCGATCTCCAGCGGGTCGTCCTCGGCGGTGAGGCTGGCGTAGGTGGCCCCATGGCGCACGTACGGACCGAAGCGGCCGATGCCCACCGAGACGACGTCGCCGTTACTCTCGCCCAAGGTGCGCGGCAGTTTGAACAGGTCCAGGGCCTCTTGGAAGGTGATCGTCTGGATGCTCTGGTCTTTGCGCAGGCTTGCAAAGCGGGGCTTCTCCTCATCATCCACGGTGCCGATCTGCACCATGGGCCCGAAGCGACCGATGCGCACGATGATGGGTTTGCCACTGTCGGGATCGATGCCCAGTTCGCGGGAACCGGTGGCGCGTTCGGCCGTTTCCTGCACCGTGCCGATGGTGGCGTGGAAGGGTTTGTAGAAACGAGCGAGCATCTCGCGCCAGTTCTCCTTGCCTTCGGCGATCACGTCGAACTCCTCCTCCACTTTCGCTGTGAAGTTGAGGTCCACCACGGTGGGGAAGTGTTCCACGAGGAAGTCGTTCACCACCATACCGATGTCCGTGGGGAAGAGTTTCTGCTTTTCGGCGCCTGCGTTCTCGGTGGCCGTGACATCGGTAACCGCGTTGTTGGCCAGGGTGAGGATGCGGTAGGCTCGTTTGGTGCCTTCGCGGTCCTCCTTCACCACGTAGTTCTTCTTCTGCACGGTGCTGATCGTAGCAGCATATGTGCTCGGGCGGCCGATGCCCAGTTCCTCCAGCTTCTTCACCAGACTGGCCTCGGTGTAGCGCGGCGAGGGCCGATCGAAACGCTCGGTGGCGACCATCTCGCGCAGGCCGAGTTTCTCGCCCTGCTTCATTTCGGGCAGCAGGCCTTCCTGCTCCTCGCCCTCCTCATCGTCCTTGCCTTCCATGTAGACCTTGAGGAAACCATCGAAGAGGATCACTTCTCCGGAGGCTTTCAAGGCTTGGCCGGGCCGTGAGCTGATGGCGATGTCGACAACGGTCTTCTCCAGTTCGGCATCGGCCATCTGGCTGGCGAGGGTGCGTTTCCAGATGAGGTCGTAGAGGCGCTCGGCATCGCGGTCGGCGCCGGCGTTGCGCACCAGCATGTCCGCCGGGCGGATGGCCTCGTGCGCCTCTTGCGCACCCTTGCTCTTGCTGGTGTAGCGACGCGGTTTGCTGTACCGTTCGCCGTACTGGCTGCTGATCTGGGCAGCGGCCGCACCGATGGCCTGTTCGCTCAGGTTCACCGAATCGGTACGCATGTAGGTGATATGCCCCTGCTCGTAGAGACCTTGGGCGATGCGCATGGTACGGTCCACGCCATAGCCGAGTTTACGACTGGCCTCCTGCTGCAGCGTGGAGGTGGTGAACGGCGCGGCGGGCGTGCGTTTGCCGGGTTTCTTCTCCACGGCGTGTACCGTGAAATCGGCGCCGATGCATCCTTGAAGGAATTCCATCGCTTCCGCCTCGGTGGCGAAACGGGCCGGCAGTTCGGCCTTCACTTGGGCACCTGTGCCCGTGGTGAACACGGCGGTGATGCGGAAGGCGCTCTTGCTGTTGAAATCGAGGATCTCGCGTTCGCGCTCCACGATGATGCGGACGGCCACGCTTTGTACACGGCCTGCGCTGAGGCTCGGCTTCACCTTGCGCCAGAGCACGGGGCTGAGCTCATAACCCACCAACCGATCCAGCACCCGGCGGGCCTGTTGGGCATCCACCAGGTGTACATCGATCTGGCGCGGGTTCTCAATGGCTTCGAGGATCGCTTTCTTGGTGATCTCGTTGAAGGTGATGCGCTTCACCTTGTCGTCCGGCAGTTTCAACGCCTCTTTCAAGTGCCAGCTGATGGCCTCCCCTTCTCGGTCCTCATCGGTCGCGAGCCACACGGTGCCTGCTTTCTCACTTGCCCTTTTCAGTTCGGCCAGGCGGCCTTTCTTGTCATCGGGGATGATGTACGTGGGTTCGAAGCCGTTCTCCACATCCACGCTCAGGTCGCGCTCCGGAAGGTCGCGCACATGGCCGTAGCTGCTGAGCACGGTAAAACCGTCGCCGAGGTACTTCTCAATGGTCTTGGCTTTTGCCGGAGACTCCACGATGACCAGGTCGCTGCTCTTCTTCGCCATACGTTGCCCAAAAAATGAGGCGGCAAAGAAAGGTTTCCTGAACAAGATCCCGGCAACCCGATTTCGGGCCATTCCATACTTCCCCTAAAGGGGAAGGAAATTTTCAACAGACGGTGGACCACCAAGGATGATCCGGATCGGGCCAGCACCTCGTATCCGGGTGCAACACCTTTGTCATGGAACGGAAGCAGGTACGACCAACGATCATGCGCCTCGGAACACAAACCATCTTTGTGACGACCTTATTGATAGCCGGTTGCCAGCACAGCACCGGACAAACCCCCAACGCTGACCTCGGTAAGGAACCGCAGGGCGGTATGGACACCATGAGCCAATACGACCACTCCCACAATCCCCATTACTCACATACCGACACGGCGAAGCTGAACGTTCCGCTGAGCGAATGGAAGAAGTTGCTCCCGGAAGACCTTTACTACATCGCCTTCGAGAAAGGCACCGAACGCGCTTTCACAGGCAAGTACTGGGACTTCGAGGGGATCGGCACGTATGCCTGCGCGGTGTGCGGCAATGTGTTGTTCCAAGCCGACAGCAAATTCGCGAGCAGCTGCGGCTGGCCCAGCTTCTTCCAACCCGAACGCAAGGATGCCATCCGTTACCACGAGGACCGCAGCTTAGGCATGGAGCGCACCGAGACCACCTGCGGACGTTGCGGCGCCCACCTGGGCCACGTGTTCGAAGATGGGCCGGAGCCTACGGGGTTGCGGTACTGCATCAATAGTGTGAGTTTGGAGTTCGTGGGGAAGCAGTAGAAACCAGGCACTCTGCTATTTTCGGCGCTATGAGCCGGGTAGCAGGTATCGGAGTGATCATTGGATCATTGTGCGCATGCACCGGCACGGCGCCTGGACCGACGACCGGAACGCCGAAAATGGCCGCGATCGATTCCTTGGCGAGGGTCGCGGCACAACAGGAGCTTCAGAACACCGGCCTGAGCTACGCGACGGCCCGTGAAGGACTGGCACTGGTCACTGCACCAGGTACCGAAAGACAGCGGTCGCAACTCCTGGGCTCGCTGTTGTACAGCGCCGTGCTGCTGGACTCCATGGACGTGTTCGCACGGGAGGCACCAGCGGCCATTGCGCTCTTGGATTCGATCGGCGACGGTGCCCTTCGAGCGCGCCACCTGCGCCGTATGGGCGACGCACATTACCGGCGTACCCTGCACCCACCAGCGCGGAAGTACTATGAGCAGGCCATGCTCGCCGCACGTGAAGCAGGTGCTGTTGCCGAGTTGGCCGAAACGATGAGCTCGCTCGGCTCCCTGGTGCTGGAGGCGGGGTCAGCACCGGAGGCCATCGGACTGCAACGATCGGCATTGCAGCTGCTGGACAGCATCGGCATGGACAGTGTGCCCCGGGTCCGTGTGCTCGGCAACCTGGGATATGCCAATTACTGGGCGGGTGAACCGGACTCTGCCATTCACTATTTCGGTGCGGCGATCGCGGTGATCGGCGAAAAGGGCAACCAGCAGATGCTGGCCTGGAACCTGATGAACCGGGGCAGTGCCTACATCGAACAGTCGCTATACGCGCCGGCCATGGAGGATCTACAGCGGGCCTATGATCTGCATCGGGAAGCGGGCATGATGTTCGAGGCGGCCGCCTGCACGTACTATATGGCCTACTGCCAAGAGCATGCATCCCCACCGGCCGAGGTGATCCGCTCCTACCAGCGGGTCCTGGCGATCTACGACAGCCTTGGGGTGCCCCAACGGAGCATGACCGTTCACGGGCAGTTGGGCCGCTTCCTGGTGGACCTGGACAGTACACGCTGTGCGGAGAGCGGTTTCTCCACCGCCACGCGGGACAGCCTTGCCCTGGCCCATACCCGCCAGGGGGTGGCCATTTGCCGCACCTACGACCTGCCACCCCAGCTTGGGGACCTGCTCGACGGACTATGTGATGCCGAACGCAATGTGGGTGAGCTGGACAGCGCATTGGCACACGCGAAGGAGGCAGTGCGGATCCGCAGCAAGGAACAGGTGCCGACCCGTCTTGCGGGATCCTACAAGGACCTGGGCATGGTGCTCCAGGCCAAAGGGCGAAGGAAGGAAGCGGAACAAGCCTACCTCGCGGGCCTGGCGCTGTTGGCCACGCATCAGCACCCCCAGAATGAACTGGTATTGCATGATGGGTTGCGCTCCCTCTATGCCGACATGGGGCGATACGACCGTGCATACGACCACCTACAGGCCGTACACCGGATCACGGCAAGCACCTTCAGCGAAACACAGCGAAAGGAGCTGGTGCAACGCGACCTGCAATGGGAGTTCGATCGCAGCAGGTTGGCGGACAGTCTGGCCAGTAGGCAGCTCATCGAGGCTGCCGATGAGCAGCGGACCATCGCCGAATTACGCGCCGAACGGTCCGACACCCGATCCACATTCTACGCCGTGGGTGGTGTGCTGCTACTTGGGATCGGCACCTGGTTGGTGGTGCTGGACCGCAAACGCCGCCGCGAGCGTTACGCCAAGGAAGCCGCACAACTCGAGGCCCGTGCCCTGCGCGCCCAGATCGACCCGCATTTCGTGGGCAATGCCTTACATGCGGTGAACGGTTATCTCCTCGCCAACGAGCCGCACACGGCGAGCGCCTTATTGAGCCGCTTCGCCAAGTGGATCCGAAGCACGCTGGAGAGCAGCCGCCACGAGGAGGTGTACCTGCGTGACGACATCGAATCGATGCGCGTCTATCTCGCTTTGGAGCAAGCCCGCACCAGGGAGAAATTCACCTTCCGGATCGAGGGCCCGGAGAACGAGGATGCCATGCAGGTGCGGATCCCGCCGATGCTGGTGCAGCCCTTCCTGGAGAACGCGATCCAACACGGGCTCTTGCCCAAGGTCGGGACGGGAAGTATCCTGCTCCGCATCCAGGACAAAGGGGACCATCTGCTGATCGCGGTAGAGGACGATGGTGTGGGGCGGCCCCGCAGTACAGAGCCGGATGGAACACCGAGGAGAGCCTCCTTGAGCACCACCATCACACGGGAACGCCTGCAGTTGTTGGGCCAGCGCACCGGCAGACCAGCCGGGATCCGTGTGGTCGACCTGGAGCAGGGCACACGAGTGGAACTGGAGGTGCCGGTGGATTGACCACCTCGCCGATTCCTCGATGGGCACCGCCGCATCCTTACCGGCGTGGTGCCTGATACCAACAGTACCGGATCTTGGTGCAGCGCGGCCATGCCGCACATCGACCGGAATGAATAGCTTCACCACACCGCCACCGGATCGGCGGATCGACCCCATGCCGATCAAGGCCGCCATCATCGACGACGAACCGCAATTCCGCGAGTTGATCGCCACCTTGCTCAAGACACGCTTCCCCGAAGTGGAGATCGTGGGCACCGCCGGGGACGTGCCCAGTGGGGCGGCGCTGATCAAGGAAAAGCGACCGGACCTGCTCTTCCTCGATGTGGAACTGGGGGCGATGAGCGGCTTCGACCTGTTGAAGCGGATCGTGCCCTTGGAGCCGTTGGTGGTCTTCGTCACCGCCCATGCGGGCCACGCGGTGCGGGCGATCAAGTTCAACGCGCTGGACTTCCTGGTGAAGCCCTACAGTCCGGAGGAATTCGACGAGGCCGTACAGAAAGCCCTGACGCGGCTTGAGGAGGGGCCACGCCAGCCCGTTCTGCAGACCCTCCTGGGCAGCCTGGTGAGCGACCGGCAGGTGGCCATCAGTGACGGCAAGGGACTCACCGTACTGCACATGGATGACATCCTGCATTGCAGCAGCGACGATGCCTACACGCTGGTGTATACCCGCACGGAAAAGAAACCGATCCTGGTGACCAGACCACTGGCGCTCTTCGATGAGTTCTTCACCGACAAGGGCTTCGTGCGCATCCATCAAAGCCACCTGGTCCATCGCAAGCACATCCGGCGCTACATCCGCGGCGAGGGGGGCGAGGTGATCCTGAGCGATGGCACCAACCTGCCGGTGAGCCGCCGGATGAAGGGGGAATTGATGCGGGTACTGGAGAAGATCTGAGACCGGATCCTCGTCCAAGCCCACCACATTCTCGAACCCGTGGAATGGTGTCGTCGCGCCTGACCACCTTTGGGATACAAGCACCGACCTCAATACGACCACCCAACCAATAACACGCATGAGCCAGACCATCCAACTCGGCAAGCGGTACGCCACGCTTCATCAATTCACCGGCAAGGTGATGAGCACCTCGAAGAACATGGAAACGAAGGTGCATGGCGGCGGCGGTGGTGGGTATTCCTACCAAGGGACGGGTGGATCAGCCCCGGTCCGGATCAGTTCCACCACAGTGGTCCACGACCAGCTTTTCATCCAAACCAAGGACGGGGAAGAGCGGGCCCTGCAGTTGCAGGACTTCGACCTTGCCGTACGGGAAGGCAACATCGTAACGGCGATGTGGGGCATACCGGAAGGGAAGAACGAAGGCCCCTACTATGCGGTCATCAACCACAGCACGCGCTCGCAGTTCGTGAGCGACAAGAAAGTGCGGGACATCGTGCAGGTGTGTACGCGCCCGATCAACATCGACAACAACGCGCTCGGCTGCCTGTTGTTGATCGGCATCGCGGTGACGCTCGCGGTGATCTGGTGGCCGCTACTGATCGCCTTCTTCGGTTATGCCATCTGGTTCGAGTTCGCGGTGGTGCGCAAATACATCAAGGTGCTGAAAGCCACGATCCAGGCGCCACAGGTGGAAGCGTGGTGAGCGAACGCCAACACCTGAACGACCGTGGAATAATGAACGATCGCCGGATCCTTGATTGCTGCCACCACATCCTTGAAGCCACTGTGACGGATGTGAACGGCACCACACCTTCGGACCAAAGAAGATAAAGAAGAACAGCCTGAGGCCCACAAGGGGCATGTACAGAAACCACCAAACTCCACACCCATGAGAACGCCAACCCTACTCCTCACCGCCGCGCTGATCGCCACCGCGCTCACGAGCCAGGCACGCATCATCCGCGTGAACAGCGTGGCCGCGTATGCCACCACCTGCACCACATGCTTTTATGGAACCAACGCGTTGAGCCAGGCCGTCTCAGCTGCGATCAGTGGTGACACCATCCACCTCGAACCATCGGATTTCAGTTATGGCGATGTGGACATCAACAAAAAGCTTGTGATCATCGGGGCCGGGTATTTCCATGGTGCCAGCCCGAACAATATCGGACTCCAGGCCAACCAACAGGTTTCAACGGTCAACAGGATAAACCTTTTGACCAACTCGGATAGCACCGTGATCATGGGACTCCGCTTTGCCGAATACGGCGGTGGCCTGTTCTTCTACACCACCAGCCACATCCGGATCATCCGCAATTTCTTCGACAGCTACGGCATCTCCTTTCAAAGTGGCAACACTGCTGCGAACATCACCATTGCCGAAAACTACATCAACGGAGGCATCAACCACGAGTACGGAAGCCAAACGTTGACGAACTTAGTCATCCGTAACAACATCATGTCCGGGACCATCGGACTCAATGCCACGGATGACGTGGTGACCAACCTGACCGTAACCAACAACACCTTTACCAATACCGGCAACCACGGCCTGAAAAATGCCCAGGTGACCTACAACGTATTCGCTGCGGGAAACATATCCGGCACGAACAACGAAATACACCACAACATAAGTGCAACCGCCCTCTCGAATGCGGACCCCTTACAGAACCCCGTGGTTCCCATGGGCAACGTATACAACTTGAGTGTAGGAACCCACGACAGCAAGTACGACATACTCTCCTCTTCGCCATACAATGAAACTGGAACACAGGCGCGCGGCGCATTCAGCGGCATCTCTCCGTACCGGCTGAGCGGGATCCCGAACATCCCCACCATCTACTCCCTGCAATCCACGCTGAACACCACACCCGGTGGCACCGTGAACGTGACCCTGAGCACCCGTTCCAACCCCTGAGGCCATGCCACGCAGCATCACAGCACTCGCCTGCCTGTTGGCCTTGGGCAGCACGCAGGCACAAACAGCGGACCTGGTGCGCGGGGAATACTGGATCGACCAGGACCTCGGTATCGGAGCCAACACCATGTTCGCGCTGAGCAACACCTCGCAGGTGCCCGGTCTGCAACTACCGATCAGCATGGCCGGTTACGGACCAGGGGTGCATACGATCGGCTTGCGCACCTTGGACGCCGACGGCCTGTGGAGTCTCACCAACTTCACAACGGCCGTGGTGATCGAGCCGTTACCGGCCCCACCGGCAGGCCTCGTGGAAACCGAGTACTTCCTGAACGAGGACCCCGGCTTCGGCAATGGCCTAAGCGCATGGAGTGGGAACGATACCGATACGGCAGGTGTGCAAATCAACCCGGACCTCTCCGACGCGGTGACCGGGGTGAACACGCTCTTTTTCCGCAGCCGCACCAGCGACGGAGTTTGGAGCCTGACGAACCACAGACCGGTGCTGGTGATCGAACCGGAGGAAGCCACGGAGATCGTGCAGGTGGAAACCTTTGCACTGCCGGGACCGGATCCAGGGTTCGGTTCTGGGGACCAGCACTCCGTGATCAGCCCCGCCATCGACCTCTCCGCGTACGTCTTCGACGCTCCTTTGGTTTCAGGGACCGATCTCTACGATACCGTGATGGTACGCAGCCGGGACGCGAGCGGGCGATGGAGCTTGACGAACCGCGTGATCATTGACGGTAGTACGGCCGTCGAAGACCTCGGTGCGGCAGCGGGCATCGCCGTCTTCCCCAACCCCTTCACCGATGCATTCACCGTACGAACTGCGGATGCGCAGCCCGTGCGCGTGATCGTGTACGATGCGCAAGGCAAACTGGTGCATGATCAGCTAGTGAATGGCAAGGATCGCGTAGACTTGAGTGCCCATTCCAGCGGCACCTACACGGTGTTCTTCTGGAAAGAGGCGGATAGGATCCATCGGGTGCAACTGGTGAAACAATGAAACATAGGGCTTCGACCGTGTGAGCAAGTGAGAGAGTGCGAGGGTGACAGGGTAAGCACCCGCTCTCGCACCCGCTCACTCTCGCACGCGATCACACGGCCACACAGGATCCATCACAGGCAACGGAAACCACAATAAATAATGACCAAGATGACCACGAAGATCCTCATGAGTCTGATGTTCCTCATCCCCTTTGTCGAAAGTCGGGCGCAAACGACCATGAACGGCGACAAGGCCCAATTGCTCTTCCAGCATTACGGCCTGAAAGCAAGCGGGAACCCACCGGCGATCAGTCGGCAACCCAAGCCCGATGAAACGGCAGCGTTCGGCTACTACACGAACGAGCCTTTCATCACCACCGTGGACACCACCTTCGTTGTGGGTGGTTCGGAACTCATCGTATTCTTCCGGACGCAGATGCCGCGTGACGCAGAACTCATGTTCTGCGAGGAGTGCTCCGATCGGTTGGATGTGGCCCGCATGGGTTATGACGCCAACAACAAGCCGACGGTGAAACAAGCGTTCATCAAGGGCTTCATACAGCAAGGCACGTTGGAAGGGCAGGCCAGACCGGAACTGGTGGTGATGAACAACTGGCCCGTAGCGGTGAAGATCACCGCCACCACGGGCTACATGGAGAACAACACCCGCACGGAACACTACTACTCGTTCCCTGAGCTGAAGCCGATCCTGGAGGTGAACACCCGGGAATTCCTGGAGGAGCGTGGGGGGCCGTACGGACCGATGAGCACCATGACCGAACGCTCCGTGCGCTTCATTCCCCAAGATGCCGAAAGCACTTCGCTGTACGAGGTGGAAGTGGCGGACATGGAGGGGCAATACCCCACGGGCAAGACGCAAGGCTACCAATGGTCCGGTGCGGAACACAAGTTCCTTCCGAAGAAGGGCGCGACACCCACCCCCACGAAGAAGCACTGAGCCATGCACCGCAGACCCGGATCGATACTGCTTCTTCTGTTCCCCCTCCTTGCCGGTTGTGGCGAGGTGAGCGATAAGTCCGCCACGATCACCGACCCATCGGCCCCCGCCACCATCACCGCCCTGTTCGGTGGCACCTTGCAGGAGGACGGCCAGCGCGTGATCCGCGATCCGAGTCCCGAAGAAGCTCAAGGCCTGGGCGCACAGCCTGGCGATCGTTTGGAGACCGTCCACTTCAAAACGCTGACCATTGAAGGTGGACCCACACTCGTTTTCCATGCCACCTACCTGTACAGCAACGGCATGCGCCAAGAGTGCCGCGCCTGCACCATGACGTTGAGCGCGTCGGCGTTCGCCCAACAGGCCGATGGTACCTGGAAGCGCGAGGTCTTCAAGCCACGGTTCGCGGACGTGAGCGCGGCATACGAGGTGCTTCCCGTGAAAGCCATCCCCATCGGCAACAGGCGCTGGCTCCTGGAGCACGAGAGCTGCTTCTGCGGCGCCGGGGGCGATTGCATGTGCGACAAGACCTGGTACGCGCTGGAGGCCGACCCCGGTTGGTTGGTGCCCTTACTGAGCGACAGTTACCATTACTCCCACGAAGACGACAAGAACGTATACGGGGAGGAGCTGGAATTGAATGCTCTGGATGCCAAGGGCAACTATCCGGACGTGGAGATCAAGCACTCGTTCACGGTATCACCGATGGCACGCAAGGCCCGAGCGAGCACGCGGGTGGAGAAGACCCGGTACCGCTACGATCCCGGGCAGAAGAAATACACGGCGGTGAACCCGTGAAAACAAATGGACCAGGTACACCTCCGCTTGGGACATTCATCCTTCCTTTCGACGTAAAGGCTCCGTTCCACGGCACCGAAAGCACCTGCGGCCTCTGCGGCGCCCACCTGGGCCATGTGTTCGATGATGGGCCGGAGGCCCACACGAACCAACCGGCACCGCCGCTTTCGTTCCGCATCCCGCCGCTTTCAAGTCCACCCTTCTCGCCCAACCTGGTCCCGAGGACTTTTGACACGTTCGATCACAAAAACGAACGCAAAAAAACCTGGACCATGAACAAGTTGACCCTCCTTTCCATCGCCTCGGCCTTCGCCCTGAACGCACAGGCCCAGTACTACGCCCTGCTCACCGCGCCCGAGCTGCCCATGCCGCAGGTGAAGAAGATCGCCCTATTGGACATCCAAGGCACGGATGGCAAAGAAGTAACCGACATGCTCACCACCCAACTGCTCGCCAAGAAACGGGGATCGCTCTTCAGCAAATGGACGCTGCTCGGTACCGAGACCTACACCGGTCCCATCATGCAGCCGGGCGGCAGTTCGTCCATCTTCGAACTGGCTGAGCGTGGCCAACTGGAACGCGTACTCGCTGAACAGCGACTGAGCAACAGCGGTGTGGTGGACGAGGCGCAGGCCGCCAAACTCGGCAAGGTGCTCGGCATCGATGCCATGCTGATGGGATCCTGCACCTACTCCACTGGCGTAGTGACCGAGGGCGATACACGAAAGCGCTGGGTGAGCGCCAAGGTGACCATGAAGGTGGTGGAAGTGAACACCGGCAAGGTGCTTGGGATCAAGACCGCGGAGAAGAGCCGTGAATCCAGCGGCAAGATCGGTGAAGCGCTCGTTGGTGAGCACGACCTGGCCATCAGCGCGTATGACGACGCCACCGTGGCATTGGCCAACTACATCAACCCGTATTACCAGGTGACCAACTTGCCCATGGAGAAGATCAAGGTGAAGGAATTCGCCGACAAGTCCAAAAAAGCGATGAAGCTCATGGAGGACGAACACGACCTCCAAGGCGCCTATACCCTGTACAAGAGCATCAGCGAAGCCGATGCATACTGCGCCGAAGCGCTCTTCAACATGGGTCAGATCAATGTGGCCGCCGGCAACTTCGCCGACGCGCTCGCACAGTACAAGGCCGCAGCCGAGATCGACGCCGAACGCTATGGCAACAGCGTGAAGTATGCCGAAGACCGCATCGCCGACCTGGCCGTGCTCGCCACGTTGGGAGTGGATCCCGGAAGCGTGAAATTCGATGCTACGGATAACAAGGCCCTGGCCAATATGGTACAAACACGGGGCAGCAAATCGGACCGCTTCAACGTGTACCCGGAGCCGAAGTCCTCGCAAACCGTGGTGGCCAAGGTGCCCGGCGATACCAAGTTCGAGATCATCAATACCAGCGGCGAATGGGTGCTGATCAAAGTGCTCGGCGGCAAACAAGGCTACATCAGCAAGGAGGATGTGAAGCTCTGAATGGTCCAGGTAACCCTGATGGGGTTCATTCCCTCCGACCGGAACACCCTGCGGCACACGCTGCAGGGTGCTTCCGGTTACAAAATTCTTCGATTGGTGTACAAATGCTTTCTTCGGGAAAGTAATTCGAACCCATGAAAATTTCGGCGTTCCTCTCCCCTGCCCTCGCCTTCCTGATCCTCGGGTGTGCCGACACCGTTGATCGGACAACAAGCAACATTGCGAACGCCCCCCTCGACTGGAGGCAGCGTATGGACACCTGCCGATCGGACACGGACCGGTTCATCGTGATGGGCGAACATACCGATGGGTTCCGCACGGCGGGCGTGCTCGATTCCGTGCTGGTGTACCTGGACAGCTTGCGTGCCATCGCCGGAGACAATGAACGGCTGAAGGCCAAAGCAGAAGTGGTGGGGCTGAATGCACGGCTGTTCCTGAACGACACCAGCGCACGTGGCGATGCGCTCCGGTTGGCACAGGAACACCACGCGCACCACGACCCGAACATTCCAGCGCAATTCCAGGAATTCCTCGGACTGGTCTATGCGCGCACCGGCCAGGCCGGACCAGCGGACTCCGTGCTCACCCTTGCCGAGACGAACTATCGGGCCTCCAAGGACACGCTCCGGTGGGTGGAGACCATGCTGGAACGCATGTCCGTGCTGAACTACCTGGGCCGGAACAGGGATGCGTTGAACAAAGGGATCGAGGCCATGCGGATAGCCCCGCTGGACCGCGACCCGACGATCCCATCCACCTGCGCCGCAGAACGTGCGAACGCTTATCGCGCGATGGGCCTGCTGGACAGTGCCATCCACGAACAACGTATCGCACTTCGCGAAGCCGAACGGCTGCATGATACCCTCCTCATGGTAGCTACGGGCTACAACCTGAGCGAACAGCTCACGGACAAAGCGCGATACGCCGAGGCCCAACTGATACGCAACAAGGCCAAGGAGCGTGCGAATGCCCCCGGGGTGGAAGCCTACCTGGCCCCGATCGAGCAAGGCAGAGGGCGGACCCTTCAGCTTACGCACCGGTGGGCGGAAGCGATCGAAGCCTTCTCCAACGCCGAGGCACACGCCCGAAAACTCGGTATGCAGGACCTCTGGCCCATGTGCATGGCAGGCCGTGCCGGGATCTACTCCGAGATGGACAGCTCCCAACGCGCCAAGTTCGGCCTGCTGAACGCCTATGAACAGGCTCGCGCCATATTGGACAGCGCACTGGCGGACATTGCCCCGACCGGACAGGTCCAATACGAAGCAGCCGTGGAGCGTATCTACGGTGATGTGGCCACACGCTTCAATGATCCCGCCACAGCGGTACCGCATCTGCAGCGCGCCCAAGACCTTTTCTCGCGTGTTGGCCATGGCATCGGTGTTGCCGACGCGCAGCTCGGCCTGGGACGTGGATTGCTGGAGCAAGGCGATCCGGCCCCTGCTGCGGACATCCTTCAACGGGCGGCAAGCTTCTTCAAGTCCAACGACATGCGCGACATGCAGGCCCAGGCCCTCTTCAGTCTTCACCAGGCCCAGCAGCGCACCGGCAGAACGAACGAGGCACTGGCCTCCTTACAAGAGGCCTACCGGTTGAGCGACCTTGCCCGGAACGACAGCACGCGCAACGCCATGGCCGACCAGGAGGCCGGGTTCAAATACAAAGCCGTGCAGGATTCGCTCAGCCTGGCACATCGTGTGGCCATGAGCGAACAGCAGGTGATCACCGCCGAGGCGGAGACCGATGCCGCGCGAGCACGAACCACCACCGTGGCCGTCTCAGCCGTCGGTATCCTCTTGCTGGCCAGTGGTCTCTTCTTCCATCGCAGCCGCGAGCAACGCATCAAGAACGCCACCGCCATCGCCATCGCCCAAGCAAACGAACAACTGGCCGAAGAAAAGCTCAGGACCGCGGAATACCAGAACCGCGCCCTTCGCGCGCAGATGGAGCCGCACTTCATCCGCAACACCATCGCTCTGGCCATCGCCCGGCTCAACAACGGCACCCCGACAGCCAATGACGATGCCAGCGAGCTGCTCGCCCGCTTCTCCGACTGGATCGACAAGGTGCTGGTGACCAGTCAGCACGCCACGCATGCACTGCGCGATGAGTTGAACACCCTCGGCCACTACCTGGAACTCCAACGGCTACGCTCGAAAGGCAAACTGCTGTACAACGTAACGGTGGATCCTTCCTTGGACGCGGACAGGATCGATGTGCCGCCCATGCTCTTGCAGCCCTTGATCGAGAACGCCATCGAGCACGGGCTGGAACCCCGGGGCGGTGAGGGCCGCATCACCTTGAGCGCCGTGCAGCGCGAGGGTTCGCTGGTGCTCTGCGCCGAGGACGACGGGGTGGGCCGCAACCATCCGAAACCCGAAGGCCATGTGCGCAAGAAGAGCACCTCGGTGAGCACGGCCAACATCCGCGAGCAACTGGCCATGCTGGCCGCGCGCACGGGCAAACGCGCCGAACTGCGGATCATCGACCTGCCTCAGGGCACACGCGCCGAGGTGTGGCTGCCGATGTGAGCCTCGAGCGCCCACCGCTTTCACGCCCGAACCCGCCGGTTACCTCATCACGGGTTGGTCCGTACGTGCGTGAACGCAGCTTGCACGCCACAAACGCCACCGCATGGAACAGACCCCTATCTTGCCTGCTATGAGCCGGAAATACAACGCCGTCATCGTGGAGGACAACGAGGAGATGGCCACCTACCTGAAGAACCTGATCGGCACCCGCCACAAGAACATCGCGGTGAGTGCCGTGGTGAACAATGTGCCGGATGCTGCCGAAGTGATCGCCCGCCAGGCGCCCGACCTCCTCTTCTTAGATGTGGAACTGGGCGACATGAAAGGGTTCGACCTGTTGGAACGCTTGCGCAACATCACCTTCCCCGTGATCTTCACCACCGGCAAGAGCGAATACGCCATACCCGCCCTGAACGCGCACCTGGCCTATGCCTCCTTCCTGGTGAAACCCGTACTGGGGCCTGGCCTGGACACGGAGGTGATCCGCGCGTTGGCCTGGATCGAGCAGCAGGAGCGCATCGCCGCCCAGCCGCACGGCATGGTGGTGAGCGACCGCCGCATCGGCCTGCCCGACGGCAACGACCTGGTGATGGTGCCCATCGACGACATCCTCTACTGCGTGAGCGACGATCCCGGAACACGCGTACACCTGAAGACCACCGCCGACGCCAAAAAACCGGACCCCAAGCCGCTCTTCGTGGCCAAGGGCATCGGCCGCTTCAAGGAAGCGCTGGAAGCGCACGGCTTCGGCAGCCCCAGCCAGAGCGCCGTGGTGAACACCCGCTACGTGGCACGTGCCGTGAGCATCGGCGAGGGCGGCGACGCGATCATGACCGACGGCAGCCGCCACTCCGTGAGCCGCCGCTACAAGCAGGATTTCTTCGCCCTGTTCGACCGGGTGAAGTAGGACCCACCACATTCCTCGCCGAAACCACCACTTTCCATTCGCCACGCCGACACATCGCTCATGCCCGGCACTTTCGCATCATCAACCTCCGATACCATGAAGCACCTGCTCTTCCCACTGATCGTCCTCTTCTCCATGACAGCCTGCAAAAAGGAACCGGAACTCGATGAATGCGGGAACGAGATCCCGGAAGAAGGCTACGGCGGGTTGAGCCTTGAACGCGGGAACGCCTACGGCATCATCCTGATCATGGCGGACGATGTGCATGAACTGGACGAGCCCATCACCGTGTGGAACGTGGACAACGGCCAACAGAGCCACGTCATCACCCATTCCACAGCACGCGGCACGGAGGGTGGAGAGTGCCGTTCCGGACCATACACACCGATCGACTATCCCCACTACTCCATCCCACGCGGGGTCACCCTCAACTGGCAGGCACGTAACGCCAGCGGCACTTTTAACCGCACCGGCAGTATCCGCAACCCCGATTGCCAGGAAGGGGAACCCTGTTACTACGCCTTGCTGGAGGAGAATTGAGAAGATCCGCTCCAAGAGCCACACTACCGTGACAGGAGAAACGGGAAACTTGTTAGCTTCACCTTGCAACGGAGGAGTGCCGAGAACGCCCCCATTCTGATGGCATTCGCTCATCAGCGCGCGGGATTGGCTCATTCACACTCACTCGGCGATACAGAACGACTCACTTTCGCAACCAACCCAAGGTCCGGGGCAACGGGCCGGAACAACAACCCAACCACAACAGTACAATGAGAACAGGACTTACACTCTTTACTGCCGGGCTTTTGGCCGGGGCGGTGAGCGCGCAGGGGGTGATCACGCGGATGAATGCGGGGACCTCAACATTCTACTACGATGGGAATATTCAAACCCCACTGGACGATGCGGACGCGATCCCGGGAACCGACACGATCATCCTGGGTGGTGGAACATATTATCCCGAAGTGGCGAACCAAGACTTCTTCGTCCGGTCGAGGATAGTAATGATAGGCACCGGGGCGCACCCGGATAGTTCCTTGGCATACAACAACAACGGACCGACCGAGATCAACGGTGGTGGATATGTCGAATTAGTGCTCGAACCAGGCGCGACCGGATCCGAGTTCCATGGTATCAAGTTCGTCAATCAAGTCGGAGTTCAGTACGGCACTGGACCAATCGAGACCACGAACGTCGACAGCGTAGGATTTTTCCGCTGTGAGTTCCAGGACCTCAGCCTCGGCAACGGGGGTTACGGTTCTCAGGCCAGTGATACGTACATTCACGAGTGCGTCTTCCGCGGGTCCCTGAACCTCAGCCGTTCATTGAACCCGATCATCCGGAACAGTGCTCTGGTCGGGATTTATGATGTGATCGACGGCGGTAACACCCTCTTTGAGAATTGCCTGTTCTTCAATTGGGGACCTGTGAATGGCAGTGGCGTTCAGTACGAACACAATGTCTTCATTCGCAATGCCAACACGAACCTAAACTGCAATGAGCAGAGCACATTCATTGACAACATTTTCGTTGGCAACGGCGCTGGATACACAGTCACATTTGGTGGTGGCGTGGTCGCTCAAGGCAATGTGATCCGGTATCCCCTCAGTGGGACAGGACCACTTGCGGCATTCCCCAGCACTTCGGTCACGGACTACAATCAGTTCGATTATTTGTCCGACTACCACTTGAACCCGAACATGCCCAGCAATGTCCAGAACGCTGGCCTTTTCGGTGGAGGCGACCCCTGGAAAGAGGGTTCGGTTCCATTCAATCCGCATTGGCGAGAGCTGACCACTCCGACCGGTACCGAGAACGGCACACTCCAAGGCGTGATGATCAAAGCTTCGGCCCAACAAGACTGAGCCATGCGGTATTTGTTGACCGCGCTCGTGCTCCTGGCCGCGGGCTGGGGGAGCGCACAGAACACCATCGTCGGCTATGAGCACTGGCTCGACGAACAAGACGACGACGGCGAACGGACCTACGTGCAGGCCAACGGGACCAGTATCAACCTCTCCGGGATCGACATCCCCGTGGACCAATTGTCGCTGGGCCTGCACCGCGTACACTTCCGCCTACGCGATGCCAATGCAGCATGGAGCAGCGTTCTCCGCCGCAGCTTCTATATCGCTTCGGGCGCATCCGTGGCCTTGACCTCCGGGGAGTACTGGTTCGATCAGGATGATGATACGCGCATCCCTTTCGCCTTCTCCGATGGGCAGAACATCGACATCACCATCGATGCCAGCGTGAGCGGGCTTGAACTCGGCATGCATCGCGTTCATTTCAGGATCCGGGATGACCAAGGGCAATGGAGCGCTGTTCTCACAAGGACCGTACACATCGAGTCCGGTGCGCTGGTGAAGCTCACCCTGCTCCGCTACTGGAGCGATGATTCGCAGGGCTATCCGGATGACATGACCACCATGGCCATCGACCCCGAAGTGGAAGTGTGGGATGTGGTGGACGAGATCGAATTCTGCACCTGGGAAACCACCGGAAACACCAACGTCTACTTCCAACTGAAGGACAACCAGGACCAATGGAGTTCGGTGATCAAACGCACCTTCGACATCGACCTGGTGGCGACCGGCCCGGGTGCTGTGGGCACGATCACCGGCCCAGTGGTCGTTGGAACGGAAACCACCGTGACGTACTCGGTACCCACGGTGACCGGCGCGGCCACCTACACGTGGACCTACCCGGCCGGATGGACCGTGGTGGGCAACGCCAACGGCAATTCGATCACGTTCCAAACACCCGCAGACTTCCTTGATGGTGTAGTGACGGTGACAGCGAGCAACGCTTGCGGAGAAAGTGGGCCATCTTCTTTATCGGTATCACTGGACGATACCGGGATCGGCTCCTCCGGTGTTGCGAGAGGGATCCAGCTCTACCCGAACCCCAGCAATGGTCAGTTCGTGCTGTCCAACTCCGGCGGCGCACAGATCACCCGCCTCACCATCCACAACGCTACCGGCCAGATGGTGCAGGATTTCCGCCCCGCGCAAACCGACCGTCTCACCCTGGATTTGAGCAACGAAGCCAACGGCCTTTACACCGTGCGCATCCTGCAAGGCGATCAACACACCAAGCTGCAGGTGATGGTGCAGCATTGAGCCAAGGAAACAACAACACATCCTCTGACCTCAGGGTCCCGCCCACTTGGAATTACCGGGTGGGCGGAGACCCTGAGGGAGGGCTGGAGCTTCAACGAACGATCGCATGACACCAACATCCACATCCATCGCATTGGCCATCGGGTTGCTGCTCGTCGCCTGTGCAGGCAACAGCCCCGAAGCCACCGGCCAGCGCCTGGCCGAAAAGAAATGCGCCTGCGACCAGATCGACCGGGACGATGAACTGAAGCGCTATGCTGCGGTACTCGAATCCATGGAAAGCGATCCAGCATTGACGCCCGAAGACGCAAAGCGCATCAGTTCGGAAACGGTGACCGACGCCGACCGGGAAGCATCGCGCGAACGCGAAAAGCAGTGCAAGGAAGAGGGTGAGAAAATGGCGGAGCAGGCACGCCTGGACTTCCCCAGGCAAGAGGACCGGCAGACCATCGAGAACGCCGTTGAGGACCGCATCAAGATCTGCAAGCGGGACCACAAAGAGAAGCGGAAGGAGTTCGACAAGGCGATCGAACTTCTGATGAAGTAGTGCGGAATGACCAAGCTCCTTCCCCTTTTGCTCATTGCCACGATCCCCGGCACCTGCTCCCCGGATGTTGACGACAATGAAGGCGCGGAGGACCGCCTGCCTTCGGACTCCTTGGAGCATTGGGTCATGCGGGACCCACCTCACCTGCTGGATCTGGTGATGCTATGGGCACCATCAACCGACAGCGCGATGGGTTCTCGACCATGGTCGTCAATTATGGCCGACAGATCACCGGTGAAGTGGGACCGCAAAGGACTTGTGAAATGGGATCATCCACGCAAGGATGGCCGTTATCGCAAGGGCAAGGTAAAGTGCCCATTCAAGAACATGAGGTCCGAAACGGTGAAGGCCGATGTGTCGCTCTACTTGACCGGAGATGCGAACGGACTGATCGAATGGCGCATGGGCTCAGGGTACAGCCGCGAATGGAACGGGATCGGTCTTGCCTCTTCCTTCTGGTCCGAAGTGGACAGCCTTCGTTATGAGGAACTGAGTTCGTGCCACATGGATGGCCCGGGCATGAACGAGCAGACCACGTACAAGCTGAACCTTCCAGGGAAACAACCGCTATGGGTGGAGGAGAGCAGTTCGTGCGGCACCATGGGCTGTGACTTCAGTCTCACGTTCAGCCTGGTCCCATTCGAACGCAGGTTGCCGTGCGATTAACCTCCTTTCCACCGCATTCCACCCCTTCCCCACCGCTTTCCTCCGCCCGCTGGCATTCCCTTCCATGGCCCCGTTGCTTTGACCCATCAAACAACGACAGCCATGAAAACCCTCATCATCCCCATCCTCTTCGCGCAGGTCCTCACCACCACCGTGAATGCCCAAGATACCCGGCCGATGGCCGATGGAACCATCGCCGCGCGCATCGTTGCGGAGGCGAGCGCCGAACTCGGCATTTCCGATGAAACCGCGTACCGATTGGAGTGCCGAATCGCATCGCGGAACGAAGGCATGGCCGGAACGGGTGCTGCGCTGGTGATGTACGCTCCGGCCAGGGCGCACCTGGTAGTGGCTTACGATCTGATCTCGGTGATCACCGGTGAGGTTATCCGCACCGGCGAGGCGCACGCCACCGGCAGGAGCACCATGGATGAGGCGATCGAGGCTGCCGTTGAACGCATCTCGGCAAGCGTTGCCCCTGTGCTACCACACCCCACCACGCCAGCGCCGACGAACGTGATCGCACGCGAGCACTAAACCTTCGGCAGGCGGTTAGGTCCGCTTGGCGCTTCCGAAAGCCCCTTGCGGCCTGATCGTTGAAAGCGAAAGAGGAAAGGAGTAATGCTTCATGCGGAACAAATTCCAGCACCTGCCCATCCGACAGCTAAAACACTGGCCCACGATGGCGAAGAAACGCATGGTGCATAGCCCAAGCAGCCGATAACTTTGTTCCTCTCCCACGCGCCCATGAAGCTCCTGCTCAACCTCCTCGCCCTCGGCACCGCGACCTTAGTGGTCGGCCAGAAGACCACCACGAACGTACCCCCCGCAGCCAAGGCACACTTCGCACAGCACTACCCCAAGGCCAAGGCTGAGGAATGGCAGCAGGGCGCCAAGCACTTCAGCATCGAGTTCGACCTGCGTGGGGAGGGCTACAAGGCCACCTATGCCGCCGATGGCAAGTGGGTACGCACCGAGCACGACATCGCCAAGACGGAGGTGCCCTTGGCGGTGACCAAAGCCTTGAAGGCGAGCAAATACGCCACCTGGGACCTGGACGATGAGGAGGAGCATCACACGCCCGAACACCCTTCGGTGATCAAGCTGAAGTTGGAATCGCCCACGCAAAAGGTGGAACTCTTCTACCTACCGGATGGCAAGTTGCTGAAGGAGGAGTTGAAGAACCGGAAGGGCACGTAGAGCCCCACACGAATCAAAGCCTGCCAAGGTGGCAGGCCTCCGGCGGATCGGGTACCTTTGTGCCCCATCCTGGAGAACGTGCAGAAGAAAGTCTACATCGAGAGCTACGGCTGCCAGATGAACGTGAGCGACAGCGAGGTCGTGGCGAGCATCTTAGCCAAGGACGGCTATACCCCGGTAACGAGCGCCGAGGAGGCCGACCTGGTATTACTGAACACGTGCAGTATCCGCGAAAAAGCCGAGTACACGGTACTGCAGCGGATCAACGAGATGAACAACCTGAAGGCGCGGAACAAGGGCTTGAAGGTGGGCGTGCTGGGCTGCATGGCCGAGCGCATGCGCGAAGACCTGCTGGAGAAGAAGAAGGTGGTGGACCTGGTGGTGGGGCCCGATGCCTATCGCACCCTGCCCGAACTACTGGAGAAAGTGGGCACCGGCCAGAAAGCGGTGAACGTGCTGCTGAGCCGGGAGGAGACCTACGGCGAGATCGAGCCGGTGCGGCTGGACACGAACGGCGTAACGGCCTTCGTCACGATCATGCGTGGCTGCGACAACATGTGCGCCTTCTGTGTGGTGCCCTTCACCCGGGGGCGTGAACGCAGCCGTGATGCACAGAGCATCGTGCGGGAATGCGTGCAGCTCGTGCGCGATGGCTACAAGGAAGTGACGCTGCTGGGGCAGAATGTGGATAGCTACAAATACACCTCATCCCCAACCCCTTCTCCCGGGGAGAAGGGGCTTTCTGAACCCTCATCCCCCATCCCCTTCTCCGAGGGAGAGGGGCAGGGGGTGAGGGTCGACTTCGCCGACCTGTTGGAGATGGTGGCCCTGGCCTGCCCCACCCTGCGGATCCGGTACAGCACCAGCCACCCCAAGGACATGACGGACAAGGTGTTGGCGGTGATGGCGCGGTACGCCAACATCTGCAAGTACATCCACCTGCCCGTGCAAAGCGGAAGCAGCAACGTACTGCAGCGCATGAACCGCGGCTATGACCGTGGCTGGTACCTGGAGCGCATGGCGAGCATCCGCAGGCACATGCCCGATTGCGCGATCAGCACGGACATCATCGCGGGGTTCTGCGGGGAGACCGAAGAGGATCACCAGGCCACGCTTGAGCTGCTCCGGGAGGTGCAGTACGACATGGCCTTCATGTTCAAATACAGCGAACGACCCAAGACCCTTGCCGCACGCAAGTACCCTGACGATGTGCCCGAAGAGGTGAAAGGGCGGCGATTGGCGGAGGTGATCGAGACGCAGAAAGCGGCCAGCGCACAACGCATGCTCGGCTACGTGGGCCAGGTGCATGAGGTGCTGGTGGAAGGGGTGAGCAAACGCAGCGCGGACCATGTGTACGGGCGCAACTCACAGAACAGCATTGTGATCCTGCCTCGGTACGGCAGCAGCGCGGAACTCACACCGGGCACCTTCGTGAACGCCCGCATCGAGAGTGCCACACCAGGCAGCCTCAAGGGCAGCATCCATTCCATCGTTCCTTCTGAAGCACTACCGGCATGAACGTGCAACCCATCAAACAGCGCTTCGGGATCATCGGCAACTCGCCGGGGCTGGACCGCGCCATCGAGATCGCCGCACAAGTGGCCCCCACGGACCTGAGCGTACTGATCCAGGGGGAGAGCGGGAGCGGCAAGGAAGTGCTGCCCCAGATCGTGCATGCCTACAGTGCGCGGAAGCACGGCGCATACATCGCGGTGAACTGCGGGGCGATCCCCGAGGGCACCATCGACAGCGAACTGTTCGGCCACGAGAAAGGCTCGTTCACCGGGGCGCATGAAGCGCGCAAGGGCTATTTCGAAGTGGCCGACAAGGGCACCATCTTCCTGGACGAGGTGGGCGAACTCCCGTTGACCACACAGGTTCGTTTGCTGCGCGTGCTGGAGACGGGCGAATTCATCCGCGTGGGCAGCAGCAAGGCCCAAAAGACCAACGTGCGCGTGGTGGCCGCCACCAACGTGAACATGTTGCAGGCCATCGCCCGAGGCACCTTCCGCGAGGACCTGTACTACCGCCTGAACACCGTACCCATCCACGTGCCACCGCTGCGGGACCGCCAGGAGGACATCCATCTGCTCTTCCGCTATTTCGCCCAGGAAGCGGCCATCAAGTACAAGGCGCCACCGCTGGTACTGCTCAATGAAGCGCTGCAACTGCTCATGGCCTACCGCTGGCCCGGGAACGTGCGGCAATTGCGCAACATCGTGGAGCAGATGAGCGTGATCGAACAGACACGGGAGGTGGATGCGAAGACCTTGCGGCAATACCTGCCCGAACAAAGCACCGCACTGGTACCCTCCGGCGGGAACGGTCAGGGTGCGGGCAGCGACAGCATCAACGAGCGCGAGCTGATCTTCAAGTTCCTGTTCGACATGAAGAACGACCTGAACGCGTTGAAGGAGCAAGTGAAGGCGATCTCCAGTGGTCAGCCAGCACCCACCTCGATGCCGCCGGTGTACCGCGAAGAGCCGTTGTACATGCCGCAGTCCATACCCGCACCGGGTACCGTGAGCATCATTCCCCACAAGGCCCCGCTGGATGAGGATATCGATCACACCGAGGTGGAGGAGAGCCTGAGCCTGGAAGAGAAGGAGAAGGAGATGATCCGGAAGGCGCTGGCGAAGCATCGGAACAAGCGAAAGAACGCGGCGGCGGAACTGGGGATCAGTGAACGCACGCTGTACCGAAAGATCAAGGAGTATGACATACCGTAGGGGGAGAGCGTAAAAGAGTGAGAGGGTGAAAGAGTGAGAGGGGGAAAGAGTGAAAGATTGAGAGGGTGAAAGAGTGAGAGGGTGAAAGAGTGAGAGGGTGAAAGAGTGAGAGGGGGAAAGAGTGAAAGAGTGAGAGGGTGGAAGGGGGAAAGAGTGAGAGGGGGAAAGAGTGAAAGAGTGAGAGGGTGGAAGGGTGAAAGAGTGAGAGGGGGAAAGAGTGAAAGAGTGAGAGGGGGAAAGAGTGAAAGAGTGAGAGGGGGAAAGGGTGAAAAGGTGAAGAAATAAGCTTGAAGTCGCAATGAGGATCCGGTCGGGTGTGGTTCTGGTGCTGGCCTTCGTTGTGGGAGGCTGCCGGGTGAACTATTCCTTCACCGGCGGTGATGTGGGCGAAGCCCGGACCATGAGCGTGGAATTGATCGAGGCAAGAGCACCATTGGCCACACCGTTGAGCGCCCAGTTGCTCACCGAAAGTGTGCGGGACCTGTTGCTGGCCCAAACGCCCTTGAAACTGAAGCAGGGGGAAGGGGATGTCCAGTATAGCGGGTCCTTGATCGGGTATGATGTGCAACCGGTAAGCATCCAGGCCAACGAAACGGCTGCACTGAACCGACTGACGATCACGGTTCGGGTGACCTACCTGAACACCTTGGATGCGAAGAAGAACAAGGAGTTCACCATTGCCCGGTTCGCGGACTACGACAGTTCACAGGACCTTACGGCCGTGGAGGAACGGCTGGCCCGCGACATCGGCAAACAACTGGCACAGGATATCTTCGACCGGACATTGGGGGATTGGTGACATGGAACGGGAACGGCTGACACGCTTGGTACAGGACGCTGCGGCGGTGGATCGCACCGACCTGGCGGAGCTGGATGCCTTGGCCGAACGGTTCCCCTGGTTCGCCGGGGCGCAGATCCTGCGTGCAACAGGGATGCAGCGGACCGGGGAGGTCCTTTCGAAGGAAAGCCTGCACACGGCCGCCGCACACCTTCCCTCCCGCACCGCGCTGTTCGACCTGATACACCGGCCGCCATCCGTGGTACCGGAGCGAACGCCCGTCACGGCACCGAACTTGGTGGTGGAAGAACCTGAGGCAGCGGCCTCCGCGCCGGTGGCCCACCCTACCGAGGTGCCCACCCCGGCCCCGGCCCTTGCCGAACCCGCCGCACCGATCGAAGTGGGCCCGGCCACCGCACGTGTCGAAGTGGACCCGGCACAAGCCGAAGTGGACATTCCCGCCATCCCGGAGGAGACCCCACCCCAATTGCGACCAGTGGGAACGGTAGCTGCCCCGGCCGTGCCCCCGACCCCGCCGGAGGACCCGCTGGACCGCCAGATCATGGAGTCGGCCCTGTCCCATGCCTACGACATCAGTTGGTTGGAGGCAGAAACACCCAAAGAGCGGAAGGACCAGGAGAAAGCCCCGCCGGTGGACCTGCCCACCCCGCAGCCCGTGGTCCCGATCGCGCCGATCCACCCCAAGGGGGCGGCACGGTGCGTCACCCGCCACGACAGGCTCTCCTTCACGGACTGGCTGGACGCCTCCCAGGAAGTGACCCCGCCCGAAGCCCCTGGGCCTAAGAAGGGGACAGCCTTCGTCCCTGAGGCCGCGGAGGACTGGTTGCATGGCTCGGAGGCCAGGCCCACAGCACCCGATCGCGCCCCGTTGGCACCGATCCAGCTGGGCACGATACAGCAAGGGGAGTTGGACACCAAGGCCCTGATCGACAGGTTCATTCAGGATCAGGCCCCGGCCTCACCGGCCAAAGCGGCCTTCTTCACCCCGCAACAGGCCGCCAAACGCAGCCTGGACGACAAGGCCGGCCTGGTGACCGAGACCCTGGCCCGGGTCTACGCCAAGCAAGGCAACCTGCCCAAGGCGATCGACTCCTACAAGCGGCTTGCCTTGAAATACCCGGAGAAAAGCGCTTACTTTGCGGCCCTTCAAAAAGAGCTTGAAGCGCAACTGAACAAGTAGTCGCCATGGTCGCCATCTCCATCATCATCCTCATCATCTGTGGTCTTCTCGCGCTCGTGGTCCTGGCGCAAAACCCCAAAGGCGGTGGTCTGGCGGCCGGTTTCACCGGTGCGCAGCAGATCGGTGGGGTGCAGCGCACAGCCGATTTCCTGGAAAAAGGCACCTGGACCCTGGCGGGCGCCCTGATGGTGCTTTGCCTGGTCTCGGCCGGGATCCAGCACAGTGGCACGGAAGAACTGGACGAATTGGACACCCCCACCGTGGAGGCCACCCCGACCGAGGAAGGCGCAGCACCGGAAGCGGGTACCCCGACCGAACAGGCCCCGGCGGAGCAGGCGCCGGCTCCTGTCACGGAGTAAGTGGCATTTGCCAGCTTGGCAGGCAAGCGACCTGCCGATCATGTGGATCTCAACAAGAAGGCTGTCCTACTGACAGCCTTCTTTCGTTGGCATGGCAATTGGGGAGCGGGCGGCACAGCAACGTCAACCAACCACATGGCAACCAAAGTGAAACCCCTGGCCGACCGCGTCCTCGTGGAAGCCGCAGCCGCCGAAGAGACCACCAAGGGAGGTCTGTTCATCCCTGATACCGCGAAAGAGAAACCCCAGCGTGGCAAGATCATCGCCGTCGGCACGGGCCGAGTGGCCGATGACGGTAAAGTGACCCCCTTGACCGTGAAAGTGGGCGACAGTGTGCTGTACGGCAAATACAGCGGCACCGAGCTCAGCCTCGATGGCAAGGATTACATGATCATGCGCGAAAGCGACATCTACGCGGTACTCAACTAAGCAAACAGAACGGGCGCGTCCTGACGCGTCCCAACTCATTCCCAAAAGAAAATGGCAGCCAAGAACATCCAATTCGAGATCGACGCCCGCGACCGCCTGAAGCGCGGCGTGGACCATCTCGCGAACGCGGTGAAAGTGACCCTCGGTCCGAAAGGCCGTAACGTCATCATCGACAAGAAATTCGGTGCGCCCCAGGTGACCAAGGACGGTGTTACCGTGGCCAAGGAGATCGAGCTGAAGGACGCCGTGGAGAACATGGGCGCTCAGATGCTGAAGGAAGTGGCCAGCAAGACGGCTGATGCCGCTGGTGATGGCACCACGACCGCGACGGTGCTCGCTCAGGCGATCGTGACGGCCGGTCTGAAGAACGTGGCCGCCGGGGCCAACCCCATGGACCTGAAGCGCGGGATCGACAAGGCGGTGATCGCCGTGGTCTCTGAGCTGAAGAGCATGAGCAAGAAAGTGGGCGACGACAACGCGAAGATCAAGCAAGTCGCTTCGATCAGCGCGAACAACGACGACACGATCGGTTCCTTGATCGCCGAGGCCATGGCCAAGGTGAAGAAGGAAGGTGTGATCACCGTGGAAGAAGCGAAAGGCACCGACACCACCGTGGATGTGGTGGAGGGCATGCAGTTCGACCGCGGCTACCTGAGCCCCTACTTCGTGACCAACGCGGAGAAGATGGAAGCGGACCTGGAGAACGCCTACATCCTGATCTACGACAAGAAGATCAGCACCATGAAGGAGCTGCTCCCCATCCTGGAGAAGAGCGCGCAGACGGGCAAGCCCCTGTTGATCATCAGCGAGGACGTTGATGGCGAAGCACTGGCCACCTTGGTGGTGAACAAGATCCGTGGCGCCCTGAAAGTGGCCGCGGTGAAAGCCCCGGGCTTCGGCGACCGCCGCAAAGCCATGTTGGAGGACATCGCCATTCTCACCGGCGGCACCGTGATCAGCGAGGAGCGTGGCTTCAAGCTGGAGAACGCCGACCTGAGCATGCTGGGCAAGGCCGAGAAGATCAACATCGACAAGGACAACACCACGATCGTGAACGGCGCCGGTAGGAAGGCCGACATCACCGGTCGTGTGAACCAGATCAAGGCGCAGATCGAGACCACCACCAGCGACTACGACAAGGAGAAGCTGCAGGAGCGTCTGGCAAAACTCGCCGGCGGTGTTGCCGTGCTCTACATCGGTGCCGCCACGGAGGTGGAGATGAAGGAGAAGAAGGACCGCGTGGACGACGCCCTGCACGCGACCCGCGCAGCCGTTGAGGAAGGCATCGTGCCCGGCGGAGGTGTGGCCTACATCCGCGCCCAGAAGACGCTGGACAAGATGGAAGGCAGCAACAACGACGAGACCACGGGCATCGGCATCGTGCGCCGCGCGATCGAAGAGCCCCTGCGTCAGATCGTGGCGAACGCCGGTCTGGAAGGCAGCATCATCGTACAGAAAGTGCGTGAGGGCAAGGCCGACTACGGCTTCAACGCCCGCACCGAGGAGTACGAGAACCTGCTGGCCGCCGGTGTGATCGACCCCACCAAGGTGACGCGTGTCGCTCTGGAGAACGCCGCTTCCATCGCCAGCATGCTGCTCACCACCGAGTGCGTGATCAGCGAAGAGAAGGAGAAGGAAGCCCCACACAGCCACGGCCACGGCGGTGGTATGGGCGACATGGGCGGGATGATGTAAGGAAGTGATCGCCGCAAGGTTCCTTCGGGAGACCGCGGCGGAGGTTTTGAACAAGTGGACAAGCCCCGGTCAATTGGCCGGGGCTTGTTCGTTCCGGGTTATAGGGAGTTTATCCAGTATTATGTATAAAACATAAACTATGGTATTGAATTAGGCACTTGGTAGTTAGGGTTCCGGCCAATAGATTGTGGACCTAACGTTGACGAGAATGGAGTCAAGATTCAAAAGCCTATCGATTTTCGAGTTCCAAGCGCAGTTTCCGGATGAACGCAGTTGCCTGGCGCACTTGAGCGAACTGAAGTGGGCCGGTGGATTCAAGTGCCGCTATTGCGACCACGGAAACTTCTGTGCCGGAGAGCGTCCGTTCGACAGGCAATGCACCAGCTGCAACTACACCGAATCACCAACGGCACACACGGCCTTCCATAAGGTGAAGTTCCCTTTGCTCAAAGCGTTCTGGATCGTGTACTACCTCTCCAGCACGAAGAAGGGCATGGCCAGCACGGAGTTGAGTCGGAAGCTGGAATTGCGCCAGAAGACCTGCTGGCTGTTCAAGCGCAAGGTGATGCGGGCCATGAAGAGCAGCGGAAACCACCCCATGCAAGGGACTGTGGAAGTGGACGAAGCCGTGATCGGCGGTCAAGAAGAACACGTGCGTGGCCGAGCAAACAGGAAGAAGCGACTGGTGGTCTTCGCCATCGAGCAAAAGGGCAAAGGAGTAAGCCGCATGTATGGGAAGGTGATCACCAGCGCACACGCCAAAAACCTGGGGGCTTTCATGAAGCAGACCATCGACACGAAGGCCAAGGTGAGAACTGATGGATGGACAGGCTATGCGCCAACGAAGAAGACATTCCGCAGCCTACGGCAAGAGAAGGCCCAACCCAAGGGCAGGAACTTCAAGGAGATGCATCGGATCATCATGAACTTCAAAGGCTGGTTGCGCGGAGTGCATCATCACGCAAGGCATCTGCAAGCATACGTGGACGAGTACAGCTTCCGCTTCAACCGCAGCTTCATGAAAGAAGGCGTGTTCCAGAACCTGATCGACCGAATGATGCGAACGGAGCCTTGTCCCTACAAATCACTCATTAACGGCTAAGTACCTAATTCAACTATGGTAAACTCTGTGTATTCGCCCTGTGAACAGCTCCATCAATCCCTTTGCCCCGGATGCAGGTTACCAGCCACCCGCCTTGGTTGGCCGTGTAGTACTCCCCAAAAACTGGACAGTTAGCTAAGGCGGCTAACCTTGTCCGAAGATGAGCAGAAAGAGCAGAAGAAGATTCACCCCGGCGTTCAAAGCCCAAGTGGCTTTGGAGGCCGTGAAGGAG
>Ga0209573_1001448_pt1 | contig 36745 bp, 38 predicted proteins | sample TNRBio252014_DNA_FD_185870 | JGI IMG/M metagenome (GOLD analysis project Ga0209573, IMG submission 185870) | Wastewater treatment Type I Accumulibacter community from EBPR Bioreactor in Madison, WI, USA - TNR Reactor_6/25/2014_ DNA (SPAdes)... | ecosystem: Engineered > Bioreactor > EBPR >...
ACGGAGTCAGTCCCGTAGCCCGTCGAAAATGCTTTTCCGGTAATCGTTTTGCCTTGTTCCAGTCCATAACCCTTAAAATAATTCCACAAAAATACAAATTTTCCCACAGACTTAATAAAGAGGTCTAATGCTAATGCAGTTGTAGGTTTTCATTATTGACGCTTTTCTAACGCAAAATTAAGAAAATAAATAATGCAAATGGTATTACAAGAAAGAAAGACTAAAAGACAACATGCGTAAATAATGTACCGCATACAATAAGCAATAGGTTAAGGAGTTACTAACCACTTCTTATCCCAAGATTCCTCCACCCGGCAAAAAGTTGCACATCCTTTCCGAATTTAACATTTCTTAGAATTTCTGGGGCAGGCCATTTTATTGTTTCATGGGTTTTGTTAAGCCGGTGTATTGTTAGCCCGATCTGAAGTAAAAAGCGCGTTTTTTTGCCGTTCTTGCCTATCTTTACGCCCGCAAACGTTGATCGGATGAAGAACATACGCTTTGGTACGGACGGGTGGCGCGCCGTCATCGGTCGGGATTTCACTTTCGATAATTTAAGCCGCGTAACCCACGCTACCGCCCGCTGGCTCAAAAATCAAACGGAACAACCCTCCGTCATGGTGGGCTATGATGCGCGGTTCAATGGTGCGCTTTTCGCCCGATCGGTCGCCCAACAGCTGATCCGGCAGGGTATAAGAGTCTTTTTAAGCCCTGATTTTGTGAGTACGCCGATGGTTTCCCTCGCTACGGCACAGCGTCAGGTTACGGCGGGTATCATCATCACCGCTTCCCATAATCCGCCGGAATACTCGGGTTTCAAACTCAAAGGCAGTTTCGGTGGTCCCCTTTTTCCCAAGATGATTGCCGAAATAGAAGCCCTCATCCCCGATGAAGTCTCCCAATGGGAAGACCTGCCCCCCACCGCTTCCCTCGAATATTACGATATGGAAGCCCTGTATATCAACCATTTACGCCAAACTTTTGACCTCCAAGCCATCAAAAATTCCGAATTGCGCTTGGGATACGATGCCATGTTCGGCGCGGGGCAAAATGTGGTGAAGCGACTTCTTCCGCATACGATTTGCTACCGATGTGATTATAATCCTTCCTTTTTAGGACAAGCCCCCGAACCTATCGAACGAAATCTGCTTGATTTTCAGCAAAAAATGCTACAAAATCACCTGCAATGGGGCTTAGCCACCGACGGCGATGCCGACCGCATCGGACTTTTTGATGAAAAGGGGCAGTTTGTGGATTCGCATCACATCATCCTCTTACTCTTGTATTATTTACACGGGATCAAAGGTCAAAAAGGTAAAGTCATCTGTACCTTCTCCTGCACGGAAAAAATCGCCACCTATTGCCAAAAATTCGGCTTAGATTTAGAGATTACGAAAATCGGCTTTAAGTACATCGGCGAAATCATGGCGCGGGAACACGTCCTCGTGGGTGGGGAAGAATCGGGCGGCATCGCCGTAGCGGGTCATATCCCCGAACGGGACGGTATCTACATCGGTTTGATGATCTTGGAACTGATGGCACAGACGGGTAAAAGCCTGACCCAATTAGTGCAGGAAGTCTATCAAATCGTAGGTTCATTTGCCGTAGAACGCAATGACCTCCACCTGTCGGAAACGCAAAAGCAAGCCGTCTTAGCGGAATGTAAGAACAACCCTCCCTCCCAAATCGGTGATTATCAGGTTGTAAAGGCGGAAGACTTGGACGGCTATAAATTTTATTTAGGATCAGGTAAATGGGTGATGGTCCGTCCCTCCGGTACAGAACCTTTACTGCGTATTTATGCGGAAGGCAGTACCTCAGCGGAGGCATTGGCGATTATTTCCCAAACCATACAACACTTTAGGCTGTAACCACGTGTTGCGATTACAGCCTAAAAAAATAATGAGAGATTAAAAAGTAAAAACAAATCAATACATTACTTGTTTAATGCGTTATTAACGGGGAGTTCGGTAGCGTGCTTGGCAGTATTCAGCACGACCTTCGTGTTTACTTTGCTGACGTATCGGGTGAAGATCAGCTTATTCATAATAAAGCGTTGGTACTCGGCGATGGACGGTGCATATATTTTCAATAGCAAATCGTATTCGCCCGTAATGTGGTAGCATTCAGTTACTTCGGGGTAGTCTTTGACGTTTTCGATAAATTCGTTCAGGGAGGCAGGGTCTGATAAATTAAAGCCCACTTCAATGAAAACGATCACTGACAGTCCCAGCTTTTCAGGGTCTAATCGTGCATGATAGCCGGCGATATAGCCTGCTTGTTCTAATTTCTTCACGCGCTCTAAGGTAGGCGCAGGGGACAAACCGATATGGTTGGCTAACTGAACGTTAGTGATCTTTCCGTTGGTTTGTAAAGTGTTTAAGATTTTTACGTCGATTTCGTCCAAACGCATAGTTTAGCTGTGTTTTGTATTTTTCGTTGGAAGCTGAATCTATATAACCGCTCCCACAGACCTTGTGGTAACTGGCATATTCTTGCAACAAAGAAAGAAAAAAATTCCACAGGAACTAACTTTTAATGAAAAAAGCTATATTATTCCGCCTGTATTAAATATCGAAAGAGATTATTTGGAAATTAGTTCCAAAAACGCAAGAAAACACCGGTAGGCAACCAACGCTTGCCCTCTGATTCAAATAAACATAATTCCCCTAACTCCATGTTTTTCAGGGCTTGGGCTTTGACATAGCTCATCACCAAACTCCGCAGGATAACGGGCGAAAAGCCCATCGAATAACAATTAAAAACAAAGAAATTCTTTTCGGGATTTAGTAAAGGCAATAATTCCCGCAACAACAGATCAATATGTTCATCTAAATGCCATCGCTCCCCTTCGGGACCATGACCGAATGCCGGCGGGTCTAATATAATGCCGTGATAGCGTTGCCCGCGCCGATTTTCCCGCTTCACGAACTTGAGGGCATCGTCTACGATCCAGCGCACGTCATCCAATTTTGACAAAAACATGTTTTCCTTTCCCCACTGAATTATCTGCCGAACGGCATCCACGTGGGTAATGTTTGCCCCTGCCGCCCGTGCCGCCAAGCTCGCCGCGCCCGTATAGGCAAACAGGTTCAATACTTTGGCATCCTTGATGCGCCGGCAGTGGTGGAAGGTATAGTCCCAGTTGACGGCTTGCTCGGGGAAAACGCCGATGTGCTTAAATGTCGTCAACGCTAAGCGCAGTTGGAGTTTATAGTCGGGGCGTTCGTAGTTGATTTCCCAGCGTTCGGGCATCGGTTGGAGGGTACGCCACACGCCGGAATGACTGCCTTTTTGCTCAAAGCGAACGTTGGCACGGCGTTCCCATTCGCGGGGCGGTAGGGTGGGTTGCCATACGGCTTGGGGTTCGGGACGAATCAAAAAATATTGCCCGAAGCGTTCTAATTTTTCAAAGTTACCGGAGTCGGTCAACGCATAATCCGACCATTTGGGCGGAAAAAAACATTCTATTGTGTTGGCAGTCATAAATGAATCGGGAAAAGGAGCTTTAAGCCTTTTCCGCCACAAAAATAGAATATTAATCCTACGTATTTAAGAGAAAATAAGCGGTAGGGTCTACGTGCTTCTTATTTTTCAGCACTTCGTAATGCAAATGGGGACCCGTGGACATACCCGTAGTTCCCGAATAAGCAATCAATTCCCCTCTTTTAACGGCAGTGCCGACCTGTGGTTTGACAAACGAAAGATGGGCATAGCGCGTAACGTAGCCGTTGCCGTGATCCACCACTACTTGGATGCCGTAGCCCCATTCTGACCAACTCCAACCGGAGTAAGTTACAATCCCATCCGCCGCGGCAAATACGTGTGTACCGATGGGTGCAGGAATGTCCACGCCCGGATGCTTGTAGGAACAGCCGTTGTGCCGTCTGCCATGCCCGTGGGGATTAAACCCGCAGATGACGTTACCCGCCATCGGTTTGTAAGCCGGGATGGCACGCAATTCCGACATTTTCTTGAGGGCTACGGATTTGATTTGTCCAAAGCTGGCTTGCTGTACTTGCAGTTGGTATTTGAGTTTTTGGGACTTGAGCGTCAGCTGATAGGCTACATCTTTGGAGAAACCGTAGCCGTTCACACTACCCCCTGTACCGGCATTCCACACGTTGGGGTCTATCGGGCTAAGGGTTAAAATACTGCGGTATAGTTCCTGATCGTTTCGGTTGATGTGGGCGAGGTTCTGCTCAATATGCGCGTATTGGCGGGTGTAATGATCTAACTGCGCTAAAAGTTTCGCCTGATGCCGGCTGTGAAATAAATGTTGGAGTGAAGGCATAATCCCACTCAATATCAAGCCGATAGAAAGAAACAAGGACAAAAGAGCCGAGCAAGTGATCGGACGACGGATGCCGAAAATGCTCGGCTCGTAGGGTTCAAAACTGACCCGATGATCGTCGTATAAATAGTATTGTTCTCTCACCGTACCGAAGTATAAGGCGTTTAATTAGTTCAAAGTACGTAGTACCTGCCTACAAGTGCGCAAAGCTAATAACATTCCCGTAATATACACAAGTCTTTTAAGCAATTTTTTACATTGTGGATAACCTTTTTAGCCTAAATTTTGCATAATCACCGCCGATATGAATATTCACCGCTACCAAATTTATCTTTCGCTCGGGGCTATTGTCTTCCTGATTTGTGGGACGCTTGTTTTTTATTTCATCTTAGATGCCGTTCGAAAGCAGAGTTTTGCCGAAGGTTTTGCGCAGGGCAAGACGGCGCAACAGCAAATTTTTATCGCCCAAACGAAGTCAAAGGAAAACGAACGCCTGCGTTACCTGCAATCCGTCAAACAAAATTGGCAGGATTACCTGTTCATCGCCAACACCCGCTACGCTACCAATGCTGTTTTCGGCACGATCCGCGACCTGAACATCACCGTAGCCAACGAATCGAAAATCACCTTTGAATCCGTAAAAGTTAAGGTGGAATACATCCGCTCCGACGGCAGTTTGTATGATACAGAATACCTAAGTCTAAGCAATCTCCATCCCGACGAGCATTTTACGACTCCCGCGCCGAGTAAATGGCGGGGATCAAAGGTAAAGGCTTCCATAGCAAGCTATGAATCGAAAGCCTTAGCCGAAGTAGCGGAGCGTTAAGAGCCTTTCCACGCACTAAAAATTCGGCGAATGGGTTTGTCGAAAAAGTTAATCACCCGCTAAGCATCCTTTGCCGTATCTTTGGGCGGTTTTTAACTTTGGCACGTGATTTGTCAATTAACTTATAAAACCGTTTTAGTTCATCCAACCTTAATTGCTTTTATGACGATGCGAGGTATCACCTTACCAACCGTTCCCAAAATAGCCCAACGCTTGACGGCATTAGCCCTCTTTTGTTTCGGTTTCGTACAGTGGGGAATGGCACAATACGAAGTGGTCTTGGTTAAAGATCACGTTACCCTTAACGGACAGGCACTTGCCGTAGGGCAAAAAATCCAGCAAGCCGATCTCGACCGATTAGATTTCAAAGGCTCGAATGCCATGATCGCCGTCTATAATCCTTCGCAAGGCAGGCTCGTTCGTCCCGAAAAAGATGAAGTGATGGCTTCGGCTTCGGTCAGCGGTGGGGTCATCAAGCGGAATCAGGAACTGTATCAGTTGGCGGATAAGATGAAAAATTATTTCAAGTCGTATGTCTTCCTGACAGATAACCCGACGATCAAATTTGATGTACCTTCGTTAGGTGTAAAGTACGACAAATCAGTATATGACACTCAATTTGAGCAAGCGGTCGTTGTTGCACGCCATATCAATCCGCATAACGTTGCTGATACCCTCGAAAGTGAAATCGTAAAGTGTGTGTTCTTAAACGATAACCCGACGGTTACCTTATCGAAAGCCAAGATGCACCAGATTGCGGGTGATAATGACTATCTAAAGATACCTGTTTATGTTCGTGTGGCAGGATCGACAGATAAAGCCAATCTTTCACTCGTTCGGAATGTGTATCTTTCGTATCTGTCGAATACCGATGAATTCAAAAAAGAGGTACGTATCATCAAGAATGCGAATGAAGCACAGGGCAAAAACGAAACCGAAATCTATACTGCCGTGTATCAATACATGGATAAGTATTACGGAACGCCGTTGCCTTCGGATTTGGGAGCTTGGCTGAATACCAACTTCGGCATGAAGCTCAACGTAGATCAGTTAACGGCTCCTACCGGCAACTAAATCATTACCATGACTGTTATAGTTATAAGGGATTAGAGTTTCTTTTTACTGAAAAGTTATCCTCCCCATTCGGGGGGGATTTTTTATTCCGCAAGCAAAAAAGTATTTTTTAAGCGGGTAAGATGATGTTATCATTTCGTCCGGGACCGACGGAGATAAAGGTTATGGGCGTATCCAACTGCTTGGTTAAGTATTGGATAAAATTTCGCGCGTTGGAGTGAATATTTATTCCATCAGAAATATAATCCCAACCACTAAGGGTTTCATAGTGTGGTATGATGGTTTCATCCACCGTGCAGGGGTAAATATCGTGGCGTTCGCCATTGACCTCATAATCAGTGCAGGTTTTGAGGTGATCCAAGCCCGTCAGCACGTCCATTTTGGTGATAGCCAGCTCGGTTACGCCGTTAATGCGGATGGCATAGCGGAGTGCCGGCAGGTCAATCCAGCCACAGCGACGGGGTCTGCCGGTAGTTGAGCCGAATTCGCCCCCCTTTTGGCGGAGTTGTTCGCCCTGATTATCAGTCAATTCGGTGGGAAAAGGACCGTTTCCTACGCGGGTGGCATAGGCTTTGAATACACCGATGATCTTTCGCACATAGGTAGGAGCGACTCCCAAGCCTGTACAAGCACCGCCCGCAGTGGTATTGGAACTGGTTACGTAGGGATATGCACCAAAGTCTATATCTAAAAGCGTTCCCTGCGCCCCTTCCGCCAAGACTTTTTGCCCCCTTTTTAAGGCATTATTGAGGACTAATTCGGTCGGAAGTATCTGAAACTGTTTCAGATATTGGCAGGCATCCAGACAGTTTTGGAAAGCCTCCAAGTCGGTTCGGAAGGCTTCGGGTAATAATTCTTGATGGCTATTAAATACGTGTAGCAGCCGATCTGCAAAATTTTCTTTGGAAATTGCGCCCATCGGCAGTCCCAACCGAGCGATTTTATCCCGATAAGCCGGTGCAATCCCCTTTAAGGTAGAACCGATCTTAATATCTTTTGCCGCTTCAGCCATGCGGTCTAAGGCGGCGTGGGTGGGCAGGATGAGGTGTGCTTTATCAGAAATGAGGAGTCGGTTCGGCACTTCGATGCCGTTTTGAATGAGACCTTCCAATTCCCGTTTGAGGATGATGGGGTCTAAAATGACACCGTTTCCGATGACGCAGGTTACGTTCGGGCGAAAGATACCGGAGGGGATTTGGTGGAGGACGGTTTTTTTCCCGTCAATGATGAGGGTATGCCCGGCATTAGGTCCTCCTTGAAAGCGCGCGACATAATCGTATTCTTTTCCGATCATGTCCACAATTTTCCCTTTGCCTTCGTCGCCCCACTGAAGACCTAATACAATATCTAACGGCATATCCGTAAAAACTCAGTAGATTATTTGGGTATTTTGGTAAAACCTTCATCCACAGAATTCACGATGGTGAATACGGAAGTCAGCTTCGTAATTGTTAATAGGTTGATGATATTATCGGAAGGGTTGCAGACGATCATCTCGCCACCTTTTCCCCGCACTTTGGTATAGAGGGTGATGAAGACTCCTAAGCCCGTACTGTTGATGTGTTTGAGGTTACTAAGGTCAATGAGGAAGTTTTTGACTTCCTGATCGAGGTAGTTGGTAAACTCATTTTTGAGGTTGAGGCGATCCTGTTCGTTGAGTAAACTGCCTTCCAATTCAAAGACAGCGACGTTATCCTTCAAGTAGTGTTTGTAAACCATTTCCGTTTCCTCCATAAAGGGGTTGATTGGGGTTAATGACTAAAGCGTCCAAAAATACGAAAAATACCGCTTGGGCAAGTTTTTTTCCTGATTTCGCTGTGATAAAATTTGGGTCGGATTTTTTTCACAAGCCTTAACGATTCATCTCTTCAAGTGTAAAAAAGCAATTTACAAAACCACCGATTTTCATATTCAGTAGAAACACGTAGCTTTTAACAAAATATGGGCAGTAGAAATACGTAACCGTTCGGAAAATGCAAATAATATTTGGAGGAGAAAAAAACGCCTTTTAATTTTGGAGCATAATCTTATCAATCATTGGATTATGAAACACAAACTCCTTGGCTTTTTAAGTCTCTTTTTGTTAATTTTTGTTATCGGGGGGGGGAGTAAATCTCTCCGCTCAAACCTGTGATCCTCCGACTGCCGTGTCCGTGAGTAGCATCACTTCGACGACCGCCACCGTGAATTGGACTCCCTACGGGGGTGCGAGTTTCACTTGGGTACACTACAAAGTACAGGGCGCAGGCTCTGAATCCACCGTTTCCGTCGCCGGCAGTAGTTATATGCTGACCGGTTTGTCGCCCTGCACCACCTACGAAGTCCGTTTGCGATCCGCCTGCGGGTCTATTGTAACCTCCGCCTACACGAGTACCGAACAGTTTAAGACTGCCACGAGCAATCCAACGGTGGAGATATCTGTTGAAATGTTAGACAATGGCTGTACAGCAGTCATCGGCGCAACCGAAGGTTTTGTTTCCTATATCTGGACGAAAACGGGAGTCTCGGGAGCAGATACCCTTGACAACGACACGACGGGACTACTCATTAAGTCTCCGGGGGAGTATAACGTATTGGCTACCGATGCTAACGGCTGTACAGCTACGGATGCCCTGACTATCCCGTACTATATGTTCACGTCGGGTTGTATCACCGATGAACATAACGAACTGATCCGCGATTCGGTAGAAGCTAAAGCCGTTCAACGCACCTCCGACATCAACTTGTTGGCAAAGGCTTTGACCGCCTTATCCGCCAATTCGACGATCAAAAGTATCGTTAAGTCGTTAGCCCTTAGCGACCCGAACTACCACGTCAAAATCTCCGACCTGAGCGCGGAATGCACCGCCAACAGCATCAACCTCAAAAATGAGGTCAAAACCGCCCTGTGGAATAACGGTGGCAGTGCTTCGGATACGGCACGGGTAGCCCTGATTATGAACGGCTTTACGTACAACTTCCCCGGTGGTACGCCGACTACGAACTTTTATCCTTCTATCTATTTCCACCATCTCGATCCCGAAAATATCGGCGATGTATCGGGTGCTTGGGATACATTGACTCCTACTTATGTTGTGCCGACGGTGGGTAATCGAACCAGTCCATATAGCGTGCGTTATTTATCCGGGGGTAGTGTGGCAACCACGACCATTTCTAAAACTACACTTCTGGAAACTCCGCATTGGCAAGTGTTGATTAATACCCTTTTTCCGAATGATTCGGGAAATGATGAAACAGATGGCCCCACCGCACGTTGTTCATGCAGTACTCTGCATGTTGCAGGTGTTTGGATTTCAAGTTGCGGTACTGCCAGCGTAGGTGGATGCAGTGGAAGTTGTTCAGGGAGGTGTAATGGCTGGCAAAGACTTAAATCTGCGATAGCTACTTTTTAAAATTTTTATCAAAATACTTAATGGTAGATGATTAAAAATCATCTACCATTAAGTATTTTATAACACATGAAAAAATTAGGCTTTATTCTGTATGTAATGGTGCTGCTTTTAAGCAACACCTCGAAAGCCCAATTATCGCTTTCTGTCACAAGTCATGATTCGATCTTCATTCGAAACGTTCAATCTGTTTATTCAACAAATGTTAATAAAATAGGAGATCATTTTTTCATTCCTTTTCATGGGGAGGGTATTCGTACCTATGATGCGCAAGGCAATGAGTTGGGCATCATTCGGTTTGAAAAGTGGAATAAAAGAAAACACGTTAAGTATTATGTAAATGAACCCTACGTCTCGGTTCAATACGATAAGTTATTTGCCGATAATGAATGGGGATATTTTCAAGTGCTGGATACTTCGGGTTTTCCTTTGTTAAAAACCAACATCTGGAAAAACTACAAAAAACAGTACATCAATGGTATCTTGGTGGAATTGATTGGTGGGGGCAGATACTCGAATCCTTCAAAGATTGTTTGGCGAGATACTATTATTTTCCCGATACGTCCTTTGGTGTATTATCAAAAAATAATCAAAAAAAGCGATAAATACGAAAGAATGTATCATTATTTCGGAAATTCCAATACCCATGAACTCGATTTATTGCCTGAATTTCCTCTATTTCATCTGTACAAGATGAATACCGCAGATTTGCCAATTGGAAAAACCATCGACGACAAAAAAGGTGAACGGATGCAATTCCTTAAAGCTGTTGGTATTGTAGACCCGTATTGGCAAAAAGAATTGCGCAAAGGCTATTTTTATCCAATGGCGCAGACACAGTATTATGACTTTGACAGTGTGCGGAAACAAATCATTTGTGGTAACAGCGTTCAGGCAGAAATCAAAGTCTATGATTTGGCAGGAAAACATATCAAAACATTCGGTCAGCGAGGGAGGCACTTGCTCCCGTCCGATAATCCCTACCGCTTATCCAAACAAGTCTTTATGGATTCGCTTAAAGTATTAGTCGAACAGAAAAGCGCGAAGTGGACGGGCGAAATTTATCGTTTTACCGCCAACTACAGTGGTTCGATTATCTATACGTCCTACCTCAATTCCGAAATCAAATATGATGCCGTTCATAACCGCACTTACCGACTATATTCTCGTCCTGTCCCCTTTACGCAACAGGAAGTATATCGTATGGCGAATAGTTCCGGCGACTCACGAGAGCAGTTCGACTCGTTACACTATCACCGCAAAACCTACCTCCAAATCTACGACCATAACGACAACGACCGCCTGATCTTCGACGAAGCCGTACCTACTCCTTTTCATATCTTGGAGGTGAAGGGCGATAGCCTCTGGGCGGTGGCGGGTGTCAGTGATAAGGGGTTGAAGGTGGTTAAATATGTGATGAGGAAGGACTAAATGTTGCAACAACTATACCAAGATTAACTCATATCCCCGCCATCCTGCCACCGTCTACGGCAATGCTCGTACCGTTAATGTATGCCGCGGCGGGGGTCGCCAGAAAAGCCACTAAAGAAGCCACCTCTTCGGGTTCGGCGAAGCGTCCGGCGGGTACGTGGCTCAGCATTCCCGCTTCGATTTTGTCGGAGGAAACGCTTTCTTTACCCGCTTTGGAGGTGATAAGTCCCGACAAACGAGCCGTTTTGGTGTAGCCGGGCAGGACGTTATTGACGGTAATGCCGTGCGGAGCTAACTCCTGCGAAAGGGTCTTTGCCCACGAAGCCACCGCCCCCCGCGTCGTATTCGATACGCCCAAGCCCTTGATCGGTTCGCGGACGGAGGTCGAGATTATGTTGATAATCCTGCCGTAGCTTTCCGCCATCATCCCCGCTACTAAGGCTTGCACGATGCGGTGATTGCTGAACAAATGTGCCGTTATTGCCGAAGTGAAAGCCTCCAAATCCGCCTCCAAGATCGAACCCGAGGGCGGACCACCCGTATTGTTAACCAATATGTGGGCTACGTTCGTTTCCCCCCAATGACCGATGACCCGCGCCACCGTTTCGGGATGCTGAAAATCAGCCGTTAAAAAGCTGTGTTTTTGTCCGAATGGGGTAGGCAGTTCGGTGCAAACCTGTTGGAGGGCTTCCGTATTGCGGGCAAAAAGGATGACCCTAGCCCCCAGCGTAGCCAACTCCATCGCCGATGCCTTGCCGATGCCTTGCGTACTTCCGCAAACGACAGCCGTTTTATGTTCTAAGGATAAATTCATTTTATAAATTTGAAAATAGGGCTTTATGCCAAATAAAATTGTTCTGAAGAATAGTTGAGCCACTCCAATGCCGTGCCGGAAAGGAGGCGTTCTTTGGTAGCAAGGGAAAGTTCATTCATGGATTCAATCAGTGAACCCGCCCGATGTTCGCCCAAGGGGAAAGGATAATCACTGCCCAAAGCAATCGAATTTTCGCCCATCACATCAATCAAATAATGAAGCATCCGTGCATCATGCACCAACGAATCCACATAAAACCTGCCAATATACTCACGAGGGTTTACGGCATTATCTATGGCACAGAGGTCGGGGCGTTCCTTAAATCCGTGTTCGATGCGTCCGATGGTAGCGGGAAAAGCACCCCCACCGTGCGCAAAAGCCACCCGTAACTTGGGAAAACGCTCAAAAATACCGCCGAAAATCATACTGCAAACGGCAAGACTCGTCTCGGCGGGCATCCCGACCAACCACGGAAGCCAGTATTTTTGCATCTTTTCCTGCCCCATCATGTCCCATGGGTGGACGAAGACCGCCGCGCCCAAGCGTTCCGCCGCTTCGTAGATGGGAAAAAGGTTGGGATCGTTCAGATTCCACTCGTTGATGTGTGAGCCGATTTGGATGCCTGCCATGCCTTTCATGCCCATGATGCGATCCAATTCTTTGACGGCTAAGTCGGGGGCTTGCATGGGGAGCGTACCTAAGCCCACAAAACGTTTGGGAAAGAGGCTGACAATCTCCGCGATGTGGTCATTCAGGAATCGGGAAACATCCAAGGTGTCCTGCGGTTTCGCCCAATAACTGAACATCACGGGGACGGTTGAAAGTACCTGCACGTGAACGCCGTGTTGATCGCATTCATGGATGCGGGCTTGTGCATCCCAGCAGTTGTGTTCGATTTCACGGAAAAATTGATTGTCTTTCATCATCTTGGCACGGCAGGGGGCGTGGTGTTCCAAGTGGATAAAGCCTCCGTAGCCGAACTTTTCCGCAAAAGCCGGTATCTTTTCGGGTAGAATGTGGGTATGAATGTCTATTTTCAGCATGAGCGATGCGTAAGGGAAGCAAGATAGCCTAATTCAGGGGAATACGCAATTTGTGTAGCCGAAACCCCGACTTACCCTGCGCCGAATTGGTCTTTTACGGCAATTTTTACCCTTTCTCCCACGTTTAAGCGTCATAATCGGTGCTTTCGCCTTAGATTTGCACCCTGTATTATCATGCGCCAATACCTTTTATCATTTTTACAGCTTTCGGCTGTGATCGGCTTGCTCATTTCCGTGCTGATGTGGAGCGGCTGCGGTCGCCCCGACGATTTTCAGCCGAAAGGAGACCTCACTTTTTCCGAGGATTCGGTGAAGTTCGATACCATCTTTACGACCATCCCTTCCGCCACCCAGCGGTTATATATTTATAATAACACCAATAATAACATTCTCATCAACCGGGTCTATGTGGAGCGAGGCAAAGAATCCGACTTCAAGATGACCTTAGACGGCGTGCCGGGTAACGACCAATCCAACATCGAATTGGCTAAAGGGGACAGCCTTATCGCCTTTTTCACCATGAAAGCCAATGCCGATCAAGGCGATTTTAACCTGACCGATAACCTCTACTTCCAAGTCGGTAGCAATACCCAACGCATTACCATGTTCGCGCGCGTGCTGGATGCCTACATCTTTCGGGATACCACCGTACGGGATCAAGATAACTTCAAGTGGCCCACCGATAAACCCGTCGTGGTGGATGGTTATGTGTTTGTGGACAGCCTTTCCACCCTTCGCATTCCGGCAGGCTCGAAAATCTTTTTTACTGCCCGCAGGGATAGCCGATACAATTTTTACTCCCAAATCTTCAGTAACGGTACCCTCATCGTCAACGAATTTGGCGGAGAACCCGTGTTGATGACTTCCTTCCGCATAAACAAAGACTATAACGAACAAGCCGGACAATGGAAAGGCATCCGTTGCAGTCGGTGGAGTAAACGCAACTACATCTATAAGACCATCATTAAAAACTGCGTAACGGGGGTGCAGGTGGATTCTTTTTCGGTAGATAATGACCCCAAATGCGTCATCCGCGACTGTGAGCTACGGAATTGCTCCAACTTCGGCATCTTGGGTTTGGGGTCGGTGCTGACCAACGTTCCCAATGAAATCCCCGCCATCCAAGCCTACAATACCACCATCCAAAACGTGGGGCAGAGCGCGGTAGGTATGTTCTTCGGCGGAAATTATCAGTATTTCCACTGCTCTTTTTACGGAGACCGAAGTGTTACCTTTAACCGTTCACAACCCCTTTTCGGCTTCCAAAACTATACCCAAACCCAATCGGGAGCGATAGACCGTGCCTTTCGGGGGAACGTCGTCCTTCAAAATTCGATCATCTGGGGAAGTAATGACGAGGAATTTGCCCTCTCCGTAGCGGGAAATCAGTTAGTAGGCGCGAATATTTCCAACAACCTCCTAAAAACCAAGCTGACCGCCGACAAGATTCCGGGTAATAATAATTTGCTGAATCAAAACCCGCGTTTCAAAGATATTGCGAGTGATAAATATGATTTCCGCTTACTGTCCAACAGTCCGGCACGGGATGCGGGTTTACCTTTGAGCCGTTTGCAGGTGTTGGGCGTAGTGGCGGAAGACCTTGCCACTGATAAAGCCGGTTATTCCCGTGACAGGGAAAAACCCGACTTGGGCGCATTGGAATTCAAAGAATAAGGGTAGAAAGGATCGGTTATGCGGGTGTTGCAAATCCTGAATCGCTTTAATCTGGGGGGACCTACGCCGGTGGTGGCTCACTTGGTCAAGTATCTGCCTTGTGAAACGCTTCTGGTAGCGGGACACAAAGACCCCACCGAAGCCGATTCCGAAGGGATGTTAGCACAATTAGGCATCCGTCCGCATTATGTACCGCACATGGGGCGTTCCCTGAATCCTGCCAATGACCTAAAAGCATGGCAATACCTCCGCACGTTGATTAAGAATTTTCGTCCTGATGTAGTCCACACCCACGCGGCGAAGGCAGGACTACTCGGCAGGACGGCGGCGAAGGTTTGCGGTGTGCCTGTCATCGTGCATACTTTTCATGGTCATGTGTTTCATTCGTACTTTTCACTGATGAAGACGAATGCCATCATTCAGGCGGAGCGTTCTTTAGCGCAAATTACCGATGCCGTCATCGCCATCACACCCCAACAAAAAGAAGAATTAGCGCACCGTTTCCGCATCGCCCCCGAACGAAAAATACATACCATCCCCCATGCCTTTGATTTTGCGCCTTTCATCACCGACCAAGAACATAAACGGACAGCCTTTCGCCAAAAATATGCCATCCCTGATGAAGCAGTGGTCGTTTCGATTATCGGACGGATTGTTCCCGTGAAGAATCACAGCCTTTTTCTGCAAGCCGTGCATCGTGTTCATGAAAAATGTAAATGGATGACTGCTCCGCTCGAAATTCGTTTTTTGATTATCGGGGATGGTGGTCATCGTGCCGAAATCGAAGCCCAAGCAAAAGCCTTACAACTCCATGAACCCTTGTTAACCTTTACCTCTTGGATTTTTCCGATAGATGAAGCCATCGCGGGTACGGACATCATCGCCCTATCGTCGCATAATGAGGGTAGTCCGGTAAGTTTGGTGGAAGCACAAGCGGCGGCGCGTCCCGTTGTAGCTACGCGAGTAGGCGGTGTACCTGATACCGTTTGGGAGAAAGAATCGGCATTCATCGTTCCGGCGAATGATGCGGAGGCTTTTGCGGAGGCTTTATGGAAACTGATTACGGATGGTGATCTTCGGGCGAAGATGGGAGCGCAAGGCAGGCTTTTTGTGGAACGACAATTTCATTACCTTAAACGGGTGGAAGAAACCTACAATTTGTATGAACAGATTTTATCTTGTAAGCATAATAAGCGTTGTTAGTCTGTTGTTTTTCGGTTGGAAGATGCGTCCGCACCCGATTCACATCGGCGTAACGGAACTTTACCTGAATGAAAAAGAGAAGCGCGTGGAGGTGATGATCCGCCTTTTTACCGATGATTTGGAGGAAGCCCTGCGCAAACGATACAACATTCATGCTTTTTTTGATACGCCGAAACAGCATCCACAAGTCAATGAATATATCAAAAAATATTTAGAAGAAAATTTCAAGCTGACCATCAACAAAAAGGCAGTTGTATACCGATTTGTGGGGCGGGAAACGGAAGCCGATGCCCAATGGATTTACGCCGAAGTGGCAGGTATAAATAAATGGAACAGCGTTCGGGTACGGAATGAATTGCTTTTTGAGCTTTTCGACGATCAGGAGCATTTTGTTCACCTCAAAGCCAAAGGTCTGAAGACGGGGGGCAAACTCTCCCGCCGGCAACCCGAACGGGAATGGTTATTAAAATGAAGCTGACTAAAACAGGGGACGATACACAAAGATACCCGTGATGGAGGTGCGTTTTGAGAGGTAGTTACGGAAATCTTCCTTATGGACGACCTGCTTGGCAACCGACGAAGCATGACTGAAGTACAGGTCGCCTTCCTGCACGTGGATGAACCCGCAATGCGAAACGTCCAAGCCCTTTACATCCGTAGCCAAAGCGACTAAATCCCCGTTGTAGGCTATTTGGCGGTAATCTTCTAATTTGTCTAAGGGAAAGTAGAAGAGTTTGGCTTCCGAGAGGCGTTTTTCCATCAGGTGGATCCGTTTCCAGTCGGTAATGCCACTGAATTTGCGGATATTGGTTGATACGTAGTTGATCTTTTTCTTAAAGGGTATACCGGCCATCGCGCCCACGCTTTTGAGAAGTTTTTTCTCCTTTTCCATCACATCTAAGGCATGGGTAAAGTAGTAAATGCGATCATTCCATGTGCAGTTTGCGCCGTTATAATACCGGACGGCATCCAGATTGGTCATAAACATTTGAAACTTTTGCTCATTGGTATAGACACGGTAGTCGTTGTTCAGCTTTTTGTAGGTAAGCGAAGCGGCGATGAAATTCTCCAGAAAGGTTACGCAGTCCATAGTCTCCACGTTCACGAGGGTCATACCGGCTTTGTAGCCTCCGATTTTCTCGAAGGGCATTGCGCCGTAGGGACGACCCTTGTACCGTTCGATAAAATGATTAAAGAACCAGTTGTAGCTGTACGGATGGTCGTTATTCAGCAGTTCTAGGATGGACTTTTTCGAGTCGCCGATGATGTATACCTTCGAGGGCGAACCTTTGGGATTCATCCCGCTGAAAAGGATCGTCCATAGCAGTCCCCAACCCATGATCGCTATCCAGCGTTTATGAAAAATGTTTGTTTTCATACCCAAGCTCCTGTTTTATTCAAGGGATACGCAAAAAACGGCATTTTAGTTGCAAAGTCGGCAAGGAAAAGTGTGGAGCTAAAAAGGAATTATTCATACATAAACGATTAAATATGTTTTATAAACATCAAATTTGAAGTGAAATGCGATCAGGATTTTTACTAAGAAAGCATTATGTTTGAAATCATTATGGAAGCCTACTCGATCCCCTTTGCTACGCCGTTTTCCGCGTCGATGACCTTGGCAGAATGCCTTGAATTGCAAAACCAACTGCCCGACCATCGTTTTGAATATATCGGCGGAATTGCTTATGAAAAAAGGCTTGGGGCTTCTCGTATCCACCAAACAGTAGCGGGCGACCTCTTTTTTGCCTTAAATGAAGGCTTAGAAGGGCGTTCTTGCCGAGTTTATCTACCGGGTTTAGCCTTGCGGTTTGAAGACAAAGACGATTTTTGCTATCCCGATGTAATGGTCGAATGCCCGCCCGGAACTGAAGATTACGTCATAGCTCCTACCTTGATTGCGGAGTTACTATCGCCTTCCACCCGACTGTATGACCTGAGTATCAAGAAAAATGCCTACCTGATGATTCGTTCGTTGCGCCATCTGTTATTGATAGACCCGCAGGTGGTATCGGTAGAGCATTATTTTCGTACCGACCTTTCGTGGCAATATGAATACCTAACCGACCTTAGCGACGTACTCTACTTAGCCACTTGGGATTTGAAGATTCCTTTAGCGGAAGTGTATCAGGGTTAGTAGTTAAACCGTCGTTAGTTGGCTGGGCTGAAAGTTGTTTTGTTGAGCTAAGTAGGCTTGCCCGGCTTCGGTGATGATATATTGGTGTTGATGAATTCGGATGAATCCTTCAGCTTTGAGTTGCTCTATGGCTAAACGAAGTGAGTCCGGTTCGTTGGGTACAAGCGGACTAAGCAGATGGCTCACGTGCCGATAGATAAACGGTATCTGCCTGCCTTTTTCTCCAAATCGATTGAGGTAGTGGAGGATTTCCGAAATAAGTAAGTTAGGAGTGGACATGGGCTAATTAGCGATCAGGATATTTCATTCTAACGTTAGGATGATACAATAAGTTTCGTTGATTATCAAAGTCAATTCCATATTCTTCAATAGTTCTGTCATGTAAAATTCTCCATAAATTATAACTCTCGTTATCATCTTCCGGTTGTCCATATTCCCATCCGTTAAAACGATACCAAACGTATTCTCTCAATTCATGCGAATAAAAAGCGCGATCCCACTCCGTTGGTTCTATTGCTCCTAAAATGATTTGAAGCATTCGCTCCAGCATTCCATAATTCCATTTATCATATTCAAAACGTGATAAGTGCCTTACAACTTTAGCAAAGCCTTTTGGAGTGATTCTAATTGTTTCAAACTCTAAAATAGATTTTTTCATAAAATTTTTAATTAAAAATAAATAATATTTACCATGAATACTATCAACTTACTTACGAACTACTTTGCCCGTTGTAAAGCCGTTATCCAAGAGCGGGAAGAACGATTGAGGCTGAATCAAATAAGATAGGTGGGGATGAACTGTCTACACCTATCTTCGTACCATAACTTCTTCTATTGTCCTTTCTCTCAAAAGCCGTGTAGTAGTTCCATTTAGTCGGAGAAGACTATTAATAGGAACACGTTGAATATTCTCTGAAGTGTTTGAAGTCAAAAAGCGAACGTTATCGGATTCATTTCTGACGATGACGACAAATATTCTATTTGAGTTAAGTCTCGCAGTTGATAGTTGCAAATTAACTGCATCTACTACTGTATCAATCGAATCAAGATTAGATATGCCAATAAAGTGATGTGTTGTTTGACAAAAACAATTACAATTACTACAATTAACATATCCTAACTGTGTAAGAAGCTCACCGTCACTTTGTTGTCCATGCTTATCAACACTTAGAAGTACGTAATAATTAAAATTTAGATTATTAGTATCTAATAAATCTCCAATAGTTATTGTAGTTAAACTTAAATCTTCTAAACCGGAACCCTGACGTTCTCTTATTTCAAAATTCTGTCCACTTTCACGAGAAGTTAAGGTCCGTATATTATCACCATCAATTTTAAAGACAGAAACTACTAATCGGGACACCTTCATATTTGATAAGTCTCTTGAAATACTATCTTGGAGGTTAGCGATATAATTAGTAATTAAATCTTCTGATTCATTAAGATTATACTTTACAAAATGGTTCTCTGCGCAACAATGCACATTACAGCATTTAGAGAATTGTAATGAATTCTCAAGTTTCCCATCAATATTATTGTAATCAACTTGATTGGCACTAGCAAGGTCATACGTCAGAACAGAAAAATAATTAGCCATAATGTTTAGGTGGATTATGTTTAACTCTATGATGCAAAAATATTCTTTTAGAAGAAAATAGTTTGAAGCGGGATAGTTAAAATAACGCAAATAAATTATTTTGATTAGCCAAAAATAATCCCCCACCCAACCCTAAAAGTTCAGTGAGGGATTTTTTTTCATAAAAACAGTGATAGATTACCCCTTACTCATCACCACAATCTCCGCTAAGTCATAGACTTTTACTTTTTCTTCCTGCTCAAAGTGTTTTACGCCATCGCTCATCATGGTCATGCAGAAGGGGCAGGCCGCCGCGATCACTTCCGCTCCTGTGGCTAAGGCTTCTTCCGTCCGTTCGATGTTCACCTCGCGGTTGCCCGGCTCGGCATCCTTGAACATCTGTCCGCCACCCGCTCCGCAGCACAGCCCTTTGGTCTTGCACCGTTTCATCTCCACGAGGTCGGCATCGAGTTTTTCCAAAACGTTGCGGGGGGCTTCGTAAATGTCATTAGCCCGCCCCAGATAGCACGAATCGTGGAAGGTGATCTTTTTGCCTTTGAATTCGCCGCCGCCACTGATGCGCACCTTACCCCCATCGATGAGTTCCTGTAAATAAGTGGAGTGGTGGATGACTTCATAGTTGCCGCCGAGTTCGGGATATTCATTCTTTAAGGTGTTGAAGCAGTGCGGACACGCCGTAACAATCTTTTTGATCCCGTACGCGTTGAGCGTCTGGATGTTCATTAATGCCTGCATCTGAAAGACCATCTCGTTACCGGCACGGCGGGCGGGGTCTCCCGTACAACTTTCCTCCATCCCTAAGACGGCAAATTTCGTATTCGTTTCTATTAAAATCTGCGCAAAAGCACGGGTTACGCGCTTGTATCGGTCGTCAAAACTACCGGCACAGCCCACCCAGAACAGCACTTCGGGGACTTCGTTATTCGCGGCGAGGTCGGCAACGGTAGGTATTTCCAAGCCTTCCGCCCACTCAAAACGCGCCGATGAAGACATTGCCCAAGGTGCGCCGTTATTCTGAATGTTGTTAAACATGATGTTGAGCGATTCGGGGGCTTTGGACTCTTCTAAAACGAGATAGCGGCGCATATCCACGATGAACGGCACGTGTTCGATGTCCACAGGACATTCTTCCATACACGCCCCGCAGGTGGTACACGCCCAGAGTTCTTCCTCGGTGATCCAATCGCCGACGAGGGCTTTTTCATCCGAATATTGGGCGTTTTCGATCAGATGAGGGGCTTTTTCGGTCATCCGCGCCCGCATGTCAATATATAATTTTCTCGGCGAAAGGAGTTTCCCCGTGATATTGGCGGGGCAGGAAGACGTACACCGCCCGCATTCGGTACAGGTATAGGAATCCATCAGGTTCTTCCAAGTAATGTCTTCCACATCTTTGACCCCAAAACGTTTGACTTCCGATTCTTCTTCGGGCGTATCGGAAGGCGGGTCTAAATCCATGAAAGAACGGACTTCCTTCGTGATTTCGGGCATATTGTGGAGCTGTCCCGCCGGTGTGAGGCGCGAGAAAAAGACGTTCGGCACTGCCATGAAGACGTGGAAGTGCTTGGAATAGGGCAAAATATTCAGAAACGTTAGCACCAAGCCGATGTGTATCCACCAGTTGGTTTGTTCCAAAAGGTGCAGACTACTCTCCGACCATGAAGCCGTTATCGCCGTCAATGCCTGACTGATGGGATAAAAGCCGACGAAATCCTCGTGCATTTGATTCAGTTCCACATAACCCAAGTTCATCCCCAAAAGTGAAAGCATCAACAGCAAAATCATCGACAGGATGAAGGTTGCATCCATGCGGGATTTGGGTTTCATCTCGCGGGCTGTGAAGCGGGAGGGCTTCGTTACATACCTTCGGAACAAGAAGATGACACACGAAACAATGATAATCCCTGCAAATATCTCCCCCGAAGCGGTAACGAAGTCATAAAAGCCACCCAAGAAACCGAGTATCCGCTCCGTGCCTAAGAAACCGTCCAAGATCATCTCGCCCGTGCCGATGGTTATCACCAAGAACCCCCACCAGACGAGCGCGTGCAGGATACCCGCTACGGGACGCTTAAACATCTTACTCTGCCCGAAGGCGACGAGGAGGGTGGTGCTGATGCGTTCGCCGAGGTTGCCGGAGCGGTCGAAGTGATCTTTCGGCTTGGTGAGTTTGAAGCGGGAAAGGATAGTCCGCACCGTATAACCAAACAGCCCGAAGGCAACCAGCGCAAAGACGATAAAGATGATTTGTTTTACTATCATAACTGAAACGTTAACGAATCGAATCGGTAGGCAAAATAAACCATTTTTTCGCGGATTTGGACGGGTTGCGTTCGGGCTGATCCTGTATTGGAGATGATTACCCTACTTTTTTTCAGGAGTCAAGCTGACGGATTTCGATTGAAAGGCACTAACACTAAAGCCGAAGTAAAAACCGACCTTAAAGCGATTGATATACAAATCATCTTTGGACGAAACGTTAGTATAGTCATTACCTAATGCTTGGCGATAATCATCTCGCAGTTCTTTTACCTTACCGACTGTTACACCGGTATTTAGACAAAAACGAGTCTTAATGCCAAACATTAAACTTCCCCCTAATAGATAACGCAAATCTCCTTCTGTATTCGTCATAATTCCAAAGTTTCCACCCAAGTTACATAACCTTCCGCTACGACAATAAAAGTGCATAAAAGCCGCCGGTCCCAAATCAAAAGGAAACTTAGGATTCTCTTTAATCTTTCCTCTTTTCAGGTCTGCATTTGTAGGAACACTGTCTTTCACATAAAAAGATTGATTTATAAGGCTTGTTCCTGCTAATCCCGCACTGAAATCTATCTTTAGCCCGCCTTTGATAGGAATTTCGTAGCTTCCTACGGTAGTTTGACTGTTCAATAAAGTACCTTCTTTCGGTACTATACTATAATCTAGTTTCAACATATCCGCTTTCGGGATATTTTTAATAGTGTAGATGTAATCTGCTTTTTTCAAGTGAGAGGTTATAGCTGTTTTAGCTAAATTATAATTATTCATAATATTGTTTTCATCACAAGAAGGGGTGCATCGTTGACAAGTTGTTTTTATTGTGAGTAACCCATCAATAAAATAGATTTTTTCAAATTTTTTAATGAATTGGCGTGCGATCATTACTTGGTCATCATCCAAGTTGTTAATGTTAGCACTAATAGTAACAAATCTTTGAGAAAACTCATTCAATGAATCACAGGCAGTCTTTATTGATGGGGCTGATTCTGTAAATTTAGGACTAAATCCCTCTGAAATTTTTTCTAATGCTTTAGGAGGGTCAGTTGCAAAGTTCAACGCTGTTCCATTTACAGTAATATTGTAGTCAAAAAGATTGATCCCACTGATTTTGAAGGTTAAGTGATCGTGAGCCTTTAATGCGCTTTTTTTAGGAGGTGTCTCAATATTAAGAGTAACAACAGGAGTTTGCCCCTGCACACCCATCACACCACAAACAAAGGCTACCAAGCCCAAAACGATAGAACGGAAGAAAAAAGAGAAAGCCATGTCGGTAAAGATTTAGAGGTTGTGAAAAAATAAGTTGAAGTGAAGGCACAAATATAGGATGCTTAACATTCTTTCGATACCTTGAATTTTGTTAAATAATTATAAATTATTTGGATTTTATATTTCATTTCCCGAAAGGTTACGTAGAAATACTGAATATGAAATATTTTTGAACTGTTCGAGCGTTGATAACGCTGGCTTTTACGTAGATGCCTACGAGGTTATCGTTCGCTAAGCATGCCTTACCTACACGTTTCCTGCTAAATAGTATGTACCTTTGTGCCAAGATCATGAATAAGTCTTGGCAATCTTTCCTGCCCTACCTGTGCTTGGGTATCTTTACCATTACCGTTTGGTACTTCCCTTTGTTTTATCAGTTAGACCGACTGTATTTAACGCTGTGGGATGAGTCCCGCCTGAGCGTCAATGCCGTCGAGATGCTCCGAAGCGGGGATTGGTTCATCACCACCTATCAGGGGCAACCCGACCATTGGCATACCAAACCGCCGTTGATGATCTGGTTGCAGGTGCTTTCCCTAAAACTATTGGGAATCAATGAGTTGGCGATACGCTTACCGGCGGCGTTGGCAGGCTTGGCGACCATCAGCTATATTTTTAACTTCATCCGTCGGCAAACGGGTGAACCCTTCATCGCCTTTGCGGGATCGGTTTTACTGCTGACGGCGAACGGCTTTGTCGGCTACCACATCACCCGAAACGGCGATACGGATGCACTTTTGTGCTTCTTTACGACGGTGATGGTTTTGGAAAGTTATCTGTTTGCCACAACGGTTCGTCCCCAACATTTTATCATCGCAAGTATAGCCGTCATTGGGGCGATGATGACCAAAGGCGTGCAGGGGTTGATCTTTTTACCGCCCGTCGTTCTGTTTGTGTTGGGGCATCGGGCGGTATGGGCATTTTTGACGAAAAAGGTCTTTTGGTTCATGCTATTGATGGTGATAACGATTCCCGCAAGCTATTATTTCCTCCGCAATCAATACGACCCGGGCTACTGGCAAGCCGTCGTCGAAAACGAACTCTGGGGACGGTTCGGCAAAGCCTTAGAGGGGCATCAGCACCCTTTCGACTACTATTTCGAGCTGATGTATAAAGATTTATTCTTCCCGCATTGGGCAGTCGGCTTGGTATCGTTAGCGGTGCTTTTTTTATCGAAAAATCCTTTTCTGAAGGCAGGGCTTTACCTGATCGCCGTAACGCTCTTTTATGGGTTAATCATCTCCACCGCCCAGACTAAGTTGGAATGGTACTCCGCACCCGTGTATCCGCTTTGGGTGGTGGGTATTGCTTTAGTATTCTTGGTTCGATTTCAACTGTGGGAACAACGTCAAAAATATCTGATGCTCTGTATGGCTTTCGGCTTGGGATTCCTGTATCAACAAAAGATGCGACAGATTATTGACGCGAAAGAATCCGACATGCCGGCAATTCTGTTCGGACCTTATCTGAAACAAGTAGCCCAAGAGCGTAAAGAAATCACCCGAATGACCGTTTATACCGATGACTACATCGCCGCCATGCTTTTTTATCAGGCGCGTATACAAGCGGACTACGGTAAAGACTTCCCTATCATCCGCTACGCTAAAGACGATTTAGCAAAGGGTAGCATCACCTTGCCCATTGGGGAAATCATCAGTTTTCGAGATGACCCCATGAAGCCCTACATTGATTCCCGCTATGAATATCAGGAACTATTCCATTATGAACGCTTCTATACCGTGAAAATAACGGCTAAGAAATCAAAAGATGATTAAGCAATCGTTACTTCGGGGCAAAGGTAAACCTCTTGCACCGCGCGGATGATGTCTATGCCTTCGTTCATTGGTTTTTGGAAGGCTTTTCTGCCCAAGATCAAGCCCATTCCACCTGCCCGCTTGTTGATGACGGCAGTTTGCACGGCTTCGGAAAGGTCAGAAGCTCCCGCAGAAGCCCCCCCCGAATTGATTAAGCCGATACGTCCCATGTAATTATTCACCACTTGATACCGGCAAAGGTCTATCGGGTGGTCGGTGGTCAGCTTTTCGTAAACGCGCTTATCGGTTTTACCGTATTTGGGCAGGGCATTGTATCCGCCGTTGTTGGTGGGGAGTTTTTGTTTGATGATGTCGGCTTTGATGGTAACGCCCAAGTGGTTAGCTTGCCCCGTCAGGTCGGCGGCGGTGTGGTAATCCGTATCCCCTACCTTGAAGCCCGCATTCCGCAGGTAACACCACAGCACGGTAGCCATACCTTTTTCATGCGCATAAGCGAAGGCTTCAGAGATTTCTTGTATCTGGCGGGTGGATTCTTCCGACCCGAAATAAACGGTAGCTCCGACGGCTACTGAACCCATGTTCCACGCATCATCTATCGTGCCGAAAAGGATTTGATCGAATTTATTAGGGAAGGTCAGCAGTTCATTGTGGTTGATTTTCACGATGAAAGGTATCTTGTGCGCATACTTCCGCGAAACCGATGCCAGCACTCCAAAGGTGGAAGCCACCGCATTACAGCCCGAAGCTATCGCCAGCTTAACGATGTTTTCGGGGTCAAAATACATGGGGTTGGGGGCAAAAGACGCGCCCGCCGAATGTTCGATGCCTTGATCTACGGGCAGGATGGACACATAACCCGTCCCCGCTAACGAACCGTGATTATGAATCGTTTGCAGACTGCGTAGCACTTGATTGGGGCGGTCGGTCAGCGAAAAAATGCGATCTATGTAGTCGCCGCCGGGCAGGTGGAGCTGTTCTTTCGGGACGGTTTGGCATTGGTGGTTGAGCAGGTGGTCGGCATCCGCGCCTAAGTTTTTCGTGATGTTTTCGATCAAGGACATGGCTTGTTTTTTTAATTTTCTGACTGCAAAGTACGCAAAGGCATTGCAGGGATGCAAAGATAAATCAAGCGAATCGGGGCTTCGGCTGCCAAACGGGATATTTGTCAACCATGCTTTATTCATCACTGAAATTACAGATCAAACCGAAAAGCCTTTATCTTGCAGAAAAAACGATGCGGGTTGCGAAATATGTAGTATTGATCTTGTTATAAAACTACCATTGACATGATGAAAGTCCCCCCGCAGGAGCAGCGACTAAAGCGGTTCATAATAACAACCCTCCAAACGCGCTGCCCGCGTCAAACGGTCGTCCAAAGTTGCTAAAACTAAACCTTCCGATTGGGCTAAATAAAGGTAGTTCACATCATAAGAACGAAGGCTATGTTTTTGAGCTATTTGGGATTTCAACTCCAACAAGGCATCCGAAATCGGGATGGGTATCAGCCGACACTGCCTTTGAAAATCTTTCAATAGCATTAGTTGTACCTCATAACCCTGCTTACTTAAACGTCCCTTCGCTTGTGCTTTAAGCAAAATGTTCAGGGCTTCATCAAAAAATAAAGGCGGAACGGCAACGTCCAACCGACCGGCTTCGATCGCCAACATGATTGTTTCGGCATAAACCAAACCCTGAGGTTCTTGCAACCACCACGTCCCCAAAACAGAAACATCTAAAACAATACCCTGTTTCACGCTTTATTCTCGACCGTCGTTAATCCATTCCGAAAGTTCTTCAGCCGTCGTACCGGGCGTAAATTCCGAACGAAACATCCGCATTCGTTGAATCACCGAACCTAAATGTTCCTCTTTTTGTGCCTGCGTTTTTTGAACATAAGCGACGGTTTGCCCCTGATCCTCAATGATAATATCCCGGCCGGCACGGATTTCCTCCGCAAGGATCGGCAAAGCCCGTTTCACTTCATCTAATTGAATGTGTATCATCTTTCAAAGATAATGCTTTCCGAACGAAAATGCAAGGACTGATTAACGGATAATACTGTCAATCTTTTAAATAAAAAAGGGCGCACCCTCGCGATCATTTTCGCCACTCGTCATCCAGAAATAGATGTTTACTTTCTCGGTTGTTTTGGTTTTGGCGAATAAGGTTTGGTTACATAAAGAAATTTTATGGGTAAATAAATATGGATTCTGATGCACGTTTAAGAGTGCATGAATAAGTGAACTAATTTCATCTACCCGAAGGGTTAGGGCAATCGTATCGTTGCCGATAAATTCAATGAATGATGTCCACACCCATTTAGGGGAATAGATATTTCCAAACTCTGATTCATACACCTTGAAAATGAGTTTCTTATATGAAAATAATTGGAACTGAAAATTATAGTCATCTCCTTCGGTTCGGAATGGTTTTTCTTTTGGTAATTCACTGACTTTCAATTCAAACTTACCTGCTTTACCGGAAGCCAAAATATCCATCATCCAACCGATGAGGTCATACGGATGCACTACACAAAGATGAATATCGGATGTTGTACATTCAAACTCTTCTGCATCTAATTCTTCCTGCGAGGTGAACCGCCAACAGAAAACTTTGATCTCTTTCGGGGTAGTAGCACTCATTTTCAAGTCCTTTTCGTTACATTTTCAAGCGTTCTTTCGCTTCCTCATACTCTCGGAGCAGTTGCGCCATCACTTCGGATGCGGGTAAGATACGGTCAATCAGTGCCGACACCTGCCCGATCTCCAATTCCCCTGCCGAGAGGTCGCCCTCGAAGATGCCTTTTCGGGAACGCCCCTTTCCGAGTAAATCTTTCAATGCTTCCGCCGACGCACCCGCTGCCTCCAACGTCGAAACCTGTTTCCAGAAGTCATTTTTCAGCATCCGCACGGGTACTAAGGGCTTGAGAGAAAGCTGAGTATCGCCTTCTTTCGCCTCGCAGACGGCTTGCTTGAAGGCTTCATGCGCACTGGATTCCTCCGTTACCGCGAAGCGCGAACCGATCTGTACCCCGTCCGCCCCCAACGCCTGCGCCGCCAAGATGCCCGCTCCCGTTGCGATACCGCCCGCCGCCACGACGGGATAATCCCAGCCAACCGCTTCCCGCACCGCCGGAATCAGGCAAAAAGTGGTGGTTTCATCGCGTCCGTTGTGTCCGCCGGCTTCAAAACCTTCGGCGATGACGGCATCCGCGCCTACGTCTCGGGCTTTAAGGGCAAATTTGGTGGCGGAAACGACATGTAAAACTATGATACCTTCAGCTTGTAAGGTCTTCGTCCATGTGGCGGGGTTTCCCGCAGAAGTGATGACAATAGGAACTTGATGACCTATGATAACCTTTATCTGGTCGGCAATATGACTATATAATAAAGGTAGATTGACGGCAAAGGGTAGGTCGGAGGCTTGACGAAATTTGGTAATATGTTCACGCAATATATCCGCCGACATAGACCCCGCCCCGATGACTCCCAAGCCTCCCGATTGCGCCACTGCTAATGCGAGCTTCCACCCGCTAACCCAAACCATCCCCGCTTGGATGATCGGGTATCGGACGTTGAGTAATCGACAGAGGCGATTGTCGGGAAAGGGATCGTTGTTCACCCTGTAAAGTTACGCTTTCATCGTTAAGAAATAATAAGTCCCGCAAAAGTTGGGTGTTATTGCCTAATTTTGTTGCTAATCGAACCGACAACCGATGAAAATATTTAGCTTATTTATCGGATTATGCTTGTATTCCGTGTCAGGATACGGGCAATCGCTCCCTGTTTTGGAGGAGGTTAATATCCGCGAACGCCTTGCTTATCAGCTGAAATCGTGGAATAACGGCGACCTGAAGGGGTTTATGGATGTGTATTGGAATCACGATTCGTTGCTGTTTATCACGGCAAACGGGGTGAAAAAGGGCTGGAAATCAGTCTTGGAGAGCTACCAAAAAGCCTTCCCGACGAAGGAAGCGATGGGCGAATTGGGCTTTGAATACTACCAAATTCGGCAAATAACGCCTCATGATGCGGTTGTTTCGGGCAAATGGAGCGTCAAAAAGATAAGTCAGGAGAGCAAAAAGGAAGATACGAAGAGTGGTTTCTTTACCCTTCGTTTTCAAAAGATTGATAAGCAGTGGTTCATTATTTCCGATCATACCAATTAACCTAAAACCATGAAATTCCAATATTTAGCCCTGATAATCATGTTCTTTTCGCTTGAAAAAGTGAACGGACAAACCGTTTTGAGTCCCAAAGTTGAAAAGGAAATCCGCCAAGAAATCATCCAAAATATGGATGAAGAACTCAAGATACTTAACAGTGGAGGCAGTCCCGAAGCCATCTTGCCTTTCTTTTGGCAGTCGGATTCGTTGACTTTCTGTGTGCCTCAGGGCGTTTTGGTAGGATTTAATGACTTGAAATCCTTTCAGACCTCCATGGCTTCGGAACGGAAATCTCCTCCCGGCAAGTACAGCTACCACCTGATCCGCTTGGAGCCGATGAGCGAAAGCAGTGCCTTTGCCGTTGGACAAATCAACGTTACGGCATCTGACCCAAGTAAGAGCTTTTCGTACCACTTTTCCTGTATTTTTGAGAAGAAAGGCGACCCCAAACTGCCCAAAAAAGACCGCTGGAAATCATGGCTGATAACGTCCGAGACCATCAGTATTGATCGGAAAAGTAAGTAATTGCTTTATCATGCGATCTATTTTCATAGTTCTATGGCTAAACAAAAGAATTTCCATACCTTCGAGCAGTGGCACGAATTTGACATCAGAGAACGATTCTCCATTGTGCCTGACCCCGTTTTAGAAGCATTAGGTCAATGGACTGCCGTTCATGGGGAGATCAGCCCTGCTTGGCTAACCTTCATTGAGTCGCTTCGGACAGAATTGTTGGATTTTTATAATTCATGGAATGAACAAGAGCTTTTCGGTAAATTCATCGCTCCCATCTTTAATACTTTGGGTTGGCGAACCTCGCGAACTAATTTGTTCCATGAGCGACCCATTCGTGCTGAAATTAAGGGTTATAAAGTACATGGTATTGTGGATGGCATGGTGGCCTCCGGCTCTTATGAACCGATTAAGCCCTACTTTTTCCTCCACGAATATAAACGGATGAAGCAATCGGAGGCAGACCCGCTCGGACAACTGTTGATCGCCATGATCGCCGCCCGCGAACTGAATCAGGACGGCAAACCCTTATATGGTTGCTACATCATCGGTCGGTATTGGACGTTTGTGCTGTTAGAAGGGGATTCTTATGCCCAAACACAGGGTTATGATGCCACCGATAAGGAAGAATTACAAACTATTTGGTTAATTTTGGATAAAACGAAGCAGATCATTATCCAACGCGTTGCCGAAGAACTTCAAAACACTCGTTAAGCTATATCTCAACTGCTAACAGGGTTAGGTCATCTAATTGGGCATAACCGTTGATCCAATCGGTCATCGTTTGATGAAAAAGCAGACTTTGGCGGGAAAGGGGTTGCGATGCTTCCGTTAAAATAAACTCCTGTAAACGCTTAGGCGTAAATTTCTTTTTGCTACTTCCGCCGAATTGGTCGGTGATACCGTCCGAAAAAAGGTAGAGCCGATCACCCGTATTCAAGGAAATTTCGTGCGCTCTAAAATGTTTTTCTTCATACTGTCCGCCTCCGATGGGGAATTTATCGCCTTTGATCTCCGTCAGTTGCCCGTTGGAAAGATGATATAACGGTCTGCCTGCACCCGCAAAATGAAGCCTATTCGCAGTGCGATCCCACACACATAAGCCAATATCCATGCCATCTTTGGATTCGGAATGTCGCTCTTGGCGAAGGGCGGTTCGGATTTTTTGATCCAAAGTATAAAGTATCGTGTCGGGGTCATTTAATCCTAATTCGATAACCGCATGATGCAAGGCATTGCTTCCCACCACACTCATAAACGCGCCCGGCACGCCATGCCCGGTACAGTCTGCCACACAGAAAAAGGTAAAGCCTTCCCGCTCGGCAAGCCAGTAAAAATCCCCTGAGACGATGTCTTTGGGTTGGTAGAAGATAAAATGCTTGGGCAGGGCGGTTTGAATCACGGCAGGATCAGGCAGAATTGCCGTTTGGATTTGGTAGGCATACCGGATGGAGTCCTCGATTTTCTCGTTTTTGCGGGCGATTTCTTCTTTTTGATGTTGAACTTGCTCTAAGGTGGTGTTGATTTCTTCGTAGGCGTTTTCTAATTCCGCTTTTTGGAATTGAATTTGATTTTTCTGTAATGAGAGGATGCGGTTGGCTTTTTGCCGGAGCAAACTTTGGCGATAGATGATAATCCCTAATCCCAGCGTCGCCGCTAAACCGATGCTTAATGCCAAGATGAAGCGGCGCTGTTGGGCATCCCGCTCTTTTTCAAGGGCTTTTTCACGGTTGAGGGAGGCGATGAGCTTTTCCTTGCCCGCTACATCATATTTGACGAGGCTTTCTTTGGCTCGGATGTCTTGATTCAGGCGAGCATAATAATCTTGGCATTTATTCAGGGAATCATTCCAAGATACGATCAGGTCATAATCCCGAAAGCGCAAGGCATTGCGGACAAAAAAAGTCAAGTGGAGTATTTTATATTTTAATTTGAAAAAATCATTAGGCTTAATCTCTATTTGAGGCATTTCTTGCCATTTCTTTTTGCTCAAGAAGTAATAACGCTTCAAGCTATCCGCTTGGGAGAGCTGTTCATAAACCATTGCCTTGTATATGGTGTTGATGTAATCATATCGTTGTTTTCCATCCTTTTCATAATTTTTGATGAGTTGATCTCCTTTACGTATATAATCGAATGCTTCTTGGGGTTTTTGAAGTTCTATGGCAGAACGGCTTAACATCAGATAGCTGTCAATCATACTGCGGGTATCCTTATTTTGGGTTCGGCATCGGAGGGCTTCCTTCAGGCAATAATGCCCACTATCCGGCATTCCCAAAGCGGAATAGATCGAACTCATGTTGGCATAAGTTTGTGCCAGATTTTCAAGATCAAAATAGTCGTATTGCCGGTTGGACGTAGTGGTTTTTTCTAAATTTTCTACCGTCAGTCGAAACTGATCCCGAGCCTTTCGATAATATTGCAACGACAAATCGAAAAGGTTGTATTGATGGAAAAACATGCCGGAATAGAAGAATTCCTCATGCAAAAAACGATGGTAAGCGGGATGCCGGCGGGCAACGTCTTCCAATAAAGTCAACCCTTTGAGGTAATACGTAATAACCTCTTCGTCTTTGGGGAATAATTTACTTTCATCTACACTTATAGTTCTGAAACAGCGATAGGTGTAGAATTGGACTCGTGGGTCAGGATTTTTTTTAATCCACGCTTCCCAGCCCTGCAAACTGTCTAATAATTCCGATATTTCACCATGCTTGGCATAATTTCCGACAATTTGCCCCATAGCTCCAACGATCAGCAAAATATCATCGTCCGTATGGTCTAAGGATTTATATCGCGTCCGAAACAATCTTTCGATGGCTCGGGTGCTGCTGAGGGAGGCATCTTTTTGATGTAGGTCGTTATAGGCATCAGCAAGACGCATCAAGATTTTGAGTTGCTCCCGTACCAAATCATTTTTTTGCGCCCGTTGGAGTCCATCTTGGGCGATGCGTAGGGCTTCTTGAAACTGTCCTAAACGTGCATATTGGAAGCTGAGCATATCCAGAAAACGCGATTGGGCGGCATATTTCTTAAATTTTTCAGCTAAGGCTAAGCCCGTTTCCAAATAATATTTCACAGTTTCTGCCGGCACATGGTTATTAAAGTGCCAGGTATGTTTTTCCATGATATTTTCGAGGCTATCCACCTTAGCGGGGCTATCGGGTTGGGCAAAGAGTATTTTCAATTTGTTAGCGATAATCGTTCTTGCGGAGTCTTCTGCCGTCATCGCCCCCTGACAGGGAGTTGTGATCCCCATCCAAAAACAGATTAAAATGAATATTCTGAAAAACCAAACCGATACACCCATCCTTGAAATAGTAAGCATTTAGGCACGTAATTTAACAGAAAAAAGCAATCTAAGACACCGTAATCCGATGAATTGACGATAAAAAGCCCATGAATTTATTACCCCTGCGCCGTACCTTTGTCCCATGAATACTACAACTCCTACAGTACATGCCACCACCGTCTTAGGCGTGATTCGCAACGGAAAAGTGGCTCTCGGCGCGGACGGGCAGGCTACGCTTGGTAATACCGTCTTCAAATCCAACGTGAAAAAAGTCCGTAAACTATCGAATGACAGCGTATTGGCAGGCTTTGCGGGCAGTACCGCCGATGCGTTTACCCTTTTGGAACGCTTTGAAGACAAGATGGGGCAGTTTTCCCAAAACATGAAGCGCGCCGCCATTGAGTTAGCCCGCGAATGGCGTACCGACCGCTACCTTCGCCGGTTGGAAGCCATGCTGGTCGTCGTGAATGCTACGGAGGGCTTGGTGATTAGCGGGACGGGCGACGTTTTAGAACCCGATTATCCTATTTTTGCCATTGGTTCGGGCGGGACGTATGCACAATCCGCCGCGATGGCTTTGTATCGCCATGCCCCGCACCTTTCGGCGGAAGAGATCGTTCGGGAATCGCTGACCATCGCCGCCGACATCTGCATCTACACCAACCATAACCTTGAAATATTGACCTTGTAGCCGGTGCTTCGTATGCCATTTGACGCATTCACAAAGCGATAAAAAAATGCCAACGGGTTGGGTTGGCATCTTATCTTTGTATTATGTTTGTAATTATTTTTTTAACACATTTAGAAAATAATCCTGAATACATGACCTGTTTTCCACTAAATCTGCACTTGTTTACCTTCGCCGGAGATTTCGCGTGCCATCACCGCCATCGTCAGCCGTGAGATACAGACCGGCTTGCCGTTTTCATCCGTGATGTTGATCTCCCAGACTTGTGTACTCCGTCCCAAATGAATCGGGCTTGCCTTCGCAATCACCCAGCCGGAGCGCATCGAACGCAAATGGTTGGCGTTGATGTCCAAGCCTACGCAGTAGTATTTTTCAAAGTCCACGCAATAGTTCGCGGCGATACTACCCAACGTTTCCGCCAAAACGACCGATGCCCCACCGTGCATAATCCGAAAGGCTTGGTAAGTGCGTTCATCTACGGGCATCCGTGCCACGAGGTAGTCGGGTCCTACTTCCAAAAATTCAATGCCCATCAATCCCACGAGGTACGTCCCGAATTGGGTTTGGAGTTGCTCCAACGTCGGTTTTTGTAAAAACATGTCTTATAATACGTTGGTTAAAGGGAATGTTTCACCGGAGGAGTAGCGACCTTTTTCGTCTATTTTCACCAAACCACACTCATTGTAGGGGTCGTGTTCGTAGAAAAGGATGGTATTTTCATCCGAAAGGCGTTTCAGGTAGCCGGCGCGTTCATCTAAGGTAACGAGCGGTTGGGTATCGTAGCCCATCACGTAGGGTAGGGGAATATGCCCATAGGTTGGGAACAAATCCGCCGCGTAGAGGATCGTCTTATCTTTATAACGGATGACGGGTAACTGCTGACCAATCGTATGTCCGTTCACCACTTCTAAACTAATCGCGTCGGTCAGTTGGGTGTTGCCCTCCAAGAGGGTGAGCTGTCCGCTTTCCGCGACGGGTTCGATGTTTTCTTTGAAAAAGGAGGCTTTTTCGCGGGCGTTGGGCTTTTGGGCTAAAGCTAAATGGTCTTTCTGTAAATAGATTTTCGCATTCGGGAAGGCGACTTCGTAGCGGTTTTTGTCGGCATTATAATACGTAGTACCGCCGCAGTGGTCGAAATGCAAGTGGGTCAAGATCAAATCCGTAACATCCGAGCGGGAAAAGCCATGTTTGGCTAAGGAAGCATCCAGCGTTATGTTATGATCGATGGCGTATAGTCCCTGAAACTTAGCATCGTATTTATGACCGATACCGTTATCAATAAGGAAGAGTCGGTTGCCGTCCTCAATCAATAGGCAACGCATCGCCATATCAATCAGGTTGCGGTCATCGGCGGGATTTGTTTTTTGCCAGATCACTTTGGGAACAACGCCGAACATCGCCCCGCCGTCTAACTTAAATTTACCCGTATCTATGGTGTAGAGGTTCATATTTTTTACTGCTTAACTACTGAATGGTGAATTGGGTGCGAAAATACTGAAACAAATGGTATCCGGCATGATTAAGAGAAATTATCATTCTACGATATGTACCCATGCCCTTTGTGATTGAATTAAGATGGGTAGGATAGGGATGGGGATTTCTTCCCAAGTGTAATTACAATAGGTGTGCAGGGTCAAATCGGGTAGCAATTCGGTGTCCCAGCGGGGCATCAGCGCATCCTGTAAGCTGTCGATCCGTTCGATTTGGGTATCAAGCAGGAGCATCACCGCTAATGCCGACCGTTGCATCAGGGTAGGATTCATATCCGAAGCCGACAGCGTTTCAAACAGTCCGCTTAAATCCGTTTCGGTGATGGTGTTGCAGTCTTTGAGGCGCAAGGTGAGTAGGGCTTGATCTTTTTTTCGGATGTAAATCTTTTCGTTGACGGGGATGGCTTCGGGTACAAGGGTTGTGCCTACTGCTTCGGGTTCTCGGAAAGATTTAACTTGTAACGGTGTCTGCGAACGGCGCAGGGGTTGAATCGTTTTGGGGTGCAGGACTCCCGCCCCGAAAAAGGTCATCTCTCCCGCCAGATCATAGGATATTTTTTCCAATCGCACGGCATCGGGCTTGATCTTGGGGTCGGCACTCATGATACCCGGAACGTCCTTCCATACGGATGCTTCCTCCACTTGCAACACTTGGCAGAAAATTGCCGCCGTAAAATCCGAGCCTTCGCGTCCTAAAGTTGTCGTTTGCCCTTCTTTGGTGGAAGCGATGTACCCTTGAACGATCAGGGCGCAGGGTTCATTGGCTTTGATTTGTGCCATCATGTTCAGGATGCGGATTTCCGTCAGCGACCAAAGCAAATCTGCCTGTTTGAAGTTGGCATCGGTGATGATGAGTTCGCGGGCATCCAACCAGAGTGCGGGCAATGCCAAACTATCCAAATGGTGGTATAAAATGGTGGTGGAAAGTAGTTCTCCGTATGCCATGATGCGGTCGAAGATACGCGGTGGGGTGTCCTGCAATAAGATAACCCCCTGCACGATGCGTTTGAGTTCGGCAAGGAAGGCTTCCACCTGTTCGGTTGCCGGATGGATATTTTCCGGTACGACCTGCCGTAAGATGTTGAGGTGATAGTCGCGGATGTGATCCCATTGGCGGAAGGCTTCGGCTTCTTGCCCTTGCGTGGCGTAGGTGGCTAAAAGTTCCAGTGCGTTGGTGGTCTTTCCCATTGCGGAAGCCACAACGACGACGGGTTCGGTCAGTTTACTTGCGATGATCTGCCCTACATTTTTAACGCCGTCGGCATTTTGCAAGGAAGCCCCGCCGAATTTATAGACTTTCATGGCGCAAAGTTACATAACCGTTGTAAAGAAATCGGAGTCATTGCAAATAGAATGTTAGGGCAAATATTTTATCATGTCTTCGATTAATGTGCCGATTTCGGTGTACGGATTTTGTTTGCAAGGCGTTTTATTCCCTTGCTCTTGATGATAGTCCTTTAACTTTTTAGCATTGACGATAGCATCCTTCTTTTTATCGTTTAGCGTTTCCCACATATTAGGGTCTTTTTTCTCGTAGGGTTGATTTAGTTTTCTGTTCAGTTCATCTATAGTGCTTTTACTTGTTCGCGTTCCGGTAGAGTAATTAAAATGCAATAAATACCATATTTCAAAGCATGGGTTGGAATAGCCTTCTTTCAACTTATCGCTACATTGGTTGATAATAGACCTTTTGCAAAATTGGAATTAAGTTTTGTTGCTTAGTAATTCGAGATTTCGGATTCCTGCTGCGAGCAGGAATTGTTGTTGTAATCGGTTCGTATGGCTTCTATAAGTAGTGGAAAAGAGGCG
>Ga0209573_1001449_pt1 | contig 36727 bp, 26 predicted proteins | sample TNRBio252014_DNA_FD_185870 | JGI IMG/M metagenome (GOLD analysis project Ga0209573, IMG submission 185870) | Wastewater treatment Type I Accumulibacter community from EBPR Bioreactor in Madison, WI, USA - TNR Reactor_6/25/2014_ DNA (SPAdes)... | ecosystem: Engineered > Bioreactor > EBPR >...
CCATCACCAACCTCACCGCCACCGGAGATGACACCACGGGCGTGGATGACGAGGACGGTGTCACGTTGCCTTCCCTGATGGCAGGCGCTCCGGCCACGCTGCCGGTGGTCGTCACCAACAGCACGGCTTCCACCGCTTATCTCAACGCGTGGATCGACTTCAATAACAACGGTGTTCTCACGGATGCGGGTGAGCAGGTCACCACGAATGTGGCAGTCGCCACCGGAACATCCAATGCCTCCCTCAACCTCGCCTTCACCGTGCCGCCCACGGCTTTGACCGATGTTTCGCTCGGTTTGCGCGTCAGGCTGACTTCTGTTTCCGCCCCTGGGGCCACCGGCCAGTCCGGCACGGGTGAGGTGGAGGATTACGTCATCACCATCTCGCCTCCACCGCTCGACTACGGTGACTGGAACGGCCTGGCTGACGCCGCGTCCACGGTGGATGCAGGTTTGCGCCTCGGAACGCTGGCGGACACGGAATTTGCCTCCACACCCAACGCCACTGCCTCCGGTGATGACAACACCGGGAGCGATGACGAGGACGGTGTCTCCTTCACCGCCATGACCGCCGGCGCTCCGGCCAGCATTGCCGTCACCGCCACCAACACCACCGCCTCACCGGCTTACCTGAACGCGTGGTTTGATTTCAACAACAACGGCTCCGTGGCCGACGCGGGGGAGCAGATCGCCACGAATCTCCTCGTCGCCGCTGGAAGCAACAATGCCACGATCACGCTCAACCTCACCATTCCCGCCAATGCGGTCACCGGCGCGAGCCTCGGCACACGTTTCCGCCTGACGAACCTTTCCTCACCCGGAGTCACCGGCAATGTCGGCCTGGGCGAGGTGGAGGATCATCCGGCCACGATCGCCGTGCCTGTGACCGATTTCGGTGACTGGAGCGGCGCGGCGGACGCGTCCAACCTCGCCAGCTCCGACCTCCGCATGGGTGCTCTGGCAGACGCCGAGTATCTGCCGACGAAAAACTCCGCCGCCACCGGTGACGACATCACCGCCAGCGATGACGAGGACGGTGTGACGCTTTCTGTTCTGATGCCCGGCACCTCCAGCAGCGCGGGTGTGGTGGTGACAAACAACAGCGGCGCCGCCGGTTATCTCAACGCGTGGATCGACTTCAACAACAACGGCTCCTTTGCGGATGCGGGCGAGCAGATCGCCACAAATGTCGCGGTAGCCGATGGGACGAACGGTGTTTCTCAAAACATCGCCTTCAACATTCCAGTGAGCGCCATCCCAGGCATTCGTGGGGCGCGCTTCCGCCTGACTGCGGCGCAAAATCCAACGTCCTTCGGCGCTGGCGGACTCGGTGAAGTGGAAGACCACATGGCTTCGATCAGTTGCGTGCCGTTCGCCATCAATCCCGCCTCGCTGCCTGCCGCCACGGTTGGCACCGCCTGGTCGCAGACACTCGCCACCACTGGCATTCACTCGCCGTTTGTCTTCAATGTCAGCAGCGGCGTCCTGCCTGCCGGTCTGGCGCTTGACAGCGCCACCGGCGTCATCAGCGGCACGCCCACGAGCAGTGAGCCGGCCAGTTTCACCGTCACAGCCACGGATGCGAACGGTTGCACCGGCACACGCGATTACACCCTGACGCCCGTTTGTCCGGCCATCAGCATCACGCCGGTGTCGCTGGCCCAGGGCACGGTGGGAACGTCCTTCAACCGGACTCTGACCGCCACCGGCGGAACATTGCCCTACAACTCGTGGACGATCACCAGCGGTGCGTTGCCAGCCGGATTGAGCCTCGATGCCAGCACGGGCGTCATCTCCGGCACTCCCACCGCCGCAGCCAACCCGGCTACCAACATCGTGGTGCGTGTCAATGACGCCAATGGTTGCCAGGGTACGCAGACGATCAGCCTGCAAATCTGCCCGGTCGTCACACTCAGCCCGGTCAGTCTGGCCGCCAGCACGGTGGGCACGTCGTACAGCCAGACGATTGGAGTCAGTGGTGGAGTTGCGCCACACTCCTTTGCCATCAGCAGTGGCAGCCTGCCTGCGGGATTGAGCCTGGATCCAAACACTGGTGTGATCGGCGGCGTGCCGACGAACACCACCTCGGCCACTTTCACCATCCGTGCCACGGACGCGCACGGCTGCTCCGGCACGCGCAATTACACACTCACACCGGCCTGCCCGGTGCTCGTTCTGTCGCCTGCCGCGCTGCCCGTCGGTTATCTGGGGGCCGGCTACAACACCACGCTTTCCATCAATGGCGGTACCGCGCCGCACACCTTCTCCATTCAAAGCGGCAGCCTGCCAGGCGGCGTCAGCCTCAGCCCTTCCGGTGTCTTCAGCGGCATCCCGACCTCCGTCGGTGCCTACAATCTCGTGCTGCGTGCCACGGACTTCTATGGCTGCACGCGCACCTTCGATCTCACGCTTCAGGTGAGCACGCTCAGCCTGGGCAACCTGGTGTTTGAGGACGCCAATCGCAACGGCCTCAAGGATGCTTCGGAGCTCGGCGTCGCAGGCGCGCTCGTGCAGCTCTTTGGCGCCGGCGGTGACAATGCCATCGGCGGTTCCGGTGCCTCGGCGGATTTCCAGGTCGGTGTCGATGTCACCACCGGCTCCACCGGCGCGTATCTCTTCGCCGACCTGCCTGTGGGCAACTATTACGTCAAGGTCACGCCGCCCGTTGATTATCTTGAGGCTGGTGGCACCGCCTCGGTCATTGACGACAACATCAACGACAACAATGACGGTTCCCAGCCCGGTGGCTCCGGCACACCTCTTTACAGCCCGGTCGTCAACCTCGCCGGCGGCGCTGAATCCCTGGCGGACGACGATGCGGATGCCGACACCAACCTGAGCATCGACTTCGGTCTTTGGAGCAGCGTGGCGGTGGGCAATTTCGTCTTCATCGACATCAATGGCGACGGCGTCCGCAACGAGGGCGAAAGCCTCGGCAACATCTTCGTCGAACTGTATGCCGAGGGCGCGGTTCCGGGCGTGGACGAGCCGGTCAGCGTGGGCTCCTCCGGCTGCAGTTGCAAAGGCCGTTACTACATTGAAGACCTCAACCCTGGAAACTACTTCCTGCACATCCCGGCCTCGCAGTTTGTCACCGGCATGGCGCTGGAGGGCTTGCTGCCTATGTCCGTCGCCGTGCCAGGAGATGACAACGTCGGCCAGGATCTTCTGTTCAACAACAATCCCGCCGTCAACGGTGCTAGCTCCGCAGTCTTCACCCTGCGGCCTGGGCTTTGCCCTGTTGGCAGCGCCGAACCTGGTGGTGAGGGCACTTTGGATGACGCCATTGATGGCCGTGTCGATCTTACCCGCGACCTCGGAGTCGTCGCCCCCGCTGGCAGTGGCTTCGCCGCCGGTGAACGTGCCCGCCGCTGGCTTGTCATGGATGGAACCTCCGGCTCCGTGCAGACCAACGCGAACACCTTCGCCACCTGGAGCCAGACCCATGCCCTGGGCGGTCCTAATGATGACGCGGATGAAGACGGCGCCCCCAACCTGCTCGAATACGCCCTCGGCACGGATCCGTTCAGCCCGTTGCAGCCGAACCGTTTCAACCTCACACACGACAGCGCTACTGGCGTCGTCGCAAACATCACCCAGCCGCTCACCACGCGTGATGATTTGATCGTGCGCCTCGAAACGCTTGTTGATCTCACGCAGGCCGCTGATCCCGCCGCTTGGAAGCCCGTCAACATGGCGACCACCACCACCATCAACGGAGATGACACGATCACGCGTCATTATTCCGGTCTGGAGCGCCTGCTGGTTTTCAAGGGCCACGACACCGGCTTCATTCGTCTCCATGTCGGGCTGGATGCCGATCGCGACGGCGTGCCCGAGGCCTCCACCGCCACTCCCGCCCATGCCTGGAGCCGCCAGACCTTCGCCACCGGCATGCGCACCTTCAGCATGCCGCTGCTGAAGCCCGCCGTCTTTACTGGTCGCGTCAGTTCCGTGCTCGCCAACGAGGTCATGCTGCCCGCCATCCTCACATTGCCTGCCGGATCGCTTTATCTCGAAGCGCTCGACGGCGTTCTTGTCGGACAGCGCTTCGAAATCGACTCCGCGCTCAGTTCTGGCAACACCCTTGTGCTCCACGAGGACGGCAGGTCGCTGAATGGCCTGGCCGCCTCACGCGTTGTCATTCGCCCGCATCACATGCTGGCTGAACTGCTGCCTTTGGCCGCGTTCACCGCCGGAGACCGTGTGCTGGCCTTCGACACCGCCATCAACAACTTCACTCCGCTTGTTCAGAACGGTGATGCGTGGTCCGATGGCGTTCTCAGCATGAACATGCGTCCGTTTGCTCCGCATGAGGCGGTCTTGGTCGATGTGCGTGGCGAAAGCGCCTCGCTCTTCCTCACTGGCGAGGTGCGCGGCGCTGATTTCGTCATTCCGCTGGTTCCAGGCGCGCAATTGACCGGCTCCGGCTGGCCTGCGGCACGCTCCGCGCCTGTCACCGGCCTGCGCTCTGGTGCCACATCCGACACGGCGGACCGTCTGCGCCTTTGGAATGGCGACATCGCAACTGAAGTCGTTGGCTACAGCGGCTACTACCTCGACAACAGCACCAATCCGCCCTCATGGCAGCCACAGGATGCCGCGACAGCTCCGCTGCCGTCCCTGCCGCCCTTCCACGGCTTCTTCCTCATCCGTGAGGAGCCGCTGCTGCTGAAATCCGTCGTGCCTTGGTGACTTGGCGCGAGATCACTCTGGTCGGGTGAGATCCCATTCTTTTTCAGGGGGCGCCTCAGATGAGTCGGCCGGTGTGGCGTGCTTGTACTTGCCAGGGTTGAAGACCTCGCTGTGGGCGTGCTTGTAACCGGCGGGGTCAACCTTTCTCCAAATATTGTCACGGCTTTCGCTTGAGCATCCTGGCAGAAAGGCCAGGCCCATCAGCCACATCAGCGGATGGCAAATAAACGAGGGGGAGGGATTGTTTTTCACGAGCTTCTGAATTGAGGTTATTTCTGTCCGTAATACGCGCCAGGTCCGTGCTTGCGCAGGTGATGCTTTTCCAAAATGTGCGCCGGGATCGGCTGCATCGCGGGATTGAGCGAAAACGCGCCGAGCGCCATCTGGGCGCACATTTCGAGGGCGATGCTGTTTTTGAGCGAGTCCATCGCGTCTTTGCCGAAGGTGAAGGGCGCGTGGTGAAGCTGCAGCACGGCGGGCATTTCGAGCGGATCGAGTTTCAGCTCCCGCAGGCGCTCCACGATGGCCACACCCGTGAAGTGTTCGTAATCTTCCGCCACCTCCTCCGGCGTGAGCGCTCTGACGACGGGCACCGTGCCATGAAAATGATCCGCATGCGTCGTGCCGAAGCAGGGCAGCTCACGCCCGGCCTGGGAGAACATCGTGGCGTGCAGGCTGTGCGTGTGAGTGACGCCGCCGATCTGTGGAAACTCCCGGTAAAGCACCAGATGCGTCTTGGTGTCGCTGGAGGGCCGCAGTTGGCCCTGCACGACCTTCCCGTCGAGATCGAGCACGACGATGTCCGCCGGTTTCAGCTCCAAATAATCGACGCCGCTCGGTTTGATCGCCCACAGGCCCGATTCGCGGTCGATGCCGCTCACATTGCCCCAGGTCAGGCGCACCAGGCCGCTGGGTTCGAGGGCGCGGTTGGCCTCGCAGACTTGTTCACGCAGTTCATTCAGGGTCATGCAGGCGATCAAAGACCAATTCGCCCTCATTTCCAGCAACATAAACATGGGCGGGCGGCGTTTAACCTGTGATCCTTGAAGGTTGACGCGGAATGCCGCCCCGTTGACCTGTACCGCACTCTCACATGCCCGCCTCCGCCGCCTCCACCGCTGTCCCTGACAATGAAGCCATCGTCCAAGCCTCCTCCTGGGTGGCTCCGCTTCGAACCGAAATCGCCCGCGTGCTCGTGGGGCAGAACATGCTGGTGGACCGCCTGCTCGTGGCGCTGCTGACCAACGGCCACGTTTTGCTCGAAGGCGTCCCCGGTCTGGCCAAGACCCTCGCTGTGCGCACGCTGGCGGGCACTTTGCAGGCCAAGTTCCAGCGCATCCAGTTCACACCGGACCTTCTGCCGGCGGATGTCATCGGCACCATGGTGTATCACCCCAAGGACGGCACCTTCACGCCGCGACTCGGGCCGATTTTTGCCAATCTGGTGCTGGCGGACGAAATCAACCGCGCTCCGGCCAAGGTGCAAAGCGCCCTGCTCGAGGCCATGCAGGAGCGCCAGGTCACCATCGGTGAGAACACGCACAAGCTGCCTGATCCCTTCATGGTGCTCGCCACGCAGAATCCGATTGATCAAGAAGGCACCTACACGCTGCCGGAAGCGCAGCTCGACCGCTTCCTGCTCAAAGTCCGCGTGACTTACCCGACGCCGGTCGAAGAACGTATGGTGCTCGATGCCATGGCCACCTCCGCGCCGAAGCTCGATGTGAGCCAGATCACCGACGTCGCCGCCATCTCCGCCAGCCGAGTCGTGGTGAACAAGATCTTCATGGATGAGAAGATCCGCGACTACATCGTCGCCATCATCAATTCCACGCGTCACCCCGAGACGCTCGCGCCGCATTTGAAGCTGCTCATCCGCTGCGGTGCCTCGCCGCGTGGCACGATCAATCTCGCCCTCGCCTCCAAGGCCCTCGCCTTCCTCAACGGCCGCAACTACGTCGTGCCCCAGGACATCAAGGATCTCGCCCCCGACATCCTCCGCCACCGCATCCTCCTCTCCTACGAGGCCGAGGCCGAAGGCGTCACCACCGAGGACGTGGTCAAGACCCTGCTCGACAAGCTGCCGGTGCCTTAATTCCGCCTTACCGTGAACCGGGAACCCGCGCAGACCGACAACGACGCACGCCTCACGCGCATATTGAAGCGTGTGCGGCGCATTGAGCTGCTGACGCGCGGCATGGTGAAGGAGATGCTCGGCGGCCAGTATCACTCGCGTTTCAAAGGGCAGGGGATCGAGTTCGATGATTTCCGCGAGTACCAGCCCGGCGACGACGTGCGTTTCATCGACTGGAACGTCACCGCGCGCATGAACGACCCCTTTGTGCGCAAGTACGTCGAGGAGCGCGAGCTGAGCGTCATGCTCTGCGTCGATGTCAGCGGCTCCGGCGACTACGGCAGCCAGGACGACTCGAAACGCGAGCGCGCGGCGGAGATCGCGGCGGTGTTTGCCTTCAGCGCCGTGCAAAACCAGGACAAGGTGGGCCTCACGCTGTTCTCCAGCGGGGTGGAGCAGTATCTGCCCGCCCGCAAAGGCGCGCCGCATGCGCTGCGCGTGCTGCGTGACATTTTGAACAACGAGCCGAAGCAGCACGGCACCGATCTCAAGCCCGCGCTCGATCTGGCGCTCAACCGCATCGCCCACCGCGCATTGGTGATCTTGGTCTCCGACTTCATCACCACCGACAGCTCGTGGGAGAAAAGCCTGCGTGCCGTGGCGGCGAAGCACGACGTCGTCGCCGCGCAGATCATGGACCCGCGTGAGATTGAGCTGCCAAATGCCGGGCGTGTCTGCCTCGAAGATCCTGAGACGGGCGAGCAAATTCTCGTCAACACCTCTCATCCCGCCGTGCGCGAGCAGTTTGCGGCCCGCGTGGCGGAGCGGCAGATGGCCTTGGAGCATTTGCTGCGTCGTTGTGGCGTCGAGCGCATCGCCATCCGCACGGACCAGGACTATGTGCCTGCCCTGAAGGCCTACTTCCGCACTCGCAAACGAAGGAGGCGCGGATGAAGGCGTTGTTTCTCTTCGTTTTGGCGCAGGCACCCGCGCCCGCTCCGCCACCTTTGCCGCATCCTGTTCTCCCGCTGCCGGAAAGCGTGCCGCTGCCGCCGCCTTGGTGGATTTGGTGGGCCGCCGGACTGCTGCTGGTGCTCTTGATTGCCCTCATCGTCTGGCTGCTGCTGCGGCCCAAGCATGTGCCAGTCGCGCCGACCCGACAGCCATGGACTTCCGCGTTCCGTGCGCTGAACGACCTGCGCGCCCGCATGGCAAGCATCCCGCCCCAGGATATGAGTCACCGCGTCTCGCAGATATTGCGGCGTTACTTGATGGAGCGCTACTCCGTGCCCGCCCCGGCGCGCACCACGCATGAAATCTTCGACGGCACCCAGCCGGAACGGCTGCCCGGTGTGCCGATCCCACGCGCCCAGGGTCTCTGGCGCGAGCGTTTCGAGCCGGTGGCCCGTCTGTGCGATGACATTTCCTTCATGCCCGCGCCACGCACGGCGGAGGAGTCGGCGACGTTGATTGATCAAGCCCTCTCGCGTTTGCAGGAGGAGAAACCATGACAATCCCCGGCATTCCCAACTTTCAAATTCTGCACCCGCTCTGGTTGCTGCTGCTGGTGTTGGCCCCCTTGTTTGCGATCCTGCGCGGCTCGCGTCGCGGCAGGCGGCCGGCCATCAAATTTCCCGCCACCTCGCTTTTGCGTGATCTCGGGCGGCCCGCTCGCAGTGGCGTGGGCGGTTTCATCTTCGGCCTCGTGCTGATCAGCTTCGTATTCGGCGTTGCTGCGTTATCGCGTCCGCAGAAGGTGTTGTCTTATGATGAGGAGAAGGCGGAGGGCATCTCGATCATGCTCACCTTTGATGTGTCGCTCTCCATGCTGATCGAGGACATGTACATTGGCAGCCAGCCGGTGAACCGCCTCACGGCCGCCAAGCGCGTGGTGGCGGACTTCATCAAGGCGCGGCGCAATGACCGCATCGGCATCGTGGCTTTCGCGGGCGAGACGTATTTGCCTTGTCCGCTCACGCTGGACCGCGACTGGCTCATCAACAACCTTGACCGTGTGCAGACCCAGCGCGTGGGGGATGGTACCGCCATCGGTTCCGGCATCGCTTCCGCCGCCAACCGGATGCGCAAGGAAAAAACCGCCAGCAAGGTCATCGTCCTGCTCACCGACGGCGCGAACAACTCCGGCCGTCTCAGCCCGCAGGATGCCGCGAAGCTCGCCGCCACGCTCGGCATCAAGATTTATGCCATCGCGTTCGGCACGCCGGGCATCCACAGCATTCCTGATCCGCGCCGCGGCACCTTCACGCCGGTGGGGCAGCAGTTGTTCGATGAAAAAACGCTTCAGGAAGTCGCGAACATTGGCAACGGCCAGTTTTTCATGGCCCAGAGCATCAACACGCTCGGCGAGGTCTTCGAGACCATCGACCAGCTCGAAAAAACCAAGATCGAGCGGCGCAAGATCACCGAGACAGAGGAGTTGTTTCCCTGGCCGCTGGCGGTTTCCGCCGGGGCGTTGTTCCTGGCCCTGCTGCTCTCGCTCACCGTTCTGCATTCGGCTCCCGAGCCGGCCGTCACCTGATTTCGCATGTCCTTTGCCCACGAACATCTGCTGTGGTTCCTGCTCATCCTTCCCGCGCTGGTGGGATTGAAGCTGTGGGTGGACGCGCATGGCTCGCAGGCGGAGCGTTTGTTCACCGCCGCGAGGCTGCGGCCCTCGCTGGTCATCGGACGCTCGCTGTGGCGCTCGTGGCTCGTCTATGCGCTCTATGCGCTGGCGATGGCCTGCCTCGTCTTCGCCGTGGCGCAGCCGCGCTGGGGCGAGGAAAAACTCGAAATTCCCGACAAAGGCCGCAACGTCTTCATCGCCATCGACACCTCGCGCTCCATGCTCGCGCGTGATGTCGCGCCGGACCGTCTCACCCGCGCGCGACTTGCCGCGCACGATCTGGTCGTCGAACTCGCTGGTGAACGCGTCGGCCTGCTGGCCTTCGCGGGCCGTGCTTATTTACAGGCACCGCTCACCACCGACCACGACGCCATCATTGAGTCCTTGCAGATCTTTGACCACACCATCATCGAGTGGGGCGGCAGCAACATTGCCGACCTGCTGGAGGTGACCCAGCGTGCCATCAAAAACCTGCCGAAGAGCAATTACGCACTCGTCCTTTTCAGCGACGGTGGTGATGCGGATCAAAACCTCACTTCGCAGCTTCAAAAGCTCGCCACTGCGGGCGTGACGATCGTCACTGTCGGCGTTGGCACCGAAGGCGGCACGTTGATTCCAAATCCTGAGATCGATGGCGACTACATCCGCGACGAGGCAGGCAATGTAGTGCGCTCACAGCTCGAAAGCGGTGTCTTGCAGCAGCTCGCCACCATGACCGGCGGCCGTTATCTCAAACTCGGCACCCAGCCGCTCAATCGCAACGCCATCCAGCCCGTGCTCGACCGTCTCACCGAGCAGCAGTCCGCCAACCGCCAGACCTCGCGGCCGATTGAGCGTTTTGCATGGCCGCTGGGTCTGGGTATGCTCTTCCTTATGCTCGCCTGGATCATCAGCGCCCTGCCGCGTCCGTCCGCACGCCCCGTCGTGCTCGCCCTGGCCGTTCTCTCCTTTGCTCCCGCGCCCTCCGCGCGCGCGGCGAATGTGGGTGAGACGCTGGCCTCCATCTTCCAGCTCAAAGGCCCGACGCCTGACGACGCACGCTCCGCGTTGGAGCAGGGTGATTTCAAAAAAGCCCGTGAGCTTTACACGAAGCTGCTGGAGGAGCAGCGCTTCAACGAATCCCGCGAGGAGCTGCTCTACGGCATGGCCGCCACCGAGCACGCGCTGACGAACTACGACGGCAGCGTGAAGAACTTCAGCGAGGCGCTGCACACGCCGGATCAAAAGCTGCGCACCCGCGCTCATCGCGGCCTCGGGCACACGCTTTATGACCAGGGCGCTCGTGGCCTGGAGAAGCAGCCGAAGATCACCATCCAGCGCTGGACCGACTCGCTCCGCCACCTTGAGGCCGCGCTCGAACTTGATCCTGACAACAAAGAACTGCGCGAGAATCGCGACCATGTGGCCAAGCTGCTCGACGAGCTGCGCAAGGTCATGGAGGAGCAGGAAAAGCAGCAGCAGGGCAAGCAGGGGCAGAAAGGCCAAAAGGGAGAAAAAGGCCAGCAGGGTCAAAAAGGTGAGGGCCAGGAGGGCGAGGGAGAGCCTGAAGGCCAGGGCAAGGAAGGCAGCGATCCCAACGGCGAAGGCCAGCCCAAAGAATCCGAAGGCAAAGGCGAGAAAAAAGAGGCGGACGACGGCATCGGCGGCAAGGACGCCAAGGAACTGCCCGAAGGCCGCCTCCAGGCCGCCGGTGGTGACAAAGAGGGCGAAAAAGAAGGCCAGCAGGGCAAGGACGGCCAGAAACCGGGCGAAGGTGAAGGGGGAGACAAGGAGAAAAAAGTCTCCCAGCGCCCGGAGTCGGGAGATCCGCGCAATCCACGCACCGGCTACACCCCTGGCGAGGCCGAGGGCATCATCCGCCAGTACATGGACGAGATCACCGCACCGCTGACCAACCGCTACCACACCCCGCCCGCGAACAAAAAAGATTGGTGACCCGCATGCCTGCCTCTTTCACATTTTGCCTTCGCTGGTTCGTCCTTGTGCTGCTCACCGGCACCACCGCATCCGCCGCCACCTTGCGCGCCTACATCCAGCCGGAACGCGCCCAGACCGGCCAGGTCGTCACCTATGTCATCACCGTGCAAAACGGCACGGTTCAGAGCCTGCCGCAGCTTCGTCTGCCCGCGCAGGTGGGCATGAACTCGGGCGTCTCCACCTCGCAGAACATCGAGATTCGCGGCAATGAACGCGTGTTCTCCACTCAGCTCGCCTGGGGCGTGGCGGGCACGGAGCCGGGCGAGTTTGTCATCCCCCCGCAGGAAGTGCTCGTGAATGGCGAAGTTTTGAAGACCAACGAGGTTCGCCTCACGGTTTCCGAGGCACCCGCCGTGCCTGGAGCCGCCGAATCGCCCGAGGATGCCCGCACGCCGCTGTTCCAGATCGAGGTGGGCAAAACCGAAATCTACCAGGGCGAGCTGGCGCCCATCAGCGCGAGCCTGTTTGTGCCGCGCAGCGTGATGCTGCGCCGAGTGGGCCTCATCGAGGTGAACAAGAGCGACTTCGCCATCGCCCGCTTTCCGCAGCAGGCGGACCAGACCGAGACGGTCATCAACGGCGTCGGCTACATCGTCGTGACTTACCGCAGCATGCTCTCCGCGCTGCATGCCGGCGATTTGAAGGTCGGCCCGGCGTCGTGTGAGCTGCTGTTTGAGGTTTACGATGAAGATCCGCGCAGCATGCGCCGCAGCCTGCCCTTTGGCATGGTCATGGGGAACAATGAGACCAAGAAGCAGGTCGTCAAAAGTCAGGAGGTGAAGGTGAAAGTGCTGCCGCTGCCTGCCGAGGGCAAGCCACCGCACTTCAGCGGCGCGGTCGGAGATTTCAGCATCAGTGCCACCGCCACGCCGAACGAGCTTTCGGTGGGCGATCCTCTCGCCGTGGACATCACCATTGATGGCAGCGGGAACTTCGACGCGCTCAATCCGCCTTCTTTGATGCCTCCCGACGGCTGGAAACCCTATCCACCACGCCGCTACAACGTCGATGGTCCGGTGGATCCCAATCTCACACCTACCGCGCAGCGCCGCATCGGCTACTCGATGGTGTTTGTGCCGGAGAAACAGCACACGCAGCTCCCGCCGTTCGAGCTGAGCTACTTCAGCCCCACGCAAAAGAAATACGTCATCGCCAGCACCGCGCCGATCCCGCTGCGCATCAAGCCCGGCGCTGCTGTCGTGGCCGCCGCAGGTGGGGAAGGCACGGCGGGTGGTGAGGCACCCAAGCCGCCGGCCGTGCAGCAGCCGAAGCCCAACATCAGCGACATCCTCATGGTCGTGCCGCCGCAGGCACGCTGGCTGAACACCGCCAACATCGCCGCCAGCACGCCGCTGACCGGCAGCGCCCGTTTCTGGGCCATTCAATCCATTCCAGCCGCCTTGGTGCTCTTGGCCGTGTTGTTCACCTGGGCGCGCCGTCAGCGCGAGGAGGCCGCCAGCGGCCTGCGGGGTGAGCTGACCCAGTTATGGCGCGGTTTGGAGCAGCCGGGACTGGAGGATCGTGATTTCCTGCAACGCGCCGCGCATTTCATCCACCGCAGTCATTCTGGCGAGGTGCAGGACGAGGAGCTGCGGCAGATTTTGCAGCGCTACGAGACGCAGAGCTTCACAGCGGCCCCAACCGCCGCGCAATCGCTCGGCAGCGGCGAGCGCGGCCACATTTTGAGCAAGCTCGCGCCATTGTTGAAACGTGCGGCGGTGTTTATCGCCACGCTGGTCGTTTTCAGCACGAACGTTTCGGCGGCGGATGAATCCCCTGATGCCATTTACGGTCAGGCCCGTGAGGCATTGGAAAAAGGCAAGTTTACCCAGGCGCAGTACCTTGGCGAATCGCTCACGCGCAAAGATCCGCCCGCGTTGAGCGCCGCTGTCTTCTCGCTCATCGGTCACGCTCGTTACCGTCAGGAAGATTTGGGCCGGGCCGCCTTGTGGTATCAGCGTGCGCAACTGCTCGAACCCGCCAACCACGAGGTGCGGCAGAATCTGCGGCATCTCGATGAAAAACTACGCTTCTTCCGCTTCCAGCAAGACTCGCCTCTCGCCGAATGGAGCCTGCTGCTGAACAAAAACACCTGGATCATCGCCGCCTCCGCCGGTGTGTGGCTCATCCTGCTGGCTGTCTTTGGGTGCGTCCTCTCCAGCGGACGGAAAACCTCAGGCGGCACCTGTGCTCTCGTGCTCATCATCGCCGGATTCCTCGTGCTGGTTCCTTCCGCCACGTTCGCCGCCATTCGTCCTGAGCCGGACACGCGTGTGAAGGATGTCATGGTCGTCACCACGCGTGAAGTCAGCGCCTACACCGCCGCCACCGTCACCTCCGGCAGCGTGGTTGATCTGCCGCCGGGCAGTCAGGTGCGTCTGCTCGAAAAACGCGGTGCATGGACCTACGTCGAAATTCCCAGCAGCGGCGAACCCGTGCGCGGCTGGGTGGAATCCGCCACCTACACGCCGCTCTGGCCCTGGAATGCGGCCCTGCTGCCCTGATTCAGGTTGGGGCCTGGTTTTGAATGCTGCGGGCATTCGTCATTCGACATTCCGCGTTCGTCATTCACCTTTCGCGCCTCCGACCATGAAATCACTCGTCATCTCATTCCTCTCGCTGTGCGTTGCCGCCGTCGGCCTCGCTGAAACCGCCAAGAATCTCGCCATTGATCCGAAGCCGCGTGAAGGCGGCTGGGTGAAGCGCCATGAGTCCTTCAATGCGATCTCAAAGCAGGGAGAGGCACAGTTGGTGTTCCTTGGCGATTCGATCACGCAGGGCTGGGAAGGCAATGGCAAGGAAGCCTGGGCCAAAACCTGGGCGCCGCTCAAGGCCGCAAACTTCGGCATCGGCGGCGACCGCACCGAGCACGTCATCTGGCGTCTGCAAAACGGCAACTTCGACGGCATCAAGCCCAAGCTCGTCGTGCTCATGATTGGCACCAACAACACCGGTCATCAGGGCCGCCCCGCTGTGGAGCACGGCGGTGTCGTTTACACCAGCAGCGCCGAGCAGACTGCCGAGGGCGTGAAGATGATCCTCGACATCCTGGGCAAAAAACTGCCAGAAACCAAAGTGCTGCTCCTCGGCATCTTCCCACGCGGCGCGACGAAAGATGACGCCATGCGCAAGCAGAACGTCGCCACCAACAACCTCATCTCCGCCTTCGCCGATGGCAAACGCGTCTCCTACATGGACATCGGCAACACCTTCCTTCAGCCCGACGGCACGCTGCCGAAGGAAATCATGCCCGACCTCCTCCACCTCAACGCCAAAGGCTACGAGATGTGGACTGCCGCCATCGAAAGCAAGGTCGTCGAGCTGATGAAGTGAAAGCCAAACCTTGGTCAAGGAGTCAAGCAATGGTCAAGATGGTCATAGGCACGACACTTGACCACCTTGACCTTTAACGGCGAAGCCTTGACCCGCCCCACCTGCAACGAAACATTTCTCGTCCTCATCTTCACGTCCATGAAATCCTTCCTCATCCCGCTCCTCTTTGCCACCACGGCCAGCCTCGCCCAGATCGCCACGCAGGCCACGCCGGTGGACAAGATCAAGGTTGCCAAAGGCTTCAAAGTCGAGCTGCTCTACTCCGTGCCGAAGGAGCAGGAGGGTTCTTGGGTTTCCATGACGCAGGATGACAAGGGCCGCCTCATTTGCAGCGATCAATACGGCGCGTTGTATCGCATCACGCCGCCCGCGATTGGCGGCAGTCCGGGCGAGACAAAGATTGAAAAGCTCAGCATCGACTTCGGCCACTGCCAGGGCCTGCTGTATCATGCCGGAGCACTCTACGGCGTGGTGAATGACGAGGCGTATCAGGGCAGGGGACTCTACCGCTGCAAAGACACCAACGGTGACGATCAATTCGACGCCGTGGAGCTTCTCCGCGCCTTTCCCGGCAAAGCAGGCGAGCATGGACCGCACGGCGTGGTGCTCGGACCGGATGGCAATAGCCTCTATGTGATGTGCGGCAATCAAACGCCTGAACCAGGCTGCGAAACCAGCCGCGTGCCGCGTCACTGGGCTGAAGACCAGCTTTTCCCGATGATTCTTGGACGCGGCTTCATGCGCGACGTGCTCGCGCCCGGCGGCTGGCTGGCGAAGACCGATCTCGACGGCAAAAAGTGGGAACTCATCAACACCGGCACCCGCAACACCTACGACATCGCCATCAACCGCAGTGGCGACATCTTCGGCTTTGATGCCGACATGGAATGGGACACCGGTATGCCCTGGTATCGCCCCACGCGTGTGTGCTTCATGCAAAGCGGCGGCGAGTTCGGCTGGCGTACTTGTAGCAAAAAATGGCCCGCACGCTGGGAGGACAGCCTGCCAGCCGTCGTGGACATCGGCCCCGGCTCGCCCACCGGCGTCGCCTTCGGTTACGGAGCCAAATTCCCCGCGAAATACCAAGATTCCCTTTTCATCTGCGACTGGAGCTACGGCAAAATGTACGCCGTGCATCTCGCCCCGAACGGCGGCGGCTACACCGGCGTGCAGGAAGAATTCATGAGCGCCTCACCGCTGCCGCTAACGGACATTGAAGTCTCGAAGAAGGACGGGGCGATGTATGTAAGCATTGGCGGTCGCAAGGTGCAGTCGGGGCTGTATCGCGTGACGTATGTTGGGTCTGAATCTACATCTCTAGTTCCACAGCCTAAACAAGAACCGCCAGTCCGGGGTTACTTGGAAGCTTTCCATGACAAGCAAGATGCTACAGCTATTGAAGTCTCATGGCTGCATCTAGGCGATGCAGACCGAAATCTCCGCTTCGCCGCCCGCATTGCGTTGGAACATCAGCCCGTGGCTTCTTGGAAGGACAAAGCCCTTTCCGAAGCCAATCCCCGCGCCGCGTTGACCGCGCTCATGGCGCTCGCCCGCAGCAGCAGCGGAGACAAAGCCCTCCAGAAGCCGATTCTCGATGCGCTGGGCAAGATCGACTTCAAATCGCTCAAGGGCCTCGACCGTGTGACGCTCATTCGCGATTACATGCTCGTCTTCACCCGCCTCGGCGAGCCGGACGCGGCAACGAAGGCCGAATTGATCACAAAACTCAATCCACTCTTCCCCACAAACGACACGGGGCTGAATCGTGATCTCACCGAACTGCTCGTGTATCTCGGCGATGCCGGAATCGTCGCCAAAGCGGCTCCGCTGGTGAACGACTCTCCCATGCAGGAGGAGCAGATCGACTACGCCCGCATCCTGCGCTTCGCGAAGACAGGCTGGACCAAAGAACTGCGCGCCGACTACTTCCGCTGGTTCCTCCGCGCCGCGAATTACAAGGGCGGCGCGTCGTTTGATCTCTTCATCGGCGAAATCAAAGCTGACGCTCTCAAAACGATGAGCGAAGAAGAAAAACTCGCCATCAAAGATGTGCTGGATGCCAAGCCGGAGATCAAAGCGCCGAGCTTCACCACCAAGCCGATGAACTTCGTCAAAGCCTGGACGCTGGCCGATCTCGAAAAGTCCCTCGGCGTGGGCCTGGAAGGCAATCGCAACTTCCAAAACGGTCGGAACATGTTCGGCGCGGCCACCTGCTTCGCCTGCCATCGCTTCCAGAACGAAGGCGGCGCTATCGGCCCCGATTTGACCAGCGTGGCCGGCAAGTACAGCCCGCGTGATTTGCTGGAACACATTCTGGAGCCCAGCAAGGAGATCAGTGATCAGTACGGCAGCACGGTCTTCACCAAGAAGGATGGAAGCACGGTTATTGGACGCATCGCGAACATGAAGGAGAACATCATGATGGTCTGCACCAACATGATGGACCCGAACAACTTCACCAACGTGGATGCCCGCGACGTGGTGAAGACCGAGGAGAGCAAGGTCAGCATGATGCCGCCCGGTCTGATGTATATGCTCAAGGAAGATGACATCCTCGACCTCATGGCCTACCTGCTCAGCAAAGGGAACCCGGATGATCCGATGTTCGTGAAGTGACGGTAAACTGGCATTACTCCTTGCCACGGCATGCACGACTCCTGTGCTTGAGAACCCTCTTGCGCGTAGCCATGAAGCGAGCCAATCAGCACGACTGCGAGACCGTCTCTCCGCGGCCAGGCTACCCGCCCGCCGTGATCTGCACGATCTCGATCACGTCGCCGTCACTCACCGTGGCCGTCTCAATCTCACGCGGCAGCAGCGCGGCTTGATTCTGCTCCACCACCACCGGCTTTCCGGCCAGTCCGACGGCTGCCAGCAACGATTTTACCGTCTGTGAGGCTTCAAACTCACGCTTCTCTCCGTTCAAAGTGATCTTCATGGCTGTTTCGTGCGATTGAAAAGTTCTCAAGCCACCATCGTCGCGAGGATCGACGGATCCCAGTCCTTCCACACGGGATCAAGACCACTCTGACGCAGCATCTCGGCCACGTTGTGCGCCGAACGCTGATCTGCGATGCCGAACTGGCCTTCCGCACGATTCGTCTCGTCCTTCGTCTTCATTTCGACGCGCTTGCCGCGCACGGTGAGATGCAAATCATCGTTCCCCGCTCCCGTGTAGCCTCCTGGCTCGGTGTGACTGCCCGCGCTCATCACCGTGATGCCCAGCGGTGCCAGCGCATCTCGCAGCGGTGCGGACTCACGCGTGCTCAAAATGATGCCAACCTCGGGAAACGTGATGCGGAACGCGCAGATCGTCTGCACCAGCGCCCAATCGGGAAAATCCGTCATCGGGGTGAATCCGCCAGCCGCCGGCCGCAAACGCGGAAACGCCACGGTGAAGGTCGATTTCCAGCAGTGTTTATAAAGATGCTCCAAATGCGCCGCGAGCCGCTGTGCCTCCAGCCGCCAGTCGCTCAGTCCAAACAGCGCACCGATGCCAATGCGGCGAAATCCGCCTGCGTAACCGCGTTCCGGGCACGCCAGCCGCCAGTCGAAGTCTTTCTTCGGCCCCGCCGTGTGCATCTGCTCATACACGACGCGATCATAGGTCTCCTGATACACCACGAGCCCTTCCGCGCCCGCCTTGACCATGCGTTCATACTCCGGTGCCTCCATCGGCCCGACTTCGATGCCAATCGTCGGCACCAAGTCACGCAGCGCCCGGATGCACTCCTCCAGATAGCCATCACTCACAAAGCGTGGATGCTCCCCCGCCACGAGCAGGATGTTCCGAAAGCCCTGCGCCACGAGATGCTTCGCCTCCGCGACGACTTGATCCACCGTGAGCGTCACCCGCAGGATCGCGTTGTTGTCCCGCGAGAAGCCGCAGTAGCTGCAGTTGTTCACGCATTCATTGGACACATACAGCGGCGCAAATAGCCGCATCGTCTTCCCAAAGTTCCGCCGCGTGATGATCTGCGACTCCCGCGCCATCGCCTCGATCTGCGCCGGAGCCTTGGGCTCCAGCAACGCTGCAAACCGCTCCATCAGCGGCGATTTGCGCTGTGGGAGGGCATCGAGCGTGGGGATGAAGGAGGTTTGCATGAACACCTCGACTTATGCCGCAAAACGTCGTCCGCAATCCACAATCCGATTCAAGCGTCTTGCCCTGGATTCGGCTTCCCGATAATCTGCGCGGAAATTCAACCAAATCAGCCACCGCCATGTCCGCCACACTCGCAGAACTCCTCGGCACGATGATCCTCATTCTCCTCGGCGACGGCGTGGTCGCCAATGTGGTGCTAAAGCAGACCAAGGGGCACAACGCAGGCTGGATTGTCATCACCACCGGCTGGGGTTTCGCGGTGGCAGTGGCGGTTTACTGCACCGGCACTATCAGCGGCGCTCACTTGAACCCGGCGGTGACGCTGGGCATGGCGGCCATCGGAAAATTCGAATGGACGCTGGTTCCCGGCTACATCGCCGCACAGATGGCAGGCGCGTTTCTCGGCGGCGTGCTCGTCTGGCTGGCCTACCTGCCGCATTGGAAGGAAACCCAAGACCAAGGGACCAAACTGGCCGTTTTTTGCACCGCTCCGGCGATACGACACACCGTCGGCAACCTGATTTGCGAGATCATCGGCACCGCCGTGCTGGTGCTCGGCGTGCTGGCGATCCTGTCGCCTGCAAATCTCCTGCCGGATTCCGGTTTCGACAAAGGCCTCGGCCCGGCGCTGGTCGGCATGCTCGTGTGGTCGATCGGGTTGTCCCTCGGCGGTCCCACTGGCTACGCCATCAACCCCGCCCGCGATCTTGGGCCACGTCTCGCCCATTTTGTGCTCCCCATTCCAGGCAAAGGCGGCGCTGACTGGGGCTACGCGTGGATTCCAGTGCTTGGACCAGCCATCGGGGGCATCTTGGGCGCCCTGCTCTACCGGGCGTTCTGGCCGGTGGTTTGAGCGTGGCGGAGAGGGTGGGAGAATACCCTTTTGCCGTCTTTTCCTTGAGGATCAATGGCTTACGCCGGTGACATCGTGAGTAAGTGTGCCGCTTCGGTGTGACAGTGCAACCATTTCTTGCCTCTGCGCTCTTACTCTCGCAAAGGAGCACGTTTGGGTTTTGGCTGTTTGGTGTTCAAAACCAATGGCTGTTGCAGCATCACAGCCTCCCTTTCGGCTTTGGCATTTTCATCTGCTTGCAGTCTCTTCTCCGCGATGATTCCGCCTAGCTTCATCAGGATTTCCTTGATGCCCTGTTGTTTCTTCATCCGCATCAAGACTTCTGGTTCCACATCGTCGGTAATAGCCAGCGGCTTTCCACCCCGCCCGCTGTGTTCAAGTTGTAAAGGTCTAACAAATTCCTCAGTAAAACGCATGCAGACGCCCGCCAGTCACCGCGCCCTGCGGCCTGATTGATTACGGAAAGATGCACCTGCATAGCAACGGCCTGAGAGCGCCGTAGTAGCTGGCAAAACTGGCGATATTGTTTTGGAGCACTTTCATTCTCGCCGCGATTTTGCCAGTTGTTCAGCGTGTCATATGACATGCCCGCAATCGCGGCGGCTTGTTTGAGCGGCATCCCTTGTTCAATCGCTTTCAAAAGCGCAGCTTGCCGTGTGGGGTTCAGAAGCGTGGGCCTGCCGGGTTTTTTGGCAGACTTTTTGGGGATGATAAAGGGCTTGGGCATGGCGGGGCATCAGGAGGGGTTCAATGCCCGGAACTACCATGCGCAAAGCCAAACCAAGGCTTGAGACGATACCAAAAGAAAACTGATCCTCAAAAACTTTAGCACCTGCGAAAAGCGCAATTGCGGAAGGATGATTGGCGTCAGTTCCAATTGCACACAGAACAGGTTCTGCGACACTGGTTGATCAAGGGCTTAAAATTCACCTATGGAACCTGACGAAATCAAAGGCCTTTTGGCAAACTGGACGGAAGAAGATGATGATGAAGGCGAGCCTATTTTCTTGTCTCGCTCTGATCTCGATTCCCTTGAAGTGGCTGACTTCACCAACGGTGCTCGGGTCCAGATCGGACAATTAAAAGACAAAGTCCATCACATCGAGTTGGATGGCTGCCTTACGAAGGGAACTACAACCCCCCTACAACTTGAAGTTCGTGAGAGCCACTACCAGAAGTTTTGGTCTGCGCCAGTAGGCATGTGGCACTACTTGGACTTGGTTAGACGAGCAATTGAAACCCGCCAAAGAATTCGTGGCGATGTCATTCTCGGTGATTTCGATGATAGTGATGATCCTTGGGTGCATCTCAGCTACACCATTCTCTTGAAGCAAACTGACGTTGCGAAGGCGTATGATGAAGGACTGAAAATCAATCAACAGCTTTTCGAGGCGGCTAAAATCATAACCTCTGCGGTTGACGAGCTTTTAGCGAAGGAAGGCCAGAAGCTATCGGGTTGGGGTTCGCTTCCTTTGCAAGAACTTGTTGACCAAGTGGAGGTCCAAACGACTCACGATGCCAAGGGGCGAATCCTTGAAGAGCTTGCCTGCCGACTTTTTGAAACTGTTCCAGGCTTTCAGGTGACAGGGCGCGTGCGAACCGCAACGGAAGAGATTGACATCCGCATGGTTAACAACAGCGATGACGCTATCTGGAAAAAAGAAGGAGCGATTATTCTTGCCGAGTGCAAAAACTGGTCGTCCAAAGTTGGCAAAGATGAGTTCGTATTGTTCAAAGAGAAGCTAACCAACCGCCGCCAGAGGTGCTCCTGTGGATTTTTGATTTCATGGAATGGTTTTGCTGGAACCATCAACAAGGAATTGTTACGAGGTAGCCGCGAAGAAGTGTTCATCATCCCCGTGAGTGGAGAAGACCTTCGCTCGGCAGTTTTGGCCGGAACGTTTGAGACGTTGGCGCGAACCCTTTGGGAACGAGTCGCATTTCTCTAAAGTCACCCATCAGTCTTCCGCGATGGCAGTCGGCCTTGAACACATGTGCAAGGCGAGGGCGTTCTATCAGGTCTTGTCGAGACGCTTCAAAAGGCGATGAACAGAGGTGCTATGCCATTGCTTGCCTTGTGGTGTGGCAATGCTGCGAGCGTTCAACGTGGTTGCGATTTCACGAACAGCGGTGATGCCTTCCGCTTTGATGGCCTCAATCGTGGCCTTCAAGTTGTGTGCTGTCTCCATCGCTTGCTTGTGATTTGCCTTTCCCAGCTTCGCGCCATGCTTGCCCAAGATCACGCCTCTTGCCTTGGCACTGGCGAGGGCTGCTTTTGTGCGGGATGAAATGGCGCGGGCTTCTTCTTCCGCGACTGCGGCGAGGATTTGCACCGTGAGGCGGTTAGCTGTCGGGTTGTCCACTGCCAAGAACTCAATCCGGGACTCCATAAGGCCGGAAATGAAGTGAAGATTACGGGCGAGCCTGTCCAGCTTGGCAATGATGAGCGTTGCCTTCTGCTTTTTGCAAAGGGCGAGAGCGGCGTTTAACTGAGGGCGGTTCTTGCGCTTGCCGCTCTCCACTTCCACGAACTCGCCAACGAGGTTCCACTTGCCGCCATTCAGGTAGGCTTCCACGGCTGCCTTCTGTGCTTCCAGTCCAAGACCGCTCTGGCCCTGTTTGGCTGTTGAAACCCGGTAATATGCCACAAATTTGCCGTTCATGTTCACACATATACGCTCGTATATATGTGAACACAATCAAAACCGCTATCCGAGTCTGAAATTATTGTGATGGTTTCCGAATCTGCCTTGGGCGCTATTCACCGCATACGATCTACGCAATCAAGCCAGTCCGCCACGTTGAACTTCAATAGACGAGAGGCTAAAAACCCCGGTTGTGGAGGGTGCTGCTGTCCAATCCCAATTGCTTGGCTGGTATTTGTATGCAGAAGCGTCTTCTGGAACAACCACCACGAATTGCGACGGATTGGAATCGGATACATCTACGGGGACAAAAGATTGGAACATCGTTGAAAAGTGTGACCAAGTAGTTACTGCTATAGGCTTTATATTGTTATAGTGACCGATCACCGTCGAAGTTAAAAGGATCACGGCAAGCACTGCACCCCCTAGGGTCTTCCAGAGCCAAGCTGGAGAACCAAAACATTCGCCCACTTTCACGAGCCAAGAATTTTTTGCTTTTACCTCGTCTTCGCCCGGAAGTGTATCCAGAATTTCAAAGTGGTCATCGCTGATGCCATACAATTCCTTTAGTTCTTCTTTCGTGGGTTTTTTCATGTGGGGGAATGCTGGCAGTCTTGCCCAGAATCGTCAAGTCGGAGCGCGGATTTGAACACATGTGCGAGAAGCGAAAGGAACCGTGCGTCACTCACGAAGGCGGACAGGAGGCGATAGGCTGGAGGGTTGCAGAACGAACTCAGACGGATCAATGCCCATCAAGGCCAAAAGAGGATCGCCAGCTATCGAGGAAAGGGCCGCTGCGGCGTCTTTGTAGGCATTGGTGAGCACATAAAACTTCCGTTTGTGGTCAAACTGGATGATCCCGCGCTCTGCGAGTATCTTTAGGGCATCGGAATATGGCCCTTTCTTGATGCCGCCTCGGTAGCCTTTGTGAAAGCAGAGCCAGATGAGCATGGTTTGAATTCGATCCATGCGAGTTTGCTTGAAAATCGTGGGAGGAATGGCTTCAAAGACGGTGGCAATCAGTTCCAAGAGCGTCTTGGGCTTCAATCCGGGCGTTTGCACGGTTTGCAAATGCTCCATGACGTTGTTCATGTGCTTCGCTGCCCGTTGCCGGAGTGCTTTGAGCATGTGCGGAATATCATCCCAAGAGCGCCCGCCCGTCTCCGGCTTCAATCCGGCCTCCTTGAGAAGCGCGGCTCGCTGATTCCAGAGTTCGGAATGAACAATCTCGAATCGAATACGTTTGTTGGTCTTGGCGTAGAGCTTCAAACGCACGTTTTCGGCTACCGGGATGCTGAAACAGGGCGAGTTGTAGATGTGCCCGGCCTCTTTGGCCTGCATTTCGTGCATCGCTACTTTGCCTCCTGTCTTGGAAAGGTGCATGAGCTTCGTTCCAAGCTCCCAAACGGTGGCTATCGGATTGTCTGCGGGGAACTCCCAGAGCGTTTCCACTTGGCTAAGGCTGTATGAGTCTTCCCGATCCCAAGCGATGCGCTCCCAATCGGCTTCCGGGTCAATTTGAAGCACGCTTTTTTGAATGATCTCGCAAGCGCGGGACAGTTCCTTGCCCATTTGATCTCCGATCAACTCCAGATACTTTGGCAGGTGCTCTTTGGTAGCATATTTCCTCCATTCGGGAGTGTCAGGCAACCAGTTGTCTTGACCATCGAAAGACTGCTCATCTCCGTGAAGGCAGCGTTTGTCCTTCCGCCTTTGAAGACGCGGGGTGTGCGGCCTTTTGGGGTTATCCTGCGGGGGCTGATGCCGGATGAAGCGTTGCAGATTTAGAGACAGGTAGAGCTTGGCGCTATGAATGAACTCCCCTGTGACGGGTAAGCGTTGACTGTCCAGACGGAAGCGGCAAGAGCCGGAGCAAAGGGGCGGCTCGATACGGCGTGAATCCGTGGGATGAATGACAGCCTGTTTCCGTAGCGAGAATTTGCGATTTTCCTTCCCCGTGAGGCGGCAAAGAAACGCCCCATATAAAGGCGGAGCACCCGGAACGGCTGTTGATTCCCATGCAAAATCCTCCTCATCTTCGGGCGGAGAACTCAGGTAGCTCTTGAATTCCTCCACCACATCATCACCGGGAGTCAGGCCAAACACACGCCACTTTCCCAAGTCCAAATCAATTTTGTCTTCTCCGGCATCTTCGGGAAGGAACTGCGTATCGAGGGAAAAGGGCGATGAATTCAAAGTGTGAGCGGAGAGAACGCTTCAAAATGGCATATTCAGTGGTTTTTGCCTCTGTGACTTCTCTCTTTAGTAGGCTCGCACATGTGTTCAAAATCGGCTGGTGAGGGCTACCCCGCGAATCTGCCCCCGTGAGGGACTGCGAGCTTTTGAAATGAGGGGAGGCGTGCCTTGCGGCACTCAGTCCGTGCCTTTCCGTGGCTTAAATATCTGAACTTTGCTCTCTCCCTCCTGCCGCATGAGCTTCCAATCTCCGAACTCATCACGGAAGAAGAAATAGCGATAGTGTCCGCTGTAAGGGTCGGGATTGCTGCGAACCGGGAACAGCAAAGTCCCAGCCGGAACCTTCCCGCCAGTAGAAATCATGGTTTCACCTCGCTCAAATTTGCCACGCGGCCCCGCAAATGAAAACCTTCTGATGATCTCATCGCTTGGGCCGCCGTCGCTATTTTCGACCATTGGCGCGGGCTTGGCCTCCTCGGGGCGAGGAGTGAACAAGAGCATCACAAGCGGCAGTCCTGAGTCTGATTTGCCAGTGGAAACCATTGAAACGCTGAGATTGCGCAACAACTCGCCCGAGCCTGTTACATCGTCTGAGCCGTCAGCCTCTTTTGTCAGGCGGTCCACCAGCTCCCAAGCCTCGCCACCTTTCGCATCCGGTGACAGAACGAAAATCACCGTATTGGCGAGCAGATATGATTCCTGATTTCTCTCTGGCGGGTGCTTGGTAAAAGCACACATCAATGTGCAAATCCGTTTCGTCTTCGGTTCAAGGTTGATTTTGATGCCGCTTCCATCATCGAACACGCATGACACCCACGGCTCGCCATCAATCGTCTCCTCTTTGAAGGACTCGATTTGCAATCGCGGTTGTTCCTTGTTGAAGGCTTCGCGGAATTCCTCGGCAGTCATGGGAAAAGCCCGCTTCTCTGCGACTGCATCCGCTTTGCCTCCCCCAAAGAAACAGCTTTTCAAAAGCATCATCACCACCAAGGCAACAATGATGAGGCAACCGCAGCCAAGAACCTCGTCCTTTTTTGTGACAGGCGGCTTTGAAGGCGCTGTTTCAGGTGTTTGTGTGGCGGCTTCGGGGATGGCTGGCGGTTGTGGGTTGTCCATGTGTTCAAAGGGCAGAAAATCAATCTCTGCCACCACGCTCGAATGAATCCGAACGGGTGGCCGGAGAGTTGATAAGCCGCACAAGGACGACCGCGACGGCCTTTAAGCCGGAGGCTCTGGACATAACCGCCGCCTCCCGGCCATTTTCATGGTGGGAAGCGGCGTGTTCTCGGCACACGCCCGCCGCCTTATGCGAGGTTATCAAGACTCGGCTGGCATCTCTGCCAGCACTGCGAAACTACAGAGTCAGCAGAAAACGCGCAACTGTGAAAAGTCGCTTTGCTTCAATCCTCGCGGGGGACTGGTTGCGGCTTCTTTGCCTTTTGAGGTATCGCGTGAAGGTGCGACAAATCGAGGCCGGGGTATTCGATCTTGGTGATGTCTTCCGCCAGCGTGCGGAGGTAGCCCGCGCCTCTGCCGTAGTGGTTCATTTGACGGCTTGCCGGGCCTTCACCGTCTTCCCAGCCTGCCAGACGTGCCACCGATTCAGCGGGGAGCCTTGCGGCCCGTGTGGCATCTCTGAACTGATGCCTGAAACTGTGCATGGTGGCCCGGCATCCGCTGCCAACGGTCAATTCCACGAAGCGGGCGAACCACTTGGAGAAAGAATCTGAAAAATAGCCCTTATTGCCGGGCTTAAGCTCTGGGAACAGGCGAGGGCATGAACGGTCTGCCATGCGCTCCTGAACGAAATCCATGAAGCCAAGCTGGATCAATTCAGGATGCAAAGGAACGTCGCGCTTGCTCTGCTTTGTTTTGAGCTTCTTTTCGCATTTGCTGCCGTCTTCCCGTTCTTCGCGGATGGCAATGAAGGTGATGCCTTCAACTGTCTTCACATCCTCGCTGTAAAGCTGGCAGGCTTCATTGCAGCGGAAGCCGTGAAACAGGGACAGCAGCGGAACCCAAAAGCGCCCGCCACGTTCCTTCCCTTGGCTGCATTCCGTGTGAAGCGACGAGCGGAAAAGGCGGTTCAGTTCCTCAATCGTGAACTGTGGGCGGGGCGGGGAATCAGCATTGTCTTCAAATGACCGGCTCAGTCTTTTGCTCTTAACTGGATTTTCGCTGATCCATTTTTCCCCCATCGCCAGATTGAACAGGGCAGTGATTTGAATGTAGTTGTTGCGCAGCGTTTTCGGACTCAACCGCCGCTGATCTTCGGCCTTGTCTGCTGCCGCTACGGCCTGCGGCAACGTCATTCCTTTGTAGCGCATTGTCGCGTTTGGGGGAATCCTCCGCAGCAAATCAAAGAGTTGCCGGATGTCTTCCGGCTGAATAGTGGAAAGCTGCCGATCACCGCTGAAAACTTCGCGAAGAAGGCGGGCTGTCAGTTGTGAGGCATCGGCGCTTTTTTGGGACAGCTTGAACTCCTGAATGGTCTGCTTCCGCAGTTCTAAAAGGTCGTTGATCGTTTTCCCCTTCTTCTGCTCAACAATCGCCGGCGAATGAAAATGCACGCCTTTGAACTGATGGTTTCGCTCTCTTGTTACGTCGCCTTTGAGCATGTCTTGAGAGCGCCCCAAATACTCAATATGCGCGGCGAAAAACAAAGGCCGGAGCGTTTGGAAAGCGGGACTGGTGACAGCGCATTCAATGTTTTCGTCCTTTAGGAATTGCAGCAACTCACGGGTGCCGTCTAGCGGCTGGCCTTTGTATTCCTCTCCCCGCGCCAAATCGTATTCGTCCTCTTGAACATTGGAGCGCATTTCCTCGCGTTCATGCGGTTCAAGGAAGCGGCCTTCCTCCTGCATCCATTTTCCGAACTTGTGTTCAAACGTCGCCAGATAGCGGGCTGCCATTTGGTAGGCTTCCCGTTCAGAAATGACCGTGAGCAGCCGCTTTTCTGCTTTGGCCTGTGGCGGGTTCAAGACCGCCAGCTTGCGGCGTTCACCCTCAAAGAGACCCGCAATCCTCGCCCGCTCATAGACGACGCTTCGGCACGCTTCCCGATAGTCAGAAGTTCTCAGCGCCTCGCGAATCATCTCTTTTCCAAAGGCGGCTTGGAGGTCGAGAGGCACCTTGAAGTTGGTGTAGTAGCGATTGCGGCGAAGCAGCAAACCCTGTTGGCGGGGCATGTCTTGAAAGGGGTCAGGTGTGACAGTCTGGGGTGACATGTCACTACCTTAACCCTTGATCCCCAAGGCCGTCCAAGCATCTAAGGTGCTCGGAAACGGGATGGCGGAGAGGGTGGGATTCGAACCCACGGTGAGAATTACCCCACGCCAGTTTTCAAGACTGGAGCCATAAACCACTCGACCACCTCTCCAGGTGCTGTTTTGCGGCGAGAGGACATTAGGCAACAGGAGCGGCATGCAAAGCGGAACTTTGCGCGAGTTGAAGCAAGGTCACGATTGATCCCGCCCAGGGGCGCATTCATGGTCCATCCGCATGATTCACACGACCGCCTTGATCGACCCACGCGCCCAAATCGACCCCACCGCCGAAATTGGGCCGTATGTGGTGATCGAGGGGCCTGCGCAAGTGGGCGCGGGCTGCCGGGTCGAGGCGCATGCGCAGCTCGTAGGAGAGGTGGTGGTGGGCGCGGGCACCAAGGTCGGACGTGCGGCGGTGATCGGCGGGGAGCCGCAGGATCTCGGATTTGATCCCGCCACACAGAGCAGCGTGGTCTTGGGCCGGAACAATGTGATCCGTGAGCATGTGACCATCCATCGCGGCAGCAAGCCGGGCGGGGTAACGCGGATCGGAGACGGCAATTACCTCATGGCAGGCTGTCATCTCGCTCACGACGTGGTGCTGGGGGACAAAAACATCATCGCCAACGCGGCGCTGCTGGCGGGGCACATCCAGGTGGGAAACAGCACGTTTATCGGCGGCGGGGCGGTGTTTCACCAGTTCCTGCGCATCGGGGATTTTTGCGTGGTGCAGGGAAACGGCAGCTTCAGCAAGGATATCCCGCATTACTGCGCGGCGCAGCGCATCAACCGCATCACGGGCTTGAACGTGATCGGCTTGAAGCGCCAGGGCTTTACGGCGGAGGACCGGCGGGCGATCAAGGAGCTGTTTCAACTGCTTTTTTGCGACGGCCTGAACCTCTCACAGGCATTCGAGCAGGCCAAAGCGCGAGAATGGCCGGAGAAGGCACTGCGTCTGCTGGATTTCGTGCGCGCGCCCAGCAAAAAAGGGGTCTGCCCTGTGCGTCCCGGACGTGAGGATGATTGAAGGGAGAGGCGCGAAAAAAAGCCGGGCTTTTTCTTGTCACCGGGACGGCGGTGGCCTATGAAAGGCGGATTTTTTAAAGCCCGCCGTGCCGGGTCATTTTCCCCTCGTACCATGAACTTTCTTCGAATCTGTGTGGCGGCTCTTTTGTGTGTTCTGGCGGCAGCCGGTTCAGCGAGGGGGCAAGGGCTTCTCGACAGCCTCACCAGCGACCTCAACATCCGGGGACTGGCAACGACCATGGACCCTGAGACTGGCATCGTGACGGTGACGGGAGATGTTCATATCGTTTACGGCGATGTCGAAATCCGTTGTGGAAGCGCGCGCTACAATCAAACCACGGGTGAAGTGGTGGCCCAAGACGGGGTGACCATCTGGCGGGCGGGGACGATCTATCGAGGGGATTCCATCACCTACAATTCGGTTTCGGGGGAAATGTCGGGACAGAATGTGCTATCGGGAATGGTCACTGGACCCAGCATGATTTTTTACAAGGCGGAGGACTTTCAGTCCAAGGGCAAGCTTGAGAACCAAATCGACGCCAAAATCGTGAACATCACATCGCACGATGTTCAAAATCCGAACTTCCATCTCGGAGCCAAAGAAATGACAGTGGTCCCCGGAGACCATGCGGTGATGCGAAATGTAAAGATCTATGGAGGCGACACGCCGTTTTTCTGGCTGCCGAAATACACACAATCACTCGAGGAAAACGGGCTCAGTATCAGCCCGGGCTACCAAAGCCGGTGGGGGGCTTACTTGTTGACGCGTTACACCGTACTGCATGGCGATCACACCATGGCTAGATACAAAATAGATTTGCGCAGCCGACGCGGCATCGCAGGCGGCGTTGATTTGATCTCTCTCCGCCACAAGTCTAACGAGCAAAATTTCGGCACGCTCAAAATCTACGCCGCACACGATACAGATGGAGGGACGAACACGGCGGGAACCACACGTTTCCCGGTGCCGGAGAATCGCTTTCGCATCAATTTCCAGCATCGCGTTTACCTGCCGGGCCCTGATGTGAGCACATGGTATCTGGATTTTGACATCAACAGAATCAGTGATTACCACTTCTATGAGGACTACTTCTTCAATGACTTCCGCACGGATCGCGAGCCTGATAACCAAGTCTCTCTGATTCACACCAACGAAGCTTATGTGGCTACCTTGATGGCCAAATTCAAGGCCAATAATTTTTACCGCACTACCACGCGCCTGCCTGAAATCTCCGTCGATTTCACACGCCGCCCTCTTTGGGGGACCGGCGTCTATCATCAAGGCAGTATTTCCGCAGGTCTTTACAACGAAGTGGTCGGCAAGCAGGAAGAAGCAGAGCTGCGGCGACTCGGCACTCTGGGAGTCGGCCCCAACCTGGCTGCGGTGATGAATGATCCTCTTGGCACCGCCCCCTCGTCATATAGAAGTCTGGCGGGGCTCCCAAGAGATGCATCACTCACGGCGGCGGACATCTCCACAGGCTTGGGAGTAATCACTAGCCGCCTGCAAGAGCCGGATTTTGCACGTTTTCACACCTATCACGAGCTGCTGTATCCGAAGACATATCTGGGCTGGTTGAATGTCACCCCGCGTATTGGAGCCGGGATGACCAGCTATGGTAGCATTGACGGTAGCATCACGGGGCTGCAGAACTTCACTCGCGGGATTTTCCATCTGGGTTTGGACTTATCCTTTAAACTGACCCGCTCGTGGAACGAAGTGCGTTCCAAGACTTGGGGATTGGACGGCATTCGCCATATTTTCCAGCCTTACGTCAACTTTTCTTATCTTGACGCAAAACAAGACGCAGGGCTGCCGGCCATAGACCGCATTTCCTCTCCGACCACGCGGCCACGTTCCATTGATGTGCCATTTTTCACCGCTGTTGACAGCCTGCGTTCTTGGAACGTGGCACGCATCGGTTTCCGCAACGTTTTTCAAACCAAACGCGATTATATCAGCACCAACGGTAATGGAGGGTTTATAGACTCATCAGATCACGACTCACCCTTAAGCTACGCTTGGGCTGGCATGAATACTTATGTTGATGCGTTTGCAAAGGATCCCGAGTTTGGGCGCGACATCTCCAATCTTTACAATGACATTTTCTGGCGTCCAGTCCCGTGGGGCACGTTGAATTCACAATGGCAAATCCCCATCTCAAGTGGAGTTGGCAACTTCACTGAATTGAACAATTTCATCACATGGATGCCCAGCAAAAACGTTTCAATGGACCTTGGGCATCAGTACATATCAGATCATCCTTTCTTCCAAAACAGCAGTCGTCTATATACCCGCCTTATCACCCGCCTGACAGAGAACTACGGGTTTACCATGGCTCACATCTTCGAGGCAGACGATGGCACGCTGGAATTTCAAAGTTACAGCCTGACGCGAGATCTTAGCAGTTGGACAGCCTCTTTTGGGATCATGGCTCGTGATAATCGCAACGGTGTCAGTGATGTGGGCCTCCTCCTCACTCTCACGCTCAAGGATTTCCCGAAACTCAACTTCGACTTCAACATCGACCCGAATCCGACTGGGGCTGGTGGCACGAGATAACCTCGCCTGATCTCTGGCAGATTTGAGCCACTATTCACATCGTACCCTGGATCCAAATGTGCGCGTGGACACTGGCGTGATCCAGGCTCAGCGAGAGCCACTCGTTGTGTTCTCAAGAGCGGTTGTCAGCGGTCGCGTTGCCCCAGCCCCAGGGATTTTCTTCGCTGCGTTCGGCTCAACTCAAGAGCGCCGTGTATAACGCTCCGTCAAGGTGGGTCGAGCAAGGCTTCGTGGTCGCTCAACAACACGGCGCTTCTCAGCAGTTATTAATTAAGCGGCCAAGGCGTGTTTGGACCGCCTTCCACGGCAGAGGATTCTAGTTTTCGCTCACATTCCTCCGCCGCTTTTGGCAAGGAAATTGAGCGCCAGAGTGGCAACAGCGAGGAGAAAAACTAACCAGGCAAGAGGCATGATAGGGAGTGGGGTGAAATCCAGTCGTCGGGCGGTGCCGTTTTAGGGTATGGGCAGCAGCGTGTCTTTGAACTTGTTGGTCCAAACGCCGGTGACGATGCTACGGCTCTCCCAGCTCTGGGCGGCGGCAGACGGCACCATGATGGGGGAGGCGCCGGTCGGATCATCCTTGACCGCGTCAGCGCCAAACATCTGCACCGCCATCAGGATGGCAGAAAGAACGAAACAAATCACCGAAAGAGGCACAAGTCCCGCCTCTGGGTCTTTTTCCTCATAAAACTGCTCCGCATCAGCCGCAGCGCTGCGTTTCACCGGGGCGCTGGGCGGCGCAGAGATCGACGGACGCTGCATCACCTGGGTGGGGGCAAGCTTCACGGTCGCTTTTGGCAGAGGGGCAGTGCCAGCCATTGGGCCGGTTCCGCTGCCCGGCGGGCGAGGCGGAGCACCTTTTTGCAGTGGCACAGTGGGTGCGCCAGCTTCAACACGAGGTGCTGGCGGGGCTGCGGGATTTTGTGCAAGCGGGCGGGTTGCCGCTGGAAGCCCGGCCATCGGAGGTGCCGCCGGGCGAGGAGCTGTCGGTGCTCCTGGAGGCTTGGCGATCGGAGGAGCAGTCGGAGCCCCTGCTCGCGCAGGAGGCGGCATCGGACTGGATGGAGGCGGGGCCGCAGGCGGGGGGGAAGCCGACACAGGAATGGCTGAAGTCGTCCTTTTCGAAGGCGGCGACAAAGGGGGAGCTGGGAGCTTCACCGGGGAGGTGCTGCTTTTGGGGGCTGGCGGCGGCAGTGGAGCTGAGGGCAGTTGAATCGGTGCCGTGGCCTTCTTCGCCATCGTCGGCACCACGGAGGTGGTGTTGAGCGAGGCCGGAACGCTGCCAGTGGATGGCGAAATCGGAGAGGTCGCCTCACGCGGCTGGGTCACACCAGCACCCGGACGTCCACGCAGGGTGATGCGAACGGTTTCCTTCTTCAGCGGCACGGCGGCGGTCTTCGGAGTCGTGGCTGGCGGCGGCGTTGGCGTGTTTTCGGGTTCGCTCATGATCTGGTGGTAAAATATCTCCGTGAATTCCGCATATTTAGCGAAATCGAGGGGTTTGCGTCAATCCCTTTCTCCTGCCGTGTTGCATTTGTCCACTGTCTGCCTGTAAATTCTCAATCCAATGAAGATTCTCGTCACCGGCGGCGCCGGGTTTATCGGCTCCCACACTGTCCAACGCCTGCTCCGTGACGACGCGGGCCAGGTCACCATCCTCGACAGCCTCAACGACTACTACAACCCCGCCATCAAGCGCGAAAACCTCAAGGCGCTCGGCCCCAAGATCAAATTCCGCGAGGGCGACATCACCGACCCGCTGTTCGTGGCCGAAGTCTTCGACGTGGGTCGTTTTGACGCTGTCATCCACCTCGCCGCCCGGGCCGGCGTGCGCCCCTCCATCGAGCAGCCGGAGCTCTACATCGACACGAACATCAAGGGCACCTTCCACCTCCTCGAAGCGGCCCGCCGCACCGGTGTGAAACACTTTGTCTCCGCCAGCAGCTCCTCGGTCTATGGGGTGAACAAAAAAGTGCCCTTCGCCGAGACCGATCCCATTTTGCAAACCATCAGCCCCTACGCGATGACCAAAATGGCCGGTGAGCAGATGTGCTCGAACTACAGCCATCTCTACGGCATCAAGACGGTCTCCCTGCGCTTCTTCACCGTCTATGGCCCGGGCCAGCGCCCTGATCTGGCCATCTCCAAATTCACCCGCCTCATTGAGGATGGCAAACCCATCGACAAATTCGGCGACGGCACCACTCGGCGCGACTACACCTACGTCAACGACATCGTGGACGGCATCATCGGCGCGTTGAACTACCGCACCGGCCCGATCTGCGACATCTTCAACCTCGGCGGCTCCCAGAACGTCTCGCTCAACGATCTCATCGCCACCATCGAGCAGGCGCTTGGCAAAAAAGCCACCATCAACCAGCTTCCCGAGCAGCCCGGCGACGTGCCCATCACCTCCGCTGACGTGAGCAAGGCGAAAGCCCTCATCGGCTTCAAGCCCACCACCTCCATTGCCCAAGGCGTGCCGAAATACGTCGAATGGTTCCACGACATGCGTTCTCGCGGCATCGCCGTGTGTTAACCTCAAAAATGCGGCGCTGACACGGTGCCTTCCTCAATCTCCTGGCGCTTCTTGCGCACGATGCCATCGGCGATTTCGAGGACCATTTCCTCCAGCAGCAGTCGCAGGTGGCTGCCGGGGCGGTAATCCGCAGGTGCGATGTGTTTCACACGGTCGGCGATGCCGGTGAGCTGGTAGCATTTGCGGAAGCTGCTGCGGCTTGGCTCGTCGGGGTTGTAAACCGCCACCGCGTGGCCGCCATAGCGCTTCATCAGTGTGAAGCACGGCACATCTGTCGGCCCGTCGCCCACATAGATCATGTGCTGGAACGGGATCGGCCGCAGTTCCGGGGCCATGTGATCGTTCACGTCCTCGTGCGGTTCCAGCATGCCTTTGTTGATGCGGAAAATGTACTGCGTCTTCGTCGTGTGGCTGATGACGCGCTTCGGAAAGGTAATGCGCCCGTTCTTGTCCTCGCCGAACTCGCAGCCAAAGATGCGCTTCACGAACGGTGCCAGCGCCGAGCCATCCAGCAGCGCCTTCAGGCCGCTGGAGATGATGTAGTGCTCGACTTTCACGCCTAGCAGCCGGTGCTGGTCATTGAGCACGGCATTCAGCTCACCGAACAGCTCCGGCACCCCTTTGTAAAAACACAGCTTCTCGCCGAGCTTCCGCAAATCTTCATTCGTGGGCCGGTCCATGTCGAGGTAGTCGAGCATGCATTTCAGGTAGGCCAGTTCGCCATCGTAGCCCTCGGTGTCCACCAGCTCGCGGCTGCGTTTCCAGAACTGCCCCGGATTGATCCCAAAGTGCGGGAACAGCGTCTCATCCTGCATGTAAGTCGGGCTGAGCGTCTGGTCGTAATCGTAGATGATGCCGATGGTGGTCTGCTGGGAAGCCATGGAGGGAGTTTGCGATGGTTGGCTGTGGTTGGCAATCGTTTGCAGTGGTTTGAAACAATCGCCAACCACGGCAAACCTCAGACCAGCGCCTTGAACGCGCCAGCGAGTGTCGGCTGCTCAAAACCGTAGCCCATCTCCGTCGCAACGCGAGGAATCACTCGTTGCCCGCCCAGCAGCATCTCCTCCGCCATGCCGCGCAGCAGCAGCTTGAGAGCAAAGGCTGGCGCGTGGAAAAAAGCCGGGCGCTTCAACGCCGCAGCCAGCTTTTGCGTGAACTCCGCGTTCGTCACCGAGTCCGGTGCGCACAGGTTCACCGGGCCTCTCACAGTCTCGGTCTCAATCGCCTTCAAAATGATCCCCACGGCATCCTCGACGTGAATCCACGCCATCCATTGCTTGCCTGATCCAAGCCTGCCGCCGAGTCCGAGGCCAAACACACGCTTCAAAAGCGGAAACGCCCCGCCCGTCGGCCCCAGCACCATGCCCGTGCGCAGCAGCACCGCACGCATGCCCAGCGTTTCAGTGCTCAGGGCGGCCCTTTCCCAGCCAACGCAGACATCCGCCAAAAAGCCTTCGCCATGCGGCGAATATTCATCCACCGGCTCATCACCGCTGTCGCCATAAAAACCGGCACCTGAGGCACAAACCAACACCTTGGGCCGGTTTTCTGGTTTCCACGTCGCCAGATGCGCCACGAGCGCCTCCGTGAAATCCACGCGGCTTTGCCAGATGCGTTTCCGCTTCTCCGCTGTCCATAGGCCCATCAGTGACTCGCCCGAAAGATGAACCAATGCGTCCAATTTCGTCTCCGGCAATGCATGCGGCGCTTCGGTGCGCTGACGAAGAGTTTCAGCGGCATTCGACACCATGCGTCGGCCGCGCGAATAGCCCACCACCTCATGCCCGTGGCTCGCGGCACAGGCCGCGAGATGACCGCCAATGAATCCCGTCGCTCCTGTGATGCCGATACGCATGCACATCATACGGGTTTGCGCCCTGGTTTGACGCATTTCACTCCTCGCTGCGCTATTCCAAATCCAGCTCCGGCTTGAAATCCGACGCGTGATACGAGCTGCGCACCAGCGGTGCGCTGGCCACATGGCGGAAGCCTTTTTTCAGGGCGATCTGCTTGTAGTTCTCAAACGTGTCCGGGTGGATGTACTCGATCACCGGCAGATGCTGCGCGGACGGGCGCAGATACTGGCCCAGCGTCAAAACGGTCACGTCATGCTCACGCAGGTCGTCCATCGCCTGAAACAACTCCGTCTCCGTCTCGCCGAGGCCGAGCATGAGCCCACTCTTCGTGGCGCATTTCGTGCCAAGCTCCTCCGCCATCGCCTTCGCGCGCTTCAGCACATGCAGGCTGCGATGATACATCGCCCGGCTGCGCACCAGCGGCGTCAGACGCTCCACCGTTTCCAGGTTGTGATTGAAGATGTGCGGCTTCGCTTTCATCACCACTTCCAGGGCATCGTCCTTGCCATTGAAGTCGGGAACGAGGATCTCAATCGTGATCGTCGGCACCGCCTCGCGCACGGCTTCAATCGTCCGCGCAAAATGCTCCGCGCCGCCGTCTTTCACATCATCCCGCGCCACGGCGGTGATCACGATGTGGTTCAAGCCCATGCGCTTCGTCGCCTCGGCCACGCGTTGCGGCTCGTCCGCTTCCAAAGCGAAAGGTTTCGCCGTTTTCACCGCGCAAAAGCCACAGGCCCGCGTGCAGCGGTCTCCCGCGATCATGAACGTCGCCGTGCCCTGGCTCCAGCACTCCCAGCGGTTCGGGCATTGCGCCTCCTCGCACACGGTGTGCAGCTTCAGGTCCGTGATCAGCCCTTTGGTGCTCCAAAACTTCGGATCACGCGGCAAAGTCACGCGAATCCAGTCCGGCTTTTTGTCGCGGTGCAGGGCGGGGTCGATTTTCGGGGTCATGGGAGCCGCATGCATCGCAA
>Ga0209573_1001450_pt1 | contig 36676 bp, 22 predicted proteins | sample TNRBio252014_DNA_FD_185870 | JGI IMG/M metagenome (GOLD analysis project Ga0209573, IMG submission 185870) | Wastewater treatment Type I Accumulibacter community from EBPR Bioreactor in Madison, WI, USA - TNR Reactor_6/25/2014_ DNA (SPAdes)... | ecosystem: Engineered > Bioreactor > EBPR >...
CGGCGCACCATTCGATGAGATAGCGCACCAGCGTCTTCGGCACGCCGGAGTTCACATGATACATCGACATGTGGTCGCCATTGAAGGTACACCAGCCCAACGCCGCTTCGGAAAGATCACCCGTGCCCACAACGATGCCGCCGGTCTTGTTGGCAATGTCCATGAGGATCTGCGTGCGCTCGCGTGCCTGCGAGTTCTCGTAAGTCGCGTCGTGCTGCGTTTCGGAATGCCCGATGTCGGCAAAGTGCTGCCGCACCGCCTCATTGATCGAAATCGTGCGCAGTTCGATGTTCAACGCCTCGGCGAGTTGCTCCGCATTGCCCTTCGTGCGCGTCGTGGTGCCGAATCCTGGCATGGTGATCGTCAAAGCGGCGCTTGACGGCATGCCGGCGCGTTTCAGCGCCTCTAGCATCACCAGCAGTGCCAGCGTTGAGTCGAGTCCGCCAGACAAACCGAGCACAGCGGTCTTCGCGCGAGCTTGTTTGAGCCTGCGAGCCAGTCCGGTGGCCTGAATCGCGAAAATCTCCTCGCACACCGCCGCACGATCCACTTTTGCCGAAGGCACGAAGGGATGCGCGGAAATCGTGCGCAACAGTTTGTCATCGCCGCCCAAAGCAGGGCCGAGATCGAAGGTAATGCGATGCATCGGCATCGTGCTGGCTTCATCGCGGAACGACGAGCTTTTCAGCCGGTCGTGCGCCAGATGCTGCACATCGACATCGGCAACGATTTGCCGTGTCTCGAAGGAAAAACGCTCGCTCTCGCCCAGGAGGATGCCGCTTTCAGCCACGAGGCAGTGGCCCGAATAAACCACGTCCGTGCTGGATTCACCCGCTCCGGCACCCGCATAGACATAGGCCGCCAGACAACGTGCCGCCTGCTGTGCCACGAGGTGACGGCGATACGGTGCTTTGCCCAAAACTTCGGTGCTGGCCGATGGATTCGCCAGCAGCGTGGCTCCGGCAAGAGCCAGATGGCTCGACGGCGGAATCACCGTCCACAAATCCTCACAAATCTCGACGCCGAGCACGAATCCGGTCACATCGCGGGCCTCAAACAGCAGTTCCGCGCCGATGGGCACGTCTGCCCCATCCAATCGTACCGTGCTCGCATTCAGCGTGTGCGCGGGCGAGAACCAGCGCCGCTCGTAGAACTCGGATGAATTCGGTAAAAACGTCTTTGGCACCAACCCGAGCACGCGGCCCTTCGCCAGCACCGCCGCCACGTTGTAAAGCCGGTCCTGCACCAGCAGCGGCAGTCCCACGACCAAAACCGTCGGCAAATCATGCGTCGCCTGCGCCAGTTCGCCCAAACCGCGCACCGCAGCCGTTCGCAGCGCCTCGGTATGAAACAAATCAGCGCAGGAATAGCCCGTGAGGCTAAGTTCCGGGAAAACGACGAGCCTGCATCCTTGATGCGCCAGCGAACGTGCCTCCCGCGCGAGAATCGCGACATTCTTCGCCACATCTCCCAGCACCAGTTCCGGCGACACTGCCGCCACTCGCACGAAACCAAGTCGTTCGCGGGTCGAGGTCGGGGGAGGGGATGCCTGCTGCATTCGAGAGCTTAGCACGCAGAGTTTGGGCTGCGCTAGGATTTATGAGTCGAGCGGCTGCGTCTCATGTCATGTGATCACTCTCCGAAAAACGGAATCCCCAGCTTCTTCGCGAGCCGCCTCGGCCGGCGCATTGCTTCTTCCATGCGCTGGGCTTCGTCGGCTCCGCGCAGGTCTTTGCAGGCGGGATGCGCTTCTGGCGCGGCGATGAGGCCGAGCTGGTGCAGCACATGCGCGGTGCTGTGCTTGTAGGGCGAGGCGCTCATGCGCTCGTCGAGACGGAAGACGAGGTCTTCGAAGGATTGGAAGGCTTCAAAGAGCTTGTAAACCCGCGTGTCGAAGCGACCGGTGCCGGTTTTGAATTGCTTGTCGGCCACGCTGTCGAGCAGCCACATGTCGCGGGCGGCGCAGATGAGCGGGCAGGCGCTGACGCCCGCGCCGATGAGCAGCGGCAGGCCGAGCTTGATGGCGGTGGCGATGCCGTAGTCGTCGCCGCTGTGCGGGGAGAAGGGCAGGTTCAGCCCTTTGCACATCGCGGCCCAGTAATGGAAGTGCGGTTCGTCGAGCGTGCTGACCTTGCCACCGACATACGCGGGATGCAGCGCGATCTCATGGAACAGCCACGGATCAAACGGCGTGGCCCAGGATACGAAGGACGGCTCCAGCGCATGGGCGATGCCGGGGCGGATCAAATGCTCAGCGATTTGAAAGTAGGCGTCGCGTCGCGGCTCGTTTTCCAGCGTGTTGAGCAGCTTGCTGGTCATGATCATCATCTCGCAGTTGTCATGCTCCTGCGCGATGTCGAGCAGCGGCCAGTAGCGCTCGGCTTTGAACGCGGTGTCGTTCTCCGCGCCGCGTGCGGTGACGCCGGCGATGAAGCGCTGCTGGGGAAACTCGGCACGGAAGCGCTTCAGCACCTCGGCATAGAGATCGTTGTCGAGATCGAAGATGTAACCGGTATCCGCATTGAGCACGAAGACCATCTCGACGCCGTAATGCGCGGCGCATTGCTGCATCCAGCGCACGCTCTTGTTGAAGCCTTCCCAGTCGGGCTTCTGGTCCTTGAACGGCAGCAGCGTGGCGACGCAGAGCCGCGCCTTTGTGGTGTGATCGACGAGTTCCTCCTCGCTCGTATAGGCCCAGACCGTCTCGTTCCAGGCGGTGGACGGTTTGAGATCGGCGGGATTCGAAATGAGGGCGCGGGTGTCAGGCATCCAGCATTTAGAGCATGATCGGCCCGAGGGGCCAAGACGAATTCCGAATGCCTGAGATCGGAAATTCTGATCAGCGCACGATCTCCAGCGTCCCCGCCGCGCCAGCAGGCCAGTTCGCGCCTTCTTTGACCCACTTCGTGAGGATGGCGTATTCGTCCTTCGTCAGGCGTTCGCCCACAGCAGGCATGACGCTGACGTTTTGATGCGCGGAATGGACATTGGCAACGAGCAGGCTGTTCTCAGGATGTCCGGGTACGATGTAAGCGCCCAGCGCCCCCGAACGCATCGCCTGCGTGCGGTTTTCGAGGCTCATGTGGCCCGGCAGCGCCTTGTGGTTGTGGCACATCACGCATTTCCGCTCCAACACCGGCTTCACATGCGCCACGAAATCCACCGGGGCGAATTTCGCGGCCTTGATCGACTCCTTGCTCAGCACGTTCTCTCCCATCGGCTTCGTTTCCGGGTCAGGCGGCGTGGCGCAGGAGACGAGGACGAAAGCGGAGAGCAGGCTGGAGAGGCGGCGGATGTTCATAGGACAATGAGAATATGAAATACTGGCGCATGCAATGCGGCTGTCTGCTCATTTCTTGAACGCCTTCTCGGCTTTCACGCCCTTGCCCTCGTTTTGCAGCTTTTTGGACCACGCGGCTTTGTTGTCGTCGTTGAGGTCGGTGAATCTGCTCTTCACATTGAAAAGGTAGTCGTCTTTGCTCAGTGGTTTGCCAGCAGCGGGTGCTGCGGGTTGCAACCGGGGAGAGCCGTTGGTCGGTTGCGGAGCGGGTGTCTGCGCCATCTGCGGCGGCATCAAGGGGGTGGCGCTGCGATGAATCGCGTAGCGGTTGTCACCGAGTTTCACCACCACGGTGGCATGGCCGTGGATGCCGTTGGCGCTGAAGGCTCCACGTGGATCAGTGCGGCCTTTCTGCGGCTGCGCGGAGCCGCTGCTGTCATAGACGGCGATGTCGGCATCGGCGACGTAGGCGTTGCGGGCGGTGTCGCGCAATTGGACGCGGATGCTGCCGTTCGTGACGTCCTCATGGGTCTCAAGCTCCAGCGTGGTGAGCAGCACGAGACCGCTGGTCATCTGCGAATCGCCACGGCAGATCACGAGATAAGCGCCCTCGTCTTTGAGCGGCAGCTCGATGCTGCGTTTTTTCCACGCATAGTCGAGTCCATCTCCCAGCGGCACCTTCATCTCGGCCTGCGGCGTGATGCCGGAGAGATTCACACCGCTGACTCTGCTCAGGTCCTTTTGACGCTCATGCAGCTTCATCAAATCGACGCGGTAAATGAGCAGCGCGGCCTCCTTCACGTTGCGGTGGTCGAGTTCGAGCTTCACCGGCTGGCCGGGCTTCACGCGTGTCGCATGCGGCAGCTTCACGCCTTTCTCCTGGAGCACACTGATGGACTCGCGGGCATCGTCGAATTCGTCCTTCACCTTCTCATACCAGCGGATCGCCTCGGCGGCCTTGCCCTGCGCGTGATGAATCTGCGCGGTGATGTAGCGCGCGTTCGGCGCGTCCTCGCTCGTGCCGGAAGCCACCGGAGCGGCGGCGGCGAGCGCCTCGGGGAACTGATACTGCCAGAAGCGGCCCAGCGCGGTCATGTAATGGAAGTTGTTGAGGAAGCTGCTCTTCTTGAACGTCATCGCGGGGTTTCCGGCCGTGGTGACGACGCTGGCGTAGTCCTTGAGATCGAAGAACACGTTCGTGAGGCTGAAGGCCGCATCGTCGGCGAGGTCGTCCTTCGCATGCAGCGTCACCAATTGCCGCAGCAAGTCGCGGCTGCGTTCCAGGAGCTGGTTTTTCGTCCACTTCGCCGCGCCGGGGCGCAATGGCACGGTGGCAGGATCGACCGCGAACTCCTGGAAGCGCTGCCCGAGGCTGAAGAAGGCCAGCAAACCGTCCGCGCCATCGGGATACTCCATCCACAAGCCGGTTTGATGCTCCGCACTTCCCGGAAAATCACCAGCGGTCTCCATGGCGGCGCTCACGCCCGCGTCGCTGACGAAGCTGCTGTCCATCGTCGCGCGGTACACGAGCCAGGCACGCTCAAACTCACCGATCTGGCGATACGCTGCCGCGACCTTCAATATCTTGTCGAAGGGAATGACGATGTCGGGATGCCGCTCGCTCAGCGCCTCGAACAATTCAACGACCTGCTTCGCGTCCATGCCTTCACGCGACGTGTGAATCCACAGCAGCATGCGCGCGATGTCACGCTCATTGGACTTCAATCCAGCGTCGTTGCGCACGGCTTCGAGATGCGGCAGGGCGGCATCGAGGTCGTTCTCATTGAACAGCAGTTTCGCCAGCACCAGGTGCTCATAACCATTCATCACATACGGGTCAGGAGAGGGCTTGCCTGGCTCCAGAATGGTCAGTTTTCCTTCTGGGCCGGCATTGAAGCGGGTTGGGCGGCAGGCATCACGCACACGTGTATGCGGAATGCGATAGATGCCTGGATGCAGGGCGATGATGTCGTAGCTGATGTCCGTCATGACATCCGTGGAGAAGTGACGTGGAATGAACCACAGCCGCAGCATGCCGGGCAGTTGCTCCACTCGGGCCGCAGCACCCACCAACGAATCTGGGACATACATGCAGCCGCCGGGCAATGGCTCATCAATGATGACGTAGCCGTTCTGCATCTCCTTCGGCGGACCCAACTCGAGATTCACCCGGATACGCTGCCCATGCGATGAAATGCGCACTGGAGAACTTCCCGGTGCATCAACCGGCACATCATGATGCCGCAGGCTCTCATGGAACCAGGAACGCCTGACCACCGAGGGCAAATCCGCGACTCGCGCCGCTTTCAAATCGACAGGCTTCTCGTTGATGAAAGTCGTGAGGACGATGGGCGTGCCCTTGCTGTCCTTCCAGCTCAGGCCGAGATGAATCTTGCCATCAGCGCTCGGTTTGGGTGCGGGGATCTGAATCTTCTCACCCGAGGCGACGTTCCGCGTCTCGCCATTCAGCGTGAGCTTCATCTCCTCGGCTTCAGGAGCCTGATGCAGCCCAGTGCTGATGAAATGCTCGGCCAGCGCCGCTGTCCAAAGCCCCTGCAAGGCCGACTGTGCCCCCAGATCGACACCCAGCCGCTGCATGAGCGCCTCCGCCGCTTTCTTGGCCAACGTGGAGTCAGCTTGAGTCTTCGCCGCCGCATAAAGCACGATGGCAGTGGTGTCGTCGTCGCTGCTGAGGCGTGAGGTCGTCTTGCTGCCTGCCCACGCTGGCTTGGCTTCGAGCGCCTTCAGCAGTTCCTTCGCCTCATCGACTCGATTCATGCGCTGGAACGCCGCTGCCAGCCAAGCGAGCGCCGGATCGTTCAGCTTGGCGCGATCCCGATACATGCGGTTCGCCACCGAGAAGTCCGCCTCATTTACGCAGGCCAGCGCATGCAGAATGACTGCCGACTTGTCCGGCTCATCCGGTGGAATGATCGCCAGTGCCTTCTTCAAATACGCGGAAGCTGCTTTCAGCGTGGCGTCCTCCACTTCCAATCCGAGCGCTTTCGCCTCCACCAGTGCCCACAGCGCAAGGCTGGTCACAATGCTGTCATGCTGCCACTCCACGTCCTGCCACGGCCAGCCGCCATCGCGCTGGGTGATTTGGAGTTCGGAGATGAGCAGGCGGAGCGCACCCTCATTGAGTGGTTTGCCTGCCCGCGAGGCGGAAACCTGGTTCAACAAACGACTCGCCGCAGTTTGCGAGAAGGAATGCATCGATTGCAGCAGCATGCTGCGTGATGAAAACACACTCACTTGCAGATGCTGTGATGGATGGCCTGCGAACGCGACATCCCCGGAGTTCAAGGCGATGTTTGCGGCATGGGCGCGAAGCATTTCGCCGGCAGGCAGCACCATGTAGTTGGCAGACTGCGCCAGCACGCCCTTCGCAGTTTTGGCGGAACCCGTGGCGATGCTCAGGCCGGGTGCCGCTGAAGATGCCACCGAATCAAAGATCACTTCAGTCGTGGTTTCAGATTTGAGGCTCACCCTGCGCTTCTGATTGCTGGTGGAGTCAAAAATCGCCTCGGCGCTGGTTTCGCCTGCTGGAGCACCATGCAGCAGCATTCGTGGAGTGAAGCTGTCGCCAGAAGTGAGCGCATTTGGCGACCGCACCTCGACATCAAAATCGCGCTTCGTGATCATCTCCTTCTCCGCCTGTCCCACATTTGTTGTCACGGTGCAGCCACGGCTGGACAAACGCCAGGCACCCGCGGCACCGGGCGCTGTCACGGACACCTTGACCTTGCCGCTGGCATCAGTGACGAGCGGGCAATGCCACTGCGCATCCGGCGCGAACGGCTTGCCGCCAGGACGACCATCGGCGGTTTGGAAGGCGAGGGCACCGATGATCGGCTGATCTCCGGCTCTCAGTCCCGAGACAACTTGCGCAAACTGAGGATCGGTGGCGACACCGGCAAAGGAGAAAATCTGCGGGGAGGAGGAAGATCCATTCACCGCGAAGGTTCCGTTTCCAACGCCCAAGGCGTTGAGAGTATTGCCTCCGCTGATCGCCCCGCTCCCGCTCACCACCATGCCTCCGCCTGCAGCGATGGCACTGCCGAAGTTGACCGAAAAGCCTTCGATGTTTGATGAAGAACTATCGCCCACGAAATTCACCGTCTGGGGCAATTGCGGTGGGTCAAACTCGGTGGGGTTGGTGAAATCTCTTTGGGCGAGCAGATTGTCGATGCCATTGGCTCTACTTTGTCTTCCTCGGCTCGTCTGTTGATACCAAACGCTTCGCTCGCGTCCCTCCATCTCGCGCAAGCGATCGACATGGGACTGCATGTGCTCGGCGATTTCGATGACGTTCCCGGATTCGTCGCGAGTCAGGAATTTGGAGGCGGCACGATGCTGGAATCCGGCGTTGCTGTTGATACGCAGGCTGGTGGCGCGGCGCAGGCTGCCGTGGAAAAAGTCGTCGATGTTTTCGGTGCCATCCGGGTATTGCGCAAACAGCGCGGCGCTGGCGAGTGCGAGGCTCAGCTCGGCGGCGACGGGTTTGCCGTTTGCATCGGTGGTGGTGAGGGTGATCTCGGCGGCTTCGCCGGGTTTCACCGCTTGAGCGGGTGTTTGAATTTCAATCTTGAGCGGACGCTTCACCGCGAAGCCCTTGCGGGCGCTGTGCAGCTTGTCGCCGTCGAGGCAGGCGATGCTGACTTCGAAGTGCGGCCAGTGCGTGGCGGCGATGGTGACGGGAAGTTCGTTGTGACCGGGCGCGAGCTTGAGAATGCGATGCTCGATCATCTCCTCGCCCGCGAGTGTGACGAGCGCGAGCGGGGCGGCGATGCGGCTGTGCGCATCGACCTTGAACGCGGCTCCTTCGTTGACTTCGTCATCGTCGCTGAACAGGCGCAGCTTCGTCGTGTCCTCGGGGCCGGATGCCTTCACGCTGCTGGTGATCTCGACGACATTGCCGCGTGCGTCGGCGGCCTGCGCGTGAAGCTGATGCGGCACGGCGGATTGCAGCACCACGGTGGAGCTGCCGAGGCCGGTGGTGGCATCGGTTTGCACGGTGAACTCCGCGATCCGCGCCGGAGCGCTGGCGTTTGGGATGTAAACGAGTCCCGGCAGGCCGGAGAGCACCGGATTCGCTGGCTGCGTGTCGAGACGCGAGAGCGTGACCTTCACCGATGTCGCAGCAGGCTTGCCACGATGATCGAGCGCCTTCACACGAATGAGCGCAGGCTCGTCGGTGAGAGCGGGCGCTGGCACGCGATCCCACACGAGCCGCAATCCAGCGCTCAAAATGGCGACGGTGTGCGGCACGCTGCGGCGGCGTGCGGGCAGTTCGGCGTTGAAAGACACAAAGCTGCCGGGTTGAAACGCCGTGGTCTCCTGCGTGAAGGTGAAGGTGCCGTCTGCGTTCGTTTTTCCTTCGAGCAGCCGCCCATCTGGCATGCGCAGACGCACCGGCTCGTCCGCGAGCGGCGCACCCCAGGAGTAACTCACGCGCAGAGTGCCTTCGATTCGATCGCCGCGAAACACGGCCTCCGGTTTCGTCTCGATGACGGCGCTGATTTCCTCGATCTCGAATTCCTTCACCTCAAACCACGCGCTGTGCGATTCATCGCCCTCCACGGCCTTCGCGGTGATGCGATAGCTGCCCACCGGCGTGCTGGCGGGCAGGGGGACGCTATGCGTGAAGGTACCGAAGTCGCCGAGCTTCGACTTCATGCGGCGCAGCACGCGTCCGCCATCATCCGTGATGCTGATGTTGTATTCACGGCCCACGGGCACGCTGTAAGCGCCGTCCAGCACATCGCGGATGATGCCGCGGAAGTGAACCGCATCGCCAGCACGGTAGGCGGGCTTGTCCGTGTAAATGAAACCTCGTCGTGACAGCGCCACGCTGTCGCGGTCCGTGCCGCCGCCGGTGATTTCCTGCGTCATGCCGCGCAGATTGAGCCGCTGGATCGCCACGCCCGTTTCCGTGCGCACATGCACGCAAAGATCGGCGGCCTCGCGGATCATTTCGCCACGGAGGCGAAACACACCGTCCTTTGCCGTTTTGCCCTGGCCGATGATTTCCTTCCCGTTGCTGATCAACACCTCCGCGTCGGCCACGGCGACGCCTTTGACGCGATCCTGCACAAACACGAGCGCTTCCTTCCACGCGGACTGCACGATGAGGTCGATGTCGCTGCGAATGACAATGGTGCTGGCCTGCCAGTCTTCGCCCTCGACACGGATGAGGCAAACGCCGGGCTTCGCATCGTCAAACGGCACGTCGATGGCTTGTTCGATGGGTTTGAGCCGGGTATAATTGGCGACCGCGACCTCCCACGTTTTGTCCGGCTGGATCAAGTCGATGTCGAGCGAGCCGATGCCAGCCGCGCCATCGAGGCGATGACGGCTGCGGAAGAAGTCCTCGAGATTCAGGGTGTAGCGCGAGACCTTGAGCTTTTCGAGGTTGCGCACGTTCACCCGTATCTGCGCGGTTTCGTTGGTGCGGAAGGTGCGCGGCGTGCGCAGCGCCAGCGAGCGCTCCGGCATCATCGCGGCGCGTTCGGCAGCCAGTTGCTTCCAGCCGCCCCAGTTGAGGCGTTGGAAGGTGTTCAGCGCATCCTCATGCCGGTCCAGATGCTCCGCCTGAATCACACCGGTGCGGTAGAGCGCGAGCGAGGCCTCCTCGCTCTGCGGATGCTTGATGATCAGGCGTGCCCACTCGGCGATGGCGCTTTCAAACAGCGGTCTGGCCTTGGCGGCGTCCTTTTCCTTCAACGCGGTCGCGTAAGGCCATTGCCCGTTTAAGAACAGCAACTGCGCGCAGCGAGCGTCGAGGGGATGCGCGGCGATGAAGGCATCGAAGCGCTTCGTGGCTTCTTCGCGGTTGTCTGCCGCCACCGCTTCGAGGCAGAGCTGAAACTCCGCCTCGATGATACGCGCCTGCGCCTGCTGCCAGAGGCCGCCATCAGGATGTTTGGCAATGTAGCCACGCCATTGCTCGATGGCCTGCGGATAACGCCGTGCGGCGAAATGCAGCGCGCCGATCTGGAAGAACGCCATCTGCCGCCATGACTCCAGACGCTCCGCCGGTGTGCGTTTGTCCATCTCGTTCGTAGCGGGCGCGGGCCAGTCGGCACGATCGTAGAGCGCCTTGCAGGCTTCGATGGCCTCATCCGGTTTGTTTTGAGCAATGAGTGCCTGCACCAGCGTCATCGCCGCCTCGGCGGATCGCGCATGGGCCGGATACGCCTTCAAAAAGGCCCGCAGCGCGGCGGTATGTTTCACCGGGTCACCGGGAACTACGAGTGCCCCGGTTACATCTCCTTGAAGTTGCACGCGCTGAAATTGTCCCTGCTGCACTTGAGGAGGGTCACCCCTCAATCTCTCTAGTGTTTCACGAGAGATGAAAACGCCTCGCTTGCCATGACTGCGGCACAGCAGCCATTCCAGTTCGCCCATGTCCGGCTTGGTGCCTGCGACGGGCGGTTTGGTCTTCCAGAGCTTCAGCATGTCCTCGGCATAGACGCGTGAAGCATCACCCGCGCCGTTGACGAGCAGGTTCTCGATGAGCATCGCCCGCACTTCCCAGCGGCGCGCGCCGGTTTCCTTCGCGGGAGTCTTCGGCACCTCGCTGCCCGTGAGACCGCGCCAGTCAGGATCAAACTCACGCAGATACGCATCACACGCGGCGGGAAAATCTTGGTGCTTCAGGATGCGGCGGATGATCGACGCGGACTGAAACAGCAGGTTCTCGCGCACGGCGGGTCCGGTTTCGAGTTCCAAGGCCTTGCGGTAAAGCGCCAGCGCCTTGTTGTAGGCGTCACCACTCACGCTTTGACCCGGTACGGCCGGCTTCGTGATCTCCTGTGCGAGGACGACGAGTGACTCGACCAGTTTTTCCTTCCGCACCGTCGCAAACAACCGTGTGGCCTCCGCGCTGTAGATCGCCTCGGCCTCCTGATGCCGTTTCAGTTCGGCGAGGCAATGCGCCTTGAGGAAGAGCGCCTTCCGCTGCCACGCGTGGCCTGCGGGCACCGCGTCGCAGTCGGTGATGGCCTTGGCGTGCTGTTTAGATTCCGACAAGGCGACGGCCCGCAGGTAATGCGCGTAACCGGCGTCCTTCTCGGCGTTGATGACCGCGTCCGTGAGCTTGGTGGCGGCGTCCTGATAGCGTTGCTGTTGCAGCAGCAGGCTGGCGTCTTCGACGGGGCCGGCATGGAGAAAAGCTGCAAACGCGAGCGTGAGAATCAGAATGATACGATGGTGCATGACGGGCTCCTTGGGTGGTTGGGCCATTATGCTCTTCCGAAGTTGCACATGGCAAGGTGCATGAGATGAGTGGCGTCAATTTACGTTCAGTTTACAGACAGCACCCCTTCCACACCATGAACCGCCGCCACTTCATCCGCTCTGCCGCAGCGCTGCCTTTCATTTCAGCGCTTGCTGCGGAGAAACCCAAGCGCCTCATCCTGCGTTCGTCGTGGCAGACGGTGAACATCGGCGACATCGCGCACACGCCGGGTGTGTTGGCGCTGCTGGAAAAACATCTGCCGGAGGTCGAGGTGCGCCTGTGGCCGAGCAAGGTGGACAACGGTGTGGAGGAGATACTGAACGCACGTTTTCCGAAGGTGAAGATCATTCGCGGCGAGGAGGTGAAGAAGGTATTCGAGGAGTGCGACTTCCTGCTGCATGGCTCCGGGCCGTCACTGGTGGCGCAGAACGATGTGGCGAAGTGGAGCAAGGCCACGGGCAAGCCTTACGGCGTGTATGGCATCACGTTCTCGTCGCAGGGGTCCACGGCGACGAAGCCGTCGTCGGACAAATCCATCTTATCGACGATCGATGTGTTCAATGGAGCGAAGTTTGTGTATTTCCGCGATTCCGTGTCGCTCGAACTCGCGAAAAGCAAAGGCTGCACCTGCCCGCTCATGGAATACGGCCCCGACGGCGCCTTTGCGGTCGATTTGAAGGACGATGCGAAGGCGGAGGCGTTCATGAAGGCCAACGGCCTCGAAGAAGGCAAATTCCTCTGCTGCATCCCACGGCTGCGCTTCACTCCCTACTGGACGATTCCCGAAAAGAAGGCAGCAAAGGACGAAACGAAACACGCCCGCAACGAGGCGATGAAGGAGCATGACTGCAAACCGCTGCGCGATGCGATTGTGAGCGTCATTCAGAACACGGACATGAAAATCCTGCTCTGCCCCGAGGACAAAACGCAGATGGCCGTGAACAAGGAGATGCTCTACGACAAGCTGCCAGAGGACGTGAAGGCCCGCGTGGTGTGGCGCGAGAACTACTGGCTCACCGACGAGGCCATCAGCACCTACCGCCGCAGCGCCGGTCTGTTTGGTCACGAAATGCACAGCCCGATCATGTGCATCGGCAATGGCATCCCGGCGATTGTCTGCCGCTGGGCGGAGCAAACGAGCAAGGGCTACATGTGGCGCGACATCGGCCTGAACGACTGGCTCTTCGACTTGGATAAGGAAGAGGAACTTCAAAATGTGGCCGCCACCGTGCTTGCGATGGCCAAAGATCCTGCCGGATCGAAGGCGAAGGCCGAAAAGGCCCGCGATGTGGTGATGGGCAAGTTCGCCGCCAGCATGGCCGTGGTGAAAAGCCATCTGCCAGCGTGAGTTGGGCTCCAGCTCAAAAATAATCCGCGTTCGGTGAACCTTTTGGATCGAAAGGCCCACGTTGGGGGTGATAGGCTGCGCATGCAGCCGGTGAATTGCCTCCCAACCGCGTGGACACCACGAACCAACCGCCCTTGCTCGAACGCCTCTTCACCGAGAGCGCGGGGGATCTGACGCGCTACTTCGCACGTCGGCATGGCGCTGCGGAAGGTGTGCAGGACTTGGTGCAGGAGACGTTTTTGGAAATGGCGCGGGGATTGCGCGATGGGAAGTCGCCGAAATGCACGCGGGGCTACTTGTTTGGCATCGCGCGGCATCTGAGCCATGCGGCGTGGTCGAAACGCGCGGAGGTGATTCCGCTGAACGCGGAGTTGCATGATGTCGCCGAGCCGATTCGGGACGACCGCGTGGAGGCCGCGCGCGAGACAATCTCGGCGCTGGAGCCGGTGCAGCGCGAGATCTTGGATCTGCGTTTCGCGCAGGGACTGTCGTATGCGGAGATCGCCGAGGCTTTGAGCATCCCGATCGGAACTGTGCGTTCGCGTTTGCATCACGCGGTCGCGGAGGTGCGGCAGCGTCTTGAATCTGAAATCAACCCCTGAAAATCATGAAACCTGAATCCCTGCACGCCTTGATCATTGACCGGCATTTCGGCGAGCTTTCACCCGAGGCCGGCGAATTGCTGGAGCATCACCTCGCGAATCATGCTGGCGCGCGCGCCGAGGCGGAGCGCATTCTGCAATCCTTGAACGTCACGCGCGATGCCGTGCTGCGGCATCCTGAACTTGGGCGTGTTCCCATCACCGAACGAGTGAGCGCGCCTGCACCACGGCGCATTTTTGTCATGCCGTGGCTGGCACGCGCGGCGGCGGTGCTGCTGCTGGCGGCACTGGTGGGGGCGGGTGGCTTTATCGCGGGCCGTTCTGGGTCACAAACCGCTTCATCTGGCCCTGCGGAGGTGCAGGCTGCTCCGCGCAGGGAAAGCCCCTGGGCACGCTACCGCATGACCTTTGATCCTGCGGGCGCGGGCATGCAGGTGGTGCGCGTGGACACGGAGATGCTCGAAAAGAAATCCATCCCATGAAAACGAAATTGAATCTGATGGTGCTTGGCATCGTCGCGTTGTGCCTCTGCGGCTGTTTCCCGGAGGAGCGCGTGTGGTGGTCGCCCCAGGGAGATCGTGCGATTGTTCTGATCGAGGATCGCCTGCATCTCGTGGGCGCGGATGGCGGACTGGGGGAGCCGCTCGTGCATGACATATCCATGGAGCATGGGCTGGTGAAAACCGTGAGCTGGCTGCCTGATGGTGGCGGCTTTGTGTGCCAGCGCACGCGGGTGATCCCGCGCTGGGATGAGGCGAGGATGCTGATCCCGACGGAGGAGGTGGAGTCGGTGGAAAAAATGCTGCCGGTGGTGCTGCCGCTGTTGGAAGCCGCCGTGAAGCTGGCGGATCATGCGAAGACGCTGGAAGAGGCCGTCACGGCGCTGCCATCGGCGCAGAGGCAGCGTTTTGGCTGCGCTGTACGTCGTGTCTTTGAGCAAGATGCGGCGGCGCTGGAAAAACTGCTGCTGGCACTGCCCCAGGGCGCAGACATCGTGGCCTCGCTGAAGAAACCGGGCTCGGGCTATGAGGTGAGCGAGTTGTGTGTGTTTAAACTGGAGGGGGGGCGAATTGCCGAGCCACGCACGCTGGTTCGCAGCCTGCTGAAGCCGGCGCTGCTGCCGCGTGTTTCGCCCAAGCATGATGCGCTGGCGTTTCTGCGGCTGGATGACGATGGCGAGAGCGTGGCGCTGGAAGTGTTGACGCTCGATGGCCGCGCCGGGTTCACGGTTGCGCGCCAAGTGTCCGCCGCGTTTGACTGGACGCCAGATGGCCGCTCGCTGGTCTTCATGGCTCCCATCGGTGGCGAGGGCGAGAAGCTGCAGAGCATTCATAGCATCGCGGTGGTGCAGGAGCATGGCGCGTTGATGAAACCGCGTTTTGAAAAGCAGAAAGATGGCAAGCTGTTGGAGGTGCGGGGCGTGGACCGCCTGACGGAGCCGGTGACTTTGGCCATGGCCATCACGCTGAACCGCCCGGTTTTGCAGGTGCTGGCGGATGGCCGCGTGCTGTTTGCCAGCCAGCCGGTGACACTGCCCGCCACCGGCAGCGGGCCGGAACTGGAGCCGCGTCTGTTTGTGATCAGCGCGGATGGCAAAACGGTGCAGCCGGTGCCGGCGGCGCGTGGCGATCTGCCGGTGAATCTCGCCTATTTTACCGCCTCGCCAGATGGCAAACGCGTTGCCGTGGTCGAAGGTGAGACAGACGCCGTTGCCGTGGTGGAGATCGACACCGGCAAAACACAGATCATCTCTCCTCCGCATCCACGCTGGCAGTGCCGCACCATGCCCGCGTGGAAATCCGCCACCGAACTGACCTTCGCCGCATTGCATGATGGTGCGCCTGCGTGGATGCTGTGGAGCGAAGGCGTGCCGCTGCGCTGCATCAGCGAATCCTGGTCGAAAACCAAAACCGCCAAGTGGCTGGAGCAAAAGAGCGACAGCACCACGAACCCCGCCCCGATCGCCAAACCCGATTCCACCCGATGAAAAACACGCTTTCATTTCTACTCGTGGTTGGCGGCCTTCACGGCGCCGACACAGCCTTCTTTGAATCGAAGATCCGTCCCGTGCTCGTGAAGCACTGCTACGAATGCCACTCCGCAGAGTCCGGCAAATCGAAGGGCGGGCTGATGCTCGACACGAAACACGGCATCCGCGAAGGCGGCGAGACAGGGCCGGCGGTTGTACCCGGCGATGTGGCGAAAAGTCTGCTGCTCACCGCGATCAAGCACAGCGATCCTGATCTCGAAATGCCGCCGAAGGAGCCGCAACTGCCGAAAGCGGTCATCGCGGACTTTGAAACATGGATCAAGGCCGGTGCTGACGATCCGCGTGAGTCAGCGGTGAAGGCTACGGAGCGTCCGCCGGTGGATGTGGCGGCTGGAAAGCAGTTTTGGAGCTACAAGCCGCCTGTGATGCCGAAACAGGCATCCGGCGGCATGGATGGCTTCATTCGTGAAAAGCTGGCGGAGGCGGGTTTGAAGGCCGCGCCTCCTGCGGAGCGCGTGGTTCTGCTGCGGAGGCTTTCTTTTGATCTTACCGGCCTGCCGCCGTCCGACGTGTCAGACAAGTCAGACTTGTCCGACTATGAAAAGCAGGTGGACGCGCTTCTCCAAAGCTCCCGCTTCGGTGAGCGCTGGGGGCGCCACTGGCTAGATGTCGTGCGCTACGCCGAATCCAACGGTCGTGAGTCCAATCTGACCTTCCCGCACGCGTGGCGTTACCGCGACTATGTCATCGACGCGGTGAACGCGGACGTGCCGTATGACCGCTTCATCACGGAGCAGATCGCGGGTGATTTGCTTCCCGCCAAAGACGACGCCGAGCGTGCGCGTCTGCTCACCGCGACCGGATTTCTCGCCATGGGGCCGAAGGGGCTCAATGAGCAGAACAAGGCGCAGTTCGCCGCGGATGTGGCCGATGAACAGCTCGACACGGTGACGCGTGCCGTGATGGCCAGCAGCATCGCCTGCGCGCGCTGCCATGATCACAAAACGGAACCCTTTAGCATGGAGGACTACTATGGCCTCGCGGGCATCTTCAAGAGCACGCAGACCTTTTACGGGAACTGGATCGATTCCGAAAACAACAACCATGGCCATCTCATCCGCCTGCCGGAACTGCCTGGACAGCCCATCGTCGGCAAATCATTGCCTCATGCCCGCGTGAAGCAGCTCAAGACCGATCTGGCGAAGCTGAACGCTGATGAGATGGAACAGAACAAGTACATCGCGAAGGCAAAGATTGAGAACCGCGACATCAGCGGCGAGTTCAACAAGCTGCTCGGCAACGCGCTACGCATCCTCTGGACGCGTGGCGGCGTGGAGGGTGCGTTGGAGGCGGTGGATGACAAAGGTCGCGCCCTGCCGCTGTGCATGGGAGTGAAGGATGCGAAACGCATCACCGATTCGGCGCTCTACGAGCGCGGCGAGATCGCGCATCCTGGAAAGACCGTGCCTCGCGGCTTTCCACGCGTGATGGATTTGAAGATCTCCATGCCAAAGGAACAAAGCGGTCGCCTTGAACTCGCGAAATGGCTCACCAGCCGCGAAAACCCGCTCACCGCACGCGTGATGGTGAACCGCGTGTGGCGGCATTTGTTTGGCGCGGGCTTGGTGCGCACCGTCGATAACTTCGGCTTCAGTGGCGAGCGCCCAAGCCATCCCGAGCTGCTCGATTACCTCGCGATCAAGTTCATGGACAGCGGCTGGTCGGTGAAGAAACTGATCAAGGAGATCGTGATGTCGGAGACCTATCGTAGAACGAGTTTTCCAACTCGTTCTGAAACCGAGTTGGAAAACTCGGTTTACGTCGATCCCGACAACCGCTTCCTCTCCCATGCGAACAAACGCCGTCTCGATGCTGAAGTGATTCGCGACTCGATGCTCGCCGTGTCTGGCTTACTCGACACCTCACGCCGTCCCGGATCGCTCGTGGCGGAACTGGATGGGCAGTCGGTGTCGCTGATTGGCTTCAACACGAAACTGCCGCCTGATCTCGACGGCTCGCATCGGCGCTCGATTTATCTGCCCGTGATTCGCGATCATCTACCGGATGTGCTGGAGCAGTTTGATGTGGCGAATCCAAATCTGGTGACGGGTGATCGCGATGTGACCAATGTGCCGCTGCAAGGCTTGTACCTGCTCAACGGCCCCTTCGTGCAGGAAATGGCCGCCGCGCTTGCCAAACGCATTCAATCAGCTCCCAATCAAATCGAACTCGCGTTTCAGATATGCTTCAATCGCACGCCAGACGCGCAGGAAACCGCCCTTGCCGAAAAATTCCTCCGAACCAACTCCGCCGACGAATCCAAGCTGCTGGCGGCCTTCTGCCAGTCCCTGCTGGCGAGCGCGGAGTTCCGATTTGCCGATTGAACCTCTCATGACCACACGCGTTCTCATTTTTTTTGTTCTTGGCCTGATTTCGCCGGTTGCGATGGCAGAGGCACTGAAGCCCTGCCGCATCGAAGTGATCGAAAAAGGCAGCGGCTGGCCGGTGCCGCTCGTGGAATTGCGCACGACGCACAACCTCAGCTTCATCACCGACAATGCGGGAGTGATCGCCATGGACGCGCCGGAGTTGATGGGAAAGCAGACGTGGTTCACGGTCATCGGGCATGGCTATGATGCGCCGAAGGATGGCTTTGGCTTTCGTGGTGTGCGCCTGACTCCCGAACCGGGAAAAACACTGCGAGTGGAGGTGGTTCGTAGCATTTTGGCGAAGCGAATCGGTCGGCTCACTGGCGCGGGATTGTTCGCGGAGAGCCAGAAGCTCGGCGAGCATCTCGACTGGAAGGACAGCGGCATCCACGGCTGCGACAGCGTGCAAAACGCGGTACATCGCGGACGCCTGTTCTGGGCCTGGGGCGACACGAACATGCCGAATTACCCGCTCGGTCTCTTTGACATGAGCAGCGCCACCACGGCGATCAATCCGCTCGCCTCACTGGAGCCGCCTTTGAAGCTGAAGTTTGACTATTTCACGGACGACAAAGGCAGACAGCGCGGCGTGGCGAAAATGCCTGGCAGCGGCCCGACGTGGGTCACTGCTTATGTCAGCCTACCTGACAAGACGGGCACACCACGTCTCGTCGGCAGTTACGTTAAGATCAAACCGCCGATGGATGCCTACGAATCTGGACTCTGCGTGTGGAATGATGAGACGAGCCAGTTTGACCTGCTGCGCGTGCTTTGGACAAAGTCCGATGCCGCGCCGAAGCAGACACCGATGCCCGAAGGCCATCCGGCGTTCTGGAAAGACGCGCAGGGGAAGGAATGGGTGCTCTTTGGCAATCCGCTGCCGACTCTGCGCTGCCCGGCCACTTTTGAGGCGTGGCAGGATGAGAAGACGTGGGAAGTGCTCAAGCCGCAGGAGACGCTGGTGGATGCCGATGGCGTGAAGGTTACGCCACATAGCGGCTCAATCGCGTGGAATGACTTCCGCAAGCGCTGGGTGACGATCTTCATGGAAAAATTCGGCAAGCCGTCCGTCTTTGGCGAGCTGTGGTATGCCGAGGCCGATGCGCCCACCGGTCCATGGGGCAAGGCGGTGAAGGTGCTGACACACGAGAACTACACCTTCTACAATCCGCGCCTGCATCCCGAGTTCACGCCTGCCGGTTTACCCGTGCTGTTCTTTGAAGGCACGTACACGAAGGAATTCGCCAAGCACGCACACCCCACGCCGCGTTACGACTATAACCAGATCCTCTACCGCCTCGATCTCGATGATCCGGGGTTCAAACCCGCCGCAAAGCCATGAACACACCTCCATTCTCACGTCGTCACATGCTGACCACGATGTCCTCCGGCATCGGCTGGCTGGCTTTCTCCGCTTTGGCCCATGGCAAAGGCGGACTGGCTTCGAAAACGCCGCATTTTGCCGCTCGCGCGAAGCGCGTGATCTTCCTCACGATGCGCGGCGGGCCGTCGCATGTGGACTTGTTTGACTACAAGCCGGAGCTGACGAGACGCGATGGCAAAACAGCGACTTTGGGCCGCGATTCGGCGGGGGCGAAGCTCTTCGGTGCCGTGCATCCGTTTGGTCAATATGGACAGTCGGGGCAGTGGATGACGACGCTGTATCCGAAGCTCGCCAAGCACGCGGACGACCTGTGCATCATCAATTCGATGAACACGGACCTGCCGAATCATGCGCAGGCCTTTGTGCAGATGCACACGGGCAGTTTTCAGTTTGTGCGGCCCTCGGTGGGCGCGTGGTCGCTTTATGGTCTTGGCACGGAAAACGAGAACCTGCCCGGCTTCATCACGCTGAATCCACCGGCAGACAACGGCGGCGCGCAGAACTACGGCAGTTCGTTCCTGCCCGCGATCTGCCAGGGCACGAAGATTGGCGGATCGCAGCTTCCTGACCTGTATGCGGCGCTGTTGAAGAAGGACGTGGCTCCCGGGCCGCCGATGAAGAACATCGAGAACAAAAACATCCCGCGTGATCTCCAGCGCGCGCAGATTGATCTCATTCGCGGCCTGAACGAGCGGAAGATGGAGCGTGATGGTCATCATCCCGAGATCGAAGGGGCGATTGAGTCGTTTGAACTCGCGTTTCGCATGCAGAGCGAGGTTCCCGACGTGCTCGATCTGCGCGGCGAGCCGGAGCACATCCTCAAGCTCTACGGCATTGGCGGCGGCAAGGATCAATTCGCGCGGCAGTGCCTGCTGGCGCGGCGAATGGCCGAGGCGGGCGTGCGTTTCATCGAAATCGCCTCCGGCGTGCAGTGGGATCATCACAACCGCCTGCGCGAGCAGCTTGCGACGAATTGCGCCGCCACGGACCAACCCATCGCGGCCTTGCTCACCGATTTGAAAGCACGCGGCATGTTGAAGGACACGCTCGTCGTCTGGGCCGGCGAGTTTGGCCGCACGCCCTATGCGCAAGCCGGGGACGGTCGCGATCACAATCACAAAGGCTACTCGATCTGGATGGCCGGCGGGGGAGTGAAAGGCGGCCTGCGCTACGGCGCGACTGACGAGATCGGCTACAAGGCAGTGATCAATCCCATGCACATCCACGACTGGCACGCGACGATGCTGCACCTGCTCGGCCTTGATCACACGAAGCTCACTTATAATTATGGCGGTCGGAATTTCCGCCTGACGAACGTGAGCGGCGAGGTGGCGATGCGGATCTTGGCCTAAGTTTGGTATTGCTCAGTCGTGAGTTGGGGGGCTAATATGCCCTCGATTCAACGCGGGCCGCTCTGCGTGGATGCTGTCGGACTCTCAACCTCGATCAAGCCATGCGCGACGGTTCCCCTGACGATTCAGTCTATCCCACCAAGCCGCCCTCTGGATGGGGCAAACTTTTCATGGGACTCCTGCTGGGCGGAGCGATCGGTGCGGGGGCTTTGTATGTGACGAAGGTGGATCCCTCCTTTCTCGAAAAGGTGAAGACACCCGTCTCCGCGCCGGTGCCCGAGGTGGTGATGGAAGAAGGTGAGGAGGCTCCTGTGCCCGTGGAGCACGAAGGCCTGCCTCGCACGCCGTTTGAAATGGGCACGTTGCCGCCGGATGAAGCCGTCGATTCGATCAAGATCACACTGGGCGTCGGAACCGAGGGGGCGGCATTGACCGAGCCGGTGGACGTGCATCTGGGCCTGGGCTTTCCGCTGCGTCTGTATCCGCTCGGTGGGGTGAGGCGCGAGCCTTCGTTCGGGGCGTTTCCATACAAGTCGTCGCTCAATGAGATGGTGACGGAGATTCAGCCGGGCAGGATGGCGTCGTTTGAGTTTTCGGCGAAGAAGGGAGACGTGGGATTCGATGCGTTGAGCACCTCGCAGCAGCTTTTGACCGGTGTGAAGTGCGGAGATCTGCAGAGCATTGGTTTTGCCTCGCAGGGACGCACGGACTGGGTGCTGGCGGGCTACCGCATTGAGGTGAATGGAAAGCTCTTTGCCGCAAACGGGCGCGTGGACATTCACGCGCAGAAAAAACTGGAGTCGAGCCGCGAGAGCCTGATGAAGATGCTGCCGGAATATGAGGCCAAGGTGAACAAGACGACGCTGAGCGAGGTGGAGAAGACGGAGCTGAAGACCGAGCATGCGATGGTGCGGGCTTTGAGCGGGCGTGTGATGGGGGCGGTGCCGTGGTTTGAGGAATCCGATGAAAAGTTCATGCCGTCCCCGGTTTCCGGCACGCAGGTGCAGAATCTCCGGGTCACGCTGACCGGTGGCAAAGGGCCGCAGCAGGGCACGCGTAATCCGGTCTATCTCGTGGCGGGTTCACGGAAGTTTCTGCTGTCTTCGGAGACTGATCCGCTGGGCGATGCGAGCGAGCCGCGCCTGTTTGATCTGGCCGCGTTCGAGCTGGCGATGAATCCGCTGACGAAGGAGGCGCTGACGACGCCCGGGGTCGGCGTCATCGGCAGCGGTGCGCCGATGAACAAGATTCCCGACCGTGCGCAGTTCCAGCGCGTGGTGTTGGAGGTGGACGGTCAGGTCGTCTATGACAGCGACAAGAAACCGGATGACCAGAAGACACTGCCCGAGCTGTGGCTCTCGCCTGCGGCACATTTTGACGAGGCAGGGGATCTGGTGCGCGCCACTCTCACACCGGGCGAGGTGCCGGTGTGGAACTCAGGAATGACGCTGGCGGGCGCACCTGTGGCGTTGCCTCCAGAGCCTTTGGTGCCGGTGCTGCCGCCGATTGTGGGGCCGCCCATTGGCCTGCCGCCGCCACCTTTGCTTCCTCCTGTGCGCACGGTTTTGCCAGGAGGACTGCCGTTGCCAGGCGGTGGTGGACTGCTGCCGCTGCTGAATGCTTTGGCGCAGTTGCTTTTTCCGCTGCCGCCACCGGCAGGACCGCTGATCAGCGGCGTGCGCATCGCGCCGACGACGCCGATCGTGCGTGATGGCGATGTCGTGACGGTGAACTGGACGGCGGGAGGCAACCTGTCGAACGTCACCTCGTGGCGTGTCGATTTGTTTGCCGTGCTGCCGCACAAGCCCGTGCCGGTGCTGGCCACGCCGATGGCCACGCTGATCGGCATCCCGGCGGGTGCCACGAGCGCTTTCATGCCGGCGATCAATCGTGCCGTCGTGGGTGGCCTGCTAATTCCTGGTTCGGCGGAGGCGCTCTATTTGTATGTGCAGCCGCGTGTCACCGCGCTTGGGCCGCTGGGCAATGTGATCACGGCGGCGAACGGTTCGCTTCTGCCGCTCTTCCCGGCGGGAACGACCACTGCGGCGGTTGGCTTGCGGCGCGGTGGGGTTTTGCCGCCGTTCGGCCTTGGCCATGCGCCTGCTCCGAGTTTTCAAGTCACGCCGACGGTGACGCCGCCCTTTTTAAAGTGGGCCGCCATGCCGCTGGCGGATCCGCTGGCGATTCGCAATGCGTGGAGCCTCACCGCCGAGCATGGCAGTCACTTTGGCCTGCTCTTCGCCAGTCATGAAAACATCCCTGCGGTGACGCTGCCTGCGTGGAGCACATCTGCGCGACCGACGGGCAATGGCGCGGAGACAATCACGGTCCGCTTTGAGGGCTTCGTGCCGTGGCCGCCCGTCGGTGCGAATGGACTGCGTGCCGTGGCGCACGCGGCCTTTGTCGGTGGCTCGGCTCCGGGCACCACGGGGCAGGTGCTTTCGCGTGCGGAGCTCAGCAGCGGTCCACTGCGGCGGAATTCCTCCGGGTCGGCTGTGGTCGGACCTACCCAGCCGTTCTTCACCCTGCAAACCACCGCAACCATCCCGGCCGCGCCATTAGCGAAAAGCCAGCCGCTGCTGCTCGTGGACATGCCGCTGCGTTCGGACCGCCTGGGCGCGAACAACTTCGCGGGTTATCCGCTTGATCCTGTGAACGGCGCGTCCTTCAGTTTTGCGGCACCGCCTTTCAATTTCCCGGCCTACACCGCGCAGGCGGGCACGGGCACGATGTATGTCACGCTCACTTACATGATCATGATGACGACCGCCGATCTCACCGATTCCCTCGGAGTGATCGGCGTGCGTCTCGTTCCAGACAACACGCCATGAAAACGCTCCTGCTTCTTTGCTTTTTTTCGTGCGCCACCCTGCTGAACGCCGCCGATGGCGGTGTGCATGGTCGTGTTTACGGCCAGGATGAGAAGGGTGAAAATCTCGGTCCCATCGCCGGGGCAAAGATCGAACTGAAAAGCGAGACGGGCGGCGATGTCGCGACGGTGACGACGAACAACCACGGCTACTACCAGATCGCCACGCTCACGGCGGGCGCGTATCGCTACAAGGTCACGGCCGCCGGATTCCGTGATGAGGACGAGCAGCGCGGCTTCGCCATGCCGCAGGACACGCGTGAGTTTGTGCATGATTTCCTGCTCAGCCGCGAGCCGAAGCCCAATAGCGGTCCTGAGCAGTCCAATGTCGTTCAGCCCGCTGTTCACGGTCGTGTTTACGGCCAGGATGAGAAGGGCGAGAACCTGGGGCCGATTCCCGGCGCGAAGATTGAGCTGCTTTCAGGCCCGGGTGGCACCGTGGTGGCCACGGCGACAGCGAATTCACCCGGCTACTATGAGATCAAAAGCCTGCCGCCCGCCGATTACGCGTATCGCGTTTCCGCCGCTGGATTCGCCACGGAGGATGCCGGACGCGGCTTTACCGTGCCGAAGGCCACGCTCGAATACGTCCACGACTTTCTATTGTCGAGACCGCCGCCTAAGCGTGACCGCTGTGATCTCGCGATCCTCGTCGTGAAACGCATCAGCAGCGGCAAGGATCGCGCGAATGATGCGCGTCTGCCGGTGGCGAACGCGAAACTTATCCTCCAGCCCTCGGGCAACCTGCCCACACCGGTCAACCAGCCCTTCGTGACCGATGCGAGGGGCGAATACACCGCGAAGATGCTCGGGGAAGGGGAATACACCGTCGCCATCGACGCGCCGGAGTGCGAGCCGTTTACCGGCCAGCTGATCGTGAAGTGTGACAAGGACGGCGAGGTGATCTTTGAGCTTCAGCCCTGCAATGAACTGCTGCACGGCTACATGCGCGCGATGCTGACGGATGGCTGGGGAAGTTCGGCACAGGCGAAGGCCGCCGCAGATCGCGCTTATCAACGTGCGTTGAAGGCCGATGACAAAGGCGATTGCAGTGTCAATTATGCCCTGGCGCTCGCCCAGCTTAGCGCGGGAGATCAGGCCGCCGCGCAGCAGAGCCTCGCCGCTGCGCTCGGGAAGAAAAGCGATGCGACGACTTGGGACCGTGCCTGCGAAGCGCGGTTGTGGATGAATCTATGCCTGCGCCAGCCCTCGCAGGCGATGCGGGAGATTCGTTCGCTTGTTCATAATCATTATGCGAATCGTGCGGCCACAGCAGCGGCGAAAGACACGGCGCATGTCTGCGGCATCGCGCTCGGTTTGTTCAAAGGCCCGTGGAAGGATCAAATCGGCGGGGGTGAGGCGGTGCTGCTGGAAAGCGAGCTGCTCTCCGCGCTCAAAGGCGACTTGCGGACCGAGTGCGCGAAAGCGCGTGATCATGTGGCGGTGGAATACGGCAAGCTCAAATCCGCCGAGGACGCGGCGCGGAACAAACTGATGGCCGGAGTCACCGAGAAGCGGAACGCCGAGGTCGCGCGCCTGGCGGAGCGCCAGACGGTGATCAGCAAGGATGTGGGCGTGCTCGACGCCGAAATCCAGACGCTCCAGGCCACAGTGAACCAGTTTGACCAGCAGTATCGCGTGCAAGTCGCCGGCTTCATGCAGCAGCGGCAGATGGCGGCGGCGCAGATAGCGCCGCTGAACGCGCGCCTGCAGCAGATCGCCGCCTGCATGGCGCAGGACCAGGTGAACATGCAGGCCGCCGCGCAGCAGTCGATGCAGCCGCAAAGCCCGACCATGCAGCCGGGCATGCGCCCCGGCATGATGCAACCCGGCGCGGGTGCCCAGGCCATCATGGCCGAGATTCAGCAGCATCAGGTGGAGATTCAGCAGATTCGCCAGCAGATGGTCATCATTCAGAATCAGGATGCGCAGATGGCCGCGCAGGTCGTGAATTTGCAAAATCAGTTCGCCGCCAGTGCTGGAACCGCCCAGGCCAGCCTGAACACCAAATTGCAGCAACGCGAAGTGATGGCGAACGAGTTCGACACACTTGACCGCCAGCGCACCGCTCCGTTTGATCCTGCCTCATATTCCACGCCGGAGATCGACGATCTCGTGCGTCGTGAGAACTCGCTCAAGACCTACTGCGACCTGCCGCTGGAGCCGCGCCGCGAGGAATTGCTGGCTCAATTCGACTGCGGAGCCGCCAAGGAGCCGAAACGCCTCGGCAGCACCGCAATGCCTGTCCAAATCATGGAGCCAGCCTTCACCGCAAAACGTCCGGTGGCGAATGCACCGACGCCATCATCCACCGCACCACGGGCGATGCCCGTTCCTGAAAATGTCGGCATGCCGCCGTTGAAACCTCTGCCTGCGGCGGCCACCGCCGTCAAACCGCCGCCCAACCTCGGAGATCCGGCGGAGATCGTCCTCACCAACAACCACACCGGCGCGGTGCGTGTCTTTGGCATCAACGTCGGCGCCGAGCGCGAGCAGTTTGTGCGCTCGCTGCAATCCGGGGAGGAGGTGATGCTGCCTGCCACCATCGGCCAGACCCTCATCATCCGCGCCACGACCGGCGGTCGTGAGCTGCATCGCCAGAAGGTGGGCAAGAAGCTGGAGGTCGTGAAGCTCGGCGGCCCGCGTCAGGAGTGAGCGTCAGGCAGGCATCGTCTCATTTCACCTGGATCAACTGCACAGCGTCAGCGCCTACGATGCCGTCTGTATCCTTGTTGCTGATCGTGATCACGGCCTCCTTCTCCGCTGCAAACTCGAAGATGCCGAGGCTGAAGAAGAGCTTTTCAATCAGCGGCGGTTTTTTCTGGTTCACCACCACTGTCTTGGTGCCTGCGGCATGCACGATGCACACAGGCACGTTGCTGGCGCGATTTGGAGCCGAGGCATAAGACACGCGCACCTCGTAGCGGCCTGTGGCGGGCACTTTCAGCCGGTAAATCACGCTCTTGGCTCCCTTTTCGTGATTTTCATCGTGGATGCTCGATCCGTCCACCGGACTGCCATAGGAGGAGCCGACCCAGTGACCGACGTGTTCCGCATCCTGCTCGCCCATGACGATGCCGGGCAGCTTGCTGGAGCGGACCATGCTGGCGAGTGAGGTGAGTTCGAGCACGGCCTTGTGTTCGAGCAGCTTATTTCGCAACGCGGTCACATCGACGGTTTGCACGCTGCTTCCAGCCTTCAGCGCCATGACAGCGGCCAGTCCTGAGGCATGGCCCAGGGTCATGTAAACGGGTTCCATGCGGATGGAGCAATACGCGATGTGGCTGGCGGAGAGGCAAACTGGAACGAGCAAGTTCTCACACTCGGCACGTTTCGGCGTGAGGCTGCGATACGGGATCTGATACGGCAGTGTGGGCGTGTCCTGAAAGCTGCCCTCGTCACGCACGGTGCCATCGTCGGCCAGGATGCGCTGCACGATGTGGCAGTCGATGAGGAAGGAACCCATGCCGACGGAGTCGTCCTTGAAAATGTCCGTCTGCATGTCCTGCTGCCGCATGACGTGCTCGCCGATCATGCGGCGGCCCTCGCGGATGTAGAGCGCGTAGGGCCAGTGGTCGTTGTCGGCAAATTCATCTTTGCACAGGCCCCAGGAGTTCGCCTGGTCACGCAGGCTCTGCGGCACACGCTCGTCATGGCCGAGAAACCAGAGCATGCCCTGGATGAAGTCGGTGTGATCCTGCCAGATGCGCGCCCGCGTGGCGGCGTCGCCATCTGGGTAGTCCGTGTTTGCCCCAGGATAGTCCGTGGAGAAAAATCCCTGCGCGTTGAGGTCGTACTTGCCCTGCGCGATGCCGCCGATGTGAAATAGGCGGCCAAACCGCACACCGGGGAAGGCTTGAATCAAACGCAGCAGCAGCTCGTAACGCGTGGGGTCGTAATGCGCCGGTTTGGGAAAGGGCAGCCTGATGTCCGGCCGCTGCGTGACGCAGATGCGGAAATTGTAGCTCTGCGTGAGCTTGTCCGCGCTGCCGGGGGCGAGTTTTGGATCGGGGACGACTCCAAAGATGGGTTTTCCGCTCGCATCGACGCCTGAGAAGGCCGCTGGGGTGCCGTGGATGTAGGCGGGGCCTTTTCCGCCGATGCTGTGGCAGTCGCTCTCCATCACCTCGACCGTGCGCGGGCGGATGGGCATCGGATAATAGCCCGCCAGTGATTCGTCATATTGGTCACGGCTCTCCCTGCCAACGATGTAACTGACTTTGGCCGCTGCCATGAGATCGCCCTCATAACTTGCGTCGATGAACATTTTCCCCTCGTACACCGTGCCATCGGCTGTCGTCAGTGTGGTGATGCGCGTGCCGCTTTTGGTGACGGATCGCAGCGACTGGCCGGTGATGACTTTCACGCCCGCCTCACGCAGCATGGTTTGAAAGGTGGTCATGTTCACGCCTGGCTCGGCATACCACAAAGGCGTGTCTGGCTTCACGGCGGCGGCGCGGGTGAAGAACTCGCGGGCAAAGCCGCCGATAGTCTCCTCCTTGCCCACGTCAGTGCGACACAGACCGCCTGTGACCATGCCACCGATCCATTTCGTGGGTTCAATGACGACGACCGATGCGCCTTCACGCGCGGCGATGATGCCAGCGGTCAAACCCGCCGGTGTGCCGCCATAAATGACGAGATCGTGGGCAGGAAGAGAGAGGCTGGTCAGGAGGCAAAAAAGCAGGGCGCGCATGGTCACGGACCTTTTGCCACAGCATGGCGCAAAGCCAGGAAAAAGGCGGATGGAGCCGCTGCTCCATCCGCCCTGGGGGTTTGCTGGGAATGCCAGGCTCAAAGGCCCAGGCTGGCGCCGATGTTGGCATTCACATTTGTTCCAGAGGAATGTTGGTGATGATGATGCTAGGGAGCCGGACGGCGTGAGTTGCTGCGGGCATGGCCATGGCCTTGGACGTAGGTTTCACAACTGGGCAGGAAGGCCGTGATGAGGGCCAGGAGGCTGAGTTTGACGATGTGTTTCATGGTGTTGTTTGGGTTGGAGGGGTTAGAAGAGGCGGACACCGGTCGAACTGGAGACACGGACGGGGCGCAGGCCGATGCCGGCATTCGTCCGCGTGTTCACATGCGAGCGTTTCCAATGGCCAGGAGGTGTGTTCCTGGCCTTGTGATGGCTCGGGTGGTAGTTGCGATTGTGGCGATTGCCCGAGTAATAATGCGAGTGCGGATGGGCACGCGGAGCCGGGGGGCGATAAAAGTGTCCAGGGCGGACTCCGGCATAGCCAGTGCCGTCAACATACGTCGAGCAGCTCGGCAGGCTGAACAGCAAGGCGGCAAGAGTGAGGATGAGGGATGCTTGTTTCATAGTTTGGGGTGTGGTTTCGGCTGGTGAACCAGTCTTGCCCCTGTTATGAGCCATGATCGTGCCGACGCGTTCCATGTGGATTTAATCCACTGAAAACGAGTGATCTATGCGAATGTCGCCGTGCGAGCGCCCAGCTCGAATTCATGCAAAAAACACGGCACGCCTCTCTCGAAGCGTGCCGTTTGCAAGATCAGATACTGATGGGTGAATTATCGTTCTTCCTTCGCGTAGGCCTCGTAGGCTTCGGCGATCTTCCCGGCTTTTTCGTCTCCTTTGTGGAAGATGAAGCGGTGGCGGAGCTTGATGCGCTCGCCTTCCTTCAATTCCAGCGCGCCGCTTTCCTCCTGAACTTTCAAGCCGGCGAGGCCGAAGGGATTGGCGGTGAATAGGCCGTAGGTGCGGGCATGCCATGGGGTGGGGTGACGGAAGCTGCTGGGATGATTCAGCATGGCGATGCCGAGGTGCTCGCCTTCGACCGGGCCGTGGAAATCACACCACTTGGCGCGTTTGCCCCAGCTATCCGCATCCTGGTGGCCTTCGCTGTTGATGATCTTGCCGCCTTCCTTGGCATCGACGGACATGCTGTGCGGCACTCGGATGCTCAGGCCGGAGTCTTTTTTGTCATCCACGGTCACGGTGCCTTGGGAGGCGACCAGATCGATGTCCACGTCGATCGTGCGGGTCTCGCCATCCGCATGGAAAGTCAGTGAGCGCTCCTCGGTGATGATGACCTTGCCTTCTGGATCGACGTAATCAGACAGGGCGTAGATCACACCGCTCTTGCCGCCTTTCAGTTCCTTGAACTCGCGGTGTTTGATGGCTCCGAGGTGTTTCACGCGCTCGCTTGTTTTGGGGCTTTTGCCAAAAGAGGCCGCTTCCGCCCAGGTGTCGTAGCCACCGATGCTTTCATGGCCGAAATTCAGGCCGCGATGATGCGGATGGTCTTGTTTCTCGCCTTCGACGTTTTTCATCGGATACGAGCGCGTCATGGACTTGCCCGTGGGGCCGTAAATCGGCCAGAGGTAGGGCTTGTTGGCCTGATCGACGACGTATTCGGCAAAGACTTGGCCGTCCACTTTCACGACAGCGCCTCCAGTGGCGGTTTTTTCGACGGTGAATTCAGCGGCGCAGGCCAGTGAGGCTGCGAATAGAGAGGTGGCTAGGAGGGCGGTCAGTTTCATGGTGGTGGCAGAGAACGTGGGTGAGTCTGGAATGCTTTCGGCGGAGATCAATCCCAGCCACGGAAGAATGCGAGCGCGTTGCGCGTCGTGTCCGCCGCCACCTGCTCAACCGATTCGCCGCGCAATGCGGCAATGGCACGCGCCGTGTCCGCGACATAGGCCGGTTCGCAGCGTTTGCCGCGATGCGGCACGGGCGCGAGGTAGGGCGCGTCGGTTTCGATCATGTAGCCGTCCGCAGGCACCACACGAGCCGTTTCGGCGATGACTCCGGCATTCTTGAAGCTGACGATGCCGGTGAAGGAAATCAGATGGCCGAGCTCCAGCAGCGGTTCCGCCTGCTCCATCGTGCCGGTGAAGCAGTGGAACACGCCGCGCAGTCGGTCGCTGAAAGGCAGCACGAGCGCGGTCAGATCGTCCCAGCTCTCGCGATTGTGCAGAATGACGTTTAGTTTGAGTTCAGCCGCGAGTTCAAGCTGCGCGGCGAGCACTTTGGCCTGATGCGTTTTCCAATCATCGAGCGTGAAGCCCTCGGGCGGCGCATGGAAGTAATCGAGACCGATCTCGCCGATGGCGCAGACCTTTGGATGCCTCGCGAGATCACGCAGCTCGTCGATCCAGCTTTCTCCGCTCACCGAATCGGCATCGCAGGGATGAATGCCGGCCGCGACGCGCACATCCGGCTCATGTTCGGCGATGGCGAGCAGCTTGCGGGCGTTTTCGAGGTCCGTGGCCGGCGCGACCATGCGCGTGATGCCTGCGGCACGAGCGCGTTCCAGCACGGCGGGCAGATCGCTGTCGAACTGCCGGCTGCCGAGGTGCGTGTGGGTGTCAAAAAACATGCCCGGCGCATTCGCATGCGGCGTTCAAGTGTCAAGCGCACTGCATGAAGTGGCGTTTCAAGCACGGGCATTTGAGGAGGGTTGAGGTCCAATAAACGAGGTTTCCCAACCGTTGTAGGAGGTATGAACAAAGATCCGGTCATCACTGCGGTGTTTGTCGTGGCGGTCGTGAGCATCGTCCTCGGATGGAGGAATCAGCCGCCCATGACGGTGCATGCAGAATGGACGGAAATTCTCCACGATCTGCGGCATGAGTGCGATCCGGCCAATCCAGAGGCGGATTACAGTTGGAGTCAAAGAAGCATGCCCACTGAGAGGAAGCGTGAGGCGATCATCCAGCGCTGTCGCGGTCTTGGCGTGAAACTTCTGCCGATGGTGCGGGGTGCCCTGGAATGTGAGCAGGATGATGAGGTGCGCGGCATGCTGACCGTGATCGCGGCGGCGCTGGGGGATGCGACCGCCTGTGTCCCTGCGGCCAAGGAGATGGTCTGGTCCGAGTTTCCGGCCCTGAAGATCAGCGCGGCGCGGACTTTGCGTCGTCTTCACGATCCGCAGACGATTCCCTGGTTCAGAATCGCGCTGAAGGACGGTCATTTCCTCGTGAATGGAGGCTGTGGCAGTTACCGCGAGCTGTTTTTCCCGGTGCGAACCCTTGCACAAGTCGCGCTGCGAGAAATGAATGTCGAACCTCTGGATGAGGTAGAAATCCGCCGACGTATGACGATCGAGGTGTTGACCAAGGAGATCGCCCTGGAGAAGTCTGAGGAGATGAAACTGATCAAAACAGAAATGCTTCGTCTTCAGCTTCAACAGAGAAACTGAGTCAGTCGAGCGGCGGGCTAAACGTTCACGAAGTCGCGCATCGTGTTCAGCATGATGACCACGGAGCAGGCTCCAGCGTCTGGGAAGCCGATGCAGGCTTCACCGAGCGTTTTGGCACGGCCGAATTGGGCGATCATGGCCTTGCTGGCTTCTTTGCCTGCTTCAGCGGCGGCTGCGACGGCGGTCAATGCTGCCGGAAGCGGCAGCGCGATGGATTCGCGGGCTTTCGTCGCAGCGGGGGCCACGGCGTCGATCATCGTTTTGTCGCCAGGCTTGGCTCCACCGCGTTTCATGACGCCTTCGAGTGCGGCTTCGAGAAGAAGGGCCAGCCCCTCAGCGTCGAAAGCTGTACGTTCCGCAAGGGCTTTGCCTCCGGCACGGAAAACGGTGCCAAAGATGGCTCCTGAGGCACCGCCCATGCTCGTCATCATGGCCGTGCCGGTGGTGACGAAGACTTGCTCGACACTGGAAGGTTCCATCGGCTCAAGCTGGGCTTTCACGGCCTCCATGCCGCGTTTCATGCCGAGGCCGTGGTCGCCGTCACCGAGATCGCGGTCGGCTTGGGAGAGCATGGGTTCGGCTTCGATGATGGCGTCGGCGACGCGCAGCATCATGAGGCGGACTTGGTTGGGAGAGAGTTCCATGGTGGTCAGCTGGAGAGATGGATCAAAGAAGGGGATCTGGATGATCCCCCTCCTTGGATTGGGTGACTTACTTCACGCCGGACGCCTTGAGGTCGTTGTATTTCGCGAAGCCTTGCTCAGCGGTCAGGTCGCCGTGGACCACGCCTTGCACGGCCTGCATCATCGCGACCGGTGCGTCGCTCTGGAAGATGTTGCGGCCCATATCGACTCCACTGGCTCCCTGCGCGATGGCGTTGGCACACATCTGGAGCGCGTCGAGTTCTGGCAGCTTCTTGCCTCCGGCGATCACGATCGGCACCGGGCAGCAGCTTGTCACGGTGTCGAACTCGGTGTCGGTGTAGTAGCACTTCACCACATTCGCGCCGAGTTCGGCCATGATGCGGGTGGCGAGGCGGAAATACTGCGGTGTGCGGGCCATCGCACGGCCCACGGCGGTCACGCCCATGACGGCGATGCCGTAACGGCTGGCCGCATCGACGAGGTCGGTGAGGTTTTTCAGGCTCTGACGCTCGTAAGCGCTACCGATGAAGACCTGCACGGCCAGCACGCTGGCGTTGAGGCGGATGGCTTCCTCAATGTTGAGTGCAGTGGACTCGTTGGAGAGCGGTTCAAAGCCGGGGCGGCCAAACTTGGCCTTCTTGCCGTCGATCTCGCCTTCCCATTCTTCCATCGGGCTGATCATCGAGGTGCCCCCTGAGGCACGCAGCGCGATGGCTTTCGTGGTGGAGGCTGGAATCACGGAGCGCTGGATGCCGCGGGTGAGCATGAGGCAGTCGGCATAAGGGGCGAGTGGCAAAATCGTCTGATCGACGCGCTCCAGGCCGGTGGTGGGGCCTTGGAAGTAGCCGTGGTCAAAGGCGAGCATGACGGTGCGGCCGTCTTTCGGGTTGAAGACGCGGCTGAGGCGGTTTTTGAGGCCCCAGTCGTACTGGTGGCAGCCCTTGAGGAAAAACCCTGGGGCCTCCTGGGCGATGTGGGTGAAGAATTCCTTTTCCTTCTTGTCTGCTGCGCTGGTTTGGATGTCGGCCATGGTCGTGGGTGGGTTGGAATTGAGTTTCGACCCATAATCAGCCGCGTCTTGCCATCCATGCCTGCATCGGCCAGAGTTGTGTCGGATTTTGCAATGACCATGAAAACCGAGCCCTCGATCCTCAGCCTTGTTCCGTCCGGTTCCGCGCATCGGGTGCATGGCAACCGCTCGGTGGCGCTGCCGGGTGTCATGGTGGACATCCTGACCACGCGCAAAATCGAACTGGAGCAGTGGGAACTGCGGCGGCTGAACGATCCCTACTGGCGTCTTTACTGGCCGGTGAACGAGGGCGGCATCGTGGAGATCGACGGGACTCGGACGCTTTTGAAAACAGGTCATGTGTATCTGATCCCGCCACACACGACTTTCAGCACCACCACCAGCCGTCCTTTCACCAAGTGGTATGCGCATTTCAACCTGGGACCGGCGGCTGACCGCGCCGCGCCGGGCATTCATCGTTTTCCCACCACCGCGCACATGCGCAGCCTGCTCAAAAGCCTGGTTCGCCTGGGCAAGCAGCAGGAAGAGGTGCGCTTCCCATGGAGTGCAATCCAACTCGTGACCGAAGCGGTTCAATGCCTTCCTGAAAGTGTCTGGGAAAAGCAACGGCTCGACGCTCGCGTGCAGAAGGCGATGGACTTCATGCACCAGCATCTGGGGTTGAAGCTCAGCGCCGAACAGGTCGCCCGGCATGCCGGGTTGAGCGTGCGGAATCTGAATCATCTGTTTCAGCAAGAGCTGCAGCAGCCGCCGATGCGTGTGCTGCTGGATTATCGCCTGGATGAGGCGTGCCGTCTGTTGCGCCACACGGAGGACAGCATCGAGGCCATCGCGGAGCAGTGCGGCCTGGTGAACCGCCACTACTTCAGCCGCATGCTGCGGCAGTATCGCAGCACCTCGCCGGCGGCCTATCGCGAGGAAAGTCTCTGATTTCGTTTAGGAGAACGATTTGCGCAGGTGGCTGGGCAGGATGCCGAGCGCCTCGCGGTATTTCGCGACGGTGCGGCGGGCGACCTTGATGCCCTGCTTGTCGAGCAGCTTGGCGAGCTTGTCGTCGCTGAGCGGCTTCTGCTTGCCCTCGGCCTTGATGAGGTCGGCGATGGCGTTTTTGACGCTGGTGTTGCTCAAGTCGTCGCCAGACTCGGTCTTCACGCCATGGGAGAAGAAGAACTTCATGTCGAACACACCGTGTGGCGTGGCGATGTACTTCCCGGCGATGGCGCGGCTGACAGTGGTCTCGTGAACGCCGACTTCATCAGCCACGGTGGCCATGTTCAGCGGGCGCAGGAAACTGGTGCCCTTTTCCAGGAACTCGCGCTGATACTTGAGAATCTGCGTGGCGATGCGGTGGATCGTCTGCTGGCGCTGGTGGATGGAGCGGATGAGGAACTTGCCGCTGCGGATCTTGTCGCGCACATAGTTGCGCACCTCGCCGTTGTTGCCGGGCTGGGCGAGCAGGTCTTTGTAAGTGTTGCTGATGCGCAGATGCGGCAGGTCGTCATTGGTCATCACCGCGACCCATTCACCGCCCTGGCGCTCGACGACGACATCGGGCGTGACGTAGTTGTTGGACGAAACCGCGAAACGCTGCGCCGGGCGCGGATCAAGCGTGCTGATAAAATCTGCGGCGCGGGAAATCTGCTCCAGCGGCACGCCGAGTTTGCGCGCGAGGATGGGGTAACGTTTGTTGGCGAGATCGTCGATGTATTGATCGACCAGCCGCCAGGCGAGGCTTTGTTTTTTGCCCAGACGCTCAAGCTGGACGAGCAGGCACTCGCGCAAATCCTCGGAGCCGACACCGACGGGATCAAAGCTCTGGAGCATCCTCTTCGCGGAGCTCAACTGGTCGATGGGAATGGCGTGCTGAAGACTAAGGTCGTCGATCTTGGTGTTGAGGAAGCCACGGTCGTCGAGATTGCCGATGAGAAACTCAATGTGGGGCGCCAGTGTCGCCTTGGCGTCGGAAGTGTTGAGCTGGGAGAGCAGATGCTCCTGCAGCGTGGTGGGAGCCACGATGGAGTCCATGAGGAACTGCCACCGCTCCTGGTCATCACTGCGGCGCGTGGCGGTCTGCTGGCGGCTTTGCTGCCAGTACTCGCGCCATTCATCGTCCATCCGCGTGAGGGCGTCTATTTCGGTGTCATCCACGCTGCGATCGTCAGGATCGTTGGGAATGGCGTCTTCGATCGAGTTTTCGGGCGGCTCCAGCTCCAGGACGGGGTTGATCTCCACCTCCTGCTGAATGATCTGGCGCAGCTCCAAAGTCGGTGCCTGCAGGATTTGCAGGCTCTGCTGCATCTGCGGCCCGATGGCGAGCTTCTGCGTCTGAATCTGGTGGAGTCCCTGGTCGGCCATGAATGGTTGTAGGACAGCGAAGCGCAGCCCCAGTTCCGAATCAAGCAAACATCAGGCCAGTGGCCGATTTAATTTCAAATCCTGAAAAAGAGCCGCTGCTGGCATGAAACACAAAGCCCCGGCGGTTGCCGGGGCTTTGAAATGGGAAGGAGTCAAATGAGCGCCAGACTCAAGGCACCTCGAAGACTTTTTGCGTGGTCGGGTCGAGCGCCAGGGAACCGCTTTCCAAGCCGGTGATGTCGAGTTCCTTGTAAGGCGGGTAAGGGCTGATGACACGGCCGGGCTTGGCGGTTTTGCGCCCTTTCAGGAAGGAACTGGAACTGCCGCTGGAGGCCGTGGTGCCGGGTGACTGCTCACGCGGCGTGGTTTCGGAGCGGCGCGTGGTCACAGGTGGCGGTGCTGGCTCTGGCGGCTTGGGCGCCGGGGGAAGCGTTTGGGGTTTGGTGACAGGCTTCGGGTTGGTCTTCGGCGGCGTCTGGCTCACCTTCGGCGGTGAGTAGGTACGCGTGGTAGGCGCAGGAGCGGGTGTTTTGAGCTGTGGAGCGGGCTGCTGCGAACGTGTGGTCGGAGTGGCGGGTTGCTGCGGCGGGTAGCTGTAGCGCGGCTGAACCGGGACCTGGCCCTGTTGCTGCTGTGGATACTGATAACCGGGCTGCGGCTGCTGTGACTGGTAGCCAGAGCCTGGCTGTGGGTAGTTTGGCGCGGCCTGCTGGCGCGGTGTGGATTCGAGGCTGTAACCGCCGTTTGGACCGTAGGCAGGCGGAGGATTGTCCCAGCCAGTCGGATTCTGTCCGTAGAAGATGCGGCGCACGACCTCGCTCATGCGTTTGCCGAACTTCGGCAGGAACTCAATGGGATTCTCATACTGCTTCTGCGGCTGCTGCGGGTAGCCGTAAGCGGGAGCGCCATAGCCGGGTGCTGGCTGCTGATAATTCGGCGGCGGCTGGCTGTACTGCGGCTGCGCGTAGCCACCGGACTGCTGCGGA
>Ga0209573_1001451_pt1 | contig 36646 bp, 38 predicted proteins | sample TNRBio252014_DNA_FD_185870 | JGI IMG/M metagenome (GOLD analysis project Ga0209573, IMG submission 185870) | Wastewater treatment Type I Accumulibacter community from EBPR Bioreactor in Madison, WI, USA - TNR Reactor_6/25/2014_ DNA (SPAdes)... | ecosystem: Engineered > Bioreactor > EBPR >...
TGCATCACGTCCGCCGCCGGGGTAAAAACCTGCTCAGCCCTCTGCTCACCTTGCTGGTTGCGTAAACAAACTGAACTGACTGGAATCCATAATTGAGCCAACCGCTATTTGCGGCACGCAGTGATGACGAATTACTGAGTTATATCCCTATCCTCCTGTGAACAGGCTCCCGCGTAGTCCAAAATCAAGAGGAAATCGCCAGAATGAGAATTGCTGATGATAAGGAGTGAGTGTTTATCGCGAGGCCGATCTAGGCGACAATAGCGGCTTTCGTGTATTCGGTTCCAGTCCATCGGCGTGGGGCATCAAAAGAAATAGCGGGTATCCGAGTGGGTATCAAACCCGATTATCTGGAATGATAGCCTTACAGAACAAAAGGATAGCCGCTAAATGCTGCTGATGATCGACAACTATGACTCCTTCACCTACAACCTGGTGCAGTATTTTGGCGAACTGGGCGAAGACGTTTGGGTATACCGCAATGACCAGATCACCCTTGAGCAGATCGCCGAATTGCAACCCGAGCGCATCGTCCTTTCACCCGGCCCCTGCACTCCTAACGAGGCGGGAATCTCGCTGGCCGCCATTGAACGATTCGCTGCGCAAGTTCCCATCCTTGGCGTCTGCCTCGGCCATCAGAGCATCGGCCAGGCTTTCGGCGGGCGCATCGTCCACGCTAGTCAAGTGATGCATGGCAAAACCTCCGAGGTCTACCATGCCGGCCAGGGCGTTTTCGCCGGTCTGCCGAACCCGTTTACCGTGGTGCGCTATCATTCCCTGGTCATCGACAAAACGGCCTTGCCGGTCGCTTTGGACATCACCGCCTGGACCCAAACTCCGAACGGCGACTTCGATGAAATCATGGGGGTGCGCCACAAAACCTTGCCGGTTGAAGGCGTACAATTCCATCCCGAATCGATCCTGACCGAACACGGCCACTCGCTGCTGCGCAATTTTCTGACCGCGCGCTGAACCGCCCCGGAGAACTCTCATGTTCATCACCCCCCAGGAAGCCTTGCAACGCGCCATTGAGCATCGGGAGATTTTCTACGATGAAATGCTGTCGCTGATGCGGCAGATCATGGCTGGCGACATTTCTCCGGTGATGACTGCCGCCATCCTCACTGGCCTGCGCGTCAAAAAGGAAACCATTGGGGAAATCACCGCCGCCGCGACGGTCATGCGGGAACTCTCCACCAAGGTTGACGTTCCCCCGCCGCATGAGCATTTTGTGGATATCGTCGGCACCGGCGGCGATGGCGCGCACACCTTCAATATTTCCACCACCAGCATGTTTGTCGTCGCCGCCGCCGGCGCACGGGTGGCCAAGCACGGCAATCGCGGCGTTTCATCCAAATCCGGCAGCGCCGATGTGCTGGAGGCGCTCGGCGTGCGCATTGACCTGAAACCGGAGCAGGTGGCTGAGTGCATTGCCGCCACCGGCATCGGTTTCATGTTCGCGCCGAATCATCATTCAGCGATGAAGAACGTCGCCCCGGTGCGCCGTGAAATGGGGGTGCGCACCATTTTCAATATTCTCGGCCCGCTGACCAATCCCGCCGGGGCGCCGAATCAGTTGATGGGCGTGTTTCACCCTGATCTGGTCGGCATCCAAGTTCGGGTCATGCAACGACTTGGCGCGCAACACGTTCTCGTCGTCTGGGGCAAGGACGGCATGGATGAAATCTCGCTGGGCGCTGCGACTTTAGTGGGCGAACTCAAGAACGGCGAGATTGTGGAGTACGAAATTCACCCCGAGGATTTCGGCTTGGCGATGGTGTCCAATCGCGGCCTCCGCGTTGAAGATGCTGAACAGTCCAAAACCCTGCTGATTGCGGCCCTGGAGAATCATCCGGGCGCGGCCCGCGACATTGTGGCCTTCAATGCAGGCGCGGCGCTGTACGCCGCCAATATCAGCCCTTCCATTGACGACGGCATATGGCGGGCGCGGGATGTTCTGGCCAATGGCGCGGCGCGGGCCAAGCTGGACGAGTTTGTGAGCTGCACGCAGAAATTGGCCTCATGAGCAACCCGCTGGATATTCTGCAAAAAATTCTGGCTCGCAAGGGTGAGGAAATCGCTGAACGCAGCGCGCAACTCAACCTGTCTGAGTTGCGTCGTCGCATTGAGGATTTGCCGCCGCCGCGTCCGTTTCGGGAACAGATCGAGCAGACCATTGCCCAGGGCCGGCCGGCGGTGATCGCTGAAATCAAGCGCGCCTCGCCTAGTAAAGGGTTACTGCGCGATCCATTTTTGCCGGCGGAAATCGCCCGCAGTTACGCTGCTGCCGGCGCGGCGGGTCTGTCGGTGCTGACCGACCGCGATTTTTTCCAGGGTTGCGAAGACTATTTGAAGGAGGCGCGGGCGGCCTGTGCGTTGCCCGTGTTGCGCAAGGACTTCATCATTGATCCGTATCAGGTCTACGAAGCCCGGTTAATCGGCGCGGATTGCATCCTGCTGATCGTCGCCGCACTGGAAGACCCCGCGTTGCAGGCGCTGGCGCGCCTGGCGATGGATTTGCAGATGGATATACTGGTGGAAGTCCACGATGCCGGAGAACTGGAGCGGGCATTGCGCATCGATACGCCGCTGATGGGCATTAACAATCGGAATTTGCGCACCTTTGAAACCCGGCTGGAGACGACGCTGAACTTACTGGCGCGTCTCCCTGAAGATCGCATCGTTGTTACGGAAAGCGGGATTCATACGCCGGACGATGTGGCGCTGATGCGCCAGCACGGCGTCCATGCCTTCTTGGTCGGCGAGGCGTTCATGCGTGCGCCGGACCCGGGGGCGAAACTGGCGGAATTGTTCGGCGCGTAACGATTTTCCCTCTGCTCTTTCCTGGCGGGAAAGAGCAGAGCCGTATTCTGATCTGAGGAGTCAAAATGAAAACCCGTGTGGTCTGGCTGGAAGACATGACCTACATCGCGCAATCGCCTAGCGGTCATGCATTAGTTATCGATGGGCCGCCGGAACTGGGCGGCCACAACCTCGGCCCACGCCCGATGGAATTATTGCTGATGGGCATGGGCGGTTGCACGGCGATTGATGTCGTTAACATTCTGCGCAAGGCCCGGCAGGATCTGCGCGGCTGCGAAATCGAGATTGAGGCCCAACGGGCGGATAGCGATCCCAAGGTGTTCACGCAGATTCATGTGCATTTTATTCTCACCGGCGCAGATTTGAGCGTCAAGCATATCGAACGCGCTATCCATCTGTCGGCGGAAAAATATTGCTCAGCCTCGATCATGCTCGGCCAGACGGCCCAAATCACCCACACCTTTGAAGTTCGCGGTAACGAGGCGGGGACGTCGTCCTAAACCCAGTAAGTCGTACCGGTCATGACCTTGGCGGCGCCTTTCATCAAGAGGCGAACCGGTAAAGGCAGAGGCGCGCCGCCGGCTTCCAGCGCATGGGTGGCGTGACGCGCCTCATCTTCCTTCATCTGCTCCAGGATCGCCCGGCTCGGTAGATCCTGGGCGGGTAGCCGATTCAGATGATCCTGCAAATGCGCGACCACCTGATGCTCCGTTTCCGCCACGAAACCCAGACTCCAGCGGTCTCCGGCTTTACCCGCCGCCGCGCCAATCGCGAAAGCGCCGGCGTAAAACAGCGGGTTGAGGATGCTGGGGTGACTGCCCAATGCCTTCAGCCGCTCCTCGCACCAGGCCAAATGGTCATTTTCCTCGATAGTGGCCTGCTCCATACAGTCGCGCACCGTATCCAGCCGCGCCGTCAGCGCCTGGCCCTGATACAGCGCCTGGGCGCAGACTTCGCCGGTATGATTGATGCGCATCAGCCGCGCCGCCTCTTGCTGTTCCACCGGCGGCAACTCAGCGGCCGGCGCGCTGGCGGCGGGATTGGGCCGTCCGGTCTTGACCGGCTGCCCGAAAACAGTGCGGAGCGCCTGATCAACATGGATGAGCAGGGCGTCAACAGGGGTATAGTAGCGGGTCGTCATGGGCGCAAACTCAAAGCAGGGAGAAGTGAACGTGTCTTATTATCGCCATCACGTCTTTTTTTGCACCAATCTACGCGACGACGGCTCACAGTGTTGTCAGCAATGCGGCGCTCAGGAAGCGCGCGACTATGTCAAGCAGCGCGTCAAGGAACTGGGTCCGGCCATCCCCAACAAGGTGCGGATCAATAATGCCGGCTGCTTGGATCGCTGCGCCGAGGGACCGGTCATCGTCATCTATCCCGAGGCTATCTGGTACACCTATGTAGATCACGCTGATCTGGATGAGGTTATTGAGGAGCATCTGGTCAATGGCCGCGTGGTTGACCGACTGCGCATCTGAGCGTATTCGCTCAGTTCCCTCTTGTCAAACCCTTGCCGCTTGGGTACGATACGCGGCTTTCCAAGTGGATATGGGCTTTGTGGAGTTACGCATAATGAAAACTTTCAGCGCCAAGCCGGCCGAGGTCAAGCGCGACTGGTATGTCATCGACGCCACGGACAAGGTTCTGGGCCGGCTGTCATCGGAAATTGCCCATCGCTTGCGGGGCAAACACAAGCCTGAATATACTCCGCATGTCGATACCGGCGACTACATTATTGTGGTCAACGCCGAAAAGGTTCGCACGACCGGACGCAAGATGGATGATAAAATCTATTATCGGACGACCGGTTACATCGGCAACCTGAAGTCTGTTTCGCTCAACAAAATGTTGCAGCAAACGCCAGAACGGGTCATTCAGATTGCCGTCAAGGGCATGTTGCCCAAAAACCCGCTAGGCCGGGCGATGTTCCGCAAACTGAAGGTCTATGCCGGCGCCGAGCATCAGCATGCCGCGCAGCAACCTCAGCCGCTGGAACTGTAATTAGCTGGCGCATTCATCGGAACGGAACAGGCAAGCATGATCGAAAATCAGCACTATGGCACTGGACGGCGCAAGACCGCCACTGCACGGGTCTTCCTGCGGCGCGGCGCCGGCAATATCACTATCAACCAGCGCCCCCTGAATGAGTATTTCGGCCGTCAAACGTCCTGCATGGTGGTGAACCAGGCGATGGATGTTGTCGATCTCAAGGACAAATTCGATATTTATGTGACCGTCAAGGGCGGCGGCATGACCGGTCAGGCGGGCGCCATTCGCCATGGCATCACCCGGGCGTTGATCGAGTACGACGAGAGCCTGCGCGCTCCGTTGCGCAAAGCTGGCTTCGTGACCCGCGACGCCCGCGAAGTGGAGCGCAAGAAGGTCGGCCTGCGCAAGGCCCGGCGCGCGACTCAGTACTCCAAGCGTTAATCCGGCTCTTTGGGGGATCGTCTAGCGGCAGGACTACGGACTCTGACTCCGTCAACCTAGGTTCGAATCCTAGTCCCCCAGCCAACCGAAGTAAGCCCACCATCAAGGTGGGCTTTTTGTTGTGAAATAACAAATAAGTTGTTTTTTTGACTATAACCAAAAAGATTTGTGTTTTTTTTGAAAATATCAGTTGCATTTTCGCTGCTGAGTGCGTATAAATCTCTCTAACGAATTGTAAGCGCCCTTTTGTTGTGTCAATACAACACAAACCTAGGAGTTTAATGTATGAAAAAGTCTACTCTTGCAATGGCTGTTGCTGCTGCGCTGGTGGGTTTTGGCACTGTTGCCCAAGCCGACACCACTCTATACGGCTCCGCCCGGGTGTCCGTCGACTATGATGAGTTCAATTCCAACTATATTCGGCTTCCCAATGGCAACTTGGAGCGGATTAGCGCCGGTTCTGACGCCTGGGATGTCTTCAACAACGCTTCCCGGCTGGGCGTGCGGGGTGAGGAAGACCTGGGCGGCGGTCTGAGCGCCATCTACCAGTATGAATTCGGCGTGGACGTCACCGAAGGCACCTCCGGCTTCACCAGCAACCGCCCGAAGTGGGTCGGACTGAAAGGTTCTAGCTGGGGTTCAGTCACCGCCGGCACGCAATGGACGCCTTACTACAACGTGATTGGCGTGGGCGATGTCTTCAACAGCAGCAAAGTGTTTGATAATGACACCTACCTCGGGAATACGTTCGGGTTGCGCATGGACAACAGCCTGATCTACTCCAGCCCGAACTGGAGCGGCTTCGGCTTTCAGGCCATGCTGGTCATGAATGGTTCTTGCTCGCCCAGCGACCCGCAAACGCCCAGTGAATTGTGCGGGATGTCACCCACGGGTAACAGGCTGCCTAACAACCTGAGCGATGGCGTGGATATGTACAACATTTCCGCCTCGTACAAGAATGGCCCATTCTTCGCTGGCGCGACTTATATGGCGCTGGACGGTGAGGATTTTGAGAATTTCCTGACTGCGCCCACCTATGATGGCGATCAGTGGGGTTTGGCGTTTGGCTATAACTCGGGTCCTTTTGCGGTCACCCTCGCTTATGAAAATGGCGATGTGAACGGTCTGAACTTTGGTAAAACTGAAAACGTTTACCTGGTTGGTCAGTACACCTTTGGCAATAACGTCATCCGGGGTTCGTATGGCTACACCAGCCCCGATGATGGCCAGTTCATTCTCACGAATGGGGCTATCCTGACGCAAAGCGATGTCAACAACTATGCCCTGGGCTACCAGTACAATTTCAGCAAGCGCACCCGGTTCTGGGTTGAGTATGTTGGCAAGGATGTTGACACCGATCTGGTTGGCGACAATCAGACGCTTTCCATCGGTACCCGTCACGACTTCTAATTCTCTCCAGATTTGAAGTCTACTGGATCAACGGACGCCTTCGGGCGTCCGTTGGCGTTTGAGGACACAAAAGTTGCGTTAATACCAAAAGTTGTATTTTTCACAAATTGGTAGTTGCTTTTTTACCGCAATAACGATATAAAGTCTCATAAGAATTCTTCGAGGCCACTTTCCCATCAAAACCTGATTTGATCGGAAAGCAAATCTCGAAGTACTGATTGACTCACAGACAACCTTGGAAATTACGTCATGAAAAAGTCCATTCTCGCCCTGGCGGTTTCCGCCGCTCTTGCCGCTCCATTGGCTGCTCAGGCCGATACGATCCTTTATGGCTCCGCTCGGGTGTCTGTCGACTATAACGACGAAGAAGGCGCTGATCTGTTTAACAACGATGGCTACTGGGATGTCGTCAACAACTCTTCACGCCTCGGTGTTTTGGGTACGGAGGATTTGGGGGGGGGGCTGAGCGCCGTTTATCAATATGAGTTTGGGGTTGACCTGACCGAAGGTGGCAATCTTGAAGGTAATCGACCCAAATTCGTTGGCCTGAGAGGCGGTTTCGGCACGGTGACGTTGGGCACCCAAGAAACGCCCTACTTCCATGTCGCCGGAGTCGTCGATATCTTTAACACGGATAAGTCGCTGGGCGGCACGGCTTGGTTGGGCGGTTCGTTCAATGGCTTCAGGCTGAATCCTACTAATGATCGGGATTTAGGCGACGGTTCACTGTTCCGCCTTGACAACAGCCTGTATTACATCACGCCTGACTTTGGCGGTTTCACCGGCGAAGCCATGCTGGTCATGAATAGCGCCCAGAATGATAGTCAAGGCTACTCAGATAGCGTTGACCTCTGGAACATCGCCGCTAAATACAGCAACGGTCCATTCTTCGCGGGAGTCAGCTATATCGCGCTTGACGGTAACAGCGATATTCTTCTCGCTGATGGCGTTACGGTAGATCTGGATCTGGATCAGTGGAATATCGGTTTGGGGTACTCAGCAGGGCCGTTCAGCGTAGGTTTCATCTACGAGCAGGGTACTCTTAACGAGTTCGGTTTGCTCGGCACCGCCAAGTTTGATGGCGTTCGCCTGTTTGGTGGCGACGATGCCAGTAACTGGTATTTGACTGGCGAATACCGCTTTGGCAACAACACGATACGCGGCGCTTACGGGCAACTGGACACCAAAATCGACGTTGCCGGATTCGACGACAAGATCGACAACTATTTAGTCGGTTATCAGTACGATTTCAGCAAGCGCACTCGCGTCTGGGTTGAGTATATTGGGCGCAGCGCCGATTCCGTTTTGTATAGCGATCAAAGCGCGGTTTCCATTGGCACCCGCCACGACTTCTAATCAGCCTGAACAACGGGCGTAAGGGCGCACGGGCGCGACCTTCGGGTCAGCGCCCGTTTTTCATTCCAGTGTATCAGGCCCGAATCGTCTGCACGCCTTCCGCTGTCCCCAATAGCAGCACATTCGCCGGGCGTTGCGCAAACAACCCTACAGTCACAATACCGGGAATATTGTTCCATTCTGCTTCCAGTTTGGCTGGCTCCAGGATTTGCAGGTTGTAGACATCCAGGATCAGGTTGCCGTTATCGGTGATAAAGTTTTCCCGCAGCACCGGTTGACCGCCGCGTTTCAGCAACTCACGCCCAACATAACTGCGCGCCATGGGAATCACCTCGATTGGCAGGGGAAACGTTCCCAGCACATCGACCAGCTTGGAGTGATCGGCGATGCACACAAAAGTTTCACTGGCGGCGGCCACGATTTTCTCGCGGGTCAACGCGCCGCCGCCGCCCTTAATCATTTGCAAATGGCGATTGATTTCATCGGCGCCATCCACATACAGCGGTAATGGCCCGGCGGCGTTCAAATCCAGCACCGGAATCTTGCGGGTCTTCAGGCGTTGCGCGGTTGCCTCGGAACTCGCCACCGCGCCCTCAATTCGGTGCTTGATGCGCGACAAGGCGTCAATAAAATAGTTGACCGTTGAACCCGTGCCGACGCCTACAACCGTATCTTCTTCAACATACTTCAGAGCCGCCTCGGCGGCGCGTTTTTTCAGCTCATCGCTGCTGGACATGGCGGTGTTCTCCTCTTAGCCTTCCAAGCTCATTATGCACGACTACATCAAAAAAATTCTCACCGCCCGCGTCTATGACGTCGCAATCGAATCGCCACTGGACGTCATGAACCGCCTGTCGCGGCGCTTGAACAACCGGGTGTTGCTCAAGCGCGAAGACCTGCAGCCGGTGTTCTCCTTCAAACTGCGCGGCGCTTATAACAAAATCGCCAGTCTGCCGCGTGAGTTACTGGAAAAAGGCGTGATTTGCGCTTCAGCCGGCAATCATGCCCAGGGCGTTGCTCTGGCTGCGCAACGGCTCGGCGCGAAAGCGACTATTGTCATGCCGCGCACGACCCCGGCGATCAAAATCCAGGCGGTGCGCGACCGGGGCGGCAAAATCGTGTTGTTCGGCGATACCTACGACGAAGCCTACCAGCACGCCCGGCAACTGGAAGCGGAAAAAGAGTTGACGTTCATTCATCCCTATGACGACCCGGACGTGATCGCCGGCAATGGCACTATCGGCATGGAAATTCTGCGCCAGCATCCTGATCCGATTGAAGCCATTTTCGTCGCGGTCGGCGGCGGCGGCCTCATCGCCGGAGTGGCGACCTACGTCAAGTTCCTGCGGCCCGACATCAAAATCATCGGTGTGGAGCCGGATGACGCCGCGTCCATGTATGAGGCGCTCAAACAGGGATATCGCGTGACGCTGGATCAAGTCGGTATCTTTGCCGATGGCGTGGCGGTCAGGCAGGTCGGCGAGGAGACCTTTCGGCTGGCGCGGCAGTTGGTTGACGAAGTGATTGTGGTGTCCATCGATGAGATTTGCGCCGCCACCAAGGACATTTTTGACGATACCCGCTCCATTGCCGAACCGGCTGGCGCGCTCGGCGTGGCCGGCCTGAAAAAATATGTGGAGCGTACTGGCGTCGCCGGGGCGCAGCTCATCGCCCTCAACTGCGGCGCGAATATCAACTTCGACCGGCTGCGGCATGTCGCCGAACGGGCTGAACTGGGCGAACGGCGCGAGGCGCTGCTGGCGGTGACGATTCCCGAACAACCGGGCAGTTTTCGCAAATTTTGCCAGGCCATCGGCAGGCGCTCCATTACCGAATTCAATTACCGTTATGCCGACTCCCGGCAGGCGCAAGTGTTCGCCGGCATCCAACTCAGCGAGGGAGAGGAAGAGAAAAACCGGATCATCGACGCCCTGCGCGAACACGGTTATCCGGTGATCGATATGAGCGATAACGAAATGGCCAAGTTGCATGTGCGCTATATGGTGGGCGGTCATGCGCCGGGCCTGCGTGATGAGATTCTTTATCGGTTCCAGTTCCCGGAACGTCCCGGCGCGCTATTGAAGTTTTTGACCGGCATGGCCCATGGCTGGAATATCAGCCTATTTCACTACCGCAACCACGGTTCCGATTATGGCCGGGTGCTGGTTGGCGTCCAGGTGCCGGAAGCGGAGCGCCCGAAGTTCCTGGAGTACATTCGCCAACTCGGTTATCCGTTCTGCGAAGAGACCGAAAACCCCGTCTATCGGTTGTTTCTGGATGGGCGCAATTGATCGCCATCTGGGACTATCCGAAAACAGACCAGGTTTTTTCAGTCGCCGCTGCATCCAGCGGAACATCCCACGGCTGCCGAACCAGGTCGGTAACCTGCTGAAATTGATAAGCCAACCCGATTAGCCGGGGTCGGCGATCTAGCCCGCCCGAGTCACGCAGGAATGCGAAGCTGCGGTCGTAAAATCCCCCGCCCATGCCCAGGCGCGTCCCGGTCGAATCGAAGGCGACCAACGGCGTCAGCGCCAGGTCAAGGGCCGGCGGGGGCAACCATTCCGCAGGAGAAACCTCGGGTTCGGGAATCTGGAAGCGATTGCGGCGCAGCGGGGCGCCCGGTCGATAGGGCGCAAACTGCAACATATCGCCGACCAGCACGGGTAGATAAACCGTTTTGCCCATCGCCCCGGCGCGCTCCAGCAGCGGCGCCGGGTCCAGTTCGCCGTTAACAGCCCAGTAACCGGCGATGATGGATGCCTTGACAAACCAGGCGGTTTCCATGACGCGCTGCGCCGCCGCCATCGCCGCCGCCTGCCGCTCGATGGCAGACAGATGGAGGCGCCGGGCGCGCAGTCGTTGACGAAGAGGGTCAGAAAGCGAGGGTTTCACGGAAAATAAAGGCGATGCCTGAGCATCGCCTGGTGAAAGGGGACGTTCTCCGCCTGTGCCGTCTCGGACCTTGCCCTTGAACCGTGTGGTTCAAGTGGGGAGCAGAGCGGCGTATCAGGCTTTCCGCAACGAGGCGGACATGCACACCCACGCCAGCGACCATGTTCCCCGGGTATAATCAATTAGGATCAAGGGGTTACCCAGCCCACTACTCGAACACTGCAGAGAACGCCCGAACTTAATTTGTTGAACGTATGAAGATTATAAACCAATCAACGCCGCCTTGCTAAAGAACCTCATCGACTTTCTGCAATAAATCCTGCATCTGACGGCTAATGATGGCGTCTACTTCCGCTGCGTGGCGCTGCTGGCCCAGCAGGTCATGACTGAGATTTAATGCAGCCATCACCGCTACGGCTTCGAGATTCAGGTTTTTACCGTGATCACGAATTGCACTCATCCGCTCATTCAGATAGCGGGCCGCTTCCAGCAATTCATCCCGCTCATCGGGTTGGCAGACGAACCGGTACTGATAACCGATTAACTGTATAGTGACGCTGTGGGTTTCCTGGCTCACGAGTTTTGCTCCAAATCTCTCAGACGCACGACCATGGCGTCGATGCGCGTGCGGGATTGCTCGCTCTTCTCGCGCAGGGCGTCGCGCTCAGCCTGTAAAGCTGAGGTCTGCTGGCGCAATTCCCGGTTTTCCTCAGCAAGTTGTCCGCAAAGCTGGATCAACCGTTCGACCCGCTCGGCCAGTAGCGCCAGATCAGTCATGGCGGTTTCTGATCGACTGTCAAAATCACTCAATTCAACCGGCGCGATCTCTTCATTCAAATTTTCGTTGTCCATAAAAATACTATAGAGCGTTTATTCCGACTGGGTCAATTCCATAGCGCTTTTGGAACCTGCTCAGTGAATGCTAGGATGACCGATCAACGCCCGGTCTGTATAGGATTTTGGAGTCTTCATGTCTGCCCATGACCCGTCCCTGTTTGAACGTTTGCAGCCACTGCTGGACCCGCTCGACCCCGCTGAATTGCACGGGCTATTGTGTAGCCTGTTATGCGTCGATGCGGATTTGGATCGTGACCGGTGGCTGGACTACGCCCGCGAGGCGTTGGCCGATGGCGGCGAATGGTCTGAGTCAGTGGCTGATCTGTTGGCGAAATTGCTGGAATTCGGCGCCGCTCAAATGAATGCGCCGGATTGGCCGGTGACGCCATTGCTGCCTGATGACGATGCGCCCCTGCGGCAGCGGGTGGATGCGCTGAGTCACTGGTGTCATGGCCTGTTGTACGGACTGGGGATGGGTGAAGTGGAACGCCGTGGCGTCTTGTCCAAAGAAAGCTGGGAATTTTTGGATGACGTCACCGACATCGCCCAGGTTGGCTTCGACACGGATGAAGCTGGCGAGACCGATGAAACGGCTTATGCGGAAGTGGTCGAATATCTGCGGGTCGGTCTGCTGATGATCCAGCAGGATATCCAGCATTCCACCGCTCCGTCTCCTCCCCGTCTACACTGAACCCGGAACTTTCGCCAATGCTTGCTCGCGCCATTCCTTCTACTGTTTTCGCCCGCCGCCGCCGTGCATTGATGGAACGCATGGGACCAAATTCAGTTGCGTTGCTGCCTGCCGCGCCGTCCATGCCTCGCAATCGGGATGTGCATTATCCCTACCGCCAGGACAGCGATTTTTACTATCTGACCGGCTTCCCGGAACCGGAAGCGATTGCCGCGCTGATTCCCGGCGCGCAACAGGAATTTTTACTGTTCTGCCGCGACCGCGACCCGCAAATGGAAATTTGGCATGGCCGCCGCGCCGGCCCGCAAGGCGCGGTGGAGCGATATGGCGCCGATCACGCTCATCCCATGGCTGATCTGGACAAGATTCTGCTGCCGCTGCTGGAAAATCGGGAGCAAGTGTTTTACGCCATCGGCTGCCGCCCGGATTTCGACCAGCAAGTGATGAACTGGATCAATCAGACCCGCGCCAAAGCGCGGACGGGGGTACGAGCGCCAGCGACGTTTATCGCTCTGGAACATCTTTTACACCCCATGCGCCTGCGCAAGGAACCGGAGGAAATCGCAGTGATGCGCGAATCGGCCCGGATCGCCTGCGAAGCTCATGGCCGGGCGATGCAGACTTGCCGGCCAGGGATGATGGAATACCAGATCGAAGCCGAAATTCTGTATACCTTTCTGCGCAACGGCGCGGGCTGGTCCTATCCGGCCATTGTCGCGGGCGGCGATAACAGTTGCATCCTGCATTACACCGAAAATAATGCGGAACTGCGGGACGGCGACGTGTTGCTGATCGACGCTGGCGCGGAAGTGGACGGTTATGCGTCTGACATCACCCGCACTTTTCCGGTCAATGGCCGCTTTTCCGGCGAACAGCGGGCAATTTACGAACTGGTGTTGGCGGCGCAGCAAGCGGCGATTGACAAGGTTCGGCCTGGCTGCCATTTCAACGAGCCGCATGGCGCTGCGGCGCGCGTGCTGACCGGGGGATTGGCAGCGTTAGGGTTATTGCAGGGCGATGTGGATGACTTGATCAAGGCGGAACAGTACAAATCGTTCTACATGCACCGCACCGGCCACTGGATGGGCATGGACGTGCATGATGTTGGAGACTACAAAACGGGTGAAGATTGGCGGGTGTTTGAACCCGGCATGGTGACGACCATCGAACCTGGCTTGTACATCCCGGCGGGCGGCAAGGTGGTTGACGCCGGATGGGCGCGACTGGGCGTTCACCTCGAAATCGAGGTCGATGAACGCTGGCAGCGGATCGGTGTCCGCATTGAGGACGATGTGCTGGTGACCGACGGGGAGCCGGAAGTATTGACCGCCGCCGCCCCCAAGGCAGTTGACGACATCGAAGCTTTAATGAGGAGCAAGGCAAGGCGCAAGGCTAAAGATCAACGGCCTGCTCCTCACCACTGATTGCCATGATGCAAACAGATTATGACCTTCTGATCATCGGCGGCGGCCTGGTCGGCGCCAGTCTGGCCTGTGCGCTGGACGGTCTGGATTTGCGCATCGGGCTGGTCGATGCCGCGCCGCTGACCGTGAGCGCACACCCCAGCTACGATGACCGCACCCTCGCATTGGCGCAAGGAACCCAGCGTATTTTCCAGACCCTCGATCTCTGGGAGGCGCTGGTCGCGACGGCGACGTCGATTGAGCGCATTCATATTTCCGAACGGGGCGTTCCCGGTTTCGCCCATCTCGACTGCCGCGACGAAGGGGTAGAGGCGCTCGGTTATGTGGCTGAAGCGCGGCAGGTCGGCGCGGCGTTACTGGCGAAATTACCGAAGCTGCGCGGCGTGGATTTGCTATGCCCGGCGCGGCTGAAAACGGTCGTCATTCGCCCGGAAGCGGCTTGCGCCACCGTCCGCTTGAGCGATCATCGTACCGTCGAACTTCGCACCCGGTTGCTGGTCGCGGCGGACGGCGCGCAATCGCCGGTGCGGGAGCAACTGGGCATCGCCGCCTTGCGTTGGGATTATGGCCAGCAGGCGGTGATCGCTAACGTCACGCCGACTTTGCCCCATCAGCAGGTCGCCTACGAGCGGTTTACCGAAGAGGGGCCGGTGGCGTTGCTGCCGATGAGCGAGAACCGTTGCGCGGTGGTTTGCACCGTAAACGATGCCGCCGCCGCCGCAGCCATGGCTCTGGGCGACGCCGGATTCATGGCCCTGCTGCATGATCGCTTCGGTGACCGGCTTGGTCCGTTTTTGCGAGTGGGCCGGCGACAGGCGTATCCCCTGTTCCTGCTGAAAGCCCGCGAACACGCCCGTCAGCGGGTCGCCATTATCGGCAACGCCGCCCATACCCTGCACCCCATCGCCGGCCAGGGCTTCAATCTGGGTATGCGTGATGTGGCGGCGCTGGCGGAAGTAGTGGCTGAGGCGTGGCGTGGCGGCGAGGATATTGGCGACTTGAAAGTGCTGGGCCGTTACGCCGACTGGCGGCGCTGGGATCAACGGCAGACCATCGCCTTTACGGACGCCCTGAACCGCGTGTTCGCCAATCCGCTTTGGCCGGTGCGCGCCGCCCGTCGCCTGGGCCTGCTGGCGTTCGATGTGTTGCCGCCAGTCAAACATGAGTTCGCCCGGCAGACCATGGGACTGTACGGGCGTTTACCCAAACTGGCGCGGGGACTGGCGCTGACGGCCTGAATTGCGCTCTCCGTAATGGCTGATCGAAAAACCATCGATGAAGTACACAAAATCTCCGACCGGCGCGGTAATGGGCAATTACGCCGCGAGGTCTGGGTTGACGAGCGTGGGCAAGTGGTCCGTTACAACCTTGCTTTCATCAATCACCATCTGTTCCAGGGAGATAACGGGCGGGTTGTGGGCTATGACAACCAGCATGGCTATCTCATCGCCACTATTTTGGCGCAGTGGAAGCGGTCATCTTTGAAAGCTTTGAAGCCGTCGAGGCGCGATTTGAAGCCGACTGGCTGGCTTTGAGAAAGGCAAAATGAAACAAGCGACAGTAAAAATAGCGACAGAAGCTGATTTTTTTCAACGAGGACGTGAACTTGCCCGGTTGGCTGACCGCGCTGAAGCGTTACCGGAAGAGTGCATTATCAGCTTTGAAGATCCGGCTGAAATGCTGAAGCTGTTAACTGCGGCGCGCTTAAACCTTCTACGCACGATTAAAGAGCAGCCTGGGTCGATTACACAGTTGGCTCAACGTCTGCACCGGGATCGTGGTGCGGTGAAGCGGGATGTGGATAAACTGGCCAGCTATGGTCTGGTAGCGGTTGAATCAGCCATTTCACCGGCACAGGGGCGGACAAAGGAAATCCATCCCCGATCCGGGCGACTGCGGCTGGAGGCCTCAATTGAATGATCCTGAATACTGATTACGACCTGATCATCGCTGGCGGCGGCATGGTGGGCGCAGCGCTGGCCGGCGCGCTGGGCGAGGCCGATTTGCGCATCGCCCTGCTGGAAGGCGCGCCACTGGATCGCATCCGCCCGGCAGCGGAGCCGGATATTCGGGTATCCGCTATCAATCGCGCCTCGCAACGCATTTTCGCCGCTATTGGCGCCTGGGACGGGATGACCGCCTGGCGAGTCAGCCCCTTCCGGGATATGCGGGTTTGGGACGCCGCCGGTTTCGGGCAGATTCATTTTGACAGCGCCGATATTGGCGAGCCGTTGCTGGGCTGGATCATTGAAAACCGGATCGTCCAATACGCTCTGCTGGAACGGGCTCGGCAATTATCGGCAGTCGATCTGCTCTGCCCGGCGGCGCTGGAAACCGCGCAGCCGCTGGCGGAAACCGGCTGGCGGGTGCGTTTAACCGACGGGCATGAATTCACGACCCGGCTGCTGGTCGGCGCGGATGGCGCATCGTCCAGAGTTCGGCAACTGGCGGGTATTGATACGGGTGGGTGGAATTACGATCAAAAGGCGGTAGTCGGCCAAGTCCGCACGGCGGAGCCTCATCAGGAAACCGCCTGGCAACGTTTCTTGCCGACTGGGCCCCTGGCCTTCCTGCCGCTGCATGACGGTTGTTGCTCCATCGTCTGGTCCACCGCGCCGGAACAGGCTGACGCGCTGCTGGCGCTGGACGAGTCCGCTTTCGCCGAGGCGCTGGCGGGCGCATTTGACCGGCGGCTGGGAGCGATCATCGAGGTCGGGCGGCGCGGCGCTTTTCCGCTCCGTCTGCAACACGCCCGCGCCTATGTCAAACCGGGCCTGGCGCTGATCGGCGACGCCGCGCATGTCGTGCATCCTCTAGCGGGCCAAGGGGTGAATCTGGGTTTGCTGGACGCCGCAACGCTGGCCGAGGTGATTCTGGACGCCGTGGCCGCCGGTCAGGATTTCGCTTCGTTCAAGACGCTGCGCCGCTATGAACGCTGGCGTAAAGGCGACAATCTGCTGATGCTGGGGGTGATGGACGGCTTCAAGCGGCTGTTTGGCCATGCGCTGCCGCCAGTGCGCCTGCTCCGCAACATCGGGCTGAATCTGACGGACGCCGCCGGGCCGCTGAAGAATCTGATCGCCCGCCGGGCGATGGGACTGGAGGGCGATTTGCCACGGCTGGCGCGGGCGGCGGGCTGAAGTGACCGTATCCACCGTGATCCTCGTTCAAGACCTCAGCAAGCACTACGGCCCGGTGCGGGCGGTGGATGGAATCAGCTTCACCGTCGCGCGCGGCGCGACCTGCGCACTGCTGGGCGGTAATGGCGCGGGTAAAACCACAACTATCGCCATGCTGTTGGGTCTGCTGCTGCCAACGAGCGGGCGGATTGACCTGCTCGGCGAAGAAGTGCCGCGCTACCGTCAGCGGGTGTTGCCACGGATGAACTTCTCTTCGCCCTATGTCGATTTGCCGCAACGGCTGACCGTCGCGGAAAACCTGACGGTCTACGCCCGGCTGTACGGGGTGCGCCGCGTCGCCGAGCGATTAGCGGTGTTGGGCCGGGACTTGGACATCGCCGCTTTTTTCCGGCGTCCCTACGGCAGCCTGTCCACCGGCCAGAAAACCCGTGTGGCGTTGGCCAAGGCATTGTTAAATGAGCCGGAAATTCTGCTGCTGGACGAGCCGACCGCCTCGCTCGATCCCGACACCGCCGACCGGATGCGCGGCATTCTGACCAATTACCAGCGGCGCAGCGGCGCGACCCTGTTGCTGGCCTCGCACAACATGAGCGAAGTCGAACGGCTGTGCGATCAAGTTATCATGTTGCGGGCCGGTCAAATCGTCGCCACCGGCGCGCCGCGTGAACTGATTCACCGCTACGGGCGCAAGGATATGGAGGAAGTGTTTCTCGACATCGCCCGGGGGATTCAAAGCGGCGAGGTCCTGGAATGAACGGCATTTCCCTGTATCGCATCGGCGCATTGGCGCTGCGCTATCTCTACCTGTTGCGCAGCTCCCGGATTCGCATTATCGAACTGGCCTATTGGCCGACCGTGCAGATGATTCTGTGGGGCTTCATCACCCAGTATTTAATGACCCACAGCGGCGTTTTGCATCAGGCGGCGGGGTTGCTGTTGTCAGGTGTCTTGCTGTGGGATGTGCTGTTTCGCAGCCAGTTGGGGCTGTCAGTGGTGTTCTTTGAGGAGATGCACGCCCGCAATCTGGCGCAGTTGCTCATCAGTCCGCTGCAACCGATTGAATTGATCATCGCGCTGATGTCGATCAGTCTGGTGCGCACGCTGATCGGCGTCGGCATTGCGGTGTTGCTGGCGATCCCATTCTATAGCTTCAACCTGTTTACGCTGGGGCCGCCGTTGATCGGCTTTTTCCTCAATCTGCTGCTGATGGGCTGGGCGATTGGCTTGCTGGTGTCGGCGCTGGTGCTGCGCTACGGGATGGGTGCGGAGAGCATTGCCTGGGCGGCGATTTTTGCGCTAGCTCCCCTCTGCGGCATCTATTATCCCGTCGCCACCCTGCCCGGTTGGCTGCAACCACTGGCCTGGACCCTGCCGGCCAGTTATGTGTTCGAGGGGATGCGGGCGGTATTGCTGGATCACGCCTTCCGGCTAGACTATCTGCTCTATGCGTTGCTGTTGAATGTCGGCTATCTTGGCCTGGGCATTGGGGTGTTCCTGGCCACGATCCACCAGGCGCGGCAGCGGGGATCGCTGTTGCAGTCGGGGGAGTAGTCATCATCCGGCGAGCGCCGCCGCCTTGATCCGCCAGGTCGCCCGACTGGCGTTCGCCAGGTCAGTCGCTTTTTCCGCCCCGGTTTGTGAAATAATCTGACTCCTGATTGATTACGCCATTGGCTGAGGCGAACAAAGATGATCATTCCTGTCATTCTTTCTGGCGGCAGCGGCACACGGTTGTGGCCGCTATCCCGTGAAACTTATCCCAAGCAATTCCTGCCCCTGGTGGACCGCCACACCATGTTGCAGAACACAGCGCTGCGCATCGCCGGTCTGAATGACATGGCTGCGCCGTTGGTGGTGTGCAATGAAGATCATCGCTTCATGGTCGCCGAGCAACTGCGGGCGGTGGGTATCCAGCCAGCGGCGGTGATGCTGGAGCCGGTAGGCCGCAATACCGCGCCGGCGGTTGCGATTGCCGCTTTACATGCCCAGCGCGAGAACGCCGGCGCGGACCCGATTTTGCTGATTCTGCCTGCGGATCATGTCATTACGGATGTCGCTGGCTTCCGCGCCGCCATTCTTCAGGTCGCGCCCCAGGCTGAAGCGGGATGCCTGATCACGTTCGGGATTGTCCCCACTGCCCCGGAAACCGGCTACGGCTATATCAAAGCCGGCGCTCCGCTTGATGAAATCGGGGTTTGCACGGTAGAGCGCTTTGTTGAAAAACCGGATCAAACAACCGCCGAGCGCTATCTGGAATCCGGCGATTACTATTGGAACAGTGGCATGTTCATGTTCCGCGCTTCAGCCTTTCTGGCGGAACTGGAGCGCTTCGCCCCGGCGATGCTGGCGGCCTGTCAGCAAGCGTTGGTCCATGACCGAACCGACCGGGATTTCCTGTGGTTGGATCGCGCCGCGTTCGCCGCCTGCCCCAAGGATTCCATCGACTATGCAGTGATGGAGAAAACCGGTCATGCGGTGGTGATGCCGCTGACCGTGGGCTGGAACGATGTCGGCTCCTGGTCGGCGCTTTGGGAAGTCGGCGAGCGGGATGCGGAGGGCAATATTGAGCGCGGCGATGTCATCAGCGTCGATACCCATGATTCGTACATCGACGCAGCTTCGCGGTTAGTGGCGACTGTAGGCGTCGAGCATCTGGTCGTGGTGGAAACCTCTGATGCGGTGTTGGTGGCCAGCAAGGATCGGGTGCAGGACGTGAAAGCGGTGGTCGATCAGCTCAAGGCTCGCCAGCGTCCTGAAGGGCGGTTGCATCGCAAGGTTTATCGGCCCTGGGGCTGCTACGATTCCATTGATTTCGATCAGCGCTTCCAGGTCAAGCGCATTACGGTCAATCCCGGCGCCAGCCTGTCCTCGCAGATGCACCATCATCGCGCTGAACACTGGGTCGTGGTGCATGGCACAGCCTGCGTCACCCGGGGCGAGGACGTGTTCCTGCTCACCGAGAATCAGTCCACCTACATCCCGGTCGGGGTCCGCCATCGGTTGGAAAACCCCGGCAAGATTCCACTGGAGATCGTTGAAGTGCAGTCCGGCAGCTATCTGGGCGAGGACGACATTGTGCGCTATGACGATGCGTATGGACGAGAAGAATGCGAGATAAAGAAATGACAAAAGGTTCTGAACTGAATTGTTTTAAAGCCTACGATATTCGCGGGCGAATCCCCGATGAATTGAACGAGGACTTGGCCTATCGCATTGGCCGGGCTTATGCGGTTTTTCTACGACCCCGGCGGGTGGCGGTAGGCCACGATGTGCGCCTGAGCAGTCCGGGATTGAGCGCGGCGCTGACCAATGGTCTGCTCGATGGCGGGACGGATGTGCTGGATATCGGGCTGTGCGGCACGGAAGAAATCTATTTCGCCACCTTTGAGCATCACCTTGATGGCGGCATCATGGTCACTGCCAGCCATAACCCATTGGATTACAACGGCATGAAACTGGTGCGCGAACAGGCCCGGCCGATCAGCGGCGACAGCGGCCTGTTTGAAATCCGCGATTTAGCCACCGCCGATGATGAATTCACCGTGTTCAACCGGCGCGGAACGCTGGCCCAGTGGCCGAACAAGGGTGATTATCTGCGGCATTTGCTGGGCTATATCAATCCCGATGTGTTGCAGCAGTTAAAGATTGTGGTTAACGCGGGCAATGGCGGGGCGGGGCTGATTATCGACGGTTTGGAGCGGCATCTGCCCTTTCAATTCATCAAAATTCACCACGAGCCGGATGGAACTTTTCCCCATGGCATTCCCAACCCGTTGCTGCCGGAATGCCGGGACGCGACGGCTCAGGCGGTGCGCGAGCATGAGGCGGATCTGGGCCTGGCCTGGGATGGCGATTTTGACCGCTGCTTCTTCTTCGACGAGACCGGACGGTTCATCGAGGGCTATTACCTGGTCGGCCTGCTGGCGGAAACCCTGCTGGCGCGGCAATCGGGCGCGAAGATCATCCATGACCCCCGGCTGACCTGGAACACGATTGAGCAGGTTCGCGCGGCTGGCGGCGTTCCGGTGCAGAGCAAGACCGGCCATGCGTTTATCAAGGAGCGGATGCGGCAGGAAGATGCGCTTTACGGCGGCGAGATGAGCGCTCATCACTATTTCCGCGAATTTGCTTATTGCGATAGCGGCATGATTCCCTGGTTATTGATTGCTGAGTTGCTGAGCCAGCGCAATCAACCCTTGTCCGCTTTAGTGGATGCGCGGATGCAGGCTTTCCCGTGCAGCGGCGAGATCAATTTCCGGGTGGCTGACGCCCCGCACAAGATTGAAGAAATTCGGGCAGCCTATGCCGATCAACAGCCGGTGGTGGACGAGACCGATGGCCTGAGTCTGGAATTTACCGACTGGCGTTTCAACCTGCGCTCTTCGAACACCGAGCCATTGTTGCGGTTGAATGTGGAGACGCGCGGCGAGGCGGCGTTATTGGAGCGCCGCACCGAGGAATTGCGGGCGCTGATCGGCGCATGATGCATCGCTGGTTTGTGAAATAATGCGGCTATTGACACGGGGAGAATTAAACAATGAGCAAGCTGATCGGTGGAGCAGCAGGGATTTTGGTCATCGCGGCGGCGGGCGTCGTCGGCGCGGCGTACTGGTCGGGATTGCAGGCGGAGCGCTGGTATGAAGAAGGGCTGGCGGAAAGCGCCAAAAGCAGTAACGTCAAATTGAGCACGGTTCGTTATCAGCGCGGGCTGTTTTCATCGCACATCCTGACCCGGGTTGAAATCGCCGAGCCGGCGGTCGACGACGCCAACGATCCGTCCTTCTCGATTCGGCAGGAGGTCTACCACGGGCCATGGCCGTTGGCCGGTTGGGGTACGCCTGGCGTACCGATGCAATTGACGGGCGTGGTAGTGCGAGCGACATTGGACCCGGAGAGCAGTCGCTGGACCCGGCAACTAGCCCAGTGGTACGGCAACCAGGAGCCGGTCGTGGCGATTTCGCAAGTCGCCTTCGACGGCGCCAGCGCGACCCAAATCACCATGCCCGCGCTGATGTTGAGTGACGTTGAAAACTTGCAAAGTCTCAACTTTTCAGGATTGCAGGGCCAGTTTCAGGTCGGGCCGAAAAACGCCACCGTCAAAGGTCATCTGACCGTCGCCAGCCTGGAAGCCGTCGGTAAGCCGGAAGCCGCCAGTGAAGGGGAGCCGGTCACGGGTGGCGGGCAAGTCCACTTGCGTGATTTGACGTTGACTGTCGATCAGCGCAAGGGACCCTTCGATTTGCAGTTCGGTGAGTCTGCCTTCGCGATGGCTGAATTGCGCGCCCAGGATCAAACCTCCGGGGCGCCCGTCGTCATAACCGGCCTGAGCTTGACCGGTTCGCTGACCCAGCAGAGTCCGCAACAGGTCGCCGGCGAGGTGCGGATCAAGGCTGATCAGGTCACGATGGATCAACAAAGCGGAACCGGCAGTTTACATTTGGCGTTGCGCAATCTGGACGGCGCGACGATTGAGGAACTCCAGCAGTGGCAGCAGAAAGTCGCCAACCAGCCTGATAATCCGCAATCACTAAATGAGTTGCTGGCGCTGATGAAAACCCTGCTGGCGGGTAAGCCGGAATTCATGCTCGACACCCAGGTGAAAATGACGCAGGGCGATTGGCAAGGCCAACTGACTCTGAACCTCCAGGACTTTGATGAAGCCAATCTGTTGCAGGATCCGTCCAGTCTCCTCGGCGCGCTGGAAAAAGGATCCGCTGACGTGGCGGCGTCCAGGGCGCTGGTTGAAATCGTGCTGACGGATCAGATCATGAATGAATTACAGTCCCAGGCTGGGGAGCAGGAACCGCCGGTTGATCCGCAGGCGTTGCGCGGGAAGGCGGCGACCGAAGCCCAACAGCAGCTTCAGCAACTCATCGCCGCTGGTTTTATCAAGCTGGACGGTGATCGCTATACGACGACGGCGCGTTTCGCCGATGGCAAGCTGTTGGTGAATGGTCAGGAAATTCCGTTGATGTCGCCGACAGGCGGTATGAATGAGGGCGAGCCGGGAGAGGAACTACTGATGGCGCCGGAGGGTGAGGTCAAGGCGCCGGAGGGTGAGGTCAAGGCGCCGGAGGGTGAGGTCAAGGCGCCGGAGGGTGAGGTCAAGGCGCCGACGCAGCAATAAACAATGACAGTATTTGACCAGGCGCTAAACCGCCTTCCCGAGCCGTTGCGGCCTGAAGTCGCGCATTACTGGGAAGCATGGCAAACGGCTTCCCGGGCTGCGGACATCGAGTTGCCTACAGACGCAGCGCTGGCGTCGCTGGTCCGGGTTTGGGCGTGCAGCGAGTTCGTCGCCCGGGCCTGCATCCGTGAGCCGGCGTTGCTGGCGGAACTGTGGGCCAGCGGTGATTTGGCCACGAGTTATACGCCGGGCGACATGAAGGAACGGCTGGAACGGTTACTGGCGGACGCTGCGGATGATGAGCGGCTCGCCAGCGCGCTGCGCCGGTTCCGGCGCCGGGAAATGGTGCGCATCGCCTGGCGCGATCTGGCTGAATTGGCCGGATTAACCGAGACGCTCGGCGATTTGACCGATCTGGCGGACGCGGCCGTGAACGGAGCGATAGATCGACTCCATGCCTGGCAGAGTCAGCGGTATGGCGTCCCCCGCGACGCCGAAGGTCAACCGCAACAAATGGTCGTGTTGGGCATGGGCAAGCTCGGTGGCCGCGAGCTCAATTTCTCCTCCGACATTGATCTGATTTTCACTTATCCCTCCCAAGGCGAAACCGACGGCGCCCGCGCCATCAGTCATGAGGAATTCTTCCGCCGGCTCGGCCAGCGCTTGAGCAAGGCCCTGGCGGAGATGACTGCCGAGGGTTTCGTGTTCCGCGTCGATCTGCGCCTGCGGCCGTTCGGCGATTCCGGGCCGCTGGCCTTATCCTTCGCCGCCTTCGAGGATTACTACCAGAATCACGGACGGGACTGGGAACGCTACGCAATGATCAAGGCGCGGGTCATCGCCGGTGACCCGGAGGCGGGCGAGCGATTGCTGGCGGGACTGCGGCCCTTTGTCTACCGGCGTTACCTGGACTATCACGCCTTTGAAGCATTGCGCGACATGAAAGCGATGATCGCCCAGGAAGTCGAACGCAAGGGTATGCAGCGCAACATCAAGCTGGGACCGGGCGGCATCCGCGAGATTGAATTCATCGGTCAGGCGTTTCAGTTGATTTACGGGGGCCGCGATCCGGCGTTGCGGGAACGCAGCATTCTACGGGTGCTGGATACGCTGGCCGCCAGCGGTCGCCTGCCGGAAACAGCGGTGAACAGTCTCAAATCCGCCTATGACTTTCTGCGCCGGGTGGAAAACCGCTTGCAGGCCTGGGCCGACCGGCAGACTCATCATTTGCCGGACGATGAGCGGGCGAAATTACGGCTGGCGTTCGCCATGGGCTACCCCGGTTGGGAAGCGTTCGCGCTGGAACTGGCGCGGCATGTCGAGGCCGTGACTCAGCAATTTACCTTGGTGTTTGGCGGTGCTGAGGAGTCATCAACAGAGTCTGCCGCCGGTTTAGCGGGATTATGGCGGCAGGATTGCGACGAAGAGCGCGCCTTGTCGCTCCTGGCAGAACACGGTTTCGAGGAGCCGGCGCGCGCCTGGAACCGGCTGCGGGCGCTGCGCGAGGGCTTCAGCTACCGCACTATGAGTTTGCGCGGGCGCGACCGGCTGGATGCATTGATGCCGTGCGTGCTGGAGGCAGTTACCACCGCACAACAACCCACGGCCACGCTGGAGCGTATTCTCAACCTGCTGGAAACGGTCGCGCGCCGCTCGGTGTATCTGGCGTTGCTGACGGATCAGCCGCAGGCGCTGACGCAACTGGTCAAACTGTTCGCCGCCAGCGGCTGGATCGCCCAACATCTGACCCGTTATCCGCTGCTGCTGGATGATCTGCTCAATCCCGCTGCGCTGTACGCGCCACTGGATCGCCCGCAACTGGCGCTGGAGCTGGATCGGCAGTTGCAACGCACCCCGGCCGATGACCCCGAAGAAGTGCTCAACGCGCTGCGCTATTTCAAACAGACGCAGGTGTTGCGCGTCGCCGCCGCCGATGTCAGTGGCGCGATGCCGCTGATGATCGTCAGCGATCATCTAACGGAAATCGCGGAAGTCCTGTTGCGAAAAGTGCTGGAACTGGCCTGGGCCGACTTGTCGCCCCGGTTCGGTCAGCCGTGCTGTGTGGTGGACGGCGTCGAACGAGACGCGCAATTCGCCATTGTCGCCTACGGCAAACTGGGCGGCATCGAACTCAATTACGGCTCCGATCTGGACCTGGTGTTTCTGCACGACAGCGCCGGCAGCCGGCAACTCACCGTTGGCCCGCGTCAGATCGACAATGCCGCCTTCTTCGCCAAGCTGGTGCAACGGATTATTCATTTCCTCACCACCCGCACCGGCGCCGGCGAACTGTACGAGGTCGATACCCGGTTACGGCCCAGCGGTCGCTCTGGCCTGCTGGTCAGCGCTTTCGAGGCGTTCGCTGAATATCAGCACCGGCAGGCGTGGACCTGGGAACATCAGGCGTTGGTTCGGGCGCGGGTCGTCGCGGGTCCCCGGGCTTTGGCCGAGCGTTTCCAAACCATTCGCCGCGAGATTTTGCAGCGCGAGCGCGATCCCGCTGTTTTACGCCAGGAAGTGGGCGACATGCGCGAACGTATGCGGGCGGAATTGGACGCCAGCACGGCTGAAGTCTTCGATCTCAAGCAGGGCCGGGGTGGTATCGCCGATATTGAATTTGTGGTGCAATATGCCGTTCTGGCGAACGCCAGCCGCTACCCGGAACTGTTGACCTATACCGACAATATCCGGCAACTCGATGGGCTGGAACGGTGTGGCGTTCTCTCGATCGCCGATGCCGCCCGGTTGCGCCACGCCTATCGTGGGTTGCGCCGACGTATTCACCTGCTCAAACTGCAAGAACAGCCTGCGCAGATTCCTGGCGATGTGGCGCAGGACGAGCGCGAGCGCGTTATCCGCATTTGGCGACGCCTGATGGAAAACGCTGGATGACCTGTCCCGCATAGACAAGGGTTGAAACGAACAAAATGTCAATGTCTGATCGTGATGGTTTAATTTGGTATGACGGTGAGCTTGTGCCCTGGCGCGACGCAAAAACCCATGTTCTGACCCATACCTTGCACTATGGCATGGGCGTTTTCGAGGGCGTGCGCGCCTACGCCACCGACCGGGGCGCGGCGATTTTCCGGTTGCAGGCGCACACCGACCGGCTGTTTCGCTCCGCCCACATCGTGGGGATGCCGATGCCCTACAGCAAAGATGAGATCAACAAGGCGTGCCGGCAAGCGGTGAGTACTAACAATCTGGCCAGCGCCTATCTCCGCCCGATGTGTTTTTACGGCTCCGAGGGGATGGGGATTCGCGCCGATAATCTCAAGGTCCATGTCATCGTCGCCGCCTGGGAATGGGGCGCTTACCTGGGCGCGGAAAATCTGGAGCGCGGCATTCGCATTCGCACCTCATCGTTCAGCCGGCATCACGTCAATATCACGATGTGCAAGGCCAAAGCGAATGGCAATTACATGAATTCCATGCTGGCGCTGGCCGACGCCATGCGCGATGGCTATGACGAGGCGATGCTGCTGGATACCGACGGCTATGTGGCTGAGGGCAGCGGCGAGAACATCTTTATCATCCGTGACGGGATTATCTATACCCCGGACCTGACCTCGGCGCTGGAAGGCATCACCCGCGACACGATCATCCGCTTCGCCGCCGATCTCGGCATCCCGGTCAAGGAAAAACGCATCACCCGCGACGAGGTGTACATCGCTGACGAGGCTTTCTTTACCGGCACTGCGGCTGAAGTGACGCCGATTCGTGAGGTCGATGGCCGGGCGATTGGTCTTGGCCAGCGCGGCCCGATCACGCAGCGCTTGCAGGAAATGTATTTCAATCAAGTGCATGGCCGACGCGATGAATATCCTGAATGGCTGACGCTGGCTTGATTCGCCTGCGAACCGGATAGATTTAATTCACAAGAATGTTCATAAGAACAGGAGAATAATCCGATGGCTGCCGCTGCCGCTGCTGTTTCCACGAAGGCAATGCCTAACACCCAGAAAACCTATAAAGTCAGCCGCGCTGATCTGCCGCTGTCTTGCCCGATGCCGGACATGATGGTGTGGTGTTCTCACCCCAAGGTGTACCTGCCTATCGAAGCGACGGGCAAGGCCAAATGCCCGTACTGCAGCGCGGATTTCGTACTGGTCAACTGACTTGCCGTTGGAGCCGCCGGTGCGTCCGTTGGTCGTCTGGCGGTTCAGTGACGGTAAAGCCGGGCATGACGGCCAGAGCTGTGGTTTGGCCGAGGCCATGGGTCGGTTGTGGCCTATCGAAGTCATCACCCCCAGCCTGTTACCCGCCACCTACGCGCTGGCCAGTCTTTTTCGCGGTCGTGTAAACCGTTGGCGCGGTCTGCCGGCCCCGGATGTCGTGCTGGGCGCGGGGCATGGCTCCCATCTGTCCTTACTAGCCGCTCGCCGCGTGCGCGGGGGTAAAGCCGTCGTTCTCATGCGGCCCAGTCTGCCGCTGTCCCTGTTTGATCTGTGCCTGATTCCCGAACACGATGCACCGCCCGTTCGCCCGAATGTGCTGACGACGCACGGCGCGCTGAACCGTATTCAACCTTCCGCCGCATTGGAGCCGACACGGGGCTTGTTGCTGATCGGCGGGCCTTCCGCGCATTTCGCTTGGGATAGTGAGAATTTGCATCAGCAGATCGCCGCCATCGTTGCCGCCGATCCCGCCATGCGCTGGACGCTGACGACTTCACGCCGCACCCCGGCGAATTTTCTGGAACCCTTGACGAGCAGCGAGCGACTAAAAATCGTTCTTGTGACCGAGACTGGCCCGGACTGGTTGCCGGCGCAATTGACTGGCGCGGGGCAGGTCTGGGTGACAGCAGATAGCGTGTCGATGGTCTACGAAGCGTTGACCGCCGGGGCCGCCGTGGGCGTGCTGGAAGTTCCCCGTAAACACGCCAGCCGGGTCAGCCGGGGCCTGGAACAACGGGCCGCCGAGGGTTGGGTAACGCCTTTCGCTGACTGGTCGCCGGGTCAGGCGCTGCGCCGTCCCCCGCAAATCTTCAATGAAGCAGAACGCTGCGCTCGCTGGATCATCGAGCGATGGTTCGCCTGAGCGTGGCGCAACTGCTCCCGGCCATGCACGGCGGCGGCGTGGAACGCGGAACCCTGGAAGTGGCGCGGGAACTGGTTCAGCGGAGACATCGTTCAATCGTGATTTCCGCCGGTGGGCGACTGGTTCCAGAACTATTGAATGCGGGCAGCGAACATTTGGCCTGGCCGCTGGGCGCCAAATCACCGCTGACTCTGCGCTGGGTCTGGCCTTTGCGGCGCTGGCTGGCTGAACAACGTATTGATATTTTACATGCTCGTTCACGACTGCCGGCCTGGGTCGCCTGGCTGGCTTGGCGGGGCATGGACCCGGCCACCCGTCCGCGCTTTGTCACCACGGTTCACGGTTTGTATTCAGTATCCCGCTACAGCGCCATCATGACCCGTGGCGAGGGGGTCATCGCGGTTTCAGCGACCATCCGCGACTATCTGCAACGCCACTATCCCAAACTGCCGGTCGAGCGGATTGAACTGATCCCGCGTGGCGTGGACCCGGTGGAATTTCCTTACGGCTACCGGCCGTCGCCGGAATGGCTGGCCGAATGGCGCCGGCAATATCCGCAATTACATGATGTTCCAGTCTTGACTCTGCCGGGCCGGTTGAGCCGACTCAAGGGCCATGAAGAATTCATCGAACTCATCGCCCGGTTACGAGCGCAGGGGTTACCGGTTTGCGGCTTGATCGTCGGCGGCGTTGAACCGCGCCGGCAACGCTACGCCGATCAACTGCGGCGCCAGGTTCAGGACCAGGGCTTGAGCGATGTCGTGCTGTTCACCGGCCATCGCACGGATATGCGCGAGATTTATGCGGTATCCACGCTGGCGCTGTCGTTGTCGGCTCAACCGGAATCGTTTGGACGCACGGTGCTGGAGGCGTTAAGTCTGGGTACGCCCGTCATCGGCTACGATCACGGCGGCGTTGGCGAGATTCTGCGCCGGATCTATCCCGCTGGCTTGACGCCCTTGGGCGATCCGGCGCGTTTGCGGGAACGGGTAACGGCCTTGCTGGCCGCCGCGCCGCCCGTTCCGGCTGAACCGGCGTTTCCCCGGCAACGGATGCTAGATGCAACATTGGCGCTGTATGAAACATTGCGCCAAGCTCCCCGGAGTCGCGTATGAAGCTGATTCCCGCTGGCCGAACTCTGATTGTGCAGCCCCTGCCCGGCATCGGCGATATGGTCTGGCACCTGCCGCATATCCACGCCATCGCGGCGACGACCATAACCGGGCAGGTCGATATCCTGACCAAGCCGCGCTCCCAGGCCGACCGGTTATTGTGCGCCGATTCCTGCGTGGCCCGGGTTCTTTGGGTGGAGCGCGACTCCGGCCATCATGCCGGCGTGATGGGCTTCTTCCGGTTGGCGGCTTTGCTGCGGCAGGGCGCTTATCAGCGCATGTGGCTCCTGCACGGCAGCGCCCGCTATGCGCTGGCGGCTTGGCTGGCCGGCGTCCCGGAGCGCATCGGTTATGGCGTGGGCGGGCAATCGTGGTTGTTAAGCGTCCCGGTGCGCTTGCCGGCGGAGTGCCGCCACGCTCATCCTGTCGTGCGGGCGGATGCGCTGCTGGATTTTTTCCAGGCGCCTCGCGCTGAACCGGAACCCCGGTTGCCGGTGCTGGCGGCGGCGAAGCAGGCCGTCATGGAACGTTTCGCCGATTCGCCTCGGCCCTGGATAGCGCTGGGCGTCGGCAGCAGCGAACCTTGGAAGCAGTGGGGCGCGGCGCGTTTCGCGGAATTGGCTTTGGCGTTGCAACGCCAGCGCGCAGGCTCGATCTTCATCGTGGGCGGGCCGGGCGAACGGTCGCTGGGCGATGAGATTTTGCGCCGAGTGCGCGACGGCGGTGGCGTTGCCGTGGACGCCGTGGCTCTGCCGCTGGAACAAACGGCCGCTCTGCTGGCGTCCAGTCGCTGCTATATCGGTAACGATACGGGAGTTTTGAATATGGCCGCCGCCGTTGCCACGCCGGCATTGGGGTTATTTGGCGGTTCGCCGCCGCTGACCCATTCCCGCTTGATTCACGCGATCACTCCGCCTGTTGGACAGAGCGGAATGGCGGCGATCACGGTTGTTCAGGCGCTGGAAGCATTCGCTTGTCTGGATGAGTTTGATGAAACTCACCGCACTGCATGATTGGCTCTGCGAAGTTTTTTTTCGCTGGGGCTGGCTGACGCCCGCTGTCCTGCCGCTGGCCCAGTTGGGCGGGCGGGGATTATTCAATACCCTGGTCTATCTTTACGCCCTTTGGGGATTGCTCAGCGTCTGGAGTCGCCGGGACCGGCTGGACCCGCCGGTGGTTTTTCTCTATCTGGCGTTGCTGGGCGTTTTTCTGCTGACGATTCCCGGCGCGCTCGACCCCATCGAGGGCTTACGCGCCTGGAGCGGATTCGCGTTCCAAAGCGGCGTTTTGCTATTCACGCTGGCGGCGATGCGGGAATCGCCAAATCACCCTGATCGCCTGTTGAACGTTATGGCGTTGTTCGGCGCGCTGACGCTGGGCGGGCTGTACCTGATGCTGCCTTATTATGTTCTGGGCGGGTCTGGTCAGCCTTTCGATCCCGCCGCGCAACTGCGCGAGGATAATCTGCCCTTTCTATTGCCATTTCTGTTGGGCTGGCTTTGGCGGCGCGGCCCACATCACTGGCGATATGGGGCGATGGCGGGCGTGACTCTCCTGATCGTGGCGTATGTAGTCATCGCGGAGGGGCGGGCGGCGCTACTCGGTCTTATCGCGGGACTGGCGGTTTTTTGTGGGTTGACGCTAGAGTGGCGAATGCGTCGAGTTGCATTCTTCGTTACGCTGGTGCTGATCGCCAGTATTGCCGCTCACACCGGGCCATTTCGTAAGGCGGAACTCGATCCCGAACGTCCGTTCGATGCGTTTACCGCTGGGCGCATGGCGCTTTGGCGACAGGCGTTGGCGAATCCGCCAACGCAACCGTGGTTAGGAGTGGGGATGGGCAACGGCGCTCATTCTGGCGAAGTATTGCGTTTTGATCTGGGCGGCCATGCGTATCAGGTCAAGCATTTGCACAATTTCCTGCTGGAAGTCTGGTACGAAACTGGCTTGTTGGGATTGAGTTTGCTGATGGCGTTGATCAGCGTCGTCCTGATCCGGCTGGCGCGGGTCTGGCGACGGCTCTCAGTGAGAGATCGCCAACGGGCGGGCGTCTGGCTGGCGGCGGCTTCCGCACTGATGACCGCCGGGCTATTAAGCTTTTCCTATACGTCCCGGCAGTTGGCCTGCTATTTATTTCTCTGTCTGGGCAGCCTGAGCCACTTTGGTGGGTCTAAGCCCCCAGCAGGGAGCGATACAGATCCAGATAGGCGTTGATGATCGCTTCCTCGCTATGCCGGGCCAGCAGCGTTTGATAGCCTTTGGCGGCGAGTTCACAGCGCAGCGACTCATCGCGCAGCAGCAATTCCATGGCGGTCGCCAGGGCGGCGGGATCGCTGACCGGCGTCAGCCAGGCGTCTTGCTGATGAACCGCGATTTCCACCGGCCCCAGGGTGCGGGTGGCCAATACCGGGCGGCGTCGCGCCCAGGCTTCAAGGATGACATTGCCGATGCCCTCTTGCAGGGATGAGCAGACGCACAAATCCGCCAGTTCCTGGAAATCGCCGGCGTCATCGCGCCAGCCCGGCCAGCGCACTCGCCCGGCGACGCCGAGTTGCTCGGCCTGACGCTGGAGTGACGCCGCCAGCGGTCCATCGCCGACAATGACCAGATAAACCGGCCGGTCGTGAATGCTCGCTGGCAGGGCGGCGAAGGCGGTGAGCAGGTCGTTAAAGCCCTTGATTGGGTGAAGGCGTCCTATTGCGGCGATAATCAAGCCATCTTCGGGAATCGTCAGTGTTTGGCGGAGTTGTTGCAGAGTGGTTGAAGAACGAGGCTCGCAGGGATTAACAAAGTTACTGATATGGAAAACGCGCTCTCGCGGAAAACCATGTCGGATCAGATGATCGCCGATGCCGGCGCTGACGACGATCCAGGCGTGGGCGTGGCGATAACCGTGCGGCTCGTAATAGCCCCCCAAACGGGCGATATGGATCGGTCGCTGACCAGAAGGTAAGTGGGTGAGTCGGGTGGCCCGGCCCATATAGGTTTGCACGATGTCTGGGCGGCGCTCGCGCATGGCTCTCTGAATTTGCCAGCGCGCCCACCAGTCCCAGATGCCGCGCATGGCGATATGAATCTGGGGAATATTCGGCGGGAGTTCGGCTGCGATGAGACTGCCGGGGACGGTGACGGCCAAGGTCGAATGACCGCGCCGGTGCAGCGCGCTCACCAGACGAGCATAAAACAATTCGGCGCCGCCAAGCGACCGTCCGCCGATAATCTGGGCTGAAGTGATCATGAATTCCGTCAGGACAAGTCCGTTGTGCAATCAACAGGGCGAAAACACTATTGACGCATAGGGTAGTGCATACTGTATAGATGAAATTTCCGCTCAGGACAGGTTAATCCATGACTGACCGAAGCCCGCTTTCGGTATTTATCACCACCTATAATAACGGACGCACCCTGACGGCCTGTCTGGACAGTATCCGGTGGGCGGATGAAATCATTGTGCTGGATTCCTTCAGCACCGACGATACGCTCGCTATCGCCCAGCGCTATGACGCCAGGATTGCACAGCACAAATTCATGGGTTACGGGGCGCAAAAGCGCATGGCGCTGGCGATGACGACGCATGACTGGGTGTTGTTGCTGGATGCCGATGAGGCGTTGTCGCCGGGTCTTCAGACGGAAATCCGCCAGTTGTTGCAGGACGGGTCGGGCATGGATGGCTATGAAATTCCGCGCCAGGAGCAAATGTTCTGGCGGATGTATAACCCGGCGACCCGCATGAATTACTACCTGCGCCTGTTCGACAAACGCAAGGGCGGCATCGATGACGTACCGATTCACGCCGCGCCTAAGGTGCAAGGCCGCATCGCCCGACTCAAGGCGCCTTTTTATCACTATGGTGAAACCGATATCCACACCAAGGTCGAGAAGATCAACGCCTACTCGACCGGGCTGGTCGTCGATAAACTCAAGAAGCAGCGCTGGGGAATTCCGCTCATCATGGTGCTTTATCCGCCGCTGTTCTTCATTCGCAGCTATCTGTTCAAACGCAATTTTCTCAACGGCTGGGCGGGATTCATCAACTCGGTGATCGCGGCGTTCTACGTCTTTCTCAAATACGCCAAACTATACGAACATCGCCAGTTCGCCAAATACGGAACCCGGTTATTGCCGGACGATGCGCCGCCATTGCCCGGCGAGCGCCAGTTCCACATTGACGATCCACCCTGATCCAGAATTATCGGGCAAATTCCCGCAGACGCTGCAAGACTCGGGATGGCGTTAGCATAGCCATGCAGCTATGGTGCGAGCAGGTTTTTCGGTAGCAGTTGATACAGGGCAAATCGGCCTGCAACGTGACGACGTTATCGCCCAGCGGTTTAACGCGGCGCGGGTCGGTGGGGCCGCATAGCACCAACATCGGCGTGGGCGTCGCAGCAGCCATGTGCGCCGTTCCCGTGTCGTTGGCGACAATAAGACGCGCCGGTTCGCAGAGCGGCGGGATGTCGAAAATCGCCGTTTGTCCGCACAGATTGACCAGCCAGGGACCACAAGCTTGGGCAATGCGTTGGCATTCCTCGATTTCATCGGGGCCGCCGATCAGCACGATGCGTTCCAGACCTTCCTGATAAAGTTGGTTCGCCAGCGCCGCGTAGCGGTCAGCGCCCCAGCGCTTGAGATGACCATGAACATTGCAGCCGGGTAGAAAAATAGCGAATTGGCCCGGCGTGAGTCCGTGGGTAGCGAGTAGATCCTGGGCGTGGCTGCGGTGAGCATCGGGAATGTGCAGCACAGGTCGGGGCGTGGTCGCTGGAATATTCCCCGCCTGTAACGCGGCGCGGCCACGGTCGATGGTATGCGCGGGTTGGGGCAGTTCAGCCGGCGCGATGTTGTAGGGAAACTGTTGGCGATTGCCCAACCGGTAGGGAATCCGGCAACCGGTCAACGCCAGCAGGCTGAGCAACAGCCGGGACCGGTCGTTGCATTGCAGGTCGATGACCAGATCGTAACGTTGATGGCGAACCTGCCGCAGCCATTCCCAGGCCGCTGTGACTTGTCCGCGTGGATTGCGCAAGTCGATTGCAAAGACCTTCTGAAAGCGCGGATCCTCAGTGAAAAGTTTCTGCCAAGTGGGTAGGGTGTTGAGATGAATTTCCCGTCCAGGAAAAGCCCGTGCAATGTCCTCGAAGAGCGCCGTAGCCAGGATTACATCGCCCATGGCGCTCCATTTGATGATGAGAATACGGCGAATCGCGGGATCAGCGGGTAAGTCGGCGCAATAGCGCATGGCAATCTATCCGTGTCAAAGCGGGTATAGGCGGGGCTGGCCGGGGGGGCGGGTTTTGAAACGGCGATGCACCCAAAGATATTGCTCAGGCGCCTGACAAATATGCTCCTCCAACAGCTCGTTGATGCGCTGGGTATCCGCTGCTAGATCGCCGCTGGGGAAATGATCCAGCGCTGGTAGAATCGCCACTTCATAGCCCGCCGTTCCCGGCAAACGGCGTGCGAAGTAGGGCACGACCGCCGCGCCGCTCAGCGCCGCTAACCGGGAGGTGGCGGTGAGCGTGCAGGTCGGGATGCCAAAAAATGGAACGAAGAGGCTATTGCGAAGCCCATGATTCTGGTCGGGGGCATACCAGACGGCGCGTCCCTGTTTGAAAGCGCGCAACAGGCCGCGCAAATCCTCATGCGGTATCGGGGGCAACCGGGAATACCGTTCGCGTTGGCGACGCTGAGCGATTTCGTACAGCCGGTTCTTGTGCGGTCGATGCATAGTGTGGAACGGCTGCTGGAGCGTCATGAAGCGACCGCCCAATTCCAGTGTGGTGAAATGTCCAGTCAGCAGGATGACGCCTTTGCCACGGGCCATGGCCTGCTCCAAATGCTCCGCACCTTCAAACCGGACTAGACTACGCAGCTTTTCATCCGTCGCCCACCAGGCGTTAGCCATTTCAAACAAGGCGACGCCCATCGCGGCCAGGTGCGCTTCCAGCAATGTGGCGCGCTGGTCCGTGGTCAGTTCCGGGAAGCACAGCGTCAAATTGGTTTCAGCAATGCGGCGGCGGCGGGTCGCAAATTGTCCAAGCTTGCGGCCGATCCAGCCGCCGAGGGTCAGTTGCCAGCGAAATGGCAACGCGGCCAAGAGCTTCATGGCGCCTAGCCCCAGCCAGACCGGCCAGTAACGCGGCATTAGAAAATGGGTGGAAAGTAATGAGGTTTGGCGGGTCACAAGCGGGCGAATAACCTATATTGGGTAGCCGTGCCGTTATTGTAAGCGGCATGGGGCTGGCAAGCATCCATCATGAGTTCTATCGTACTGCCTCGGGGAGGCGCACATCATGCAAACATTTCTGGTGACCGGGGCTGCCGGTTTTATCGGTAGTCATTCCGTCGAGGGGTTGCTGGCGCGGGGCTGTCGAGTCGTTGGGGTTGATAACCTGCGCACTGGGCATCTGGAAAATCTGGAAATCGCTCGCGCATCGCCTGATTTCGAGTGGGTGTTGGCCGACGCTGGCGATGAGGCCGCAATGCGCATCTTGTTTGAAAAGCATCGTTTCGCCGGAGTCCTCCATCTGGCTGCCTTGGTCAGTGTCCCGGAGAGCTTCCGCGAACCGGCGCTCAATTATCGGCTCAATCTAGCGGCTGCCGATAGCATCGCCCGGTTGTGTCTGGAGTTTGAGTGTCGCCGAATGGTCTTTGCATCCTCGGCAGCGGTCTACGGAGCAACGGCGGCGCTGCCGAATCGGGAATCAGCGATCTCGCAACCACAATCACCCTATGCCACCGCCAAGTTGGCTGCTGAGGTCATGCTACTGGGCTATGCGGCCAGTTATGGACTGGAAGCCGTATGTCTGCGCTACTTCAATGTCTATGGTCCACGTCAGGATCCCGGCTCCCCGTATTCTGGAGTATTGTCCATTTTCACTGATCGCTTTCGGAATGGTCTGCCGGTCACGGTGTACGGAGACGGCGAGCAAAACCGCGATTTTATCTCGGTGCGTGATGTGGCGCGGGCCAACGGTGAGGCGTTGACCCAGACGCGAGTCACGGCGGGGCGCTACAACGTCTGTACGGGTCAGGGCATTTCCCTGAACCAGGTTCTGGCGATCTACCAGGAACTGTTTCCGAACGCGCCACCCGTCAACTATGCTGCCGCCCGGGTTGGCGATATCCGCCATTCGCAGGGTGATCCAGAGGCATTGCAGAACTTACTGGGGCTCAGCGCTCAGATACCGTTTGTTCAGGGGTTGCGTGAATTGGCGCTGGGTTGTGTGAAGGAAGTTTGAAAATCGTGTGAATAGTTGTTGACAGGTTAAATTTGGGCTATATAATGCGCGTTTTCGCTGGTTGTGGTGAAATTTCCCAGGGAAGTTGGGGGTGAGATTATCGAGGCAGGGAGAAGC
>Ga0209573_1001452_pt1 | contig 36608 bp, 32 predicted proteins | sample TNRBio252014_DNA_FD_185870 | JGI IMG/M metagenome (GOLD analysis project Ga0209573, IMG submission 185870) | Wastewater treatment Type I Accumulibacter community from EBPR Bioreactor in Madison, WI, USA - TNR Reactor_6/25/2014_ DNA (SPAdes)... | ecosystem: Engineered > Bioreactor > EBPR >...
GAGTGAGAGCAGCCAGAGTGCAGGTTTCATGAGGAGTCCTTTCCAGAGGTGCCGCCATGCTGGCGCTCGGGTCGCGCCGGGGCAATGACCTCGCAGGTCATTGCCGCCATGACTCGCATCGCCTACCGTTCGCGCCCATGCATCCCCTCGCCGCCCTGCGTCGCCAGCAGCGCCTGAGCCAGCTGGAGCTCTCGCTGCGCAGCGGCGTCTCGCAGCGCCACCTCAGCTGCATAGAGACCGGCCGCGCCACGCCCGGGCGCGCCACGCTGCTGGCATTGCTGGACGCCCTGGACGCGCCGCTGGGCGAGCGCAACGCGGCCCTGCTGGCGGCGGGCCTGGCACCGCGCTACTCGCAGCTGCCGCTGTCCGACCGGCGGCTCGACCCCGCCCGCGAGGCGCTCGAGCAGATGCTGAACGCCCCTGGCGCCGCGCCGGCGCTGGTGATCGATGCCGAGTGGAACCTGGTCATGGCCAACCGCGGCGTGCAACGCTTGCTCGGCCTGCTCGGCATGGCCTTGCCCGAAGGCCAGGCCAACCTGCTCGACTGGCTGTTCGCGGGGCCTTTCCGGGAGCGGCTGCTGAACGCGGACGAACTGCTGCCGGATCTTCGCCAGCGCGTCGCGCGCGAGGCCAGGCACGTGCCGGCGCTCGCCGCAAGGCTCGCGGCGCTGCCCGCCGCGGCCGCGCCGGCTCAGGCGCCAGGCCCCCTGCTGCTGACCCGGCTGCGCGCGGCGGACGGTCGGGTGCTGAGCCTGTTTTCGATGTTCTCGAGCTTCGGCAGCCCTCTTGACGTCACCCTCGCCTCGCTGCGCATCGAACACCTGTTCCCGGCCGACGCCGACACCGCCACGGCGCTGCAGGCGGCCGCATGACGCCTGCCGATGCGCGACCTCTCAGGCTGTTCGCCGCCGGGGCCGCTTCGCCGCGGGCACCGTGCCCGCGCTGCGCGGCCGGGCCGGCTGGCGGGTCGACGCCTTGCCCAGCGCCGCCATCCACTTGCGCACGTCGGCCGGCAGGTGCTTTCGCTGCGGGTCGCCGATGTCGTGGTAGAGCGCGTAGAGCTCGGCAAAGAATTCCGCCGGGCTCATGGCGGCGTAGTTGTCGGGCATCTGACCGTTGATGGTGTCCAGTGTCGCGACGTCCACGCACATCAGCGTCGCGTACCAGAAGTTGACCGCAAAGGCCTTGCCGCCGGCGCGGTACCAACGCGCATTGTTCGCGAACCAGTGCTCGCCGCTGCGCTCGAAGGCCAGCCGCGGCCCGAACCCGGCGCCGCGCCAGGGGCTGCCCGCCGCTGCCGAAGGTGACATCGTCGGCCCCCATTGGCCCCCCGGCCCGCAGGCCTGGCGGATCAGCGAGCGCACCTGCGTCTTCTGCGTCGCGCCCAGGCCGGCCCAGCCCGCGCCCGGCCCCATCAGCGCCACCCAGTCGTCAATGCCCTTCGAGGTGGTCGGGAACTCGGCCCAGCCGAAGCGCTGCCACAGCCAGCCGTCGATGCGCTCGGGCTCGGCCTCGTGCACCGCGTGGCCCACCTCGTGGCGCAAGGTGTCCTCGAAGCGTTCCTTGAACGCCAGCTCGGCGGCACCGATCTCGATTTCCATCGTCGCTGGCGAATAGAAGCCGCCGCCCCCGCTGCCCAGGTTGATCTCGGCGAGCTTGCTGTTGCCCTCGACGTGGCTGTCGGGCAGGTTTTTCAGCAGCCGCCACAGGGTGTCGATGTCGTCCTTGTCGCTGTTGCGGTACCAGGCGTCCTCGAGCGCGATGCCGAAACGCAGCTCGAACAGCTCGTCCTGCAGCTTCTGCTGGTTCTGCGCCTTGGCCCACAGGAACAGGCTGCGCAGGTCCTTCTTGGCCTGACCGCTGAGCGCGGTGCCTCGCGGCAGCCGGGCCAGCAGGGTCCTGAAGGCTGCCGAGGCGGGGTCCGGCGGCTGGCCCTGGCCCAGGGCCAGCACGATGCGGTGCAATTCGGCGACCGCGTCCTGCGAGGGCAGCCAGCGGCGATAGTTGACCCAGTGATCGCCGCGCGCGTCGAGCTTGAAGAGGTCGTGCCGGTCGAGTGCCGCCGACCAGGCCTTCAAGGGCCGCTCGTCGCCGCACAGCAGCTCGGGCGTCTCGTAGGTGATGCCGAAGGCCTTGGGCGAGTGGTCGTAGCTGGCGACGAAGTGCGCGCCGCGCGCGTCGACATGGTCCAGCGACAGGCGCAGCCTTGCGCGTGCCAGCAGCACCGGGTGGTCGTGCACGATGGCAGCCTTCATCAGCTCGACGGCGCGGTCGTCGAGCCCGGCGTCGGCGGCGACCAGCTTCTCGCGCAGTTCTTCCAGGCCGAAGACCACGCGCCGCTGACGCAGCGGCGCGCCCATGCCGTCCGGCAGTTCGCCCAGCATGCGCTGCAGGGCCGCAGACGCGTCCGCATGGCGGTAGCGCTCTCGTGGCGGCTGCACCAGGAAGGCCTGGCCACGTGCGCGGTCCAGGTAGACGAAGGCCTTCTCGACCTGCAGGGCGCCGCCCTCGACGGCGACGCGGTGCAGCTGGCGGTCCAGCACCTGCTGCCGCGCGGCCGGCGTGCGCTGCACGTTCAGACAGTCGGCCAGCGTCGCCGCGTGGCGCCGGCCCTCGCGGTCGGTGACGGTGTAGGGATGCATCAGGCTCATGGCGGGCTCCTGCCGGCGACTGCCGGTGCGCCTGCAGTGTCGCCGAGCCGCAGCCTGCGCGGCGGGCCTGTGCGCGCGTCCTGATGCACGAGGCCGCTGCACACGGCCGCTGCACACGGCCGCTGCACGAGGCCGCTGCACGAGCCGCCCGAGCCGCCGGCGCCGGTTTGCAGTCGGAAACAGCCGCTTCACGCGCTTTTGCCGGTTCTGCGCCATCATGCGGCAGCATCGCGCGGGAATGTTGGCGCCTGCCGCCGCGTACACGCTCGGCGATCCGGGCGGCAGTTCGCGAACAGGCCCTGGCCCGCGCCGGCGTCCCGTTCCTGCCCCCTGGCCTCCCGAAGCCCTGCCTGCCATGCCAAGCCCTCACGCCGTCCCGCTCCAGCCGACCGCGCATCACGCCGTCCCGCAGCCGCCGCCAGCGCATCACGCCGCCGCCCGCCCCCTGGCCATGGGTGGACCGGCGCGGCGGCGGCTCGCCTTGTGCGGCGGGGTGGCGGCGGTGGCCGCGCTGGCTGGCTGCGGCCTGCCGCCGGTGCAGCCCTGGGAAAAGGGCGTGCTGGCCAGGCCGGCGATGAGTTTCGACGCCGACCGGCTCGAGAACGCGCTCGCCGAGCACATCTATGCCAGCAAGGAAGCCGCGTCGGGCGGCGCCGGCGTGGGGGCCAGCGGCTGTGGCTGCAACTGAGGCCGCCCGCCTGCCCGGCAGCGCGCTGCTGGCGGCGGCCCTGGCCTTGCCGGGCGTGCAGCCGGCATCTGCCGACAGTGCACCTGACCAGCGCAGCGTGAGCTTTCGTTACCTCGACTACCTGGACCGCCAGCCCGGCCGCGACCGCGTGCGCATCAAGGCGCCGACGGTGCATGCGCTGGCACCGCTGGGCAGCGACTGGTCGGTGTCGGGCAGCCTGGTCAGCGACGCCATCTCCGGCGCATCGCCTGCCTACCACAGCAGCGCACTGACCCGCCTGCGCGACAAGCGGCAGGCGGGCGAGCTGAGCCTCACGCGCTACCTGGCCGACGGCACGGTCAGTGTCGGTGCCGGCTACTCCACGGAGGCAGACTACGTCTCGCGCGGCCTCACCGTGCAGGGCAGCCTGTCCAGTGACGACCGCAACACGACCTGGCATGCCGGTCTGGCCGTCAACCGTGATGCCATCAACCCGGTCACCGGCGCGGTCAGCGGCGAGCGCAAGCGCGTGGCCGACCTGCTGTTCGGGGTCACGCGCGTGCTGAGCTCGAACGACGTGCTGCGCCTGGATGCCTCGGCCAGCCGCGCCCGCGGCTACCTGTCCGACCCGTACAAGCTCTTCGACGAAAGGCCGCGCGAGCGCCGCAGCACCCGGCTGCTGCTGCGCTGGAACCACCACCTGCCGTCGCTGGACGGCACCTTGCGGTTGCATTGGCGCGCCTTCCGCGACGACTGGGGCGTGCGCGCGCACACGCTGGGCTTGGAGTGGGTCCAGCCCTGGCGCTGGGGACTGAGCCTGACGCCCCAACTGCGCCTGCACACGCAGAGCGCGGCGCGTTTCTACGTCGACGCCCAGCCCGGCCCGTCCGTCCCGCTGCCGCCACCCGATGCCTTGCATTCGAGCTTCGACCATCGCCTGAGCGCGTTCGGCGCCCGCACCTGGGGCCTGAAGCTGGCCAAGACGCTGGGTCCGGAATGGACCGTCGACGTCAAGCTGGAGCACTACGAACAGCGCGCGGCCTGGCGCATCGGCGGCCGCGGCAGCCCGGGCCTGGAGCCCTTCCAGGCGCGCAGCTGGCAAGTCGGCCTGACGCGGGTGTTCTGACCATGCGCGACGCTTTCCGCATCCGCTTCCAGGCCATGGGAGGCGACGGCGAGTTCATGATCGCCGCCGTCGACGAGACGCAGGCGCGCCGCCTGGCGCAGGCGGCCATCGACGAGGTCAGGCGCATCGAGCACAAGTACTCACGCTACCGTGAGGACAGCATCGTCTCGCGCCTGAATGCCGCGGCAGGCGGCCCGGCCGTCGAATGCGACGAAGAGACGCTGCAGCTGCTGGACTACGCCGACACGCTCTACGGCGCCAGCGGTGGCCGCTTCGACATCACCTCCGGCGTGCTGCGCCGGGCCTGGGACTTCCGCGTGCCGCGTGTGCCCTCGTCCGACGAGCTGGCGCCTTTGCTGGCGCTGGTGGGCTGGCCCGAGGTCGAGCGGCGCGGGGCGCGGGTGCGCCTGCCCCGTGCCGGCATGCAGATCGACTTCGGCGGCTTCGGCAAGGAGTACGCTGCCGACCGCGCCGGCGCGCTGCTGTCCGGGCGCGGGCTGCGCCACGGTTACGTGAACCTGGCCGGTGACCTGCGCGTGGTGGGCCCGCGGCCCGACGGCAGTGCGTGGGCCATCGGCATCCAGCATCCTAGGCAGCCCGGGGCCCTGGTGGCCTCGCTGCCGATGTACGCCGGCGGGCTGGCCACCAGTGGTGACTACGAACGCGGCTTCGACCTCGACGGCCGGCGCTGGTGCCACATCCTCGACGCCCGCAGCGGCATGCCGGTGTCGGCCTGGCAGTCGGTCAGTGTGCGCGCGCCACTGGCGGTGGCCGCCGGCACGCTGAGCACGATCGCCATGCTGCTCGAGGACGAGGCGCTGCCCTTCCTCGAATCCAGTGGCCACGACTACCTGGCGATAGACCGCCACGGCACGCTGCACCAGCGCGCCTTTCCCGGGCCGCCGGCCGGCGGCGAAGCGACCCGGCGGCCGCCCGCCGCGACCCCCCACCCGACCCCGACCTGACCTGCAGGAGCCGCCATGGCGACCAACCGCTCGACCACCGGTGACGACCAGTGGACCATCACCAACCCGGTCACGGTCCGGCTCGACGGCCTGGCCGGGTTCGACACGGTGTTCTGGGGCACCGAGCCGTTCAGCAGCTTCGAGCTCACGCGCAATTCCGCCGGCGAGGTCAAGGTCGACTCGGTCTCCAGCGCCAGCAGTGGCGGCCTGCACGCCACGCTGGTCAACTTCGAGCGCCTGGTGTTCGAGAGCGGCAAGGTGGTGATCGAGCTGGCCACCTACTTCGACGACAACCCGGTCAAGGGCACGACGGGCAACGACCGCATCGAGGCCGGCAGCGGCAACGTCACCATCGACGCCCTGGCGGGCATCGACACCGTGGTGCTGGCTCGAGCGCGCGCCGACTACGTGCTCAGGTCCACCGAAGGCGGCTGGCAGCTCGACGCGGTGCTGGGCGACCAGACCGTCAAGCTCGCGCAGACCGAGCGCCTGCAGTTCGTCGACGGCAAGCTGGCGCTGGACCTCGGCGGCAGCGCCGGCGAGGTGGCGAAGATCCTCGGTGCGGTGTTCGGTCCGGCGTCGGTGGCCAACCGCGAATACGCCGGCATAGGCCTGCAGCTCAAGGATGCCGGCATGAGCTACGAGGCCTTGATGAGCCTCGCACTGGGTGCGGCGCTGGGTCCGGGGGCCAGCCATGGCGCGGTGGTGGACCTGCTCTACAGCAACGTGGTCGGGGTTGCGCCCACCGCCGATGCGCGCGCGCACTTCATCGGCCTGCTCGACAGCGGTCAGTTCACGCCAGCCACGCTGGGCCTGCTGGCGGCCGACCATGAGCTCAACCTGGCGCGCATCGACCTGGTCGGCCTGCAACTGGCGGGGCTGCCGTATGTGTGACCGCCGCAACGTCCTCGCCGTGCCGCTGGCCGCCCTGCTGGGAACAGTTCTTGCCGCGCCGGCCCTGGCCCTGGAAGACGGCCAGCCGGCGCCCGACATCGCCCTGCCCGGCAGCACGGTCGCCGCCCGGCTGTCCGACTTGCGTGGCCGCCTTGTCTACGTCGACTTCTGGGCCTCCTGGTGCGGCCCCTGCCGGCAGAGCTTCCCGTGGATGAACGAGATGCATCGCAAGTACGCCGCGCGCGGACTGGTCGTGCTGGGCATCAACGTCGATGCGCGACGCGCCGATGCCGATGCCTTCCTGGCCCGCACGCCGGCGGAGTTCCCGCTCGCCTTCGACGCCTCTGGCGACGCGCCGCGCGCCTTCCAGGTCAAGGGCATGCCCAGTTCGGTGCTGGTCGACGCCCAGGGGCGCGTGCGCTTCAGCCACCGCGGTTTCCGGCTCGAGGACCGCGCCGAGCTGGAATCGCGCATCGTCGCCGCCTTGCCGCGCTGAGGCGGCGGCGCCCGGCCGCTCAGCGTTTGATCCAGAACAGCCGCGCACCCTGGAAGTTGGCGGGGTTGGGCGCCGTGCCCATGACCTTGTCCAGGTAGACCCGGGTCGTGATCTCGACCGGCCCGAACTTGGGCAGGCCGGGCACGCCCGGCTGGTCGTCGTAGGGCACCTCCAGGCAGTGCGGCTCGAGCGTGCAGTCGCGCGAGACCGTGATGACGAAGTAGTCGTCGGGGTTGGGCAAGTCCGGCAGGAACTGGGCCGCCGATCCCAGGGTCAGCACATCGGGCAGCGTGGCGATGCCCTGCAGGTCGGTCAGTCGGGTCACGGCGTACGAGAAGTAAGTCATCAGCCTGCCCTGCCCGTAGCCATGGTGGTTCAGGCCGACGATGATGGCGCGGCTGCCGGTATCGGGCAGCAGCCCGGTGCAGCGCTGCGGGTCGCCGCCGTTGCGCGCGCAATAGAAGCCGCCGTACAGCGCATCGGGTGCATCGTAGTTGCAGGTGTGCCAGGCGTCGCGGCAGAAGCTGTCCGGATCGATGTGTCGCAGGCTCTCGACGGCCTGGTCCTTCACCTGGTAGCCCAGGGCGGTGTAGTGCTGCAGCACGCGCGAGGCCAGCAGGTCGAGCCCGGCGGTCGCGTCTGCCGCAAACTCGCTGCGGTCGTCGCGCAGGAGACTGTCCCAGCGCACGAGGTCGCTGTCGAGCACGTCGCCGGCGGCGCCCGGTCCCTTGAAGAACAGCGCCTTCATGGGCGGTGTCGGGCGCTGCACGAAGCTGCTGATGATGTCCTGCTCGGCCTGCGTGCGGTAGGTCAGCCGGGTCAGGAAGTTCAGCGTCGGCGCGCGGGCGCTGCTCTGCCTGGTGAAGCGGTGCGGGATCAGGATGGTGTTGATGCTCTGTGCCGGCACCCCCTGACGCAGGAAGAACTCGCGCGCCTGCTGCGCGGCAGCGAACTGGGCGGCGACGATGACCACGAAGTTGGCGTCGAACGGCTGTCCCTGTGTGGTGCCGATGTTTCCGTTGTTGACGCTCAGCGCAATGCTGGAGTTGGTCTCGACCAGCTTGCCGGTGTCGGGCCGGTAGCGGGCGAACTCGTTCATCGTGAAGCTGTAGTAGGTGATGGGCGGCGGCGTGCTGCCATAGATCGCGAAGGCGGCATCGCCATCCATCTGGAAGATGTCGGACATGCCACCCGATCCACGGCCGACCGGAAGCTCGACCCCGCCGTAGACCGTCAGCGGGTTGTTGACGTAGTAGCCGGCGGGCTGTGCCCGGCCGGCTGGCGGCGGCGTGCTGCCGGTGTACCAGAGCACCCTGGCCGGCTTGATCGTGTAGCCGGCGGCCTTCAGCTGCACCAGCGAATCGGCATTGAAGCGCCCGGCGGCCAGCGAATTCCACGGCGACGCCGCGGGCTGGGCCGGGGCCATGCCGGCGAACAGGACCAGGGCGAGCAAGGCGGCAAAGCGTCGGATCATGGAGCGGGTCCTCCCGGAGTCTGTTGTGGAACCGGATTAGGCACCATCCGGGCGTGCTGCAGGCACGGCGCGGGCGCCTGGGGCCGCTGCAACCCCCGCGATCGAAGGGCCCGGCTGCAGGACCTGGCTGGACTGCCGGGCCGCCCCGGCCGTGCGCCTGCCCAGGGACGCAGACCCACGTCAACCCGCATTGCCTGGGGCAGCCCACCTGATAGGCTCGCGCTGTCCGGGCGCCGCCGACCGGATGTTGCTGCCTGTCCCCCTCCGGAAGGGCCTGCCATGCTGTCACTTGCCGCTCACTTCACCGAAAGCGAAACGCGCCGCGTGCGCCTGGCGGCAGCGGTCGAGCAGATGGACGGCTTCGCACCCCGCATCGACTTCGCCGATGTGCCCACCATCGGCCCCGGCATGGCGCTGGTGCGCGTGCAGGCGGCGGCGGTGGACCCGAGCGACGTCGCGGCGGCCCTGGGGCAGGTGCCGCAGGCGGTGTGGCCACGCACACCGGGGCGCGACTTCGCCGGCGTGGTCGTCGCCGGCCCGGGCGACTGGGTGGACCGTGCGGTCTGGGGCTCGGGCGGGGACCTGGGCATCACGCGCGACGGCACCCATGCCGGCTGGCTGCCACTGCCGCTGGCGGCATTGTCGGCCCGGCCGTCCAACCTGAGTGCCGAGGAAGCTGGCGCGGTTGGCGTGCCCTTCGCGACGGCCTACGAGGGACTCAGGCGCTGCGGGGGCATCAAGCCCGGCCAGGTGGTGGCGGTGTTCGGCGCCGAAGGCCGCGTCGGCCAGGCGGTGGTGCAGATCGCCGCCTACGCCGGGGCGCAGGTCATCGCGGTGCAGGCTTCGGCCGGCCCCTATGCCGGCCATGCCCGGACCGAGGTCAGGACCATCGAGGCCGGCGCCGGCGACGTGGCGGCGCAGGTCAGGGCGCTCAGCCGCGGCCATGGCGCCGACATCGTGTTCAACGCCACCGGGGCCGCGGCCTTCGACGCTGCCTGCCGCGCCATGGCGCGTCAGGCCAGCCAGGTGCTGGTGGGTGGCGGCGCCGGGGTGGTGCTGGACCTGGAGCGCTGCTGCCGCGAACTGCACAGCGTGCTGGGGGTGGACGCGATGGCGCTGGACTGCATGGCCACGGCCCGCATGCTCGACGCGCTGCGTCCGGGCTTCGAGTCGGGCATGCTCAAGCCCTTCGCCATCCAGCCCCAGAACGTGCTGCCGCTGGACCATGTCGAGACCGCCTACCGCCGGGTGGCGGCCGGCAGCGGCGACCGCATCGTGCTCAAACCCTGAAGCGGAGCCTGCCCTTGATTCTCGAGATCGCCGAAATCCACGTCGCCCCCGGCCGCCAGGCCGAGTTCGAGCAGGCCATCCAGCAGGGCCTGGACCGCGTGATACGCCGCGCCGCGGGCTTTCGCGGCGCCAAGGTCAACCGCGGCATCGAGAGCCCCGAGCGCTACGTGCTGCAGATCTTCTGGGACACGCTGGAGGACCACACCGTGGGCTTCCGTGGCGGACCGCTGTTTCCCGAGTGGCGCGCCATCGTCGGGCCGTTCTTCGCCCAGCCGCCGAGGGTCGAGCACTTCGAGCTGGTCGGCAAGACCGCCTGATGGGCGCGGCCGACCTCGCGGGCCGCGAACAGGCCCTGGCCGCGGCGGCGAGGCATTTCGACAGCGGCGAGTTCGTGCGCGACCTGGCGCGCCGGGTGGCGATCCGCACCGAGAGCCAGAACCCGGCCTCGGGCCCCGAACTGCAGCGCTACCTGGCCGACGAGATGGGCCCCAGCCTCGCGGCGCTGGGGTTCGAAAGCACGCTGCACGCCAACCCGGTGCCGCCGTACGGCCCCTTGCTGGTGGCCACGCGTCGGGAAGGCGACGCCCTGCCGACCGTGCTGATGTACGGCCATGGCGACGTGATCCGCGGCCAGGACGCCTCCTGGACCTGCGGCCAGGGCCCGTGGACGCTGGCCGCCGACGGCGAGCGGCTCTACGGCCGCGGCAGTGCCGACAACAAGGGCCAGCACAGCATCAACATCGCCGCGCTGGCGCAGGTGCTGGCCGGGCGCGGCCGGCTGGGCTTCAACGTCAAGTGGCTGATCGAGACCGGTGAGGAGACGGGCTCGCCCGGCCTGGCCGAGTTCTGCCGCGCGCAGGCGCAGGCGCTGGCCGCCGACGTGCTGATCGCCAGCGACGGCCCGCGCCTGGCGCGCGAGCGGCCGACGGTGTTCCTGGGCTCGCGCGGGGTGGTCAACTTCGACCTCGAACTGGTGCTGCGCCGCGGCGGCCACCATTCGGGCAACTGGGGCGGGCTGCTGCGAAACCCGGGCACGGTGCTGGCCAACGCCATCGCCTGCCTGGTCGACGGGCGCGGCGTGATCCGCGTGCCGGCGCTGCGCCCGCCGGCCATCCCGGCCAACGTGCGCGCGGCGCTCGAGGGGCTGGCATTCGGCGCCGACCCCGGCGACCCGGAGGTCGACGCCGACTGGGGCGAGCCCGGCCTGACGCCGGCCGAACGTGTCATTGCCTGGAACACGCTGGAGGTGCTGGCCTGTCGCACCGGCAACCCCGACCACCCGGTCAATGCGATCCCGCCTGCGGCCAAGGCCACGATGCACATGCGCTACGTGGTCGGCACCGATGTCTCCCGGGTACGCGAGGTGGTGCAGGCGCACCTGGCCGCGCACGGCTTCGGCGACGTGCAGGTCGGCGAACCGGTGACCATGGCGGCGACGCGCCTGGACCCCGACAACCCCTGGGTCCGCTTCACCCTGGCCAGCCTGGAGCGCAGCACCGGCAAGCGGCCCGTGCTGCTGCCCAACCTGGGCGGTTCGCTGCCCAACGACGTGTTCGCCGAAGGCCTGGGCCTGCCGACGGTGTGGGTCCCGCACAGCTACGCCGCCTGCCAGCAGCACGCGCCCGACGAGCACCTGCTGGCCCCCGTGGTGCGCGAGGCGCTGCAGATGATGACCGGCCTGTTCTGGGACCTGGGCGAGGCGGCGGCCAGCCTGCCGCGGCGACCGGGCTCGTGAGCGCTGCCGGCCCGCCCCGCATGGACCCCACCCGCGTCAAGCCCGAAAGCGTCGCCGCCCAGGCCCTGGGCTGGGTCGACGAGGCCACGCGCGCGATCACGCCGCCGCTGCACCTGTCGAGCACCTACCTGCGCGACGCCGACAACCAGTACCGGTCGGGTCGCGTCTATGCGCGTGCCGACAACCCGGCCTTCGACCAGCCCGAGGCGGTGCTCGCGCGCCTCGAACAGGGCGCCTCGGCGATGCTGTTCGCCAGCGGCATGGCGGCCGCGACCGCGGTCTTCCAGGCCCTCGAGCCGGGCGACCATGTGCTGGTGCCACGCGTCATGTACTGGTCGCTGCGCAACTGGTTGCAGGGCTTCGCGGCACGCTGGGGCCTGCAGGTGCAGTCGGTCGACATGACCGATCTCGACGCCCTGAAGGCGGCGCTCAGGCCCGGGCACACGCGGCTGGTGTGGGTGGAGACGCCGGCCAACCCGCTGTGGTGCGTGACCGACCTGGCGGCCGCAGTGGCGCTGGCGCACGGCGCCGGCGCGCGGCTGGCGGTCGACTCGACGGTGGCCACGCCGGTGCTGACGCAGCCGCTGGCGCTGGGCGCCGACCTGGTGATGCATGCGGCCACCAAGTACCTCGGCGGACACTCCGACCTGATCGCCGGCGCGCTGGTCACGCGCGAAGCCGACGACGGCTGGCAGCGCCTGCGCCAGCTGCGCGCCCAACTGGGCGGCACGCTGGGCTCCTTCGAAGCCTGGCTGCTGCTGCGCGGCATGCGCACCTTGTTCCTGCGTGTGCGCCATGCCAGTGCGTCGGCGCGCTGCATCGCCGAGCACTTCGCCGGCCACCCGCGCATCGAGGCGGTGCTCTACCCGGGGCTCGCCGCCGACCCCGGCCATGCGGTGGCGGCGCGGCAGATGAGTGGCGGCTTCGGCGGCATGCTGTCCTTGCGCGTCAAGGGCGGTGAAGCCGCCGCCGTGGCCGCCGCGGCGCGGGTGCAGCTGTGGAAGCGCGCGACCTCGCTGGGTGGCACCGAGAGCCTGGTCGAGCATCGCGCCAGCGTCGAAGGCGCCGGCACCCCGGCGCCGCCCGACCTGCTGCGGCTGTCGGTCGGCCTGGAGGACGCGGGCGACCTGATCGACGACCTGGAGCAGTCGCTCGGCGGCCCGGGATAGCCGGCACCCCGCCGGCGCAGGGCCTTGCCCTATGCCGGCCCGACGATGGCCGCGGTCGCCACCAGCTCCTCGAACAATGCCATCGAGACATCGCCCGAGACCGCATAGGGGTCCAGCGTCGCGGTCTCGGAGTACTTCAGCAGCAGCGCCGGGTTCAGTCGCGCCATGTCGACCTGGCCCATGGACCAGCCGGCGAAGCGGCGTTCGGCGATCTCCTGGTACAGCAGCAGCTCGACGTCGCGGTGGCGCGGGTCGGCGACGATGCGGTTGTACAGGCGGTTGACGGCGCTGCGCCCGCCCTCCAGCACCTGCAGGAAGACGCCGCCAGAGCAGCACAGCACGCCGGTGACGCCCAGCCCCGGGTTGTCGGTCTTGGACTTGCGCAGGATCGCCAGCAGCATGTCCTGGTCCACCTCGGCGGCGGCGCGGCTGGCGTACATCAGTCGAACGAGCATGGTCGTTGTCCGGTCGGGCGGTTCGGGGGGATCAGGGCGTTCAGGGCGTTCAGGGGGTGCGGTTGGGCAGCAGCGAGAGGAACTCGCGGCGCAGGTTGGCGTCCTTCAGGAACGCGCCGCGCATCACGCTGTTGACCATGGCCGAGCCGTCGTCCTTGACGCCGCGCCAGTGCATGCAGAAATGGTCGGCCTCCATCACGATGGCCAGGCCGTCGGGGCGCACGCGCTGCTGCAGCTCGTTGGCCAGCATGGTCACCGCTTCCTCCTGGATCTGCGGCCGGCTCATGATCCAGTCGCAGATCCGCGAGTACTTGGACAGGCCGATCAGGTTGGAGTGCTCGTTGGGCAGCAGGCCTATCCAGACCTTGCCGATGATGGGGCACAGGTGGTGCGAGCAGGCGCTGCGCACCTTGATCGGGCCGACGATCATCAGCTCGTTGAGCCGCTCGGCGTTCGGGAACTCGGTCACCGGCGGCATCGGCTGGTAGCGGCCGCGGAACACCTCGTCGACGAACATCTTGGCCACCCGGAGTGCCGTCTCCTGGGTGTTGTGGTCGCTCTCGGTGTCGATCACCAGCGCTTCGAGCACACCCTGCAGATGCCGGCTCACCTCGGCCTTGATCTCGTCGAGCTCGCCCGGGCGCACATGGGCGGCGATGTTGTCGTTGGCGTGGTGGCGGCAACCGGCGTTCAGCAGCCGCCAGCGGATGCGCTGCGAGGCCGGCAGGCGCGACAGCTCGTCTTCGCTCAGCAGCGGCCGGCTCGGCGCCGTCGGGTCGGCGGGGGCGGGTGGGGTCATCGGGCAGGGGCTTCGCAGAACAGGCACGGATTGTCGGCTGCGCCCCGCCACCCTGTGCGTGGCGGGGTCGGGCCGGGCGCCGCAGGCGGGGCACACCGCCGGCACGCCGTGGGACGGGGGCTAGACTCGCCACGCCCGATGCGCCGCCTGCGATGACGTCCACCTTCACCCCCGCCTTGTCGCGGCAGCTCGAGTGGGCTGCGCAGGTGGTCGAAGGCGTGCGCTGCGGGCGCTCGCTGACCGAAGTGCTGGCCGCCCTGCCGTCCGACCTGCGGCCCGGGGTGCAGGCCATCGCCTCGGATGCACTGCGCCGCCTGGGGGCGGCCAGCGAAGTGCGTGCCCGCCTTGCCGCGCGCGCCCCGCCACCCTGGGTCGATGCCTTGCTGCTGGTCGCGCTGACGCTGCTGTGGCCGGCGCCGGCGCCGGCCTATGCGCCCCATACCGTGGTCGACCAGGCCGTGCAGGCGGCCAAGGCACGTGCGCCGGCCTCGGCCGGCTTCGTCAATGCCCTGCTGCGGCGCTTTCTGCGCGAGCGCGAAGGGCTGCTGGCCGCCATCGCGACGCTGCCGCAGGCGCGCTGGAACCACCCGGGCTGGTGGGTGGACCGGCTGCGGGCGGACTGGCCGCAGTCCTGGCAGTCCCTGCTGGCCGCCGCCGACCAGCGCCCACCGATGACGCTGCGCGTCAACCGGCGCCGCATGAGCGGCGCGAGCTACCTGCAGCACCTGCAGGCGGCGGGGCAGGCGGCCAGCCTGCTGCCTGGCCCCGACCTGGGGGGCCAGGCCCTGGTGCTGCGCAAGCCCTGCCCGGTCGAGCAACTGCCGGGCTTCGCCGACGGCTGGGCATCGGTCCAGGACGCCGCGGCGCAGCGTGCGGCAGCCCTGCTGCTCGGCCCCGCGGGCCTGAGCGCGGGCGCGCGCGTGCTCGACGCCTGCGCGGCGCCCGGCGGCAAGACCGCCCACCTGCTCGAATCGGCCGACCTGGACCTGCTGGCGCTGGACAGCGACCCGGCGCGGCTGGACCGCGTCCGCTCGACGCTGGAGCGCCTGCGCCTCGTTGCCCGACTGCAGGCCGCCGACGCAAGGCGCCGCGCCGACTGGTGGGACGGACGCCCGTTCGACGCCATCCTGCTCGACGCCCCGTGCAGCGCCTCGGGCATCGTCCGGCGCCACCCGGACATCCGCTGGCTGCGGCGGCCAGGCGACATCGAGGCGCTGGCGCGTACGCAGGGCGAACTGCTGGACGCCCTGTGGCCCACGCTGGGCATCGGCGGGCGGCTGCTGTACGCGACCTGCTCGGTGTTCAAGGCAGAGGGCCAAGGCGTGATCGACGCGTTTTTGCAACGCCGCGGCAGTGGCGAGGTGCGGCTGGACCCGGCCTCCCCGGGCCATCTGTTGTCCCTGGCCGACAATTCGCCGGCAGCGCAGCGGGCCCGGGAGCTGCCCGAGCCCCCGGCCCTGCCCGACGGCTTCTTCTACGCCCTGCTGCACAAGACCTGACGCCGAAGCCCCGACGCCACCCCCGCCTGCCCATGCCACCACCCGAGGTCCACCGTCGCCGCATGCTGGGCCTGGCGGCCGGCAGCGTGCTGGTCGGCAGCGGGCGTGCGCTCGCCCAGCCGGCCGCACCGGCGGTGGAACTGGCGGCCCTGGAGCTGCGCCGCGGTGACGGCGTGCTGGAGCTGGACTTCGCTGCTCGCGTGCGCCTGCCGGCTGCCGTCCAGGAAGCGCTGCAACGCGGCGTGGCGGTGTACTTCGTGGCCCAGGCCCAGCTGATGCGGGCTCGCTGGTACTGGCGCGACGAGCGCGTGGCCCGCGTGCAGCGCAGCTGGCGCGTCGCCTACCAGCCCTTGACGGCCAGCTGGCGCGTCGGCTTCGGTGGCCTGAACCAGACCTTCCCGACGCTGGCCGAGGCGCTGGCCGTCGTCACCCGGGTGTCCAACTGGCGCCTGGTCGAACTGGCGCAGATCGACCCCGACAGCCGCTACTACGTGGACTTCAGCTGGCGGCTGGACAACTCGCAGCTGCCCAGCCCGATGCAGATCGGCCTGGCGGCGCAGGGCGACTGGGCGCTGGGCATCGAGCGCGCCGTGCGGCTCGAATGAGCACCTGAACAGCCCATGACCCATTCCGCGCGGTGGACCCTGGCGGTGGCCTTGCTGGCCGCCACGGGCGTGGCGCTGGTGCTGGGCTTCGTGCTGACCGCGGGCAGCGAGTCCGCTGGCAGCGAACGCACGCTGGTGCGCCTGTTCTGGGCCAATGTCGCCGTTGCGGTGCTGCTGACCGTGGTCGTCGGCATCGCCGCCTTGCGCCTGTACGTCCGCCTGCGGCGAGGCAAGTTCGGCAGCCGGCTGCTGATCAAGCTGGCCGGCATCTTCGCGCTGGTCGGCGTGCTGCCCGGGCTCACCATCTACACCGTGTCGTTCCAGTTCGTCAGCCGCAGCATCGACTCCTGGTTCGACGTCCGGCTGGCCGGTGCGCTGGACGCCGGGCTGACCCTGGGCAAGGGCACGCTCGACGCCCTGGTGCTCGACACCACGGCCAAGACGCGGGTCGCCGCCGAGCGCCTGGGCGACGCCGGCAGTGCCAGCTCCTCGCTGGCGCTGGAGCGGCTGCGCGAGCAGTTCGGCGCGCGCACCGTGGCGGTGGTCGGGCACGCGGGGCAGGTGCTGGCCTCGGCCGGCGCCAGCGGCGATGCGCTGGCGCCGCAACGGCCTGGCGCGGTGCTGCTGCGCCAGGCACGCAGCACCGGAGCGGCCAGTGCGATCGAGGGGCTGGACGAGGAGTCGCTTGCCGGCACGGCCGGCGAGGGGCCGCGCGTGCGCGCCCTGGCGCGGCTGCCGGCGCGGGCGGTCGGGCTGGCCGGCAGCGACGACCGCTACCTGATGGTCGTGCAGCCCATTGCGCGCGCGGTGGCCATCAATGCGCTGGCCGTGCAGGCGGCCTACGGCGAGTATCAGCAGCGTGCGCTGGCCCGGGACGGCTTGAAGCGGGTCTACATCGGCACCCTCACGCTGGCGCTGGTGCTGGCGGTCTTCGGCGCCGTGCTGCTGGCCATCCTGCTGGGCAACCAGCTGGCGCGACCGCTGCTGCTGCTGGCCGACGGCGTGCGCCAGGTGGCGGCCGGCGACCTGACGGCCAAGCCCGTGTTCGCATCGCGCGACGAACTCGGCGGCCTGACGCGGTCGTTTGCCGCCATGACCAGCCAGATGGCCGAGTCGCGCGGCGAGGTCGAGCGCAGCGTGGCCCAGCTGGAAGCGGCGCGCACGCGGCTGCAGACCATCCTCGACACGCTGACCGCCGGCGTGCTGGTGATCGATTCGCAGGGCCACCTCGACGCTGTCAACCCCGGTGCCACGCGCATCCTCAGGCTGCCGCTGTCGGCCTGGCGGGGGCGTCGGCTCGACGAGGTGCCCGGGCTGGCGGAGCTGGCGGCGCGCATCGACCAGCGCTTCGAGCAGCTGCACAGCAGCCCCGAGCCCGGCGAGCGCGGGCAGTGGCAGGAGTCGTTCGAGCTCGCCCGCGGCAGCGGGCAGGAGGCCGGCAGCCTGACCCTGCTCGTGCGCGGCGCGGTGCTGCCCCCCGAGCAGCGCCTGATCGTCTTCGACGACATCACCGAAGTGGTGTCGGCGCAGCGCTCGGCCGCCTGGGCCGAGGTCGCCCGGCGCCTGGCGCACGAGATCAAGAACCCGCTGACGCCCATCCAGCTCTCGGCCGAGCGCCTGCACCACAAGCTGGAACACCGGCTCGAGGGCACCGACCAGGCGCTGCTGCGGCGCTCGGTGGCCACCATCGTCGCCCAGGTGCAGGCCATGCAGCGCCTGGTCAACGAGTTCCGCGACTACGCGCGCCTGCCGGCCGCGCAGCTCAAGCCGCTGGACCTCAACGCCCTGGCCGCCGAGGTGCTGGCGCTGTACGGCACGGCGCAGGACCAGGGGCGCCTGCAGTCGGCGCTGGCACCCGGCCTGCCGCCCATCATGGGAGACGCCACGCAGCTGCGGCAGGTCATCCACAACCTGCTGCAGAACGCGCTGGACGCTGTCGCCGAACGCGCCGACGGCCGCGTCGAGCTCGCCACCACGCTGCTGCGCGACGAACAGGGCGCGCCACGCGTGCTGCGCCTGAGCGTTGCCGACAACGGCCCGGGCTTCGCCGAAAAGGTGCTCAAGCGCGCCTTCGAACCCTATGTGACGACCAAGGCCAAGGGCACCGGGCTCGGGCTGGCCGTGGTCCGCAAGGTGGCCGACGAGCACCGCGCCCGCGTGCGCCTGGCCAACCGCCACGCCGGCGACGACCCCGACGCCGCGGTGGTGGGCGCGCGAGTTTCGCTATCATTTTCGACCTTCGCCGCTGCCGAGGTGCCGCTCACCCGCCGCACCGCGGGCGAGGACCCCGCGGTCGGTGACGCAACGCAGGTGCATTGAGCCCAAGCATGGCAACCATCCTGGTAGTAGACGACGAGCTGGGCATCCGCGCCCTGCTCTCGGAGATCCTGACCGACGAGGGGCACACCGTCGAGCTGGCCGAGGACGCCGCGCAAGCGCGGCTGGTGCGTGAATCGCTGCGGCCCGACCTGGTGCTGCTCGACATCTGGATGCCCGATGTCGACGGCATCACGTTGCTCAAGGAATGGTCCGCCAGCGCGCAGCTGACCATGCCGGTGATCATGATGAGCGGTCACGGCACCATCGATACCGCGGTCGAAGCCACCAAGCATGGCGCCAGCGCCTTCCTGGAAAAGCCCATCACCCTGCAGAAGCTGCTGCGCGCCGTCGAGCAGGCGCTGGCCAAGCCGTCGCAGCGCTCGTCCCTGCCCGCGCTGTCCGGCCTGGGCGAGGACGGTCGCCTGGGCGGCGAAGCCCTGGCCGCCGGCCATGCCGCCTACCCGGCCGGACTGCAGCCGCCGCCCGGGCCCAGTGCCGAGCAGAGCTTCGACCTCGACCGGCCGTTGCGGGAGGCCCGCGACGCGTTCGAGCGGACCTACTTCGAATTCCACCTCGCCAAGGAAAATGGCTCGATGACCCGCGTGGCCGAGAAGACCGGCCTGGAACGCACCCACCTCTACCGCAAGCTCAAGCAGCTGGGGGTGGACCTGACGCGCGGCAAGCGCGGCCTGTGAGGGCGGTGCGTGGCGGTCTCGGCGCGCCCCGCCTGCGCCCGCCGGGAGCGGCCGGTCGGCTCGTTATAATGCGCAGCTTTTCGGCCTGGTAGCTCAGTTGGTAGAGCAGCGGATTGAAAATCCGCGTGTCGGTGGTTCGATTCCGCCCCAGGCCACCAGAATTCTTGAACGCAATCAACGGGTTAGCGGCTTCGGCTTCTAGCCCGTTGTGCTTTGTGGCAGCGGCTTGTGTAGTTCCTGTGCCGATGCAGCGTGTGGCGCGGGGGATGCCGAGCCCCGCGCTGAGAGCAGGCGACGGGGGCATGGGCAGGTGCTGGTCAGCTTGGGACCTGCTGCGTGGACCTGCTGCGCAGCGGGAAGGAGGTCCTTCCGCCAAAGCGCAAGCGGCGGCCGACACGACTGGCTGGGCTGTTACCCCCTAAAGCTGATTTTTGGAGGGTAAGCTGGGTCGGTGTTCACTTACCCCGCGAAACTGAATTTTGCGGGGTAGTGTTCAGTCAGTGCCCATGGCCCGTCTTCCAGCCCACGCGCTCTATCGGCTGCACGAACTGGCGTTTCGCACGCAATACGCGGACTTGAAGGAGCGCAGCCGGAGCGCAGGCCACTTGCTGCCCGGGACTCCCGGGCACCTGGTGCTGCGCGATGGCACCGGACACCGCTACTGGTATCGGCGGTACTACGCCGTGCCCGGACAGGCCGCAGAAGATCTTGTTTGCAAGGATGGCGACGATGTCGCCCTGGCATCGGCGCGGGAGCGCATGGCGTTCTCCGACTGGTCGACACGCCAGGTGCGGGACCTGCGCAAGTTGGAGTTCCAGGCCGCCGAGAAGACCGTCGCACGGGTCTTGGTCGAATTGCACAACACCGGCCTGATGGCAGGCGGTCTGGTGCTGGTGGGTACGCTCGGGTACATGGCGTGGCTGAACGAGCTCGGCGCCAGAGCCGTGACGGCGCGCACACAGGACATCGACCTCGCCCGCCGACAGGTCTTGAAGCTCGCGGCGCCCACTTCGTTCCTGCGGACCGTCGAGTCGACGCGACTCAGGTTCTTCCCGGTTCCGGGCATGCCCGACCAGGTGGCCTCGACCTCGGTGAAGCGCCCAGGTGCAGATGGTTTGCGAGTCGACGTCCTCACCGATGGTCCCACGCTGGGTCAGGTGGTGCCCGTGCCAGAGCTTGAATGGCACGCGAAGACGGTTCCGTTCTACGACTACCTGCTCCTGGAGCCGCATGAAGCAGCGTTCCTGGCCGGCGGCCAGTGCGTGCCAGTCAACCTCCCCGCCCCCGAGCGCTTCATGTGGCACAAGCTCTTCTCCGCGGCATCCCGTCCGGGATCGCCCGAGAAGGTCCGGAAGGACCTCCTTCAAGCCGCCACGCTGGCCGCCGTGCTGGTCGAGCAGGACGACGCTTCGCTGTCGCAGTCACTGGTCGGAGCCCCTCCGGAGGTGCAAGAGGCAGCGCGAAGCTGCCTGCCCGCCATGCGCAAGCTTCTGAACGCGCACCCGCAAGCCTCAGAAGCCATGGAAATGGCGCTTGCAGGGAATTGAGCTCAGCTCTCGATCTGTGGAGCACGCAGTTCGATACGGTGAACCGCGCCGCAAGTCAGGTCCAGGAATCAAGGACCTGTTGCCAGGTCGAGGACCTCGTCCACCGGGCCGTCGACGCGGTCGGACATCTTCGTGAACAATGACGGCCGGCCTTTGCCGTGCCAGCGCCGTATCGTCGCCGGCACCCGCAGGGCCGGGCTGGATGGGCCTTGTCTTCCGAGGATCTTGTCTTCCATCGATCACCCCATGGCCACTGTCGACGACGAAGGCTATCTGCTCGACCCGGACCAGTGGACCGAGGACTGGGCCGCCGCGAAGGCCGCGGAGCTGGGCCTGTGCCTGGGGGAAGACCACTGGCGGGTCATCCGGTTCATGCGCGAGTGGTACTTCGAGCACCAGGTGGCGCCGGACGCGCGGCATGCCATGCGCCACCTCGACCCGCACCACCCTGGCCAGGGTCGGCAGCGCCTGTTCGAGCTGTTTCCCTATGGCTACGTGGCGCAGGCCTGCCGGGTCGCCGGCATGCGGCGGCCGCGGGCCTGGAGCACGGGCTGAAGGCTTGCGCATGGCCCGCCGCGCCGTGGCGCAGCGCGGGCCGGCTTGACCGGATTCAAGGCGCGGCCCGGCGGCTGCGCGACACTTCGGGCCTCGTTCCGACCGCCGACCTTGGTGCCGCCAGCTCCCGGCGCGCACCCGGGTCCGCCACCATGCCGCAAGACCTCTACGACTTCGCCCCCGTCCTCAAGCTGCTGCTGACGGGCGGCACCCTGGCGCTGGTGCCGCTGGCCTGGGTATGGTTGAAGGCAGCGCGCAGCGGCAGCGAGCAGCGCTGGCGGGCGCTGTCGCGGCTGACGCTGTTCCTGGTGTTCGACCTGGTGCTGTTCGGCGCCTTCACGCGGCTGACCGACTCGGGCCTGGGCTGCCCCGACTGGCCGGGCTGTTATGGCAATGCCAGCCCGCTGGGTGCGCGCCACGACATCGCGGTTGCCGAGGCGGCTTTGCCCGACGGTCCGGTGACGACCGGCAAGGCCTGGATCGAGATGATCCACCGCTACTTCGCGACCTCGCTGGGCGCGCTGATCACGGTGATGATGGTCGCCGCCTGGGTGCTGCGCCGCCGTGGCGGGGCGATCTCGCCCGCCTGGGCCACCGCGACCTTCGTCTGGGTCTGCGTGCAGGGCCTGTTCGGCGCCTTGACGGTGACCATGAAGCTCAATCCGGGCATCGTCACGCTGCACCTGCTCGGCGGCTACCTGGGCCTGGCCCTGCTGACACTGCAGTCGCGTGCGCCCGACGCGCCGCGCCAGCCGCTGAGCCGGGGCCTGCGGCAGGGCGTTCTGGCCGTGCTGGTGCTGGTCTGGGTGCAGAGCGCGCTCGGCGGCTGGGTCAGCACCAACTATGCGGTGATGGCCTGCAGTGAGGTGCCCAGGTGCCAGGGGAAGTGGTGGCCGGCGATGGACTTCGCGAGCGGCTTCACGCTCGTGCGGGATCTTGGTCGCCTGCCCGACGGCCGCTACCTCCCCTTCGAGGCGCTGATCGCCATCCACATGGTGCACCGGCTGGCGGCCGTGGTCGTGCTGGCGGCGCTGACGGCCCTGGCCTGGGCCCTGTGGCGGCGACCGGTCCCGGCCCGCCGCTACGGCCAGGGGTTGCTGGCGCTGGCCGCGTTGCAGCTGGTCACGGGCCTGTCCAACGTGATCCTCGACTGGCCCATCGTCGCGGCGCTGCTGCACACCGGCGGGGCCGGGGCGATGGTGGTGGTGCTGACGGCGCTCAGGGCAGCGACCCGCGACGCCTGATCACACCCTGCGCAGCGCCAGGGCCAGCAGCGCGGCCGCCGCCGCGTTGTGCGCGAGCACCAGCGCCATGGGCAGGCCTGCAGGGTGGAGCGACACCGCCAGCAGGAGCTGCACCCCAAGCAGAACCACGACTGCCAGCGCTTCGCCGGACTGCCCGCCACGCCGGCAGGCGTAGGCCAGCCACAGCACGCCCAGCAGGGTCGGCAGGGCCAGGCTGCGGTGCACCAGCTGCACCAGCGCGCCCGCCGGGTTGAAGGGCGGGGCGTCCAGCAGCTCGGGCCGCCGCAAGGGGTCCAGCGCACGCCAGTCCCAGCCGCCGTCCGCGCCGCCTTGCAGGCAGCCGGCCCAGTCCAGGCAGGCCAGCGCGGCGCCGGAGGCGCTCACCATCACGCCGGCGGCCGCCTGCAACAGCAGCAGCGCGGCGGCCAGGCGGGCCGCGCGGCGGATCCGCAGGTCGGGCAGCGGCGGTGCCGCCAGCCGCACGCACAGCGCCAGCAGCACGAAGCCGCCGAGCAGGTTGCCCATCGCCACCACCGGCCGCACGGCGCCGGGCGTGAACACGCCCAGCAGCGACAGCGCCAGTGTGCAGGCCAGCAGCAGGGCGGCGCTGCGGAAGTCCGGCGAGGGTCGCCGCGCCCAGGTCAGCATGACCAGCCAGATCGCCAGCAGCAGGACCGCGAACGCCGTCGCCCGGTGCGCCAGCCGCGCCAGCGCGGTGGCGGCATCGCCTGACGGCGCGGCCGCGCCGGCCAGCATCTGGCGCGCCGCCTGGCCGTAGCAGGCCGGCCAGTCGCCGCAGCCCAGGCCGGCCTGGGACAGCCGCATGAAGGCACTGAGCATCAAGGTGGCGACCATCAGCACGGCAGCCGCCCGGGCCAGGCGGCGCACGAGGCGGGGATCGGGCTCGGCCGGAGGGGAGGGCATCGGGTGTGCGGACGGATCGGTGGCGCAGGCCCGGGGGCTGGCGCCGGGCCCGCATGGTAGCGGCGGGGGCCTTCCCCCGGTCTTCGGTTTTCTTGACTTGGTTTATTCCGGCTGCGGGAGGGCAGGCAAAGAATGCCCCGCACCGTGATCCTGTCGCTGCCCGCCGGGTGGCGAGGCCGCGATTTCCGCCCACAAGACCAAGGAGCCAGCGATGTCGAACTCCGACCTGAACGACCCCCACGCCCCCATCCCCTGGATGCAGCAGCTGCTGGACAACCCCTTCCTGTTGTTGTTCCTCGGCGTCTTCGTCCCGATGGTGCTCTACACCGCCTGGGGCGTGTACGACATCCTGACCCTGCCGATGGCCAAGTAGCCCGGCCACCGCGGAGCACAGCATGAGCGCCATCCTCCCACCGGCCGAAAGGCTCTGGTACAAGCACCCCATCGACCGCGTCGAGGGCACCTGGATCGTCATCGCCCTGACCTGGTGCCTGATCATGTTCTTCATGATGATCGGCTGGCACGTCTGGGGCAGCCAGAACCTGTCGACCGAGACCTACCGCATCACACCCGACAAGTTCATGGCCAAGACGCAGGCCATGGTCGACAAGTACAAGGTGCGCGAAGAGACCGCCGAGAAGATCCCCGTGGTGGCGCCGCCGCCCGGCAGCGACGTCTACCTGCTCGGCAGGCTGTGGAGCTTCTACCCCATCCTCGAGCTCGAGAAGGGCAAGACCTATCGCCTGCACCTGACGGCCATGGACTACAACCACGGCTTCTCGCTGCAGCCGGCCAACATCAACATCCAGATGGTGCCGGGCTTCGAACATGTGGTCACCGTGACGCCCAACCAGTCGGGCACCTACTCGGTGGTGTGCAACGAATACTGCGGCATCGGCCATCACAAGATGGTCGGCCGCGTCTACATCAAGTGAGGAGGGGGCGATGACCACGACCTATCGCACCTGCCCGCGCTCGGGCCTGCAGTTCGAGAAGCAGGCCGAGACGCTGATGAAGGCCAACGCCTTCGTCGCCGTCGTCTGGCTGCTCATCGGCGGCTTGCTGGCCATCGGCGTCGCGTTGACGCGCTGGCCGGCCTTCCGCTGGCTCGAGGCCGACACCTTCTACATGGTGCTGACGGCGCACGGCATCGACATGCTGATCTTCTGGATCATCTTCTTCGAGATCGCGATCCTGTACTTTGCCAGCTCGACCCTGCTGCGCTGTCGATTGGCAACACCCAAGATCGCCTGGCTGGCCTTCGCGCTGATGCTCATCGGCTCGGTGACCAACAACATCGCGGTCTTCCGTGGCTCGAGCAGCGTCATGATGACCAGCTACGTGCCGATGATGGCCGAGCCCAGCTTCTACCTCGGGCTGATCCTGTTCGCGGTCGGCGCACTGATCGCCTGCTTCGTGTTCTTCGGCACCCTGGTGGTGGCCAAGAAGGAGAAGACCTACACCGGCAGCGTGCCCCTGGTCACCTTCGGTGCCATCACGGCGGCGATCATCGCGGTGTTCACCATCGCCTCCGGCGCCATCATCCTGATCCCGACCTGGCTGATGTCGATCGGTGTGGTCAAGGAAGTCGACCCGCTGGTCTACCGGACGGTCTGGTGGGCCTTCGGCCACAGCTCGCAGCAGATCAACGTCGCCGCCCACATCTCGGTGTGGTACCTGGTGGCTGCAGTGGCGTTCGGCGCCAAGCCGATGAGCGAGCGCGTCAGCCGCACCGCCTTCCTGCTCTACATCCTGTTCCTGCAGCTGGCCAGCGCGCACCACCTGCTGGCCGACCCCGGCCTGTCGACGGGCTGGAAGGTCGTCAACACCAGCTACTTCATGTACTTCGCGGTGCTGGCCTCGATGCTGCACGGTCTGACCATCCCGGGCGCGATGGAAGTCGCGCAGCGCCAGAAGGGCTTCACCAAGGGCCTGTTCGAGTGGCTGCGCAAGGCGCCCTGGGGCAACCCGACCTTCGCCGGCGTGTTCATCTCGATCATCGGCTTCGGCTTCCTCGGCGGCATCTCCGGCGTGATGATGGGCACCGAGCAGCTGAACATGATCATCCACAACACCATCTACGTGCCGGGTCACTTCCACGCCACGGTGGTGGTCGGGACCACGCTGACCTTCATGGCGCTGACCTACTACCTGATCCCGGTGCTGTTCAAGCGCGAATTGATCGCTCCCAAGATGGCGCTCTGGCAGGTCTACCTGTTCGGCTTCTCGATGTACGGCTTCTGTCTGGTCATGATGGGCGCCGGCACCCTGGGTGTGTCCCGTCGCCACTGGGACATGGCCTTCAACGGCGCTGCACTGGCCTACGAGTGGCCCGGAGCGGCCTACCTGATGATGGCGCTGGTGGGCCTGCTGGGGGTCATTGCCATCGTGGGCGGCGCGATCTTCGTACTGCTGACCGTCGGCTCCCTGCTGATCGGTCGCAAGCTCGAAGACGGCGCGGTCAGCGGCAGCTTCACGCCGCTGCCTCGTACCGCGCCCAGCGCCGTCGCGCAGAGCTACGGATCGATGGGGTTCGCCGCCCCTGGCACGTTCACGCTGGCGATGGTGTTCCTGGTGTCCTTCGTGCTGTACTACTTCATCAACTGGAAGTACCTCTCCACCCTGTGGGGGCTGAGCTGACGCGGCGCGCGGGCGCCTGAGCCCGAACCGACACCGGAACCGGCCGTTCGCACGCGCAACACCACGGAGACGACCATGACCCAACGCAGCCTGAGCAGCACCGTGGCCCCTGCCGTGGTCGGCGCGGTGGCCGGCGCCCCGCCGGCGCGCTGGCGGCTGGTGCTGAGCCTGTTCAAGCTGCGCATCGGTGTGCTGATCATGGTCACCGCGCTGGCCGGCATGGCCGTGGTTCCGGGGGGCTCGGTGAGCCTGGTGCAGGCGCTGGTGCTGGCGCTGTCGGTGCTGGCCGCCTCGGGGGCGGCAGGGGCCTTCAACCAGTACGTCGAAGCCGACAGCGACCGCCTGATGCCGCGCACGCGGCAGCGGGCGTTTGCCAGCGGCGCGCTGGTGCCTCACACCGGCTGGCTGTGGCTGATCCTCGGCATCGCGACCCTGGCCGTCGGTGCCGCCGCCTGGGTGGTCAACGGGCTGGCGGCGCTGTTCGTCGCGCTCGGCGCCATCACCTACGCGCTCATCTACACGGTGGGCCTGAAGCGCCGCACGGCGTGGAACATCGTGGTCGGTGGCCTGGCGGGAAGCTTCGCCGTGCTGGCCGGCGCCGCCGCGGCCAGCCCGCAGATCGGCCCGCTGGCGCTGTTGCTGGCCCTGGTGCTGTTCCTGTGGACACCGCCGCACTTCTGGAGCCTGGCGATCGCCAACCAGGCCGAGTACGCGGCCGCCGGCGTGCCCATGCTGCCGGTGGTGGTGGGCAGCGCGCGCGCAGCGCGCATCGTCCACGGCCATGCGATCGCGCTCGTTGCCGTGTCGCTGCTGCCGCTGTTCTTCGGCGCCGGCTGGGTCTATGGCCTCGGCGCGGCGCTGGGCGGCGCGCATTTCCTGCGTCGCACGGCGGCCCTGGCGCGCGCGCCCGAGCGCCGCACGGCCTTGGCGGCGTTCTTCGCGTCGATGGTGCAGCTCAGCGCCCTGCTGGCGGCGGTGGTGGTCGATGCGGCTCTGCGTTGAACATGTCGCCGCCGCGCTGCTGCTGATCCATGGCCTGCTGACAGGCACCCCGGCGGCGGCACAGGAACAGCCTGCCCCCGGCAGCGCCATCGTGCGCGCAGCCCCCGAGGCTGCGGCGGCCGAGGCCCCGCGGGCGGCCGGCCAGGTGCCCAGGCTGGTCGAGCACGAGGCCTTGCGCCTGGGCCAGGCGGCGGTGGGGCGCCAGGTGCCCGACCTCGAGGTGCTGGACCGCCAGGGGCAGCGCCGGCGGCTGTCGTCCTGGCAAGGCAAGCCGCTCCTGGTGAGCTTCATCTATACGGGCTGCTTCCAGGTCTGCCCGACGCAGACGCGAGCGCTGTACGAAGCCGTGCAGGGGCTGGACCGCATGCTTGGCGAACACCAGTTCAACGTCGTCAGCATCGGCTTCAACCAGCCCTTCGACTCGCCCGATGCCATGCGTGCCTTTGCGGCGCAGAACCGCATCGGCTACCGCAACTGGGAGTTCCTGAGCGCCCCGGCTGCGGTCATCGAGCAACTGACCCGCGCCTTCGGCTTCTCCTACGTGGCCACGCCGGCGGGCTTCGACCATGTGCTGGGCGTGACGGTGGTCGACGCCCAGGGGCGCATCCATGCCCAGGTCTATGGTGACCGCCTGCGTGCCGACCAGCTCGGCCGCCCCTTGCGCGAGCTGCTGCTGCTCGAACCCGTCAAGTTCGAGCCGACGCTGGGCTCGGTGATCGACCGCGTGCGCATCCTGTGCACGGTCTACGACGCCGAGACCGGCCTGTACCGCTATGACTACAAGCTGATCATGGAGCTGGTGGGTGGCGCGGCGTTCTTCATCGGCGTGCTGGTCTATCTTCTGCGCGAACGGCGCAGCCAGCGCCTGGCGCGCACCCCGACATGTCCTCCGCACCCGTCCTCGTCGATAGACCGCAACACCCCGGCCTCAGGCAGCGCGGCCTGAGCGCCTGGCAGGCGCTCGAGCGCCGGCTCGACTCGCTCACCGGCTCGTCGCTCAACCCCTTGCGTCACCTGGGTGCGCTGGCCGCACTCGCCTTCTGGCTGCTGCTGGCCAGCGGAACGCTGCTCTACATCCTGCTCGACACCTCGGTGCAAGGAGCCTGGCGCTCGATCGCCGGCCTGGCCGACTGGCCGCTGGGCCTGGGTGACCTGCTGCGCGGTCTTCACCGCTACGCCGCCGACCTGTTCCTGCTGGCCACTCTGGCGCACCTGCTGCGCGAGTGGCTGGCCGGCCATGCCGGTGGCGTGCGCCGCTTCGCCTGGCTGACCGGTGTGCCGCTGCTGGGCTTCGTGTTCATCACCGGCATCGGAGGCTTCTGGCTCAACTGGGACCAGCTGGGCCAGTACTCGGCGGTCTCGATGGCCGAGTGGATGGACGCGCTGCCGCTGCTCGCATCGCCGCTGTCGCGCAACTTCCTGGCCGTCGACCAGGTCAGCGACCGGCTGTTCTCGCTGTTCGTCTTCGTGCACCTGGGTGTGCCGCTGCTGATGCTGTTCGGCCTGTGGTTCCACATCCAGCGTCTGACACGGGCGGCGGTCTGGCCCCCGAAGGTGGTGACGCTGTCGGTGCTGGCCATGCTGGCGCTGCTGGCGCTCGCCTGGCCGGTGCGCAGCCACCAGGCCGCCCAGCTCGACCGCGTGCCCGATCTGCTGCGGCTGGACTGGATCCTGCTCTTCGTGCACCCCCTGGTCGACGCCACCTCCGCGGGCTTCGTCTGGGCCCTCGTGGGCCTGGGCACGGTGCTGCTGTTCGGCCTGCCCTTCCTGCCCGGCACCCGCCGTGCGCCGGTGGCCCGGGTCGACGCCGCCAACTGCAACGGCTGCCAGCGTTGCTTCGTCGACTGCCCCTATGCCGCGGTGACCATGGTCCCGCACCCCAACCAGCGCATCGGTCGCCTGCTGGCCGTGGTCGACCCCGACCTGTGCGCCGCCTGCGGCCTGTGCGCCGGTGCCTGCCCGTCGTCGACCCCCTTCCGCAGCGCGCAGCAGCTGGTGACCGGCATCGACATGCCCCAGCGGCCTGTCGACACCTTGCGGCAAGACCTGCGCCAGGAGCTGCAGGCCTGTCGCGCCGACTTCCCGCTGGTCGTCTTCGGTTGCGACCATGGTGCGCAGCTGGCCGCCCTGGCGGCGCCCGATGTCTGCCGCTTCAGCCTGCTGTGCACCGGTCAGCTGCCGCCTTCGTTCGTCGAATACGCGCTGCGCGACGGCGCTGCCGGCGTGCTGGTGCTGGCCTGCCGGGAAGGGGGCTGCGAATTCCGCTTCGGCGAGCGCTGGACGGCCGAGCGGCTGGCCGGGCAGCGCGAACCCCATCTGCGCGGCCATGTCGACGCCCGCCGCGTCACCCTGCTCCACGCCGGCCGGGGCGACGAGCCCGAGGCGCGTCAGGCCCTGCAATCATTGCGTCTGCGCGTGGCCACGCTGCCGCGACACGAAGAACCCGCCTCCACCCATCATGACTGAACTCGTCTCCCGCAGCCTGCCGCGCAGCCAGGCCCCCACCGGGCCCAAGGCCTGGATCGGACAGGTCGTGCTCTACGGGCTGTTCGCCGCCGCCATCGGAACCTTCTCGCAGTGGCCGGTCTACCGCCACCTGGCGAGCGATCAGGCGCTGGTCAAGGTCAGCTTCACGCGCGTCGGCAAGCCGGTGGGCGACTGCCGCAAGCTCAGCGAGGCCGAACTGGCCAAGCTGCCTCCCAACATGCGCACGCCCACCGTCTGCCCGCGCGAGCGCTCGCCCATCCTGGTGCAGGTCGACCTGGACGGCAAGCGGGTGCTCGAGCGCGCGGCGGCGCCGGGTGGACTGTCGAAGGACGGTGCCTCGTCGATCTACGAGCGCGTGGTGGTGCCGGCGGGCAAGCACCGGGTGGAGGTGCGCATCTCCGACGACGCGCGCGCCCGCGACAAGCCCTTCGTCCGCGAAGCCCAGCTCGAACTGGTGCCCGGACAGGTGCTGGTCGTCGACTTCGACCCCGACCGCGGGGGCGTCTCGCTGCAATGAGGCCGCTGCCGTCCACCCTTGAACCGAAAGCTCTCATGAACAGCGCCATTCATGCCCTCATGCCTTCCGCGGGCAGCGGCCGGGTGACCGCGTCGACGCCGGCCGACTACGTGCTGCCGCAGGCCGACGACGCCCAGAGGCGGCTGGCCCGCGCCTGGCTGTGGCTGGCCCTGGCCGCGCTCGCCGGGTCAGGGCTCTTTTCCATCCTGCTGGTGCTGGCGCGCACGCCCGGCGTCAATGCCTTCCTGCCTGCCGGCGACTTCTTCCGCATCGCGCTGGTGGTCCATGTCGATCTTTCGGTGCTGGTCTGGTTCGTCGCCATCGCCGGCATGCTGTGGAGCCTGAACCAGCGCGCGGCCGCGCCCTTCGAGCGCCTGCCGCTGTGGCTGTGTGCGGCCGGTGCGGCGATGATGGCGCTGGCCGCCTTCGTCGACCCCGGCCAGGCGGTGATGGCCAACTACATCCCGATGCTGGACAGCACCATGTTCCGCGCCGCGGTGGCGGTGTTCGGCCTGGGCACGCTGGCGCTGGTCGTGCAGGGCCTGTGGCGGCCGCGCGCCGTCGGGCTGCTGCTCGACGGCGCGGGGGCATTGCGCTTCGGCCTGCATGCCAGCGTGGTGGCCACCGCGGTCGCGCTGCTGGCCTTCGGCTGGTCGCTGGCCGTGGTGCCGGGCGAGCTGCCCGCCAAGGCCTACTACGAGATCCTGTACTGGGGCGGCGGCCACGCGCTGCAGTTCACCTGGACGCTGCTGATGCTGGTCGGCTGGCTGGTGCTGGCGCAGGCCTCGGGCCTGCGCGTGCCGCTGAGCCCGCGCGTGGTGCTGCTGCTGTTCGTGGTCGCGCTGGCCAGCGTGTTCGTGACGCCGCTGGCCTACCTGATGCACGAGGTGAGCACCGTCGAGCACCGCGACATGCACACCTGGGCCATGCGCTTCGGCGGCGGGGTGGCGATCGCGCCGCTGGTGCTGGCGGTGGCGGTCGCGCTGCTGCGGCCGGTGCCCGCCGGGTCGGCGGACAAGCCCCTGCGGGCCGCCCTGCTGAGCTCGATGCTGCTGTTCAGCGCCGGTGGCCTGATCGGGCTCACCATCCAGGGCAGCAACGTCAAGATCCCGGCCCACTACCATGGCTGCATCGTCGGCGTCACGCTGGCCCTGATGGGGCTGGTCTTCCACCTGATGCCGCGCCTGGGCTGGTCGGCGGTGAAGGGCCGGGCCGCGGTGCTGCAGCCCTGGCTGTACGGGCTCGGCCAGTTGATGCACATCGTCGGGCTGGTCTGGTCCGGCGGCTACGGCGTGCAGCGCAAGGTGGCCGGCAGCGAGCAGGTGCTGCGCAGCACGGCGGAGGTCGCCGGCATGGGGCTGATGGGCCTGGGCGGGCTGCTGGCCATCGGCGGCGGCCTGCTGTTCGTGGTGGTGGTGGTGCGCTCCATGCGGGTGCCGGCGGCCGCCACGGAGGGCAACCGATGATCACGCAAGCGCTGCAGTCCTCCATCCGCGCGCTGTTCATGCGTGCGGAGTCGGTGTTCAACCGCGCCTTCGGCGACCGCATGAACCCGCTGTACCACCTGGGGGCGATCAGCTTCTTCCTGTTCTGGGTGGTCGGCGCCACCGGACTCGTGCTCTACGCCTTCTTCGACACCAGCGTCAGCGGCGCCTACCGCTCGGTGGAGGCCATCACCGAGGGCGGTTTCGGCCTCGGCCGCATCCTGCGCACCGTGCACCGGCACGCCTCCGACGCGATGGTGCTGACCATGCTGCTGCACCTGCTGCGCTACTTCGCCTTCGACCGCCTGCGCGGCTTCCGCTGGTTCTCCTGGGTCACCGGCGTGGTGCTGCTGTGGTTCGCCTACATCGCCGGGGCCAACGGCTACATGCTGCCCTGGGACCGCCTGGCGCAGTTCGTCACGCAGGCCAGTTTCGAGTGGCTGGACTGGCTGCCGGGCTTCGGCGGTTCGCTGATCCGCAACTTCATCCTGCCCGAGCATGTCAGCGACCGCCTGTTCTCGCTGCTGGTCTTCATCCACATCGGCGTGCCGCTGGCCATGCTGCTGCTGATGTGGGTGCACGTGCAGCGCGTGCCCAAGGCGACCACGCAGCCGCCGCGGCCGATCGCCGTCGCACTGCTGGTCATGCTGGTGGTGCTGGGCATCATCGCGCCGGTGGCCAGCCAGGGGCCGGCCGACCTGCACAGCGCGCCGCAGGCGCTCTCGCTGGACTGGTTCATCCTGGCGGTCTACCCGCTGCTGTACGCATGGCCGCACAGCTGGGTGTGGGCGCTGCTGGTCGGCGGCACGCTGCTGCTGATGGCCATGCCCTGGCTGCCGCCACGGCGCAGCCGCGCGCAGGCCCTGCAGGCCACGCTGCACCCGGGACCGGCGCGCGTGGCGGTGCGCGAAGGCGAGACCCTGCTCGAGGCCGGCCTGCGCGTCGGCCTGGCGCTGCCCTACGACTGCCGCGCCGGCGGCTGCGGCCAATGCCTGTGCACCGTGCTGCATGGCAAGGTCGACCATGGCCCCTTCCAGGAAGAGGCGCTCAGCGCCGAGATGCGCCAGCGCGGCCAGACCCTGATGTGCTGCGCGGTGCCGCTCGAGGACGTCGAGATCGAGGTCGACGGCGTGAGCAGCCTGGCCGCCGCCGACGCCCGCCCGCCGCAGCGCCTGCAGGGCCGGGTGACGCGAATGGAGCGCCTGTCGCCGGACCTGATGCACCTGCTGGTCGCGCTGCCCGACGGCGTGCACCTGCCCTTCACCGCCGGGCAGTACATCAACATCCTGCTCGAGGACGGCGCCAAGCGTGCCTTCTCCTTCGCCAACGCGCCGGCCGATCCGAGCCTGCCGCCGTCGACCGCCGGCGACGTGATCGAGCTGCATGTGCGGCTGATCCCCGGCGGCCGCTTCACCACCCATGTGTTCGAGCGCATGGCGGTCGGCGATGCGCTGGACTTCGAAGGGCCGCTCGGCCGCTTCGCGCTCAACGACAGCCAGCGGCCCATCCTGTTCGTGGCCGGCGCCACCGGCTTCGCGCCCATCAAGAGCATCCTCGAGGACGCCTTCCGCCGCGGCATCACGAGGCCCATGCAGCTGTACTGGGGCGTGCGGCGCGCGCACGACCTGTACCTGACCGGGCTGGTCGAGTCCTGGCAGCGCGAGCACCCCAACTTCAGCTTCGTGCCGGTGCTCTCCGAGGCCGAAGACGACACCGGCTGGAGCGGCCGCCGCGGCTTCGTTCACCAGGCGCTGCTGCAGGACCACCCGGACCTGCAGGGCTACGAGGTCTACGCCTGTGGCTCGGTGCGCATGGTGCAGGCGGCGGTGCCGGACTTCCTGGCCCATGGCCTGGGCGAGCAGTACTGCTTCTCCGACGCCTTCGTGCCGACGGTGCGGCCGGCGGGTTGAACCGGTATTCCTTGGCGGCCGTCGCCGCCGGCAGGGGCGGCCACACTTGCCACAATGAGCCTATGAGACCCTCGCCGCCGACTCTGCAGATCCGCGCCGCGCGCGCGGCCGATGCGGCCCGCGTCGCGCGCTGCTTCCTGGCGTCGCGCAAGCTGCTGCTGGGCATCGCGCCACTGCACAGGACCGACGAGCAGGTTGCGCAATGGGTGCAGGACAGCCTGCTGCCTTCGACCACGGTGTCGATCGCCGTCGAGTCCGGCGCCGTGGTCGGTTTCATCGCGCTGGCCGAACGCATGGACGGGCCCTGGATAGACCAGCTCTACGTGCACCCGGCGCGGCTGCGGCGGGGCATAGGCTCGACGCTGCTGCAGGTCACGCTGATGCGCTTGAAGGGGGCGGTGCGGCTGTACACCTTCAAGGAGAACCACAACGCCCGCCAGTTCTTCGAGCGCTACGGGTTTACCCCGATCGCGTTCGGCGACGGCTCCAGCAACGAGTCCGGCAGCCCCGACGTGCTGTACGAGCGTGAGGCCGCGCGCACTGGCTGATCATTGACCTCGCTCAGCCGCGGGGACGACCTCCGGCCTACCATGCGCGCCCACACGCACGTGACCAGAGGAGCGCGTCCCCATGGCTGAAGACCTCCGCCCGGCCCCACCCAGCCTGGCCAGCCTGCCGGCCCAGGCCATCAGCGCCGAGGTGCTGCGCGAGAAGTACGCCAAGGGGGACGAGCTGTCCGTGTCGCAGGTGCATGCGCGTGTCGCCCATGCGCTTTCGCGCGTCGAGGCACCCGAGCGTCGGGCCGAGTGGGAAGGCCGCTTCATGCAGGCGCTGGAGTCGGGCTTCGTGCCGGCCGGGCGCATCCAGTCGGCGGCCGGGACGGACCTGGCCGCCACCTTGATCAACTGCTTCGTGCAGCCTGTGGGTGACTCGATCGCGCAGGTCGAGGACGGCCACCCCGGCATCTACACCGCGCTCACCGATGCTGCCGAGACCATGCGGCGCGGTGGCGGCGTGGGTTATGACTTCTCTCGAATCCGGCCGCGTGGCGCCTGGGTCGGCAGCACGCAGTCCAGCGCCTCGGGCCCGGTGAGCTACATGCGCGTCTTCGACCGCAGCTGCGAGACGGTCGAATCGGCCGGCGCGCGGCGCGGCGCGCAGATGGGCGTGCTGCGCTGCGACCACCCGGACATCGAGGAGTTCATCCACGCCAAGGACCGCGGCGACCTGAAGAACTTCAACATCTCCGTCGGCGTCAGCGACGCCTTCATGCAGGCGGTGCGCAGCGGTGGCGAGGTCGAGCTGGTGCACCGCGCCGAACCCGGCGCGGCGCAGAAGGCGGCAGGCGCCTTCCGGCGTGCCGACGACAGCGCGCTGTGGGTCTACCGCAAGCTGCCCGCGCGCGAGCTGTGGGACCAGATCATGCGGTCCACCTACGACCATGCCGAACCCGGCGTGCTGTTCCTGGACACCATCAACCGCGACAACAACCTGGCCTATTGCGAGACCATTGCCGCCACCAACCCCTGCGGCGAGCAGCCGCTGCCGCCCTATGGCTGCTGCTGCCTGGGCTCGATAGACCTCACGCGCTTCGTGCGCCGGCCCTTCGAGGCCGACGCGGCCTTCGACGAGGAAGGCTTCGCGCGCCTGGCACAGGTGGCCGTGCGCATGCTGGACAACGTGCTAGACGCCACCGTCTGGCCGCTGCCCCAGCAGCAGGACGAAGCGCGGCGCAAGCGCCGCGTCGGGCTCGGCTTCACGGGCCTCGGCGACGCGCTGGTGATGCTGGGCCAGCGCTACGACAGCGCGCCGGCGCGCGAGCTCGCACGGCGCATCGCCGAGTGCCTGCGCGACGCCGCCTACGAGGCCTCGGCCGAGCTGGCGCGCGAGCGCGGCGCCTTCCCGCTGTTCAATGCCGACCTGTACCTGAGCGGCAACACCTTCGCCAGCCGGCTGCCGGCGGCGCTGCGCGAGCGCATCCGCCAGCAGGGCCTTCGAAATTCGCACCTGCTGTCCATCGCGCCCACCGGGACCATCAGCCTGGCCTTTGCCGACAACGCCAGCAACGGCATCGAGCCGGCCTTCAGCTGGAGCTACACGCGCAAGAAGCGCATGCCCGACGGCAGCTTCAAGGAGTACGCGGTCGAGGACCATGCCTGGCGCCTGTACCGCCACCTGCGCGGGGCCGACTCGCCACTGACGCCGGCCTTCGTGACCGCGCTCGAGATGAGCGCCGCGGACCATGCGGCGATGGTGGCGGCGGTGGCGCCGTACATCGACACCGCGATCTCCAAGACCGTCAACGTGCCCGAGGACTACCCCTACGAGGACTTCCAGGGCCTGTACCTGCAGGCCTGGGAGTCGGGGCTCAAGGGCCTGGCCACCTACCGGCCGAACTCGGTGCTGGGCTCGGTGCTCAGCACCGCGCCGGCGGCCGTTCCCGTGGCACCGATGGCCATTGCCGACGCCAACCGCCGGCTCGAGATCGACCGCCTGCCGGCGCCCGTGCTGGCCTCGCTGCGCTGGCCCGGCCGACCCGAGCTGCCGGCCGGCAACGCGGCCTGGACCTACATGATCCAGCACCCCTTCGGCGACTTCGCGCTCTTCGTCGGCGAGCTGCTCGACGAGTCCGCACCCGGCGTGCCGCGGGCGCGCCCCTTCGAGGTCTGGGCCAACGGGGCCGAGCAGCCGCGCGGCCTGGGCGCGCTGGCCAAGACGCTGTCGATGGACCTGCGCGCCAACGATGCCGCCTGGCTGCAGCTCAAGCTCGACGCGCTGGCCACGGTGGCCGAGGAGCGCGCCTTCGAGATGCCCTTCCCGCCGCATGGCGAGAAGCGCCTGTTCCCGGGCGTGGTCGCCGCCACCGCGGCCGTGGTCCGCTGGCGCTGCGAACAGCTTGGCGCCCTGCCGCAGCCCGGCGATCGCCGGCCGACGCCGGTGATCGACGCGCTGTTCGCGCGCCGCGAGCCGCAGACCGGCCCGTCGGGCACGCTGGCCTGGGCGGTCGACATCGACAACCCGGCGGCCAGCGAGGCCTTCACGCTGACGCTCAAGGAAGTCACGCTGCCCGGCCCCGACGGCACGCCGGTGACGCGGCCCTGCGCGATGGGCTTCTCCGGCAACTACCCGCGCGCCCTCGACGGCCTGGCGCGACTGCTGTCGCTGGACATGCGCGTCGTCGACCCGGCCTGGATCGGCATGAAGCTGCGCAAGCTGCTCAACTACGCCGAGCCGCTGGGCCACTTCATGGCCTTCGTGCCGGGGCTGCCGCACGGCGAACGCCGCCAGCAGGTCTGGCCGTCGACGGTGGCCTATGTGGCGCGGCTGATCATCCACCGCTACGCCATGCTGGGGCTGCTCGACGAACAAGGCATGCCGCTGCGCGAGATGGGCGTGCTGGAGTCGCCACGCCCGGGGCGCGCGAGCGCCCTGCAGCCCGGCAAGCCCTGCCCGGAATGC
>Ga0209573_1001453_pt1 | contig 36604 bp, 38 predicted proteins | sample TNRBio252014_DNA_FD_185870 | JGI IMG/M metagenome (GOLD analysis project Ga0209573, IMG submission 185870) | Wastewater treatment Type I Accumulibacter community from EBPR Bioreactor in Madison, WI, USA - TNR Reactor_6/25/2014_ DNA (SPAdes)... | ecosystem: Engineered > Bioreactor > EBPR >...
CCTCGCCGTCGGCATCTTCGCCTGGGAGAAGGCCGCCGGCCTGTCGGCGGAAGAGAAGCGCGAGATCGGCATCCTCAAGGCGATCGGCTGGGAGACCGGCGACGTGATCGCGATGAAGTTCTGGGAAGGTTTCCTGGTCTCGCTGCTCGCCTTCCTGGTCGGCTACGTCGCCGCCTACGTGCATGTGTTCCACTTCGAGTTCACGCTGTTCGCGCCGGTGCTCAAGGGCTGGGCGGTCCTGTACCCGAGCTTCGCGCTCACGCCGCAGATCGACGGCCTGCAGGTGGCGACGTTGTTCGTGTTCACCGTGCTGCCCTACACCGCGGCCACGCTGGTGCCGATCTGGCGCGCGGCGACCACCGACCCCGACACCGTGATGCGGAGCTGACGCGATGCTCGAACTCGCCAACATCCGCAAGGTGTTCAACCAGGGCCAGCACAACGAGTACTGGGCGCTCAAGGGCATCGACCTGGACATCCCGCCGGCGCGGGTGAGCGTGCTCAAGGGCCCCTCGGGCTCCGGCAAGACCACGCTGCTCACCATCCTCGGCTGCCTCGCCCGCCCCACCGAGGGCCGCGTGCGCCTGAACGGCGAGGACATCTCCGGCCTGCCCGAGCGCTTCCTCACCGAGATCCGCCGCCGCACCTTCGGCTTCATCTTCCAGCAGTTCAACCTCATCCGCGGCCTGTCGGCGATCGAGAACATCATCCTGCCCGGCTACCCCGGCGGCACGCCGCGCACACAGTTGCTGGCGCGCGCCGAGGCATTGCTCGCCGACCTGCAACTCGCCCACCGCCGCGACGCCAAGGTTGAGTGGCTCTCCGGCGGCGAACAGCAGCGCGTGGCGATCTGCCGTGCGCTGATCAACGATCCGCAGATCCTGGTCGCCGACGAGCCCACGGCCAACCTCGACAGCAAGCTGTCGGCCGAATTCCTCGCCATCCTGCGCCGGCTGGCCGAGGCCGGGCGCACGGTGATCCTCACCAGCCACGACCCGCTGGTGGTCGAGTCCGAGGTGGTCGACCGCGTGTATTCGCTGCGCGACGGCCAGCTCATCGAGGTCGTCGACACGCGCAGGGCCTGGCCATGATCTTCCAGCCCGCGATCATCGCCCTGCTGCTCGCCGCCGGACTGAGCCTGGCCATGCTGGCGGTGGCGTCGCCGTTCGCGCTGCAGCTCATCCGCCACTGGGACCTGGGCAGCGGCAGCGAGCGCCAGTTGCGGCTCGAGCGCCTGACCTACCTGTTCTCGATGATGGTGGCGCTGGTGTGCGGGCTGCAGGTGCTGTCCACGCTGCTGTTCGTGTTCAACGCCGACAAGATGTCGGTGATGTTCGTTGGCGCGATGTGCGCGGTGGGCACGCTCAATGCCAACGCGTACGGCTTTCCGGCGCTCTACGCACAACTCCTGGCGTTCTTCTTCGCGGCGACCTGGCTGGCGATCAACCACCTCGACAACCAGGCGCGCGACTATCCGCTCACCCGCCTCAAGTACCGCCTTCTGCTGGCCTACGCGCCGCTTGCCGCGCTGGTGCTCTACCTGCAGTTCAACTACTTCATCCGCCTCGAGGCCGACGTCATCACCTCGTGCTGCGGCAGCCTGTTCTCGGAAGAGGCCGACACGGTGGCGAGCGAGCTCAGCGCGCTGGCGCCGGCGCGGGCGATGAGCGTCTTCTACGCCACGCTGGGCGGCGTGATCCTGCTTGCCGTCTGGCACTGGAAGAGCGCCGGGCGCCGGCTGTGGAGCGGGCTCGCGGTCGGCACGGCCTCGGTCGCGGCCTTCTTCGCCGCGCTCGCGGGCGTGGTCGCCTTTGTGTCGCTGTACATCTACGAGCATCCCAACCACCACTGCCCGTTCTGCATCCTGAAGCCCGAATACGGCTACCAGGGCTACCTGCTCTACCTGCCGCTGTTCGCCGCCGCCGCGGCCGGGCTGGCGGCCGGAGTGCTGAGCCTGTTCGCCAGCCGCCCCAGCCTCGCCACCCTCGCCCCGCAGGCCAGCGCACGCCTGGCCGGCATCGCCGCGGCGGGCTTTGCGCTCTTCGTGCTGGTGGCGAGCGTGATGGTGCTGCGCTCCAACCTGATCCTGATCGAATGATGCTGCTGCCGCTCCGAATCCTCCTCTCCGCCCTCGCCTGCACCCTGCTCGCCGCCTGCAGCGGGGGCGGGTCCGACGCCGACCCGGCGCGCGGGGTTGTGGCGCCGCGTTTCGAGGCGACGGACCTCGACGGCAGCCTGCGCCGCTTCCCCGAGGACTTCGCCGGCAAGCCGGTGATCATCGACTTCTGGGCCGACTGGTGCCGCTACTGCGCCAACAGCATGACGCGGATCGACCGCGCCTGGCGCGAACACGCGGCGAGCGGGCTGAGCGTGCTGGCGGTCAACGTCGCCCAGGACCGCGCCACCGCTGCCGCCTTCATCGAGCGCCTCGGCGTCGGCTACTCGGCGGTGCTCGACCCCGACTCGCGCATCACCCGGCAATACGGCGTCAAGGGCCTGCCGATGACGATCTTCGTCGACCGCAACGGGATGATCAGCGGCAAGGTCATTGGCGAGGCGGACGAAAAACTGCTGGCGCTCCAGCTCGAACGCATCCTGCCAAAGGCGCAATGAACCCCGCCGGCCCGTGCCGGCACCACCACCGAAGGAGCACACCATGGATCGCAGAGAAGCCCTCAGGATGTCCGTCCTCGCCAGCATCGGTCTCGCCGCCGCCGGCAAGGCCAACGCTCAATCCGCCTGCGCGGGCGATGGCACCCCGGCGCAGTTCACCCCCAGGACCGCGGCGGATCCGCAGCCGCAGGTCGATGACATCGCCAAGTATCCCAAGTGCCCATACTGCGGCATGGACCGTAAGCAGTACCACCACTCGCGCATGGTCGTGCATTACGCCGACGACCTCGCCGACGGCACCTGCTCGCTGCACTGCTCGGCGATCAGCCTGTCGCTGAACATCGACCGTGACCCGAAGGCGCTGTGGGTGGGCGACAACGCCGCCGACGGCGACATCAAGCCGCTGGTCGAGGTCGAGAAGGCCAGCTTCCTCGTCGGCAGCAAGCTGCCCGGCGTGATGACCGCACGCAGCAAGGTCGCCTACGGCAACGCCGATGCGGCGAAGGCCTCGCAAGCCGCAAACGGTGGCGAGATCGTCGATTTCGACCAGGCGCTGCTGGCCGCCTACACCGACATGTCGGCCGACGTCACCCGCATCCGCAAGAACCGCGCCGAGCGTCGGCGCAAGATGATGGAGCAGCAGAACAAGTCATGAAGACACTGCTCGCCATCGTCTTCGCGACCTGGACGAGCTTCGCGCTCGCCCAGGCGCCGGTCGCCGAACTGCCGAAGCCGGGCACGAAGGATCTTTGCCCGGTGTGCGGCATGCTGGTGTCGAAGTATCCGAACTGGGTGGCGACCATCGTGTACAAGGATGGCCACGCCCATTTCTTCGACGGCGCCAAGGACCTGTTCAAGTTCTGGCACGACCCGGCCAAGTACGCCGCCGGCCACAGCCGCGACCAGATCGCGCGCATTTCGGTGACCGAGTACTACGGGCTGACCGCCATCGACGCGAAGGATGCGTGGTACGTCGTCGGCTCGGACGTACTGGGGCCGATGGGGCATGAGTTCGTGCCGCTCGCCAGCGCGGAGGACGCGGCCGATTTCGTCAACGAGCACAAGGGCGCACGCATCGTCCGCTTCGACGAAGTGAGCGCCGCGCTGCCGGCGATGCTGGACGAGGGGCGCTTCGAGTAGGTCACGGAATCGAGGGGGCGCTACGCAGGCGCGGCGGTTGCCAGACCGCGGTGTTCGCGGCTTCCGCCGCTCCTACAGGGCGGGCAGGTCTCCTGTAGGAGCGCCGGAAGGCGCGAATGCGGCGACTCACGCCCCCACGCCCCTTCACCCCTCCGCCCCTTCACCTCAACAGCGCCTGCGCCGAGGCCTCGAGGTCGACGCGGCGTACCACGCCCATCTTGCTGCCCGCCGGTTTGCCGTCACGGCCGATGTACACGGTAAAGGGCAATCCTGCCTGCGGGTTGCCCAGGGCTTTCATCAGCAGAATGCCGTCCTTCGCGGCGAGGACCACCGGGTAGCTCATGCTGTAGGTCTTGGCGAAATCGCTTACTGCCTCGAGCTTGTCTGCTTCCTCGATGGCAATGCCGATCACCTCGATCCCGTCCGCCCCCTGCGCATCGCGCAGGCGGACGAGCTCGGGGATCTCCTCGCGGCAAGGCGCACACCAGCGCGCCCAGAAATTCACGATGAGCGGGCGGCCGCGGAAGCGCTCCATGGCCACCGGCTGGCCGTCGAGCCCAGTCAGCGAAGCCCGGAAGAAGGCCGCGGTGTCGATGCCTTCCGTGGCGTGGGCAGCGGTGGCGAGCAGGCCGAAGCTCAGGATGAAGGTGAATTTTCGAATCATGGGGCAAGCTTTCCTTTGAGAACGACGCGCTCATGTAGCCGCGCGACCACCAGCGATGCAGCACCAGGTCAGCACGCGACCGGTGCGTTCGATTGTGCCAAGCATGCGTGCCCGACGCACTTCGGACAAGCACGCGCGCGCCCGGTTCGCCCTTGTCGTGCGGCGCGGAGCTCGCTGCGAGGGCAGGGACTCTGCCCACACCGCTTTCAGCATCCGCTTACGCATCGTTCATTGCAGCCGGACGCCTTAGGGTTTAGCCTTGGGCATCAGGTCCGGACAAGACTTCTTGAACCACTGACAGGAGAACCACCATGGCAACGACCCTGAACCCCTCGAAGGACAAGCTCGTCGGCGATCTCAAGTCCCTGATCTCGGACGCCGAAGAACTGCTCAAGCTCACTGCCGACCAGCAGGGCGGCAAGCTGGACGACCTGCGCGCCCGCATCGGCGATCGTGTCGCAATCGCCAAGGACCGCCTCGCCGACGCCGAAGCAGCGATCGTCGATTCCGGCAAGAAGGCGGTGCGCGTCACCGACGACTACGTGCACGAAAACCCCTGGCAGTCGGTCGGCGTCGCCGCCGGCGTCGCCTTCCTGCTCGGCCTGCTGGTCAGCCGTCGCTGATTCGATGAGCACCGAGCCCAGGCCAGCCAGACCACGTCTCGCCGAAAGCCTGCACGGCATCGTCGATGCCGGGCTGCAGACCGCGCAGACGCGGCTCGAGCTGCTCGCAGTCGAACTCCAGGAAGAAAAGCTCCGCCTCACCGGCCTCGCGCTCAACACGGTGCTGGCGGGGCTGCTGCTCGGCTTCGGGCTGGTGTTCCTGATGGTGTTCCTGACCGTGCTGTTCTGGGAGGAACACCGCCTGCTCGCACTCGGCATCTCCACCGCCGTTTGCCTGGTCGGCGGGCTGATCGCCGCGAGCAACGCTGCGCGCGCATTCCGCAGCGGCACGAAGCTTTTTTCCGCCAGCCTCGCCGAACTCGCGCGCGACCGCGCCGCGCTGCGCGAACCGGACTAAAGGCGGGAAACGCATGGATTCCCGCCAGATCGATCTCGCGCTGCGCAAGCAGAAGCTGCAGATGCGCGCCGACGCCCAGCGCACCGACCTGACGCGACGGCTCGCCGGCATCGACGGCGCGCTCGACCGTGTCGATTCCCTGCGCGACAACCTGGCGTGGGCGAAGGACAAGATCCCGCTGCTGTCGGTCGCTCTGCTCGTCGTGCTTGCCGCCAAACCGCGGCTCGCGCTGCGCCTGGCCAAGCGTGCCTGGGTTGGCTGGCTGCTGGTGCGCCAGGCGCGCGGCGGACGGCTCTCGGCGCTGCTGCCCACCGCCATTCCACTGCTGCGCGGTTTGCTCGCGCTGCTCAAGCGCCGGCTCGAACCCTCGGAAGGATCACATTCAACACCACCGCGACGACGCCGCACAGGCTGACGCCCTGCAGGGTCAGTCCGTCGAAGTTCAGCGCCAGGCCGCCGATACCCATCACCAGTACCGAAGACACGATCACCAGGTTACGCGGCTGCTCCAGGTCGACGCGCGCCTTGATCAGCGTGTTCAGGCCCACGCTCGCCACCGAACCGAACATCAGCATCATGATGCCGCCCATCACCGGCACCGGGATCGACGCCAGCAGCGCGTTGAACTTGCCGAAGAAGGCGAGGATCACCGCGAACACCGCTGCCCAGGTCATGATCGCCGGGTTGTAGTTCCTGGTCAGCGTCAACGCGCCGGTGACCTCGGAATAGGTGGTGATCGGCGGCCCGCCGATCAGGCCCGCGAACAGCACGCCGGCGCCGTCGCCGGCCAGCGTGCGGTGCAGACCGGGCTTCTCGGTGTAGTCCTTGCCGGTGACGCCGCCGATCGCGAGCACATCGCCCACGTGCTCGATCGCCGGCGCCAGCGCCACCGGCAGCATGAACAGCACCGCCGCCAGCTCGAAGCTCGGGGTGACGAACTGCGGCAGCACGAACCACGGCGCCGCGCCCACCGCGGCGAAATCCACCAGGCCGAACAGCGCCGCAGCCAGCCAGCCCGCCGCGACCCCGCACAGGATCGGCACCAGCTTCAGGAAGCCGCGTGCAAACACCGCCACCAGCACCGTAGTGCCGAAGGCGATACCGGCCACGGTCAGCGCGGTAGCGTAGGGCACGAGCTCGATCTTGCCGTCGCCGCTGCGTCCCATCGCCATGTTCACCCCCACCGCGGCGAGCGACAGGCCGATGATCATGATGATCGGCCCCACCACCACCGGCGGCATGTAGCGATGCACGATCTCGGCGCCGTGCTTCCACACCAGGCCGGCGAACACGAAGTACATCAGCGACACGCAGGCGAGCGCGCCCATGGTCGCCGGGATGCCCCAGGTCTGGATGCTGAAGATGATCGGCGCGATGAAGGCGAAGCTCGAGCCGAGGAAGATCGGCACCTGACGCCCGGTGATGAGCTGGAACAGCAGCGTGCCCACGCCGGCGCCGAGCAGCGCGAGGGAGGGGTTCAGCCCGGTAAGCAGCGGCACCAGCACCAGCGCGCCAAAGGCAACAAACAGGATCTGGGCGCCGGAGATCGCCTGCCGCCACAGCGGCTCGGCGGACTGAATGGGAATCTCACGCATGAGGGTTCTCCGCCGGGCGCACGCGGCCGGGGTGCGGCGCAGCCGGCATGGCTGGCGTTATCGATGAAGCCGTGATGACGCGGCGGACCATCGCCCGCCGTCGCCGCAGGATCAGTTGTGACGGGTACCGAAAATCTTGTCGCCGGCGTCGCCCAGCCCGGGGATGATGTAGCCATGATCATTGAGGTGGCTGTCGATGCTGGCGGTGTAGATGTCGACGTCGGGATGTTTCTCGTTCATCAGCGCAATGCCCTCCGGCGCCGCCACCAGCACCAGCGCGCGCACGTGCGTGCAGCCCTTGCGCTTCAACATGTCGACGGTGGCGACCATGGAGCCGCCGGTGGCGAGCATCGGGTCGATGATCAAGGCCATGCGTGCATCGAGCTGGCCGACGAACTTCTCGAAATAAGGCACCGGCTGCAGGGTCTCCTCGTCGCGCGCGATCCCGACCACGCTGACCTTGGCGCTCGGCATCATGTCGAGCACGCCGTCGAGCATGCCCAGCCCGGCACGCAGGATCGGCACCACGGTGACCTTCTTGCCCTTGATCTGCTCGATCTGCACCGGCCCCGCCCAACCCTGGATCTCGACCGTCTCGAGCGGAAAGTCCTGGCACGCCTCGTAGGCCAGCAGGCGGGCGATCTCGGCGGTGAGCTCGCGGAATTTTTTGGTGCTGATGTCGCCCTCGCGCATCAGGCCGATCTTGTGGCGCACGAGCGGGTGGCGGATTTCGTGGATGGGCATGGCGGATTCCGGGCGGCAGGACGAAGACCCGACTCTTTTACCGCGCCGCCGGTCCGCGCACAAGCGCACAAACCGCAGCGTGCGGCATCGCAGCATCGACGGCATGGCGAACACCTCGCCTGCCGGGTTTTCGCGCCGACCGGGCACACCGGCCACGCGGCGGGATCGGCGTTAGAATGCGGGGTCCGCATCCGCCCCGGGCCCACGCCCGCAGCTCATCGACATGTCGCCGAATCTGGAAGAAATCAAGCTCGCCCGTGATGAGGCCGACTGCCTCGCCGATGCCGCCACCGTGGAGGCCGCGCTCGACCGCATGGCGGCCGAGATCACCGCCCGCCTCGCCGACGCCAACCCGCTGGTGTATGCGGTGATGAACGGCGGCCTCATCCTTGCCGGCCGCATTCTGCCGCGCCTGCCCTTCCCGCTCGAGCTCGCCTACCTGCACGCCAGCCGCTACGGCCATGCGCTGCAGGGCACGCTGCTCGACTGGCGCGTGCGCCCGACCCAGGACCTGCGCGGGCGCACCGTGCTGGTGCTCGATGACATCCTCGACGAGGGCCACACGCTCAAGGCGATCATCGAGCACCTGCACGAAGAAGGTGCCGCCGAAGTGCTGTCCGCGGTGCTGGTACACAAACTGCACGATCGCAAGGCCGCAGCCGGCATGCGAGCTGACTTCTCCGGGCTCGACATCGCCGACCGTTTCCTCTTCGGCTGCGGCATGGACTACAAGGGCTACTGGCGCAACGCGCCGGGCATTTACGCAGTCAAGGGTCTGTAACCACAGGAGTCATCGCCATGCTCGTCACCTTCAAGTCCCACGCCAGCGCCGACGTCATCATGCTCGGCGACGCTGCCAAGAAGCTGATCGCGATCCTGGGCAAGGACCCACACGGGGCCCAGGGCATCATCACCGCCCAGCAGCTGCCCGAGGCGATCGCCCGCCTCAAGGCCGCAATCGAGGAAGACCGCGCCCGCCAGGCCGAACTCGAGCGGCGGCGCAGCGAGGCCGACGAAGCCGCGGACAAGGAAGCCGGCCACACCGGGATGGCGGCCCCGGTCGGGCTTGCCCAGCGCGCCTGGCCCTTGCTGAACATGATGGAAGAGTCGCTGCGCGAGGAAACGCCGGTCGTCTGGGGCGTCTGAGCCCCACACCTGCTGCTGCGGGGCGCGGGCCCCGTGCGAGCCACTTTTCCCAACTAAACGGGCTCCCTGAAAGATCGCCCCTTCAGCCGCGGCCGACGAAGCGCCCATCCACCGCGCGCATCTGCGCGCAGCCGATCAGCCCGAGCGTGCGCGCCATCTCGCTGCGCAGGATCTCCAGGGCACGCACCGCGCCCAGGGCGCCGGCCGCCGCCAGGCCGTAAAGCGTGGCGCGCCCCGACATCGCCGCGTCGGCGCCGAGCGCGCGCGCCTTGACGAAGTCGCTGCCGCGCCGAAAGCCGCTGTCGACGATCACCGTCATCTCCGCCCCCACCGCCGCGCGCACCGCGGCCAGGGTCTCGATCGGCGCCGGTGCGTTATCGAGCTGGCGGCCACCGTGGTTGCTCACCACCACGCCGTCGGCGCCCGCTTCCCGGGCCCGCACCGCGTCCTCCGGCAGCAGCACGCCCTTGACCAGCAGCTTGCGCGGCCACAGGGCGCGCAAGCTGCGCACATCGTCCCAGCCCAGCGAAGTGTCCATCTGTGCAGCGAGGAAGGCGGCGGCGTTCTTCGCGCTGTCCATGCCCGGCGGCAGGAAGTCCCCCAGGTTGCGAAAGCGCGGCATGCCGTGCGGCACCAGCACATCCAGGATCCAGCGCGGGTGCAGGCCGACGTCGATCAGGTTGCGTGGCGTGAGCTTCATCGGCGCGAGATAGTTGCGCCGGTCCCACTCGCGGTTGCCGAACACCGAGGCGTCAGTGGTGAGCACGATCGCTTCCGAACCGGCCTGCTCGGCGCGCCTGACGATCGCGGCGAGGTTGTCGCGATCCTTGAACGGGTAGATCTGCATCCAGTGGCGCACGCCGGTGGCGGCAATCTCCTCCAGCGCCACCGTGGACACCATGCTCTGGCAGAACGGGATGCCGGCCGCAAGCGCCGCCTCGGCGAGCACGCGGTCGCCGTCGTGGGTGAGCAGGCCGTTGAAGCCGGTGGGCGCGATCACCGCCGGCAGCGCGCTGTCCGCGCCGAACAGCGGCACCGACAGGTCGCGCTGCGACACGTCCACCAGGGTGCGCGGCAGCAGCAGGATGTCGTCGAGCGCGCGCCGGTTGCGCGCCAGCGCGAGCTCGTCGTCGGCACCGCCTTCGAGATATTCGAGGCAGAAATTCGGCAATCGCCGCGCCGCCATCGCGCGCAGCTCGGCGATGTTCTGCGCTCGTGCGGGATCGTCGCCACGGTACAGGCGGCGCCGTGGTGCGCCTGAGTCAGGAAGATTCGACGGGTTCATGGCGAGATTGTAAGCAGTCACCGCCCCGCCCCGGTCCTCGGGCGCCACAAATCCAGGCATCCAGGCAGGGCTCGCAAATTATGCGTACTCGAAGTGGCGCACGGCGTCCCAGCCGCAGCCGGTGCCGGTGCCGGTGCCGGTGCCGGTGCCGGTGCCGGTGCCGGTGCCGGTGCCGGTGCCGTAGTAGACTGTTTGCCCGAACACAACGCCCCGTCGAGGATCCCGCCATGGCCGGCCGCAAAAAGAACCTGCCGCTCGTCTATTCCTGCTCCGGCTGCTCGAGCGCCGCGCAGATGGCCAACCATGTGGCGCTGCGCCTCGACCGCGAAGGCGAGGCCGAGATGTCGTGCATCGCCGGCGTCGGCGGCAACGTGCCCAAGCTGGTGAAGATCGCCCGCTCGGGCCGCCCAATCCTCGCCCTCGACGGTTGCGCGCTCGAATGCACGCGCAGCAGCCTGGCCGAGCGCGGCGTGCAGCCCGCGGTTCATCTGCTGCTCAACGAACAGGGCGTCAAGAAGCGCTACGCGAGCGATTTCGATGCCGCCGAGGCCGAACAGGTGTTCCAGCAGGCGCGATCGCAGGCACGTGTGCTCCAGCAGTCGATGCAGCGCGCACCATCACCCGACGCGGCGCACTGATTGCGGCGCGCCGGGCAGGACGCCGACCGCAACAGCGCCACATCACACCACGCCCCGCGCGCTGCCGGGGCCGCGACGACGCGCTCAGGCCCTCAGCCTGCGCGCCGTATCCACCAGCGCCGCCGCCAGCTTGTCGAGCATCTCCTGCTGCGCGGCGTCGCGCAGACGGTCATCGTCACCCACCGCCTCGCCCGCCTTGCCCACCGCGAGCTGCTGCGGGATCACCTGCATGCCGAGGTAGCCGAGCACGTCGCGGACGTGGAACAGCACCCGCATGCCGCCGAGCGCGCCCGGCGAGCTGCCGACCGCCGCCGCGGCGCGACCGGCATACACCTTGCCGCCCGAGCGCTCGGGGTCGGCCGGGTTGGGCCGCGAGCACCAGTCGAGGGTGTTCTTGAGCAGCGGCGTGAGCGAACCGTTGTATTCGGGATTGACCACCAGCACGCCGTCGCTCGCGTGCAGCACGCGCTGCAGGCGCACGATGGCCTCGGGCAGGCCCGAGTCGGCCTCGAGATCACCGTCGTAGAGCGGCGCCGGATAGTCGTCGAGTTCGACCCGCTCGACCTCGGCGCCCGCCGCTTCGAGCGCCCGCACGCACGCCGCCGCCACCCGGCGTGACAGCGCCTCGCGCCGGCGGCTGCCGGCCATCACCACGATACGGGGTCTGTTCATCGTCGAAACTCCACGTGGGGCCGCATCCCGATTCAGCGCGCGGGTTGGCGAATAGGCTCGCCCAGGTTCAGGTTGCCCACACCATCCTGACCCTTGATCAGGAATTTTCCTTCAGGCAGATCGCCTTTGCAGGGGGCGAGCCGACGCCCGTCGATCTCCGTCTTCGTCACCTTCACGCCGTCAGCCGGTGACGAAAACGTGGTCGTGACCTCGCCCTGGAAGTTGTACCTGAAATCGCCGAAGAACTTTCCTTCGACCGCAGCACTGCCGCCCTTGGCATCGCAAACCGCCTGGTAGTAGCTGTAGTGCTCGTCCTTGCTCCAGCGTTCGTCGCGGCAATTGGCGAGCGCGCTGCCCGGGTGCGCGAGGACGTCGTCGCGCGCAGGCGAACCGATGCAGATATGGAAGCTCGATGTCGGCGCGGCTGTGCCCGCGGCTGCCGCGTTCATCAACCACAGACCGGACATACGGATCGGGCTGTCCATCGGCGTGGGCGAGGCGTGCGCGGTGGCAGCGATGACGGTGGTCAGGAGCGGAAGCAGGCGGCGCATGGTCGGGTCCTCTCGGGCGGTGCGGGGTGGATGGGCTCGGGCGGATTGAAGATTAGAGCCGAACGGACCTGTTTGAACAGGGGGCGTCGCGCCGGGATTGAACCACCCCACCGCCCGCTCGCTCAGGCCCCCGGCGGCGGGCGCGCGAGCTTGCGCTGCAGCGTGCGCCGGTGCATCTGCAGCGCGCGCGCGGTCGCCGAGATGTTGCCGTCGTTCTCGGCGAGCACGCGCTGGATGTGCTCCCACTCCAGGCGGTCCACCGACATCGGCGCATCGGGAACGCGGTCCTCGAGCACGACCTCCTCGGCCCGCAAGGCGCGCACGATGCTGTCGACATCGGCCGGCTTGGCGAGATACTGGATCGCGCCGAGCTTCACCGCGTCCACCGCGGTGGCGATGCTGGCATAGCCCGTCAGCACCAGGATGCGTGAGCCCGGGGTCGCGTCCAGCAGCGGGCGGATCAGCTTGAGGCCGGACTCGCCGCCGATGTTGAGGTCGAGCACGATGAACTCGGGCTCGTGGTCACGGGCGAGTTCGAGCGCGCCCTCGCTGTCGGTGGCGCCGTACGTATCGAATCCGCGCTGGCCGAGCGCACGTACCAGCACCTTGTTGAAGGCCGGATCGTCGTCGACGACGAGCAGGCAGGGCGCGTTTTCCGGGGTCATCGGGCAACCTGTTCAGGGATCAGCATGCGCGCAATCGTGCCACCGCCGGGCCGGGAACGGAATTCCAGACGACCGCCATGGTGCTCGATGGCAGCATGCGCCAGCATCAGGCCGACGCCCATGCCTTCTGCGTGGGCACCGAGCGGCGCATGACGCGCCGCTTCGACGCGGCCGGGCTCGAGCCCCGGGCCGCGGTCGAGCACCTCGATGACGACCATGCCGCCCTCGCACCGGGCGTGGAGCTCCACCGGCGCATCCGGGTTTCCGGCACGGAGGTTGGCGTTGGCGGCGTTGTCGATCAGGTTGTGCAGCGCCTCGCCGAGCGACGCATCGGCGACGATGACCGCTTCGGCGTCGTCCGCGCCCGCCCCGATCGCCAGCGCAGCCCCCGGCCGCAGCCGCTGCCAGCGTCCGGCCACCTCGCGTGCCCACCCAAACGCGTCCACCGCGCCGCCGCCCTCGGCGCGCTGCTGACCCGCCTCGCGCGTCAGGCCATTGAGGATGTCGCGGCAATGGTCGACCTGCTCGCGCATCAGTTGCACGTCCTCGCGCACCTCGGCCGCGAGTTCGGCACGGCGGGCCAGATCGTCGGTGAGGATGCGCAGCGTGCCGAGCGGCGTGCCGAGGCGGTGCGCCGCACCGGCAGCGAGCTTGCCGAGCCCGACCACATGGGCATCGCGCGCGCGCGCGGCGTTGACGGCCGCCAGCTCGTTCTCGCGCCGCGCCAGCTCGCGGTTGAGCCGCACGATGAACCACACCACCGTCACTGCCGAGAACGCAAAGCTGATCCACATCCCGGCCAGATGCCAGTACATGGCCTGGTCGGCAGCGGCCAGATACACCGGCAGGTGGAACTGCCACAGCAGCGAATAGGCCGCCACCGCCAGCGCCGCCAGCAGCCAGGCCTGAGCTGCCGGCAGGATCGAGGCGCCCACCGCGACCACCGGCAGCAGCAGCGAGATCGCCGGGTTGGTCACGCCACCGGTGAAGTAGAGAAAGGCCGACCAGGCAAGCAGGTCCACCGCAAGCTGCAGGAATGCGCCCCAGCGCCCAACCAGCCAGCGCGCGGCACCGCCGAGCAGGGCGAGATTGATCGCGAGCAGGCAGAGCGTGACCCCGGCGAGCGGCGCAACCGGCTGCGCCGGCGCCAGCCAGGGGAACACCACCAGGCTCATCAAGGCCATTGCCAGCAGCGACACCCAGCGCAGCTGCAGCAAGCGCCCACGATCGGTGCGCACGGCGTTGAGCGCGCGCGCGGGCGCAAGCGTCTGGGACGGATTGTCGGGGGCCTCGTTTGGCTCGGCTTCCTGCTCGATCACGTGCGTGCTCCCCGCAGTCAACAAATACAGAAGGGCTTATCTTTGCCTTATATCAAGGTTTACTGATTTCCATCTTCATAGAATGAAGGTGCGACAAAACGTCACAGGACATATTGTCACAGGTCGCCGTAACGCATGATCGGCCAGCGCGAGGGGCGCAGCTATGCGACACGGAGCCTGTGAGCATCGATCACACCTGCCTACGGGAGCCAAGCATCATGAATGACGCAAAGATGAACCAGGTCGACAACATGCCCGATCCGAGCCGCCGCAAGTTCCTGAACACCGCGGCACTTGCCGGCCTCGCCGGTGCCGGCCTCTCGGTCGGCCTGTCGGCGTGCAACAAGGAATCCGCTCCCGCCCCGGCTGCTGCACCGGCCGCTGCGCCTGCGCCCAGCGCGGCGCACGCAGCCTCCGACCTGAAGCTGCACATGGCGCCGGGCGAACTCGACACCTACTACGGCGTGTGGTCGGGTGGCCACTCGGGTGAATGCCGCGTGCTCGGCCTGCCTTCGGGGCGTGAGATCAAGCGCATCCCGACCTTCAACATCGACTGCATGAGCGGCTGGGGCATCACCAACGAGTCGAAGAAAGTCATCGGCACCCGTCCGAGCGGCGAGCTCAAGTACAAGACCGGCGACACCCACCACATCCACGGCTCGTACACCGACGGCACCTACGACGGCAAGTACTTCTGGGTCAACGACAAGATCCATGGCCGCCTCGGCCGTATCCGCGGCGACGTCTTCGAATGCGACGCGATCACCGAAATCCCGAACATCCAGGGCTTTCACGGCATCTTCTCGGACAAGCGCGACCCGGTCGACAAGGCGATCAACCACACTACCCGCGTGTTCTGCGGTAACGAGTTCCACATTCCGCAGCCCAACGACGGCCGCGACCTCGACGATCCGACCAAGTACTACTGCCTGTTCACCTGCGTCGACGCCGAGACCATGGAAGTGCGCTGGCAGTGCAAGGTCGACGGCAACATGGACCTGGTCGCCAGTTCCTACGACGGTCGTTTCGCCGCCGCCAACCAGTACAACACCGAGGGTGGCGCGCGTTACGAAGACATGATGTCGGCCGAGATGGACGCCTGCGTGTTCTTCGACATCGCCCGCATCGAGCAGGCGATCAAGAACGGCAAGTCCTTCACCGTCGGCACCTCCAAGGTGCCCGTGGTCGACGGCACCAAGGCCGCCAACCCCGATCCGAAGACCGCACTCACCGCGTACGTCCCCGTCCCGAAGAACCCCCACGGCGTCAATGCCAGCCCGGACGGCAAGTACATGATCTGCTCGGGCAAGCTTTCGCCCACCTGCACCGTCATCGAAGTCACCAAGGTCGCCGACTTCCTCGACGGCAAGCTCGACGACATCCGCAAGGCGGTGGTCGCCGAAGTCGAAGTCGGCCTCGGCCCCCTGCACACCACCTACGACGGCCGCGGCAACGCCTTCACCACGCTGTTCCTGGACAGCCAGATCGTCAAATGGAATATCGACGCCGCGATCAAGTTCCACAACGGTGACAAGGCCGCGCAGTACGTGGTGGACCGCATCGACGTGCATTACCAGCCCGGCCACATCAGCGCCGACATGGGTGAAACCAAGGAAGCCAGCGGCCAGTTCCTGGCGGTCGGTTGCAAGTTCTCCAAGGACCGCTTCCTGCCGGTCGGCCCGATGCACCCGGAGAACGAGCAGCTGATCGACATCCGTGGCGAGAAGATGGTGCTGCTGGCCGACCACCCGGTGCATCCGGAGCCGCACGACTTCATCATCGTCAAGCGCGACCTCATCAAGACCCGTCAGGTCGGCGTGCTCGACGCGCACCCGCTGGCCATCAAGGATGCGAAGGAATCGGGCGTGTTCCGTGACGGCAACAAGGTCACGGTCAAGATCGCCTCGCAGGCACCGGCCTACAGCCTGCGCGAGTTCGAGCTCAAGGTGGGCGACGAGGTCACCCTCATCCTCACCAACCTCGACAAGGTGGAAGACCTGTCGCACGGCTTCGCGATTCCGAAGTACGACATCAACTTCGTGGTGAACCCGCTGGAGACGAAGTCCGTCACCTTCAAGGCCGACAAGCCGGGTGTGTACTGGTGCTACTGCACGCACTTCTGCCACGCGCTGCACCTGGAGATGCGTACGCGCATGATCGTGCGTCCGTAAGCTCGCACTGCGCCGCGCCGCTCCACCACGGCGCCATCTGAAGATCGAGGGGCGCAAGCCCCTCGATTGCTTTTCGCCGTCCGTTTCCCCGCGCACAGCGGAACCCCGCGGCAACTTGACCCTGGACAAATACGCGCAGGGTGTGGCCGCCTAAACTCCATCGCAATTTACTTATGGAGCGCATCATGAAGCCCCTGTCCGCCCTGCGGGGCATTGCGGTGGCGGCCCTGCTCGCCATCACGACCCTCCTGCCGCAGAGCGCCTCGGCAGAGAGCGCCTACGAGGCGAAACTGCCGCCCGAGGTGAACACCGCGCCCGCGCTGTGCAACTACGTCCCCTGTACCGAGGTCCTGCCGGGCGCGACCAGTTTCTCCGAGCGCAAGGGCCAGCCACCCTACGTCGAGGGCTACGCCGAAGAAAATGGCCAGCGCAAACTGGTCGGCTATGTCGTGCTCTCGACCGACGTCACCGACACCCCCGCCTATTCCGGCAAGCCGGTCATCACGCTGATCGGCCTCACGCCGCAAGGCAACTTTGCCGGTATCAAGATCCTCAAGCACTCCGAACCCATCCTGTTGCTCGGCATCCCCGAGTCGTCCCTCATAAAGTTCAACAACCAGTACCTGGGCAAGTTCGTCGGCGCCAACATCGAGATCGGCCGCTCACGCCCCGAAGAAGACATGATCGGCCTCGACGCGATCTCGGGCGCCACGGTGACCGTGATCGCGCAGAACCAGGTCATGATGATGTCGGGCGCAGCCGTGGGGCGCCAGGTCGGGATCCTGGAAAAAACCGTTCGCCCGCAGGCGAAGTTCATCGACCGCAGCCGCAAGCTCGACTGGGCAACGCTGGCCGAGGAAGGCTTGGTCCAGCGCCTGACGGTGATGCCCGAGCAGGTCGGCCTCGAGCGCGGCAAGGATCCGTTCATCGACCTGTGGTACGGCTACCTCAATCACCCCGAAGTCGGGCGCGCGATCATGGGTGACACCGGCTGGCGCGACCTGATGGCGCGCATCAAGGAAGGCGAACATGCACTGTTCGTGATCCGCACCGCCGGCAGGGAATCGTTCAAGGGCTCGGGCTTCGTGCGCGGCGGCATCTACGACCGCGTCCAGCTGCGCCAGGGACAGGACGTATTCACCTTCCGCGACCTCGATTACTACAACCTCTACGGAGTGTCCGCGCCGGGCGCGCCATCCTTCACCGAGTCGGCGATCTTCATCGTGCGCTCGTCCTCATTCTCCGGGGCCTTCCCGTGGAAGTTCATCTTCCTCGGCAACCGGGTCGACCGTGAGACCGGCGCCCGCACCTTCATCAACTTCGACAAGGAGTACTGGCTGCCCGACGCCTATCTCGAGGGTGGCCGGCCCGAGGTCAAGAAACCCGACGCGCCCTGGGTCCGTGTGTGGAAGACTCGCGCGCTCGAGATCGTCCTGTTCTCCGCGTTGCTCGTCGCCGTCGCGGTGGTCTATGCCAAGCGCGATGCACTGACCCGGCGCTCGTCGCGCAAGAACAAGTGGCCGGTCAACGCCTTCAAGTACAGCGCCTGGATCATCAGCATCGGCTTCGTCGGCTTCGGCCTGCTCGCACAGCCCTCGATCACGCAGGTGCTGACCTGGTTCCACTCGCTGCTATTCAAGTGGGAATGGGAGCTCTTCCTCACCGATCCGTTCATCTTCCTGTTCTGGATCTTCATCATCGTCACCGTGTTCGTCTGGGGCCGCGGCCTGTTCTGCGGCTGGCTGTGCCCCTTCGGCTCGCTGTCGGAGCTGCTGTACAAGGTGGGCGGCGCGGTCGGCCTCAAGCGCTTCCAGTTCGCGCTGCCGATCAAGTGGCACAACCGCCTGAAGTGGGTGAAGTACGCGGTGTTCTTCGGCCTGCTCGCGGTGTCGATGTTCTCGATGGGCCTGGCGGAAAAGCTGGCCGAGGTCGAACCCTTCAAGACCACCTTCCTGGTCGGGATGTTCAACCGCAGCTGGCCGTACACGCTGTTTGCTGCCGGTCTGCTCGGCCTGTCGATCTTCATGGAGCGGCCGTTCTGCAAGTACCTGTGCCCGCTGGGCGCCTCGCTGGCGATGCCCTCGACCTTCCGCTGGTTCGGCCTGCGCCGCAAGCAGGAGTGCGACAGCTGCAAGGCGTGCGCCGTGGGCTGCGGCTCGCTGGCGATCGACGGCAAGGGTCGCATCGACCACCGCGAGTGCATGCTGTGCCTGGACTGCATGGTGCTCTACACCGACGACCATGCCTGCCCGCCGCTGGCCCACGAGCGCAAGCGTCGCGCCAAGGACGGACTGCCGCTGACGCCGATCGGCAGGGACGGTTACTACATCCCGATCAAGCCGGTGGCCCCCGCCGCGCCGCGCGCCTGATTCCGACACTGCATTGAAGGAGGATTCGATCATGGTCGATCCACGCATTCTGACCGAGGCGGTGGAGCCGCCCTATGCCAGCGGCGGTGCCGCAAACCGCCTGCTGGCCGAGATCTGGGACCACCTGTGGCCCTGGAGCCGCAACGGCTTCCAGCGCCAGCGCATGGTCCAGGCCGCCGGCCTCGCGCTGGCCATCGCCGCCAGTGTGGCCTGGATTCTGGCGGCAATGGGCAGCATGACCCCCGGCGCCATCATCGGCTGGTGGTTCGGCTGGAGCGTGTTCGAGGTCGCAGTGCGCCTCGGCTCCAAGCCCTACGTCAAGGATGGCCCGTGGTGGGGCAGCCGCTATCGCCGTGCCAGCGTCATGGACATGATCTGCTACGTGGGCTTCAAGAACCTGCTGATCGGCGCCGCGCTGTTCCTGGTGCTGAAGAGCCTGGGGCTGGTGCAGGTCTGACGATCCAGGTGCCTGTCGATCCCGCGTGCGCCGCTCTCCGGGGCGGCGCGGTTTTTTGAACGCAGGGTCGGCATTCGGGTCACTTCACTTAAATCAAGTCTCGATGCGACATTGCGTCGCATACTCTGTGCCACTGCCCACCAGCCTCCACGCAATGCGCCAATCCCTCCGTCTTCCCCGCGCCCTTGCTGCCTTGGTACTGCTCGCGGCGCTGGCCACCCCGGCAGTGGCGGCGTCATGGCGGGTCAAGGCGGGCGAATCCATCCAGGCGGCCATCGACCGCGCCGCAGCGGGCGACGTCATCGAGATCGAGCGCGGACGCTATGCCGGCAAATTGCTGGTCGACAAGCCGCTGACCCTGCGCGGCATCGAGCGTCCGACGATCGACGGCGAGCTGAAGGAAAACACCATCAGCGTGAAGGCCGAGGACGTCACCATCGAGGGCCTGATCGTCGCCAACTCGGGCGGCGACACCCTGTACCAGCACGCCGGCGTCTACATCTACCCCGGCTCGCACAAGACCGTGGTGCGCAACTGTGACTTCTCCTACACGCTGTTCGGGCTGTGGATCGAGAAGGCCAACGACGTGCTGATCGAGAACAACCTGATCACCGGCAAGCGCGACTTCGACTCGCCGCGGCGCGGCAACGGCATCCAGCTCTACAACACGCAGCGCGCGCGCATCATCGGCAACAACATCAGCTTCGTGCGCGATGCGATCTACGTGGACGTCTCGCACGACGCGATCTTCCGCGGCAACAAACTGCACCACAGCCGCTACGGCACGCACTACATGACCTCCTACCGCAACCTCTGGGAGGACAACGAGACCTGGTACAACCGCGGCGGCCTGGCGCTGATGGAAGTGCGCGACCAGGTGGTGCGCAACAACCGCGCCTGGGGCAACTCGGACCACGGCATCATGCTGCGCTCGATCCAGGATGCGGTGATCGAGAACAACCTGGTCGCCGGCAACCAGCGCGGCTTCTTCATCTACGACGCCGAGTACAACGAGATCCGCGGCAACCAGGTGATCGACAACATGGTGGGCATCCACCTGTGGGCGGGCTCGAAGAACAACAAGGTCGAGAATAACGACTTCATCGCCAATCGCGAACAGATCCGCTACGTCGCCGCCCGCGACATGATCTGGGGCGAAAAGCACGGCAACCACTGGAGCAACTACCTCGGCTGGGACCGCAACGGCGACGGCATCGGCGACGTGTCCTACGAGGCGAACGACATGGTGGACCGCCTGACCTGGCGCCACCCGATGATGAAGCTGCTGCTCGGCAGCCCGGCGATCCAGACCCTGCGCATGGTGGCCCAGCAGTTCCCGCTGCTGCGCGCGCCCAGCATCGTGGACCCGAACCCCCGCATGGAACCGAACAAACCTGACTGGAGCCAATGGCGTGGCAGATATTTTCCCCGCTCGGAATGACGCCGGCGCACCGGTGATCGTCGCCCGCGGCGTTCACAAGCACTACGGCCTCATCCACGCCGTCGACGGTGTAGACATGGAGGTGCGCAGCGGCGAGCTGTTCGGCCTCATCGGCCACAACGGCGCGGGCAAGAGCACGATGTTCAAGATGATGCTGGGGCTGATTCCGCTCACCGCCGGCGAGATCCGCATCGACGGCGCGCCGGTGCCAGGCAGCGATTTCCGCGCCGTGCGGCGCAAGGTCGGCTACCTGCCCGAGAACGTCGTGCTCTACGACAACCTCACCGGCGCCGAAACCCTCGACTTCTTCGCCCGCCTCAAGGGCGTGTCGCCGGTGCAGAACGCCGCCCTGCTCGAACGCGTCGGCCTCATGCACGCCGCAAAGCGGCGGGTACGCGAATACTCCAAGGGCATGCGCCAGCGCCTGGGCTTTGCCCAGGCCCTGCTCGGCACGCCGCGCATCCTGTTCCTCGATGAGCCGACCACCGGCCTCGACCCGGAAGCGATCCGCGGCTTCTACGCCATCCTGCGCCAGTTGAAGAGCGAAGGCGTGACCATGGTCATCACCTCGCACATCCTCGCCGAGATCCAGGAGCGGGTGGACCGGCTCGCGATCATGGCTGCGGGCAAGGTGCAGGCCACCGGCACGGTGCAGGCCCTGCGCGAACAGATGGACCTGCCGCTGTGGTTCGACGTGCGGGTCGCGCCCGAGGATTTCGAAGCGGTGCGCGACGCCCTCGGTGGCCTGCCGGTGGGCGCCATCGAAGCGCGCGACGGCCATGTCGCCGTGCAATGCGCGCGCGACGCCAAGATGGCGGTCATCGCCGCCCTGGCCACCCTCAATGGCAAGGTGCGCGACCTCACGGTGCGCGAGCCTTCGCTCGAAGACGTGTTCTTCGGCTTCTCGGACTGAGAGACGGATCATGGAGTTTTCGCAAGTCGCCACCATCGCCGGCAAGGAGTTCTGGGACCGCATCCGCAACCGCTGGGTGCTGGCCGTGGCTCTGGTGTTCACCGTGTTCGCGCTGTCGATCGCCTATTTCGGCGCGGCGCAGCAGGGCGCGGTGGGTTTCCGCTCGATCGAGGTCACCATCGCCAGCCTGGTCAGCCTGGTCATCTACCTGATCCCGCTGATCGCACTGGTGCTGGGCTTCGACGCCATCGTCGGCGAGCGCGAGCGCGGCTCACTCGACCTGCTGCTGTCGATGCCGATCACCCGCCTCGAGCTTCTGCTCGGCAAATACCTCGGCCTGGCCGGTGCGCTCACCTTCTCCACCGTCGCCGGTTTCGGTCTCGTCGGCCTCGTCCTGTCGTCCCAGCTCGACCTCAACGCGCTGTTCCACTACTTCGGCTTCATGTTCAGCTCCGTACTGCTCGGCTGCGCCTTCCTCAGCCTGGCGGTGATGCTGTCGGTGTTCGCCGCCGATCGCACCCGCGCCTCCGGGCTGGCGATCGCGATGTGGTTCTTCTTCGTGCTGATCTTCGACCTGCTGGTGCTCGGCGTGCTGGTCGTGACCGCCGGCCAGTGGGGCGGCGAGGCCCTGCCCTATGCGCTGCTGTTCAACCCCGCCGACGTCTTCCGCATCCTGAACATTTTCTCGATGGACGATGTCCGCACCCTCTACGGCCTGTCGACCGTGTTCCCGCCCGCGCTGGCCCGGCCCTGGCTGCTCGGCCTGGTGATGGCGGCGTGGATCGCCGGCCCGCTGGCGATCGCAGCGTGGCGCTTCCGCCGCTGATCGCCCCCACAACATGAACCGGATGGAGTAAGTCTTCCATGTGCACACATCACGCCTGCCTGAGCCGCCGGCGCTTCCTGATCGCCAGCGCCGCAGCCGGCCTGCTTGCAGCCTGCGGCAGCGGCAACCAGGGCGGCAGCAAGACCATCACCCCGCTCGAGATCGACGGCAGCAGCAGTTGCGCGCTCGACGGCATGCTGCTCGCCGACTACCCCGGCCCCAAGGTGCAGATGCACTACGCCGGCCTCGAGCGTCCGGACTGGTTCTGCGACACCCTCGAGATGTTCAACGTGTACCTGAACCCGGAGCAGGCCCGCCTGGTGACCGCGCTCTACGTCCAGGACATGGCCAAGGCCGAATGGAACGCACCCAAAGGCAACTGGATCGACGCGAAGACGGCCTTCTACGTGTTCGGCTCGAAGCGCCTCGGCGCGATGGGACCGACCGCGGCCTCCTTCGCCAGCGAGGCCGACGCCAAGGCCTTCGCTGCCGAACACGGTGGCCAGGTGCTGCGCTTCAACGAGGTCAAGGCCGACATGGCCATCCTCGACGGCGGCGCGCTGCACGACCAGGCGATGTGATCGCGGCGAGGACGACAATGAACCCGATCTTCGACGCCGTACCCCCGCAGGATGCGCTCGAGCTCGAGCAGGTCGCGCGCCTGATCTACGAATCGCGCGAGAACCGGCGCAAGGTGCTCGATGCCGTCGGCGCCAGCGACGAAGCAGCGCTGCTCGCACGCATCGCCAGCGGCGCGATCGACGAGCACCCGGCCTACGAGCACTACCTCGCCGCCCGCATCCTGGCCGACACCCACGCAGCCGCACGCCAGGTGGTCGGCAGCCGACTGCAGGAGATCAACCGCGGATGAGCCTGCATACCGAACTGCTCGACTACCTCGAGCGCGAACACGAAGGCGCCTTGCTCACCCCGGCACAACTGTCGCAGGACGCGTTGACCCTGGTGCTGAAAAACGGCGTGGTCCTCACCGTGCGCTACGCCGCGGCGGACGCCTACTCGCTGCGCTGGCGCACCAGCCTGCACACCGACGACGTGGAGCTCGGCATCGACACCGCCCCCACCCATCCACAGCTGGCAACGACGCCGAACCACCTTCACCGCGCCGATGGCAGCGTGGTGGCCGATCCCCTGACCGACATCGAGCGCAGCCCGGAGGAGAACCTTGCGCGCGTGCTCGAGGCCCTGAGCCGGGATCCGCAGCTGGCGGATTACGCGGGATGATTGACGCGGTCGTGCGCCGACGGCTTCTGCTCGCCGGCGCGGCGAGTGCGCTCGCCGCCGGAAGCGCGCTGTTGTGGGACTACGGCCGCGGCGTTCGCGCCGGTTTCGAGCCCCCCGCCGAAGACGTCTGCATCGTCACGCCCACCCGCGTGATGCCTCCCCAGGCCTTCGACCCGGCCAGCGGCCTGGCGATGTACGCAGCGCGCCCGATCCCGACGGACGCGCGCTGTCCGGTGTGCGGCATGTATCCAGCGCGCTTCCCGCGCTGGGCGGCACAGATCATCTTCAAGGACGGCGCGGCACACTTCTTCGACTCACCGGTCGATCTGTTCATGTTCCTGGACAAACCCGGGCGCTTCGGCAGCGAGCGCAGCGCGGCGGATGCGGCAGCGATCTACGTCGCAGATTTCCGCAGCGGTGCGTGGCTGAACGCCCGCGAGGCCGTGTTCGTGCGCGACTCCAGGGCACGGGGCCCGATGCGTGGCCCCGACCTGCCGGCCTTCGCCGACGAGACCGCCGCGCAAGCCTTCATCACGGAGCAGGGTGGCCGTGTCCTGCACTTCGACCAGGTCGATGCCAGCGTCGTCGCCAGCCTGCGCGACGCGAACCACGCCCAGCACATGCACTGAACACGCGCGCAGCGTGCCTCCGGGGCGATGGGGCCCTACCCAAGACCCAAAAGCAAGCGGGGCCCGAAGGCCCCGCATCGCGAACACTGCAGCCCGCCGCCGGCGGGCTTCAGCAACCGCCTACTTCGACTTCGCGACCATGAAATCGACAGCGGCCTTCACTTCATCGTCCTTCAGCGACGTGCCACCACCGCGCGGCGGCATCATGCCCTTCTCACCCGTGAAGCCCTCGATGGCGTGCTTGTACAGCATGTCGTTACCCTGCGCGATGCGCGGAGCCCACTCGTCCTTGTTGCCCGGGATCGGGGCACCCGCCACACCGGAGGAATGGCACAGCGCGCAGACCTTCTTGTAAACGCTCTCGCCAGCGGCGTTGGCCGGGGCGGCGGCCGGCGCAGCCGCGGGAGCCGCCGCGGGAGCCGCCACGGGCGCAGCGGCAACCGGAGCGGCCGGCGCAGCGGCCGCCGGAGCAGCCGGCGCCTTGGCCGCGGTGCCGCTTTCGGAACCGCCACAGGCAGCCAGCAGAACGGATGCCGCAGCGGCGATCAGAAAGGGAAACTTGGTCATGGATATTCTCCGTTTTGTCATGGTTCGTCGCGGAGCTGCTCCGCGAATGCATCGCACACTAGCTAGAAAAACTCACAACGTGATTGATGATGGTCAATTCACTCCTGGATCCGGGGCGCCCGGCTGCGGCGGCGAGCGCCCCGGGGCAGGCTCATCTGCGTTGCCGCGCAAGACCATGAGGGGGCCTTACGCCACGATGCGCCCAAGCCCTCAGCCTGCGTGCCGTGGCGACCCGTGCCGCCGCCAGTTCGTGGAGCATACCCTGTTGCGCGACATCGCGGAGACGCTCATCCTCACCCGTCGCCTCGCCCGCCTATCCAGCGGGCCGTTGTCGTCCGCACTGACCACCAGCAGGCCTTCGCTGGTATGCAGCACGCGCTGCAGGCGCATGACGCCCTCCGCCAAGCCCGACGCGGCCTCGAGGTCGCCGCCATGGAGCGGTGCTGGATAGTCGTCGAGGCTTCTTCGTCGGGAAATGTCCTCATCATCCGCCGGCACAGCGGGCGTCGGACGGATGCACACGGACTTGATTCCTGTCCGTGCCGCGCCCATATGATAAGAATCTGAAATAGCCCGGAGCCCCCCATGTCCGACGCTTTGCACCTGGTCTGCCCCCACTGCGATGCAGTGAACCGTGTCCCGGTCGCCCGCCTCGCCGATGTCCCCGCGTGCGGAAAGTGCGGCAAGGCGCTTTTTACCGGCCACCCGGTCGAGCTCGATTGCGCGAACTTCGACCGTCACATCGACCGCAGCGATACCCCGGTGCTGGTTGACTTCTGGGCGCCATGGTGTGGTCCCTGCCGCCAGATGGCGCCCGCCTTCGTCCAGGCCGCCGGCATGCTCGAGCCCACGGTACGCCTGGCCAAGGTCGACACCGAAGCGCAACAGGCGCTGGCGGCGCGCTTCAGCATCCGCAGCATCCCGACCCTGGCGCTGTTCCGCGGCGGCCGAGAAATTGCCCGCCAGGCGGGCGCAATGGGCGCGGCAGACATCGTGCGCTGGGTGAAAGGCCACACCGGCTGAGGGCGCCGGAGACGCAGCGTTTGGCGAAACGATCTCCAGCGCGCGGGCCAATCCGCCGCCAGCGGCAGGCGGCAAGCACTGCCTCAAACCGGGCCGGAGTGCGCCACCGCCCGCCTATCGCACACCCGCCGTCACCACCACGAAGCCACCTTCGCCATGGCCGGAGCGCACCGGCTCGATCGCCGCAGGATTGCCGCAAGTCAGGGTCTGCGCCCACGCTTCGACGGCAAGGCCGGCGGTCTCGAGCAGCGCAGCCACTTCCTCGGCGGTGAAAAAAAGCGCGTCGCGATAGAACGCACTCGCGGCACTACGGGCGACATACTCGCGCCCGAGCGGGCTGGCGCGGTCGATGAAGCCGATCACCAGCCGCCCGCCCGGGCGCAGCACCCGGCGCGCTTCTGTGAGCATGTGCGGCGGCGAATCGACGAAGCAGAGCGTGGTGACCGCGAGCGCATGGTCGAAGCTCGCTGCCGCAAAGGGCAGCGCCTCGGCTCGTGCGCGCACCGCTTTTACCCCGCGGGCCGCGGCAAGCGCGAGCATCGCCGGCGCCGGATCGACACCGGTGGCGATGCCGAGCGGCGCGGCGAAGCGCCCCCCGCCCACACCGATCTCAAGCCCGCGCCCGCCGCAGGGAACGAAGGCGCGCAGCGCGAGCAGCTCGGAAAGATAGGCGAAGGGGTGGCGCTCGAACCATTCGTCGTAACGCGCGGCATTGGCATCGAAGACTTCACTGGCAACCATGTTTTCAGGTCCCTCCCGACTTGAGGCGGTGACGCAACAGCGGTCGTCGGCAAACGGTTCGCGGCCCACGCCGCTGCTACGGAAAACCGCGGCGCTTGCCGGCACCTCCAGGAGCCGCGCGCGCGGCGAGCATTTTCTGCGGCACTTCAGAAGAAGGACGCCTCACCCTCAACCCGCCCCGATCGTGCGCTTGGTGCGAAATTCGTCGACCGCGACGTAGGTCAGGCGCGCCTCGGTCACCTTGACCACGACCGGGTTCTCGGGGTGGCGCTCGGCGAACACCTCGACCTCGACCGTGATCGAGGTCTGCCCGACACGCACGACCTCGGCGTGGAAGCTGACGATGTCACCAACCGACACCGGCTGCTTGAACACGAAGGAATCCACCGCCACGGTCGCGACCTTCGAGCGCGCGAGGGCGATCGCCGGCACCGCACCGGCAATGTCCACCATTGACATGATCCAGCCACCGAACACATCGCCCGATGGGTTGAGATCGGCCGGCATCGGCATGACCCGCAGCACCAGCTCCTTGCCGGAGGGCGGTTCCAGACCACCCGGGGGCAGCACCGGCTCGGGGCCGACCGCACGCTTGCGCCCGTCGCGGTCGACGGCGACATAGGTCATCCGCGCCTCCGTCACCTTGACCACCACCGGGTCGGCCGGATTGCGCTCGGCGAACACATGCACATCGACCGCGATCGACGAATTGCCCACGTGCGCGACGTCGGTATAGAAGCTGACCACGTCGCCCACCGATATCGGCTGCTTGAACACGAAGGAGTTGACCGCCACCGTGACCACGTGCGAGCGGGCGCGGCGGATCGCCGGCAGCGCGGCGGCGATGTCGACCATCGACATCACCCAGCCGCCGAACACGTCGCCGGATGGGTTGAGGTCGGCCGGCATCGGCATGATGCGCAGTGCCGGTTCGCCGGCGGGTGGCATCGGCTGGCATGCGGGACTGGAAGATCCGACCATTCGGGGGCTCCGTGAAGTTGGCTGGGAAAAGCACCGATCATGCCCATAAAGCGTGGCGAGGTGTGCGCGGCAGTGGGCAACACCCTGCAGGTGTGCCACGCGCTCAGCGCGCGAGGCGCTCGAACAGCTTGACCACCGTGTTGGTGTAGCGCAGCAGGCGTTCGCCCTCGTCGAGCACCGCGCGTACGCGACCGATGCGATGAGGCTGGCGAATCTCCGGATCGAGCGAGGCGATGAAGCGCGCCCACAGCGCGGAGGTCGCCTCGATCTGCGCGACCAGCTCGGGCAACTCGCCCGCATTCTCGCGCAGCAGGCGCTGGTTGTGCTCGAAGGCCCGGCACGAGGCGGCGATCTGCGCCTGCGCCCGGTCGGGACAGCCCTCGAAGCCTTCAAAGAGGAAAAACTTGGCCACGCGCTGCGACAGCATGCGGTTGCGGCCGGCGATGTTGACCATGTAGAGGCTACCCGAGGCGTTGAACCCACCGGCAACCGCATTCAGAAAGTCGGCCGCGGTGATGAAGTCCTCACTGCGCTGCAGCACCTTCGCCGCCCTGACGGGCGCCCGCTCGGTCGCGGACAGCGCGCTGCGGTAGTCGGCCCACACCCGGCCAACATCGTCCAGCGCCTCGCCCAGCTCCGGCGCGAGGCTGGCATCGTGCAGCACGGCGAGACTGCGTTCGAACTCGGCGATCGACTGACGCAGTCGCGCCTGCATCTCGACCGGCGCGACACCATGCGCGATCAGAGCCCATTCGATCGCCTGGCGCTGCACAAGCAGGCGCAGCCCGCCGCACAGGTTAACCAGCTCACCGACCGACATCGCCTCGTCACGGCGCGCCCCCTTGTTGCGGCGGGCGAAGCTCAGGCGCTGCGGCTGCTCGCCGGCACCGGTGTCGAGCAGGGCGGCGTGCTGGATGTGGATCAGGCGCTTGTCGACCACGATCACGCCCTTGTCCACGAGCTCGCGCAGGCTGCGCGAGAAGGCCTCCGGGGTGATGCCGATACGCGCGGCGAGCACCTTCTTGGTGGCCGCCAGCTCGACCGTGGTCTCGCCCGCCAGCGCCAGGCTGACGCCTGCAAGTTCGATGAGGTAGTCGAGGATGCGCTGCGCGCTGGTGCGGCTGGCGTGCCGCCCGGCGACATCGAACTCGACCTCGCACAGGCGCTCCGCAACCGCCTGCAGGATGCGTCCGCTGAGCGCCAGGCTGCGCCCGGCAAGATCACGCAGCACGCGGGCTTCGAGCACGAGCAGCTCGCAGGCACTCACGGTTTCGCAGCCGGACTCGTGGCGCGCGGCGCCGAAGAACTCCCCGCAGCCGAGCAGTTGCGGGATGTGGACGAGCTCGACGACCTTGCGCGCAGCGCCATCGAGTTCACGAAAGCGCAGCACGGTGCCGCTGCACAGTACGAAGACCTCGTCGAACGGCGCCCCGCTGGCGTTCACCTGCATGCGCGGCCCCAACTCGAGCAGGCGCGCCGCAGCGGCCAGCTCGGCCAGTTGCGTCGCCGGCAGACCGGCGAACAGAGGCACGGCGGCAAGTCGGGAGCGCACAACGCGCCGCTGTGCGGGCCCGACGCCGCTCACGACGCGCCGCACGGCGAGGCCGCCAGCCCATCGGGGCGGGCTGCGGTGATCATCGCTTGAAATCCGCCCGCCGCGTCCAGCGCGAGGGAGGACGGGCAAGGCGGGAAGTGCGCGCGCGGTCCGGACTCGGGCCGGCGTGCGCGGACAGTGCGATCGGGATCCACGGCGGACTCCTTGCAGTGGGATGGATCCTGGCGCCAGATCACGCGCAGGGCGTCCTTATGATAACGCTGGCCTCGCGAGCACGAGGCCAGCCGCATTCACGGACGCCGTGACGACAAGCCGCTCAGTCGAGTTCCATCTTGCCGGTCTCGGCGGCGAAAGCGAGGTTTTTCTCCTCGTCGGGCGCATGCACCGCGCTGCGGCCCACCATCGAGATCGCCAGACCGGCGATCGCACCTGGGATCGCGAAGGCGAGGAAGTTCATGTGCAGCTCGAGCCCGGCCGCCAGCAGCGTACCACCGAGCATGGGGCCGAGGATCGCGCCCAGGCGACCGACACCCGACGCCCAGCCGATACCGGTCGAGCGGCTCGCCAGCGGATAGAACTGCGCGACGTAGGCGTAGAGCAGGATCTGCGTGCCGATCGTGCACGCGCCGGCGATCGCCACCAGCAGATAGAGCACCGGCATCGAGCTCTTGATGCCGAGCAGGCTGATCGACACCGCGGCGACCACGAACATCAGGGTGATGACGCGACGCAGGTGGAACCGGTCGGCAACCCAGCCACCGCCGATTGCGCCGAAGATGGCACCGAAGTTGAGCACGAGCAGGAAGCTCAGGCTGGAACCGAGCGGGTAGCCGGCCTGGTTCATCAGCTTCGGCAGCCAGGAACCGAGCGCATACACCATCAGCAGACAGCAGAAGAAGGAGAGCCAGAACATCAGTGTCGACACCAGGCGACCGTCGGTGAACAGCGACACCAGCGGCACGCTCTTGCCCTTGCCGGTGGGCATGTGGAAGCGGTCGCCCGCCTGCGGCACGTAGCTCGGTTCGACGCGACTGAGCATCTGCGCCGCCTCCTCGTTACGGCCCGCCTGGACCAGGAAGCCGACCGACTCGGGCAGGAACTTCCAGATCAGCGGCAGCAGCAGCAGCGGGATGCCGGCGATCCAGAACACCGGCTGCCAGCCGTACACCGGGATCAGCGTCATGCCGATGAAGGCCGACAGCATGCCCCCCACCGAGTAGCCGCTGAACATGATCGCGACCAGGGTGCTGCGGATCCGCTTCGGAGAGTACTCGGTCATCAGCGCGACCACGTTGGGCATCACGCCGCCGATGCCCAGCCCGGCGATGAAGCGACAGATGCCGAATTCCCATGGGTTGCGGGCGTAGCCGTTGATGAAGGTCATGCCGCTGAAGATCAGCACGCAGATCATGATCGTCTTGCGACGACCGATCTTGTCCGACAGCGGGCCGAAGAACAGCGCACCGAACATCATGCCGAACAAGGCATAGCTGCCGAGGGCGCCAGCCTCGAGCGGCGAAAGTTGCCACTCCGCCATCAGCTTGGGCAGGACCACGCCATAGATGATCAGGTCATAGCCATCGAAGATGATGATGAGTGCGCACCACAACAGCACCGTCCAGTGAAAACGGTTGAATCGAGCATCGTCGATCGTCTTGTGTACATCCAGGGTTCTCACGATACGGCTCCGGCTTCGTTTGGAAATCTTGTGTTCGAAAAGGGCTGGTGCCCCGGCGATGGCCTTCGCAGGCCCTGACGAGGCGTTGCCGGCACCGCCGGCGCGCTCCACCCGCCGCGATCGATCGGCTCGATCCGGCACTTGCGCAGGCACGGTCAGCGCTGCAATAAGCCTGCAGGTCGTCAGGTTATGGGGCGATCACGACAATCAATATCCAGCTTGTGCACGATCGATATCCAGTTTCTGCACGCCCTGTTTTCATGCCGGAAAACTCGGCTAATCTGCTTGCAGGCCGATACCGCCGCGCGGATGCACTGCGGGCGGCTCGGCAAACGCGAAGCCACGTCCGAAGCGCTTTTTTTATCGGGGCCTTGCGCACCGATAAAATCTCGAGTATAAAATCTCGAGATTTACATTTAATCTCGCACTGCAGCACACTCCCGTCTCAAGGCGGAGACATCCGCGGCATTGGCAACAAGCGGCTCGAACCTGCGGGCGAGTCGTATCGAGGAAAGCGGCAGCCGAACCGCGTCTGGCAACCCGACCCACTACCTGAGGACACATCGAGCATGAAAGAGATCAAGAACTTCATCAACGGCGAGTACGTCACCAACGCCAGCGGCAAGACCTACGAAAACCGCAACCCGGTCGACAACTCGCTGATCGGCATGGTGTACGAGGCCGGCAAGCCGGAAGTCGACGCCGCCGTCGCCGCCGCCAAGGCCGCACTCAAGGGCCCCTGGGGCAAGCTGTCGGTGGTCGAGCGCTGCAAGATGCTCGACGCCGTGGTCGACGAGATCAACCATCGCTTTGACGACTTCCTGCAGGCCGAGATCGCCGACACCGGCAAGCCGGCCCACCTCGCTTCGCACATCGACATCCCGCGCGGCGCGGCCAACTTCAAGATCTTCACCGACACCATCAAGAACGTGTCGACCGAATCCTTCGAGATGCGCACCCCTGACGGCAAGACCGCACGCAGCTACGGCGTGCGCACGCCGCGCGGCGTGATCGCGATCATCTGTCCGTGGAACCTGCCGCTGCTGCTGATGACGTGGAAGGCCGGTCCGGCGCTCGCCTGCGGCAACACCGTGGTGGTCAAGCCCTCGGAAGACACCCCGAGCACCGCCACCCTGCTCGGCGAAGTGATGAACAAGGTCGGCATGCCCAAGGGCGTGTACAACGTGGTGAACGGCTTCGGCGTGGATTCCGCCGGCTCCTTCCTGACCGCCCACCCGGACGTCAACGGCATCACCTTCACCGGCGAGACCAAGACCGGCACCGCGATCATGAAGGCCGGCGCCGACGGCATCCGCCCGGTGTCGCTGGAGCTCGGCGGCAAGAACGCCGCCGTGGTGTTCGCCGACTGCGACTTCGACAACACCATCGCCACCCTCACCCGCTCGTGCTTCGAGAACGCCGGCCAGGTCTGCCTCGGCACCGAGCGCGTGTATGTCGAGCGCCCGATTTTCGACAAGGTCGTCGCCGCGATGAAGCACACCGCCGAGACCATGAAACCGGGCCGTCCCTTCGACGCCGACACCAAGATCGGCCCGCTGGTGAGCAAGAAGCACCAGGCCAAGGTGCTCGGCATGTACGCCAAGGCCAAGGCCGAGGGCGCCAACATCGTCTGCGGCGGCGGCATCCCCGACATGTCGGACGAGCTCAAGGACGGCTGCTGGGTGCAGCCCACGATCTGGACCGGCCTGCCGGAGACCGCGACCGTGGTCACTGAGGAAATCTTCGGGCCCTGCTGCCATATCCAGCCCTTCGACACCGAAGAAGAAGTGCTGAACATGGTCAACGCCAACCGCTACGGCCTGGCCACCTCGGTACACACCCAGGACATCAGCCGTGCGATGCGCATGGCCAATGAGATCGAAGTCGGCCTGTGCTGGATCAACAGCTGGTTCCTGCGCGACCTGCGCACGCCGTTCGGTGGCTCCAAGCAGTCCGGCATCGGCCGTGAGGGCGGCGTGCACTCGCTCGAGTTCTACACCGAGCTGCGCAACGTGATGATCAAGTACTGATACCGGACACAAGCACGGTGGCGGGGCCCCGGCGCCCTGCCCTCAGCCCCCTGCCGCCGCACGCCCGGTAACGACGCCCCAACCGAACACCGCACAGAGAACACAACATGGACCAGAGCAAGATCAATCATTACGGCGACGAGTTGTACACCGCGCTCAAGACCCTCACCGCAGTCGCCCCGCTGACCGACCGCGAAAGCGACATCACCATCGAGGATGCCTACAACATCCAGCTGCGCATGATTCAGCGCCAGATCGACGACGGCCACACCGTGGTCGGCAAGAAGATCGGCGTGACCAGCAAGGTCGTGATGGACATGCTCAAGGTCAACCAGCCCGACTTCGGCCAGTTGCTGTCGAACATGGTCTACAACGAAGGCGAGCCGATCGTCGCCTCGTCGATGATCGCCCCCAAGGCCGAGGCCGAAGTCGCCTTCATCCTCAAGAACGACCTGATGGGCCCGGGCGTGACCGCGGCCGACGTGCTGCGCGCCACCGACTGCGTGGTGCCCTGCTTCGAGATCGTCGATTCGCGCATCAAGGACTGGAAGATCAAGATCCAGGACACCGTGGCCGACAACGCCTCGTGCGGCGTGCTGGTGCTCGGCGGCGTGCGCAAGAGCCCGCGCCAGCTCGACCTCGCGCTCGCTGGCATGGTGCTCGCCAAGAACGGCGACATCATCAGCACCTCTACCGGCGCCGCCGTGCAGGGCTCGCCGGTCAATGCCATCGCCTGGCTGGCCAACACCCTGGGACGCCTGGGCATCGGCCTCAAGGCCGGCGAGATCATCCTCTCCGGTTCGCAATCCCCGCTCGTCCCGGTCGTCGCCGGCGACAGCCTCACCTGCAACGTCGGCGGCCTCGGTGGCACGTCGGTCCGCTTCATCTGACAAGGAATTCACTCATGGCACTCACCCTCGACCAGGCCACCATCGCCAAGCTCGCCGAACACCTCGAAAACGCCGAGCTTCAGGTTCACGACGTCACCAAGATCACCGATGACTACCCCGACATGGACTGGGATGACGCCTACGCCATCCAGGACGAGATCAAGCGCCGCAAGCTCGCCCGCGGCAACAAGGTCGCCGGCCTCAAGGCGGGCCTGACCTCGCGCGCCAAGATGAAGCAGATGGGCGTCGAGACCCCCGTGTTCGGCTTCGTGGCCGACTACATGTCGGTGCCGGACGGCGGCGAGGTCAAGTTCGACGAACTGATCCACCCCAAGGTCGAAGCCGAGATCTGCGTCGTCACCAAGGCCCCGCTGCGCGGCCCCGGCTGCCACATCGGCAACGTCATGGCGGCAATCGACTTCGTGCTGCCGGCGGTCGAAGTGATCGACTCGCGCTATCGCGACTTCAAGTTCGACCTCAAGAGCGTGATCGCCGACAACACCTCTTCGGCCCGCTTCGTGATCGGCGGCAACATGCGCGACCTCGGCGAGCTCGACCTGCCGACGCTGGGCGTGGTGCTCGAGATCAACGGCGAGGTCAGGTCGATGGCCGCCGGCGCTGCCGTGCTCGGCAACCCGCTGGTCGCGATCGCGATGATGGCGAACGAGCTCGGCAAGCGCGGCCAGGAGATCCCGGCCGGCACCTTCATCATGACCGGCGGCGTCACCGAGGCGATCCCGGTCAAGAAGGGCGACAACGTCAACGTCCGCTTCCAGGATCTCGGCAACGTCTCGTTCCGTTTCGCCTGACCATAACGAAGCCCCCGCGGGGCGGAGCCACCGCTGCGCCGAATGGCGCACGACGGCTCCACCGCCGGCGGGCAACCCACCCGCAGAGAGGAGAGGAAGACAGATGTCCTCCAAACAGGATCTCACCCGGCAATTCACCGCGGAAGAAGGCATCATCCACATCGGTGGCATCGAGGCGCTGGTGCGCCTGACGATGGACCAGATCCGCTTCGACCGTCGTCGCGGTCTGAACAACGCCATGTTCGTGTCCGGCTACCGCGGCTCGCCCGTGGGCATGCTCGACGCCAATTTCATCAAGCAGCAGAAGCTGCTGATGCAGCACAACATCCAGTTCGTCGACGGGCTCAATGAAGACCTCGCCGCCACCGCCGTCTGGGGTACCCAGATGCTGCACACGGTGGGCAAGCAGAAGTTCGACGGCGTCGTCGGCACCTGGTACGGCAAGGCGCCGGGCGTGGACCGCTCGGGTGACGTGCTCAAGCACGCCAACTACACCGGCACGCTCAAGAACGGCGGCGTGCTCGCCATCTTCGGCGACGACCCGAGCTGCAAGTCGTCCTCGCTGCCGAGCCAGTCGGAAGCCATGTTCTACCACGTCGGCATTCCGTCGCTGTACCCGGCCAACGTGCAGGACATCCTCGACTTCGGCCTGCATGGCTACTACCTGTCGCGCATCTCCGGCCTGTGGGCGGGCCTCAAGATCGTCACCAACATCGCCGACGGCAACGGCAGCGCCATCGTCGACCCCGAGCGCATGAAGTTCGTCACCCCGGTGGTGGAGCTAGACGGTCGCCCCTACACCCCCGAGGTCAACCTCGGCATGAACGTGCGCAAGGATGCGCTCGACATGGAGCGCACGCTGTACTACGCGCGCCAGGAGCTCGCCCGCCAGTACGCCCGCGAGAACGGCCTCAACAAGGTCACGCTGCCCAACGCCGACGCCTGGCTGGGCATCATCACCGCCGGCAAGACCTACCACGACCTGCGCCAGGCCTTCATGGAAATGGGCCTGGACGACGACGCCCTGCGCCGCGCCGGCGTGCGCATCCTCAAGATCGGCATGCTCAACCCGCTGCAGCCGGACGACATCCGCGACTTCGCGCGCGGCCTCGAGGAAATCCTCGTCGTCGAGGAGAAGCGCCCGTTCATCGAGCTGTTCGCCAAGGAAATCCTCTACGGCAGCGCCAACGCGCCGCGCATCGTCGGCAAGCGCGACGAGGAAGGCCGCGACCTGCTGCCCTTCCACGGCGAGTTCGAGTCGGACATCATCGCCCGTGCGCTGCACGCCCGCCTGTCGCGCAAGACCAGGCTGGAATCGGCCGAAGGCTGGATCAAGCGCCTGGACGAGATCCACAGCCGCAACTCGCTGACCTCGCTCACGCGCTCGGCCTGGTACTGCTCGGGCTGTCCGCACAACTCCTCGACCAAGGCCCCCGACGGCAGCATCGTGTCGGCCGGCATCGGCTGCCACACCATGGCGATGTGGATGGACCGCGGCGTGGTCATGGGCACCCACATGGGCGCCGAGGGCGCGCAGTGGATCGGCATGCAGCCCTTCACCAACACCAAGCACATCTTCCAGAACATGGGTGACGGCACCTACGCCCACTCCGGCAGTCTGGCGGTGCGCTACTGTGCGGCGACCAACACCAACATCACCTTCAAGATCCTGGTCAACAGCCACACCTCGATGACCGGCGGCCAGGAGATCATGGGCGCCGAACCGGTGCGCGCGATGGTGGCCGAACTGATCGCCAACGGCGTCAAGCGCGTCATCGTCACCACCGAGGACCTCTCGCGCTACAACGCGGTGAATCTGTCGGGCAACACCGAAGTCTGGCACCGCGACCGCCTCATCGAAGCGCAGAAGGTGCTCGCCGAGATCGAAGGCACCACCGTGCTGATCCACGACCAGGAATGCGCCGCCGAACTGCGCCGCCAGCGTGGTCGCGGCAAGGCCTACGAGCCGGCAGCGCTGATGGTGATCAACGAGCGCGTGTGCGAAGGCTGCGGCGACTGCGGCGAGAAGTCGAACTGCATGTCGGTCGAGCCGGTGCAGACCGAGTTCGGCCGCAAGACGCGCATCCACCAGCCCTCGTGCAACAAGGACTACTCGTGCGTGAAGGGCTTCTGCCCGTCCTTCCTCACCATCACGCCGAACGCCGCACCCGAGTCTGCCGACGGCAAGAAAAAGAAGAAAGGCCGCCTGCCCGCGCTCGATCGCGCGCTG